>Ga0307373_10009145_pt1 | contig 14886 bp, 14 predicted proteins | sample OX2MG_FD_202534 | JGI IMG/M metagenome (GOLD analysis project Ga0307373, IMG submission 202534) | Soil microbial communities from Risofladan, Vaasa, Finland - OX-2 | ecosystem: Environmental > Terrestrial > Soil > Coastal area > Acid sulfate soil | place: Finland: Risofladan, Vaasa | collected... | reverse complement strand
ATTTTGCAGCTGGCGTTCGCCGCTATAGCGTTCGTCACCGAGCCAAGTCCCTTCGGGACCCCAGTAAAGCTCCTCAGGTTCCCAGACATCGGCGCGACCGCCGGCAAAACCGAACGTCTTGAAGCCCGTCGACTCCAGCGCAACGTTGCCGGCGAGGACCATCAGGTCGGCCCAGGAGATTTTTCGGCCGTATTTCCGCTTGATCGGCCACAGCAACCGGCGGCCCTTGTCGAGGTTTACGTTGTCCGGCCAGCTGTTGAGCGGTGCAAAACGCTGCTGACCCGCACCGGCGCCACCGCGGCCGTCAGCGATGCGATACGTGCCAGCGCTGTGCCACGCCAAACGGATGAACAGTCCGCCGTAGTGACCGAAGTCGGCAGGCCACCACGCCTGCGAGTCCGTCATCAGTCCTCGCAACTCCTTGATGACGGCTTTCAGATCGAGGGTCTTGAATTCCTTGGCGTAGTTGAACTCCTTGCCCATCGGATTGGACAGGGAGGAATTCGTGTGAAGACCCTGCAAGCTCAGCTGGCCCGGCCACCATTCACGGTTCGAGTGCCCTTGGGAAAACGGGCACTTACCCGCTGCCTTGTCGTCGGTTTTTGCGTCCATGTTTTTCTCCGATCCGGTGTTGCCGTTGTCTTCAAGTCGAACCGCTACCGCCGCAGATTGCGGATTGCCGGCGGATCTGACGGGCGTTGCCGGATATCTAGCGCCGACTACCGATCAGGTCTAATCGTATTGCCTACTCGATGCGATAAGTATAACTTATCGGCGTGATTACTTTGCGCCAGCTTCGATATTTGGTTTCGCTCGCCCACCACCGGCATTTTGGCCGCGCCGCGGATGATTGCGCTGTGACCCAACCCGCTTTGTCGATGCAGGTGCGAGAACTCGAGCGCGAGATCGGAGCCGAGCTGGTGGAACGGCGGAGCGGCAACATCGCCCTCTCCGAGATCGGCGTCGAGGTGGCGCGCCGCGCCGAACACATCCTCGCCGCAACCCGCGACCTCGTTGATTTTGCCCGCCACCGCGATGTCCTTTCCGGCAAGCTTCGTCTTGGGATCATCCCAACGCTGGCGCCTTACGTGTTGCCCCGCGCGTTGCCGGAACTGCAAAAATCACATCCGTTGCTGCGGTTGGAAGTACGGGAAACCCAAACCAAGACGCTGCTCGAGGAGCTCGTCGCCGGCGAACTCGACACGGTGATGCTGGCATTGCCAACCGATGCCCCAGACTTGCAAACGCTGCCGCTGTTCCGGGACCGATTCATGCTGGCGATGCCGGCGTCCGATCCGCTGCCGGCGCTCCGGCGGGTCGCGGTGGAAGATTTCGACCAGCGTCGGCTTATCCTGCTGGAGGAAGGTCATTGCCTGCGCGACCAGGCGCTGGCGTTCTGCGGTACCGCCAACAGCGACGCACAGGCGAGCCTCGGCGCGACGTCGCTGGCGACCGTCATGCAGATGGTGGCGAACGGATACGGTGTGACGCTCTTGCCGGAAGTCGCCGCCGAAATGGAGGCGCGCGACGGTCGCGTCAAACTGTTGCGTTTCGTCGAGCCGCAACCGGCCCGCATCGTCGGGCTCGCCTGGCGACGCACGTCGCCGCGCAAGCGCGATTTCTTGGCGCTCGGCGAGATCGTCGCCGCAGCGACGAGCCTCGCAACCAGGCGTAAGATCAGCCGCGGAACAGCTCGGCGGCAAGCGCGCGCGTAACCGGTCGCCGCTGTCGCAGCGCTTCGTTGTCGAGGGCTACGACCGCCGCTCTTGCCGCGGCAAACGAACGCTCGATATGCGTCGACAGATATCCCACCACCGCTTCATCGAGCGCGAGCTGACGGTCGCCGGCCAATTTGACAAGGACGGCACGCAATATCGCATCGTCGGGCGCTTGCAGCGACGCAACCGGCAGCGCACGCAGCCGCGAAGTGAGATCGGGAAGCATCGTCGGCCAGCTTGCCGGCAGCACGCTCGCGGTGAACAACAGGAAGGCGCTTTCCTCGCGCGCAAGATTGATCAAATGGAACAACGCCCGGTCATCGGCATTTGTCGCGGCATCCTCGACGACCAGCGCACCGGTGGCCAGCGCCGATGGCACGTCGGCTTCGGTGAGCGCACGCGCCGTGGTTATGCGCGCTCCCGCCGCAGAGGCCCACACCATGGCCAGATGGGTCTTGCCCGAGCCCTCCGGCCCAACCAGCGCGACGGCATTGGCGGGCCAATCCGGCCAGCAGTCGACGAGCGTAAGCGCCTTTTCATTGCACGGTCCCGACAGGAAATCCTCCCGCGCATAGCTCTCGGCGTGGTCGAGCGCGAGCGCAAGCTGACGCGGGCGTTGAGCGACGGCACTCAATGTGGTCGCTCGCCGGTAAACATCGGACCTGCACGATAACGCCGGCCGGCGAAGACCGCGAACGCGGCGATCCAGACAACACTAAGCCGCTCGAACCGCATAGCCCACGTCCCTGCGGCGATCGGACGATCAGTGCCCGGTCCCGAACGAATTCATGTGGCGGAGCCACTCGGCGAGATAGAAGGCGATCGAGAGCAAGGTCAAGACGGCAACCAGTCCGACACCGGTCGCCGTAACCGGCGCAATGTTCAAGCCGAATGCGTATTCGGCCAACACCCAGGTAGCGAGCAGGATTTGCGCCAGCGTATTCGCTTTCGAAACCGGCAGCGGCTTGATCGGCATCGGCTTCCCCAGCATCAAGGAAAGCATGAAGCCAGCGATGATCATGATGTCGCGGGAGACGACCAGGATGACCAGCGAGATCGGCAAGGCGGCGGCAATGCCAAGCGCGACGTAAATCGAAACGATCAGCGCCTTGTCGGCCAACGGATCGATGTAGGCGCCAAGTTCGCTCGTCATATGGAAGCGCTTGGCGAGAAAGCCGTCCACGGCGTCACTGATGCCAGCGACCACAAACAGGAAAAAAGCCGCGCGCATTTCGCCGGACGTGATCGCCCAGACCACGATCGGCACCAAGATGATGCGCCCCAACGTTATGAAGTTTGGAATACCCAAAACCTGTGCCCCCGATCCCTGCCCCCCATTATATAAGCGCGGCGGCGCGCTTGCGCACCCGGCGATTCCGACGTAGGAGGCGCCGAACCGCCCGTTCTACGGCATGGAGCCATCGACAATTGGTGCGTCCGTGACAGAGGCACGCTACGCGGCCGCCGGCGTCGATATCGATGCCGGCAACCGCATGGTGGAATTGATCAAGCCGTTTCTGCGCAAGACCGCGCGTGCCGGTGCGGATGCGGAGATTGGCGGCTTTGGCGGCCTCTTCGATTTGAAGGCAGCCGGCTTTTCCGATCCGCTGCTGGTGGCTGCGACCGACGGAGTCGGCACCAAGGTCAAGATCGCGATCGAGATGTCGCGCCACGACACCATCGGCATCGATCTGGTCGCGATGTCGGTGAACGACCTGGTGGTGCAGGGAGCGGAACCGCTGTTCTTCCTCGACTATTTCGCCTGCAGCAAGCTCGACCCGCAGGTGGGTGCAAACGTCGTTTCCGGCATCGCGTCGGCCTGCCGCGACGCCGGCTGCGCCCTGATCGGCGGCGAAACCGCCGAAATGCCCGGCATGTATCAGCACGGCGATTATGATCTCGCCGGCTTTGCCGTAGGCGCGGTCGATCGTGCGAGCCTGCTGCCGCGGCGCGATATCGTGCCGGGCGACCTGGTGATTGGCCTCGCCGCGTCGGGCGTCCACGCGAACGGATTTTCGTTGGTGCGCCACGTGGTCGCCGGGTCCGGGCTCGCCTGGGACGCAGCCGCTCCGTTTGATCCCTCGCGCAGCCTGGGCGAAGCCTTGCTCGCTCCAACGCGCCTGTATGTGCGCTCGTGCCTAGCCGCAATTCGCGGGACGAAAGCCGTCAAGGCGCTCGCTCACATCACCGGCGGAGGATTTACGGAGAACATTCCGCGCGTATTACCGCCCGGATTGTGCGCCTCGATCGATCTCGACCGCGTCCCGGTCCTGCCGGTCTTCAAATGGCTGGCGGTGACGGGAAAAGTCGCCGAACCGGAAATGCTGCGCACATTCAATTGCGGAATCGGCATGATTGTCGTGCTGGCCGCCAACGAAGCCGACGCGGCGATCGAACGCTTCACGGCAAATGGGGAAACCGCGGTGCGGCTCGGCGAGATCGTCGCGCCCGACGGCGATGCGCGGGTGAAATTTCGCGGACATCTCGACTTGTCCTGGCAAGACTTATGACCCGCAAGCGCGCCGCGGTGCTGATTTCCGGCCGGGGTTCGAACATGACAGCGCTGATCGAGGCGGCCGAGGCCGACGATTATCCCGCCGAGGTTGCGCTGGTCGTATCCAACCGTCCCGACGCCACCGGGCTTGAGCGCGCCCGCGACGCGGGCATTCCCACCGCGGTCGTCGATCACGCTCCGTTCGGCGAGGATCGCGCGGCGTTCGAGCGGGCGCTTGACGCTACGCTTCGGGAACACCGGATCGATCTGGTGTGTCTCGCCGGTTTCATGCGTCTTCTAAGCCCCTGGTTCGTCAGCCGCTGGAGCGGGCGGATGCTGAACATCCATCCAGCGCTGCTGCCACAATTCAAAGGACTGCACACGCACCGGCGCGCCCTCGAAGCCGGCGCGAAGCAGCACGGTGCGACCGTGCATTTCGTTGTCCCGGAAATGGATGCAGGACCGATTGTGGAGCAGGAATCGGTCGCAGTGCGTGAAGGTGACACGGAAGCGACGTTGGCCGCACGCGTGCTCGAAATCGAGCACCGGATTTACCCGCGCGCGTTGCGCGCGCTGGCGGAAGGCAAAATCGGTCCAGCCGCCGCAACCGGCCAAGCGCCGGCAGACTAAACGCAAAAGCCCCCGGCGGCTAAGCCGGGGCTACAGGATCAGAATTTTTCCGAATAGTGCGCTCAAGCCACCTTGAGATTTTCCGCTGAGCTGCGGCCGCGATTGGTCACGAGTTCGTACTCGATTTCCTGGCCCTCATTGAGGGTGCGCAGACCGGCACGTTCGACGGCCGAAATGTGGACGAACACATCCTTGTCGCCGCTTGCCGGCTTGATGAACCCGTAGCCTTTGGTCGGATTAAACCATTTGACGGTGCCCTTTTGCATCGTCTGTCTCCTCAGTCAGTCCAAGATGCGGTGAAGACGCTGAGCTGGAACCGCACGCCGGTCGAAAGCGGTGGCTGCGCGCCACAAGCCAGATTTTGGGAAAGTCCGAAACGATCGTGTCGCCAACGTATCGTCAAGTGACAGCACCGGCTGAAAGGCCAAAATCCGATTGCCTGTAAAAACAAGCGGACAAATACGGCGCAAGCATGGCCCGTCGCGCCGTCGATGTACGGCGTTCATCGTTGCATCGAGCTCAACGTTATTGAAGCAGCGTCACGCGGACGCTTTCACGAAACCGGCGGCATCGCCGACGTGGCGTCGTTCAACCGATGATTTCGTTGGCCGAGAAGAATTGCGCGATTTCTTTTTGCGCGGTGTCGGCTGCATCGGAGCCGTGCACCGAGTTTTCGCCAATCGACCGCGCGAACGCCTTACGGATGGTGTTCGCAGCCGCCTTTGCCGGATCGGTCGCTCCCATCAGGTCGCGGTACCCGACGATCGCATTTTCCCCCTCAAGCACCTGAACGACCACCGGCCCGGATGTCATGAAGTCGACCAGCTCGCGAAAAAACGGCCGCTCGCGATGGACGCCATAAAAGGTCTCGGCTTGCGCGCGGCTGATCAAGGTACGCTTCTGCGCGATAATGCGCAGTCCCGCCTTTTCGATCATCGCGTTGATCGCGCCGCTGAGATTGCGCGCCGTAGCATCCGGTTTGATGATTGAAAACGTGCGCTCAACGGCCATCAAAATTATCCCTTGGAATTTTCGGACGAAGCGAAAGTTCGCGGCTTATAGCCGCCGCCAATCGTCCCGACAAGCGGAGCCCGTCGGCGTCGAAGACGGGCACAGCCTTAGGTTTTATCGGCGGCGTTCGGCGGCGGTTTGGGTTTCGCCGGCTTTTTCTTCGCGATTTTTTTCTTCGAAGCTTCGGGCGGCGGCGCCGGCATTGCGATGCCGTCCATCTCGGTCAACCGGCCGGCACCGAAGCGGTAGTCACCCGGCCGCGCTCCGCTGCTGTAAGTGAGCAACACGGTTCGATATCCGTTCGGATTCTTGCCGAAATTGATCGTGGTGGGCCGGCCCAAGCGGCCGACCACCTCGCATTCGCTCATGCCGATGGCGATACCGCCGCCGATCAGGGAAGCCGTATCGGCCGAAACTTGGCTATCCGCAGCGTTTGCGCTTTTCAGCTGCGGCTGCGACACGGGTTGTGGTTGCACCGGAAGTGCCCCCGGGGCAGGCGCCGCAGGACAAGCGCCACTGGCGTCGATCAGGTCATTTGCCGTGATTGGACGCTGTTCCTTGGTGCTATCCGTTAAACTCGAATAGGTGTAGCTGCCTTTGCTGCCGAGCGCGTCGAACGGCTTCGCAAACCAGGAAGCGCTCGTATCGAAATTATTGTTGGCGCAGCCGCCGAGGGCAAACACCATCGTCAACACCACGAACACGCCAGAACGATACGACCTTACAAACACCCGCATCCCCGTAGACTTGCCGGCCCGCATGGCAGATTGCGCCAGTTTATGGTGTGATCGTGGCAAAACCGGGCACGACGCTTCCATACATAATCAGATTGCATCCTATAGAGTGAAAAAAGGTAAAGGTAAAAACTCTTGATAAAGCAATCGCTTACTGAGGTCTGCCGCCACCAGGACGGCTGGCAATGTGACCTTCATCACGGACCGTCTGGCCAAATGGCAGCACAGTAACCTCGCGGCCCAAGCAACGTTCGCAGAACCACACGTCCCAGGGACTGTTCATGCAATTACAATTCGTTGGCTGTGGCGACGCCTTTGGGTCGGGCGGACGCTTCAATACCTGTTTCCATCTGGTTGGACGCGATTTCAACGTACTGATCGACTGCGGCGCGAGTTCCGTCGTGGCGATGCACAAGCTTGCGATCAACCGCAACGACATCAGCACCATCTTCCTAACCCATTTCCACGGCGATCACGTCGGCGGCGTTCCGTTTTTCCTGCTCGAAGCGAACTTCGTGCTTGATCGCGAGCGTCCACTGACCATCCTCGGACCGCCCAGCCTCAAATCGCGCTTTAGCGACATCATGGAAGTCGGCTTTCCCGGTACGCGTGACCTGAAATTGAAATTTCCGTTGCAACTGAAAGAGCTCGAGATCGGCAAGCGAAACGACCATGGCGAGTTGCGGGTGACGCCGTTTCACGTCAAGCACGACGATCGCGCCGGTCCTTGCCTGGGCTTCCGGTTCGAGGCGGAAGGGAAAGTCATCGCCTATTCCGGCGATACCGAATGGACCGATTCACTGATCGACGTGGGCCATGAAGCCGATTTGTTTATTTGCGAAGCATTCACGCGCGACAAGCCGGTGCCGACGCATATGACGTTGTCGCTGCTTGAGCGTCACCTCAACCAAATTCGCCCGAAACGTCTTATCTTGACGCATATGGGCGACGACATGCTTGCGCGCCGGGCCGAAATTCCGTTTGAGACCGCGACCGACGGCATGGTCGTCGAGATTTGAGCGCGGCGTTCAGGCTCCCGGCGATACGGCGGGCTTAATCAATTTCTTGATGGCGACGAGCGCCGCGTGAGCGGCAGCCCCGTTCGGACCGCCGCCTTGCGCCATATCCGGACGGCCACCGCCGCCTTTGCCGCCCAGTTCGGCGACGCCCGCTTTCACCATCTGCACCGCGTCGTTCGCGCCGGTGAGGTCGCCGGTGACGCCAACCACCAAGGCGGCCTTTCCTTCCGGGTCGTTGGCGATAAGAATCACAATGCCCGAGCCGAGCTTTTTCTTTCCTTCGTCGGCAAGGCTGCGCAAATCCTTGGCATCGACGCCGCTCAGCGCCTTGGCCATGACCTTGACGCCGCCGATAGTCTCGACCCCTTCATCGCCGTCGGCGGATTGCCCCCCGCCCATTGCGAGTTTTTTCTTCACATCGGACAATTCGCGCTCGAGTTTCTTGCGCTCATCAAGGAGCGCTGTGATCCGCCCCGGCAGATCGCCGACCGGCACCCGCAATTCCGACGCACCGGCCTTGGCGAGCCGCGCGAAATGATTGGCGTTGGCGCGCGCAGCCTGCGCGGTCAGGGCCTCGATGCGCCGAACGCCCGAGCCGACTGCGGATTCGCCGACCACGGAAATAAGGCCGATATCGCCGGTGCGGTCGACATGCGTGCCGCCGCACAACTCGACCGACCAACCCATCGTGTTGCCGCCGCTCTCGCCCATGGCGACGACGCGGACTTCGTCGCCGTATTTCTCGCCGAACAACGCACGCGCGCCGGAGGTGATGGCATCGTCACGGCTCAACAGTCGGGTAATCACCGGAGCGTTCTGCAATACGACTTCGTTAGCAATGTCCTCGACGCGATCGAGCTCCGCGTCGGTCATCGGCTTCGGATGCGAAAAGTCGAACCGCAGTCGGTCCGGCGCGACCAGCGAGCCCTTTTGCGCCACGTGATCGCCAAGCACTTGGCGCAGCGCTTCGTGCAGGAGGTGCGTCGCCGAGTGGTTTTTTCTGATGGCGCCGCGCCGGGCATGCTCGACCTTAAGCTCAAGCGCGGTGCCGATTTTGAGCGTGCCCTCCTCGACCTTGCCGAGATGCACGAACAGATCGCCGGCGCGTTTCTGCGTGTCGGTGACGGCGAAGCGAACCCCCTCGCCGATCATCACCCCGGTATCGCCGATCTGCCCGCCGGATTCGGCGTAGAACGGCGTCTGGTTGAGGATGACCGCTCCGACCTCGCCCTTTTTCAGCTCCGCTACTTCCTTGCCTTCCCGTACCAGCGCGACGACCGCGCCGGCGGCCGTTTCCATTTCATAGCCGAGGAAATCAGCGCCGCCGAATTTTTCGCGCAAACCGAACCATACCGCCTCGTCAGCGGCTTCGCCCGAACCCGCCCAGGAAGCCCGCGCCTTCTTCCGCTGCTCCTCCATTGCGTCGGTGAACGACGCAATGTCGACGCCGATGCCGCGCGGCTTGAGTGCGTCCTGGGTGAGATCAAGTGGAAAACCGTAGGTATCGTAAAGCGTGAACGCAGTGACACCGTCGAACATGTCACCGTGCTTCAATTTTTTGCTTTGCTCATCGAGGATCGCCAGGCCTCGCTCGAGCGTCTTGCGGAAGCGGATTTCTTCGAGCTTCAGCGTCTCGGTCATCAAGCCTTCGGCGCGATGCAATTCCGGATAGGCCTGCCCCATCTCGCGGATAAGCACCGGCACGAGACGCCACATCAGCGGGTCCTTAGCGCCGAGAAGTTCGGCGTGGCGCATGGCGCGGCGCATGATGCGGCGAAGCACATAGCCGCGGCCCTCGTTGGAAGGCAGCACACCATCGGCGATCAGGAAGGCGCTCGCGCGCAGATGATCGGCGATGACGCGATGCGAAACCCGGCGGTCGCCATCAGAATCGACGCCGGTCAAGTCCGCGACCGCCTCGATCAACGCCCCGAACAGATCAATCTTGTAATTGTCGTTGGTGCCTTGCAGCACCGCCGCCATACGCTCGAGTCCCATGCCGGTGTCGATCGACGGCCGCGGCAGATCGATCCGCCCGCCGCCGCCGGCGAGTTGCTCGTATTGCATAAAGACCAGATTCCAGATTTCGACGAACCGGTCGCCGTCGGCATCGGGACTGCCAGGCGGACCGCCGGGAATGCGATCGCCGTGGTCGTAGAAAATCTCCGCGCATGGACCGCACGGTCCGGTATCGCCCATGCTCCAGAAATTATCGCTGCCGGCGATCCGCAAAATCTTGTTGTCGGACAGGCCGGCAATTTTCTTCCACAGCCGCAACGCCTCGTCGTCGTCGATAAAGACGGTGACCAGCAACTTCTCGGCGGGGATGCCGTATTCTTTCGTAACCAGTTTCCAGGCAAGCTCGATGGCGCGCTCTTTGAAATAATCGCCGAACGAGAAATTACCGAGCATTTCGAAGAAGGTGTGGTGGCGCGCGGTGTAGCCGACATTGTCCAGGTCGTTATGCTTGCCGCCGGCACGGACACATTTCTGCGCCGTGGTCGCCCGGCTGTAGGGGCGCTTTTCCAGGCCCGTGAAGACGTTCTTGAATTGCACCATGCCGGCGTTGGTGAACATCAATGTCGGATCGTTGCGCGGCACCAGCGGCGAGGAGGGCACGATTGCGTGCCCTTCGCGCGCGAAAAAGCCGAGGAACTTCGACCGGATATCGTTGACGCCGCTCATCTAGTGTCCAATTCCCAAGTTCGCACGTCCTATCCGGCCCCTCTGATGCGAACTTCGGAATCAAAGGGACACTAGTGGTCCGATTCTAACATTCGCATCCGTATTCGGCAGCTTCTCATGCGAATGTTGGAATCAAAAGGACCACTAGCAAATATGAGTCCTTAGTGGAGCTTTGGATTTGACATTCGCTTCACGAGGCTGCCGCTAGGTGGGTAGCGAATGTTAAATCCGCTCCACTAGGTGGGTAGCGAATGTTAAATCCGCTCCACTAGCAAGTTTATAATTCTAGTGCAGTTTTTGGATTTGAAATTCCTCGTTGCGTCCGCGGCTGAACTGGAGGAACGTCAAATCCACCGCACCAGCCGCAACTCTCTAGCGGGACACGGCCAAACACGCAATTGCGGGGAACCGGCAAACCCTATAAGCGCTCTGTCTCCGAAGCGTGCCCCCGCCGAGTTCTGCCATGCTTGATGCAACGACCCCCCTTCCCCGCACTCTCGCCGAACGGTTGCGGACAGGCCGTTTTGTCATGACCGCCGAAGTCGCTCCGCCGGTGTCCTGCGACGCGCAGGACCTGCTGCGCAAGGCGACGCCGCTGCGCGGTCTCGCCGACGCGGTCAATCTGACCGACGGCGCCGGCGCCCGCGCTCACATGAGCGCGCTGGCGGCGTCGACTATTTTGCTTGGCGCCGGAATCGAGCCGATTTTGCAGATCACCTGCCGCGACAAGAACCGCATCGCTCTGCAGAGTGAGCTGATGGGTGCGGCCGCGCTCGGCATCAGTAACATTCTTGTGCTAACCGGCGATGACCCGAAAGCCGGCGATCAGCCCGACACCAAGCCGGTGTTCGACGTCGATTCGCGGACGCTGCTTGCAACAGCCCGCCAATTGCGTGACGAGGGCAAGCTGCCGACCGGGCGCGAAGTGGCCGGCAAGGCCGCGTTCTTCCTTGGTGCCGCCGATATGCCGATCGATCCGCCGGCGGATTGGAAGCCAAGCGGCCTACAGGCCAAAGTCGCCGCCGGCGCCCAGTTCGTGCAAACCCAGTTTTGCATGGATGCGGCGCTGCTCCGTCGCTATTGCGACGCGCTCAAACGCGCCGGCCTGACCGAACAACTCGCCATCATCATCGGCGTTAACCCTCTGCGCTCGGCGAAATCGGCGCAATGGATGAAAAGCCACCTGTTCGGCACCATCATCCCCGACGCGATGATCGCGCGCATGGAGAAGGCGACCGATCCGGCCCGCGAAGGCATCCGTATCTGCGTCGAACTGATCGAGGAGCTCGCCACCATTCCCGGCATCGCCGGCGTCCACATCATGGCGCCGGGCAACGATGCGGCGATTCCGGAAGTCATCGCCGCGGCAAGGAGCCGGGTGCAGAACGCGGCGGGTTAAATCGAGCCGGCGGCCACTCCACGGTCCGGATGTCGACCTCCGATTTCAGTGTGCGATGCACCGGACATTCGTCCGCGATCTCCATCAAGCGGGCCCGCGAAAGGGATCCTTGATCAAATGTGCCATTTTTGACACAATCCGGACCGATGATAGATCGATCGAAGAAGATCGCGGCCCGCTTCTATCTGAGCGCAACGGGGCGCCGTCCGGTTCGGGAATGGTTGCTTGAACTTTCGAAGGTAGACCGTCGCACTGTCGGCAAGGACATTCAAAAGGTCGAGTTCGGTTGGCCCTATAGGCATGCCGTATTGCAGACCGCTCGGCCGTGGTCTGTGGGAAGTACGCAGCGATCTTCCAGGCGGACGCATCGCGCGCGTGATCTTCTCGATCATCGATGGCGAGATGATTTTGCTGCATGGTTTCGAGAAAAAGTCGCAGAAAACGCCAAGCAGCGACTTGATGCTTGCGCTCAGACGCAAGCGGGAGATTGACAAATGAGCGGACGAAAGAGGGCCAAGCCAAAACGCGGTTCGATCGATCGCAGCGAGACTTTCGACAGCTTCCTGGAAAAGGAAGGCCTTCTCGCCGAAACGGAAGATGCTGCAATCAAGGAAATCATTGCCGACCAGATCATGGTCGCGATGGGCGAGCAGCATCTCAGCAAATCGGAGATGGCGGCACGTATGAAGACGAGCCGCAGGCAGCTTGACCGGTTGCTTGATCCGAATAATCCGTCGGTGACGCTTGCAACCTTGCGGCGGGCAGCGAGTGCAGTGGGAAGGAATTTGAGGGTAGAGTTGGAATAAAGACTTCCTACACAATGGAGTAAACCGGTGCTTGGGTCAGACTCAGAACTAATCCGAGTTCCGCTCTTTAAGCGCCTCCCTTGCCAGGTCGCGCTTGCGTCCGGGTGACCCTTCACCGCGCACAAAGGCCTGATAGTGACCATTACCCCTGGATGGATGCGCTACGTGCACGAATTTCACGCCGCCTGCAAAATATCCAACCTCATTGAGGGGAGTGATATTGCCGCGCTTCGCATTGAGAACTCCCTGAAGCGCAGCGATATAAGCATCGGTATTGCTAAGCAAGACAACCAGTTTCGTGCTGGATGACAGATTGACGAGATACTGATCAACACAATTCACGACAAAGTCGTAGCCCGACGAGTTAGATCGGAATGCCGGAAGAACATTAGGACTGTCAGCAGTATGAATTCCCTTCTTTCGGTCGAGACCGGTTAATGAGCAGCGAACAACACTCGCGAAAGCAAAATCCAATTCCGCTGAGGTGAAGCGTCTTTCAAATTGCTCCGATCTTTCATCCGGTAACAGTCCCACTGATTGCAGAATTTCAAGAACGCGATGCCGAATGCCTTTGAATGCAACTTTATCAAACGGCTCGCCAGCATAAGCCCGCGATTGCGTGTTGCCCTTGCTGATACCCAACACAAGGGTAATAGGTTGGCTGGCGCCCCAGTATCCTGGATCGTGCACCAGCTTAAAATCACCTTTGTGCTGAATGTCACCGCCGCGGGGCCAGCATCTCCTACACTTCAACGGTCCATGATAAACGTCAAACGACATTGCACGACTTTCATCAAGAATTTCCTATCTCCCAAGCTCCCGCATCGCCGCGTCGAGGCCTTCGAGCGTTAGCGGATACATCCGCCCGCCAAGAACCTGACGCATCATCTTGATTGAGGCCGTCATCTCCCATTCGCGCTCGGGCACCGGATTGAGCCAGACGCAGGACGAATACGTTGCCGCAACACGCTGCATCCAAGTCTGGCCGGCTTCCTCGTTGAAATGCTCGACCGAGCCGCCGGTAGCGACGATTTCGTAGGGCGACATCGATGCGTCGCCGACGAAGATGACTTTGTAATCGTGCGGATAGGTGTGCAGCACGTCCCAGGTCGGAGTCGTGTTGGTCCAGCGCCGCGCGTTCTCCTTCCACACTTTCTCGTACAGGCAATTGTGAAAGTACAAATGCACCATGTGCTTGAATTCCGACTTGGCGGCCGAGAACAATTCCTCCGTCGCCTTGATATGCCAGTCCATCGAGCCGCCAATGTCGAAGAACAGCAGTACCTTGATGGTGTTGTGCCGTTCCGGGCGCATCAGGATGTCGAGATAGCCCTTATGCGCGGTGCCCTTGATGGTGCCGTCGAGATCGAGTTCGTCGGGAGCGCCGGTGCGCGCGAATTTGCGCAAGCGCCGTAGCGCAATCTTGACGTTGCGGGTGCCGAGTTCGACATCGCCGGCGAGATCCTTGAACTCGCGCTTGTCCCACACCTTCACGGCGCGGAAGTTGCGGTTGCCATCCTGGCCGATACGCACGCCTTCGGGATTGTAGCCGTAGGCGCCGAATGGCGACGTGCCGCCGGTGCCGATCCACTTATTGCCGCCTTGATGCCGCTCCTTCTGCTCCGCCAACCGCTGGCGCAACGTTTCGAGAAGCTTGTCGAGGCCGCCGAGCGCCTCGATCATTTTCTTTTCTTCATCGGTGAGGTGCTTCTCGGTCAGCTTCTTAAGCCATTCGAGGGGAATTTCGGCGGTCAGCTCCTCGCCGATAAAATCGAGGCCCTTGAAGACATGGCCGAACACCCGGTCGAAACGATCGAGATTGCGTTCGTCCTTCACCAGCGTCGAGCGCGACAGATAGTAGAACTCCTCGATACGGCGTCCGGCGACGTCCTTCTCCATTGCCTCCATCAGCGTGAGGTATTCGCGCAAGGTCACCGGCAGGCCGGCCTGTTTCAGCTCATGAAAAAAGGTCGCAAACATCGCTGGCGTCGGCTCGTTTCCGCAGAATCCACACCATGATGAAGTTCGCCCACAGCGGACGCAACCGAGGCCTCTTCGATAGTCTAAAGATATATCTTGCGTTACATCTTATTATGACCTATCTAAAGATATATCGAAACGCAAAGGAGAAAGAAAATGCGTGGGCATTGTGAAGGTTACAGCGAGAAATGGGGTGTAGGCCGGCACCGCCGTGGGCGCTTTGGCGGCCACGGTTTCGGCGGTCGGCATGGCTTTGGCGGCCATGGCGGCATGGACCCGGACAATATGCGCGCCGGGCGCATGCTGGCGCAGGGCGACCTCCGCCTGATCGCGCTGGCGCTGATCGACGAGGCGCCGCGGCACGGCTACGAAATCATCAAGCTGGTCGAGGAGAAGACGGCGGACTGGTA
>Ga0307373_10009144_pt1 | contig 14887 bp, 15 predicted proteins | sample OX2MG_FD_202534 | JGI IMG/M metagenome (GOLD analysis project Ga0307373, IMG submission 202534) | Soil microbial communities from Risofladan, Vaasa, Finland - OX-2 | ecosystem: Environmental > Terrestrial > Soil > Coastal area > Acid sulfate soil | place: Finland: Risofladan, Vaasa | collected... | reverse complement strand
CACGGGGAGAGCGCGGCGCAAGCAGCTCTTCGGCCGAGGCTGGCTCCGGCCGCGACACTTCTTCCCGCGAGCCGGCTTCACCCTCTTCCCCGAAGCCAAACGCCTGGATGCGGCCCGGATCGGCACCGATCCCTCCCTGTCCGGCAAACCGGATGTCCATGAAATGAATCTGAGGCCGACGGCCTTGCCGGCGCGCGCGATACACCCCGCAGACATTCAGGCGCGGACCTTCAGCCGTAGCCGCATTGTAGGCCACAGCAAGCCCCCGGCTGCACTGCGTTCGCGCGCCCGGTTTTCTAGATTGCAATTCGCCCGGAACGGGCCGCACCTCAACTCCCAACCGCTTTATTTCCGTGTAGGTGGCATGGGGGATCGTTGTCACTCGTTTTCATTCAAACCTCGGATCCTAGCGGGACTATACTTTGACCCGGAGGTTCGTCATGAGTGCAAACATGTTGCTGTTTGGCTGGAACCGGTCGATCCCCGGCCGGGAGAAACTGAGTGCCGCGCACTTCGATGAGTTTGTGAAATATCTCAGTGGATTACAGGAGAAAGGAACGGTTCAAGGTTTCGATGTCGTGCTTCTCGACACGCACGGCGGCGACTTGAACGGCTTTTTCCTGATCAAGGGAGAACCCTCCAAGCTCGATGCGCTCGTCGCGTCAACCGAGTGGGTTACCCATATCACCCGCGCCAGCTTTCATCTGGAAGGCTCGGGTGTCGTTCGCGGGGTGACCGGGGACGAGGTCATGAAGAGAATGGCCGCCTGGACCGGCGCCATTCCCTCCTGAACGCGCCGCGCAAGCACTCCGGTTTATTTCGCCCCTGTTCGAGCAATGCTCGTCTGGCCGGGGGAAACTTCCAGAAGGCTGACGTCTCCGGTCCGGTATAGCCTTGAAGCAAGCCTAATCGAGTGGCACCAACTCCCGAATCGTCAGCGGCCCGAAACCCCACCCGCCAAGAGAAAACGCGCGAATTTCTTTAAGACGCTTTTGCCCAGCGGGCGCAAATGGTTCCAGAGCTACGCGCAGACAGCCAGCGCTACGTCTGTGGCGGAGGCGGAGCCGGTGTAAGGCCGTGTCGCCTCATAATTTCAGCCAGCCTGTCCCGGTCTGGCGGGCCACCAGCCGCCGCTTCCATCACTTCGGCGCACTCCCGGAAATACTGTGGACCGATTGCCGCCGGCGTGATCACGCAGAGCGCCTTTGCGTCCTGGCTTTTGTCGTTCTCGAACCGGTGAACCGCGCCGCGCGGAATGCAGAGCGCCTCTCCCGGCCCGACGTGGATCGGTTTCCCGTCGACGGTCCAAGTCAACACCCCGTCGATGCCGTAGACCGTCTCTTCGTAATGATCGTGGCTGTGGGCCGGAGCCGCCAGACGCAGACCGCCCGGGACAACCATCTCAAAGGTAGCCACGCTGCCACTCGAATTCTCTGCGGCGGTCAGGAAGCGAACCGTGAGCGGCCCGATATATATGGTCTCTTCGGCCGGATTGACGCGAAGATCAATGGTTTCCTGTGCCATGTGCCTTCCTCCCATGGTAAACTGCATTTACCATACGCCAACGGTAAATTTCCTTTACGAGTGATGTCAAGCGAGAAATGACGAGCCCAATCAAAACAGAGGATATGCTCATTGGCGCCTTGCTGCGCGTCCCGGCCCAGGCCATCCAGCGCCGCATCATCCGAGAGCTGAATGCGTCCGGTTTCAAAGAGCTCCGCATCCCCCATATGGCGGTGCTGCAGTTTCCGGGTCCGGACGGGGTTCGCCCGGGGACTCTCGCCGAGCGCGCCGGGATGAGCAAGCAGGCCATGAACCAACTGCTCCGCAGCCTGGAAAGTCTCGGTTATATCGTCCGGTCCGGCGCGCCGAATGGGGGCCGCGCGCGAATGATCCGCTTCACCAAGCGCGGACACGCCGCATATGCAAAAATGTCCGACATACTCCTCGATATCGAGCGCGAATGGAGAGACGAGCTTGGAGCCGAGCATTTCGCCCGGCTCAAAGAGTCTCTATTCCGCATATGGGAGAGCCCGCTCGTCCGGTGACTGTCCGAGATAAGACCCGCTTGCCGTGCCCTTGGCAAAACAAAGTCGATGCCGAACTTCGGGGCTGCCGCCAACGTTTTTCGATCTGGCCGTAAGGAATTTCTGCCTGTGGCGGCAACATCATGGCCGCTGCTGGGACACTAAAATCCTTGAACCATCCCTGCATCCCCGCATCCCTGCGGGAGTGAGGAGCGTGAGGGCGCGCGACTGCTCCGATTCGGCCGCGCCTACGAAATAAAGGGGCGGATTTCGTTAAAACAAACGCGCTCTTCGAATTTCGACGATTCCCCACAGCATCGAGCGATCGCGTTCGGCCTGATTGCCCTCCATCCCGGCCGGCGGCTCGGCGAAGCTCCGCCAGACGACGACGGCATTGCCGGAAGCCGCCCGGCGGACGGCTTGCGTGAGCCGCGACCGGTAGGCCGCGCTTGCCCCGTCCAGGATGTTCGAAAGCGCAAAGGCGTCGAAGCTCGCCGGCGCGCACGATTCCAGCACGGATGCGGCGTCGCCCGGCGCAAATTGGATGGAGCGGGCTGCCGTTTGCGGTTCTTCACCGGCCTCGCCGGGAAGGCCCGATGCACCGAGAAACAATGACCATGCGTAGGGGTTGAATGCGTTTCGGTGCCTGGCGAATCCCCTCTCCCAGCGGCCTCGCATCACCGCGCCGAACCGCGCCGGAAGGGAGGAAAGCAGCTCCGGCGCATAAACGGCGCGCAGAATGGCCGTGGACATCAGCGCATCGAAACCTGCGCGAAAGCGGCGCGTATCGAGACGCTCGCGCCAGAATGCCGTCTGCTGGGCGAGGTCGGTGAGCGAAAGAAAATCGCGCAGGACTCCCTCCCGCCAGCCGGCCAGGGGCATGAAACATCGCGCGAAACTCATCGCCCGCTCGGCATCCCCGTTTTCCGCGCGCCCGCCGCGGGCGCGCCGCCGGGCGTAGGCGAGCTGGGCGGGATTGACATCGCAAGCGACCACTTCGTGGCTGCCGGCGAGCCGGAGCGCCGTGGCGCCGGCCGAAGCGATGCAAAACACGCGTCCGCGGCCCTGAAACGCCGCACATTCGATTTCCGCGTCTTCGTACATGTGCCCGAAAAGAAGGCGCGCGGTCCCGCGCGAGGGGCCGAGGCGCCCGTTCCGCCAGACCGTTTCCCCCGTCACAGCCGCCCTCCCGGCATCGCGCCGCAAACCCAGACCAGGACGAGGAATGCGATGTTCTTTACGACCATGCCGGCCGGTTCGTGAATCAAACGGCGCGCCCAGATGAGGCCGTTGGCGTTGAGAACGATCAAAAAAGCCGTTTCCACAATCGCGCACAGGCCCGGAGCGATTCCCCACATCACCCATAGGGCCAGGGCGACTTCGACGACGCCCAGCGCCTTCAGAAGCGGCAAACCGAAGCGCGGCCCCAGCCGCGGCACCGCTGTTACCACCTCAACTTGCGATCGCACGCGGCCCAGGAGCTTGCACCATAACCCCTCGTACAACCAGACGGCCGCCACGCTCGCGCGCAGGACGATCAGCGGCGGGAATGGGATTGCGAGGGCGTGCACGCAAGGCCTCCAGGAGCGATTTTGGCGTTCGGGCGGGGCGGGTGGACCGGCGGAGCTGCCGGCGTCCCAGGAGAAAGCGCCGCGTTCATACCATCAAGGATATGACGATGAAGCTGGCGGGCCAGAAGCTTTTCCACCGGGCGCCACAAGCGGCGCGGGCACAGGCAGGCCCGGTAATTCGTCGTCAGCGAGACATCGCAGCCATCGCCGCGGCTGTCAATCCGATAAGAACCGCCCAGCGCGACAACGCAGTCCTCAATCCCCAGGTGTTGCCGGACGACCTCGAAACGCACCGACCGGGGGGCATCCACCGCTGTGATGCGTTTGTACAAGTCCCCTCCCTGATAGGCGCAGCGGACGATTGCCCCGGCGACGCCCTTATCCCCTTCGGTCCCCGTGGGCGCGGGCAGGAACAGGCGCAGAGGCCACGGCGGTCGCCCCGGGACCTCCTCGTAGAACATCATCTGATTCCAAACGGCGTCGGGGCAGGCATCGAAATGAATTCGAGTCGTGACGGATTCATCGACGGCGTGGCCGCCGAATAGAAAAGTGAGCCGGCGATACCATTTTTGCCGCTGTGCGCCGGGCTGCGGCGCCGCCAGACGAACTTGCACAACGGGTATTCCGGCGTTCGTGCCGTCCATCATTTCACGCTCCCGTTGCGGCCCCGCCGTGGGGCAAAGTCCAGGCGCCTCACCCGAGGCGCGAGGCCAGGAAAGTACCAACCCTCAATGGGGGCTTCAATGAGGCATTCGGACGATTTCCACCGAACAACGAGCGTGCCGGGCCACCGCTTCCGCAACACTGCCCAGCAGGAAGCGGATCAGACCCCTCCGGCCATGCGAGCCCAGCACGATCAGGTCGGCAGGCCATGCGGCGGCTTGATCCAAAATGGCGCTTCTCGGATCGCCTTTCTCCACCCGCGAAGTGGCCTTGAAACCGGCCGCCTGGAGCGCTTGGACCGCCCCCTCGACCAGCTTCTGGCCTTTTTCCGCCTGATCGTTTAGCTCGGGGTAATAGCCGGACGCCATCTCCGGGGGAACGGAGATGGATATGGGCTCAACCACGTGAAGGACGAGAACTTCCGTATCCTCCTTGGGCAATTGCGCCACCAGGGTCTCGGTTGCTGTTTGGGAGAACGCGGAATCATCGATGGCCAGTAGAATTTTCATCGCTGGACAATCCTCGCCCATCGGTTTGGGGCTTGTACACCTGGAAAAACACCGAGCAATGTGGGGGCCGTAGCCAGCGGCCCATATCTCATTGCATCACATTGGGTTAGATGGCGCACCGGCACGGCCGGCCGGGCTCGGACGGCAATTTACGCAGGACTGCGGGGGAAATCACCGAATCAGCAGGGTTCGGTTCCCGGCTAATGCGGAGGATATAGGACCAGACAGAGCGCCCCGCGAATGGATGTTCCGGCCAGCGGCTTGTCGCTTCCGTGACTGCCTTGTCGGTCCAGGTGGCGCAGTCTATGATGGATTGATCGGTCGCGATTCCGTCGAAAGGACCTCAGCAGAATGCCCGAGCTAACGCGCGAAGCCGTCATCGAAGCCCTGCGCAGCGTGCAAGATCCCGAACTTCACAAGGATATCGTCTCGCTGGGCATGGTGAAGCTGGGCGATTTGCGGGACGGCGTGGTTTCACTCGTCGTGACGCTGACAACGCCCGCCTGCCCGCTTCGCGAAAGCATCGAGCGCGATATCCGCGCGGCGCTTGCGGGGCTGGGCGTTCGGGAAGTCAAAATGCATTTCGATGCCGCCGTTCCGCACGGCCGCACGGGCGGCGACAAGGCCGGTATTCCCGGCGTCAAGAATCTGGTTGCCGTAGGCAGCGGCAAGGGAGGCGTCGGTAAAACGACGGTCGCCGTGAACCTGGCCGTGGCGCTCGCACGAATGGGATCGACGGTCGGCCTGCTCGACGCCGACGTCTATGGCCCGAACGTTCCCCTCATGCTGGGCACGACGGAGGAGCCCAAGGCCATTGACGAACGCACGATCCTGCCGGTCGAAGCCTACGGCGTAAAGATGATATCCATGGGACTGCTGAATCCGGGCGACCGCCCCCTGATCTGGCGCGGCCCGATGCTGCACAGCGTGATGCAACAGTTTTTGCGCAGTGTGCGCTGGGGCGACCTCGATTATCTGGTGATCGATCTTCCGCCGGGCACGGGCGATGTGGCCCTGTCGCTGGTGCAGTCGGTGCCGCTTTCCGGCGCGGTGATCGTAACGACGCCGTCGGCGGTATCCGTGGCGGACGTGCGCAAATCCGTGGAAATGTTCCGGCAAGTGAACGTCGAGATCCTCGGCGTGGTCGAGAATATGAGCTATCTGAGCTGCCCGCACTGCTCGAAACGGGTCGACATTTTCGGCCACGGCGAAGGGCGGCGGATGGCGGAACAGTTCGGCGTCCCGTTTTTGGGCGAGATCGAGATCGAGCCGGGAATCCGGATTGGCGGAGACACCGGCAAGCCGGCTACGGCGTTTGGCGAGGATTTTCGCGGCGCAAAAAGCCTGTTCGCCATGGCCCGCCAGGTTGCCGCGCGGCTTTCGGTGGTCAATCTGGGCACGCAGGCGCCCGTCGTCGAAATCCTCTAAACCAAACGAAAAGCGCAGGAATTCTCCTGTTTCGGCAGCCGCGCCGGACTGATCTCTCGACTTGGCTCCGGCGCTCCGCTACGCTTTTCTCATGGACGTCGAATGGCTTCGCCGCTTCTGCCTGGCGCTTCCGCACACGACCGAACAGATTCAATGGGAAGACGCGCTGGTCTTCAAAGTGGGCGGCCGGATGTATGCCGTGGCGCGCCTGGAACCCTCCGAGGCCTGGCTGTCTTTCAAGTGCGGCCGGGAGGAATTTGCTGAACTGGTCGAGCGGCCCGGCGTCCTTCCCGCTCCCTATCTGGCCCGCGCCGATTGGGCCGCGCTCGAATCGGCGCCCGATTCGCTGCCCGGTTCAGGCCCCCATTCGAACAATGCCCTGTCGCGCACTGAAATCGAGGCTCTGCTGCTCCGTTCCTACGAGCTGGTTTTTTCCAAACTGCCGCGCAAAACACAGGCATCGCTCCAGGCGAAGCGGCCTGCCGGTTCCCGCCGCCCGCGCTCGCGCTCCCGCCCGAAGCGCCGTCCCCCTCCGCGCTGAGTCCTCGAAAGCCTTGCCTGCGCCGATGCCCGCCGGCTGGAGTATCCTTTGTCTACTTTCCAAGGAGGTGACCATGATTCGCAGCTATCAGGGTAAAACGCCGCAAATCGCGCCGGGCGCCTGGGTCGATCCGGCCGCGACGCTCATCGGCGACGTCACGATCGAGGAAGACGCCAGCATCTGGCCCGGCGCGGTGTTGCGCGGCGACGTGCATTTCATCCGCGTGGGCAAGCGAACCAGCATCCAGGACAACTCCGTTCTTCACGGAATGAAGGAGCTGTTTTCGGTGATCGTGGGCGACGGGGTGACGGTGGGACATGGGGCCCTGTTGCATGGCTGCACGGTCGAATCGCGCTGCCTCATCGGCATGGGCTCAATCATCCTGAACGGCGCGCGAATCGGCACGGGATCGATCGTGGCCGCCGGCACGTTGATTCCCGAGAAAACGATTATCCCTCCCGGCAGCCTCGTCATGGGCCATCCCGGCAAGGTGCGGCGCCAGCTGACCGACGAAGATCAGGCATCCATCGACGCCTATGTGGCGCGGTATCTGGAATATAAGAAGGCGCATCAGGCCGAGCACGGCGGCTAGCCCGCCGCCATGACGGAATCGACGGATTTTTGGCCAACCTGATAAACTCGTTGGTTTAGCAACCAGGGGAAAAAGTGACCGAGAAGAAGAAATTCCGCGCCGTGCGCGGCGTGCGGGACATCGTGCCGCCCGACAGTTCCCTTTGGAACTGGTTCGAGCAGACCGCGCGCGGCGTGCTCGAAAGCTACAATTTCCGCGAAATTCGCTTGCCTATTTTCGAGGAGACGGAACTTTTCGCCCGCTCCATCGGCGGTGAAACCGACATTGTCTCAAAGGAGATGTTTACTTTCCTCAACCAATTCACTCCCGAGGAAAGGTATGAGGACCTGCAAGAGCGGATCCCGGAAGAGCTGAGTCGGGACCCCGGAGAAGGGCCCATACAGGCGCTGCTGGAGGAAAACAGCCCGCAGATCCTAAGTGAGGTGGCGCGTGCTGCCGCAAGAGTGCGTCGCCCCGCGGAAAGCCTGACACTGCGGCCGGAGGCAACGGCGTCCGTGGTAAGGGCTTACATCGAACATGGGATGCAGACGCAGCCGGGGCTGGTGAAGCTCTATTACACCGGGCCGATGTTCCGGCGCGAGCGGCCGCAGAAAGGCCGCTACCGGCAGTTCTATCAGATTGGCGCGGAAGTGCTGGGCGCAAGCGATCATCCGGCCATCGACGCCGAATTGATCGAGATGCTGACGGTGCTGATCGGGCGCTGCAAAGTGAACGACTGGACGCTGCTGGTGAATTCGATTGGCGATGCGAATTGCCGGCCCGCCTACATCGAAAAGCTGCGCGAGGAGCTGCACAAGGTAAAGGATCAGCTTGGGCCCGACAGCCAGCGGCGCGTCGAAACCAATCCCCTGCGCGTCTTCGATTCGAAGCTGCCGGAAGAACAACCGATCATCGAGAAGCTGCCGCGCATCTCGGACAATTTGTGCGAGGACTGCCAAAAGCACTTCGCCGATTTGCTCAAACAGCTCGATTTGCGCCGGATTCCCTACAAGCACGAATCACGCCTGGTGCGCGGGCTCGACTATTACATGCGCACGACGTTCGAGATCACCAGCCCTCATCTGGGCGCGCAAAACGCACTCGCGGGCGGCGGGCGCTACGACGGGCTCTCGGAAATGCTCGGCGGGCCTCCGGTGAAAGGCATCGGCTTCGCTCTCGGCGAGGACCGGTTCATCGAAGTGATGCAAACGGCCGGCGGCGTCAATGCCAAGCCCACGCTCGACGCCTTCATCGTGTGGATGGGGGAGCCGGCTTATCCGGCGGCGCTGAGTCTGGCGCGGCGCCTGCGCGGGGAGGGTTTGCGGGTCGAATTGCCGGCCGAAGAAGCGAGATTGAAAAAGGCATTGAGTCTGGCCGAGCGGTTGGGGACGCGGTTTGCGGTGATCATCGGAGAAAATGAGGTCAGCACCGGGCAGTTCACGGTCAAGCGGCTGGACGACGGCAAGCAGTGCAAATTGCCGGAAGCGGACGTGGCGGGACTGATCAGGGCGGCCGCGCCGCGGAATTAGCGCCATGTTGAAAGCCCTGATAGCTCGTCATTCCGAGCCCCGCAGGCCGGGGCGAGGAATCTCTCCGGAGAGATTCCTCGCTGCGCTCGGAATGACAAGCCTCAGGACTGGTAGGCCGTCATGGGACAAAGGGAGCATCGCGATAATCTGCAATTCTCGTCGGGGCACGCACAGGCGGGATGGCCTGTAGCACTGAGGGGCTGAGGAATGCTGGATACGTTGGGTAATTGGAAGCGAACGAATTACTGCGGCAGCCTGCGCGCGGCCGATGTGGGACAGGAAGTGGTGCTGATGGGCTGGGTGCACCGCCGGCGCGATCACGGCCAGCTGATTTTCATCGACGTGCGCGACCGGAGCGGGCTGGCGCAGGTGGTTTTCCATAAAGAGCGAGCGCCCGAGGCGCACGCGAAAGCGGAAGGGCTGCGCGCCGAATTCGTGGTCGCGGTGCGCGGAAGCGTCGTGATGCGGGAAAAGCCGAATCCGCAGATAGCGACGGGCGAAGTCGAGGTGATGGCCAGCGAGCTGTTGCTGCTGAACACCGCCCAACCGGCGCCGTTTCAAGTGGAGGACGAGGTCACGGCGAGCGAGGAAACGCGGCTGCGGTTCCGCTACATCGATCTTCGGCGGCCGCGGCTGCAGCGAAATCTGGCGCTGCGGCACCGGGTGGTGTTCGAAATGCGCCGCGCGCTCGACGAGATGGGATTCTACGAAGTGGAAACGCCGGTGCTCGCCCGGCCGACCCCCGAGGGCGCGCGCGATTATCTGGTGCCCAGCCGCGTCCATCACGGGCAGTTCTACGCCCTGCCGCAGTCGCCGCAGCTTTTCAAGCAGCTGCTGATGATTTCCGGCCTCGACCGCTATTTCCAGATCGCCCGCTGCTATCGCGACGAGGATCTCCGCGCCGATCGCCAGCCGGAATTTACCCAGCTCGATCTGGAGATGTCGTTTCCGCATCAGGACGATATTTTTGGCGCCATCGAGGGCGTGCTCGAACGCGTATGGAAGGCCGTGGGCTTGCCGATTTCGATTCCCTTCCGCCGGACCGAGTACCGCGACGCGCTCGAGCGATTTGGGAGCGACAAGCCCGACATGCGCTTTGGCATGGAATTGCAAAACGCGACGCCGCTATTCGAGCCGGCCCGCGAAACCCTGCACCTGAGCGGCAGCGTGCGCGCGGTGGTGGCGCCGGGCGGGGCGTCTTTTTCGCGCAGGCAGATTGACGAACTGGTCGAGCAGGCGAAATCGCTCGGGGCCTCCGGTGTGTACACGGTGAAGGTGACATCCGAAGGCGCGAGCTCGTCGCTCGAAAAAAACCTGGGCGCGGACGCGTTGGGGAAACTCGCCCAATCGCTCGGCGCAAAGCCCGGCGACTTGATTATCGCCGTGGCCGCGCGCGAGGAGCGCAAGGACGTCGATCCGGCATTGCTGATCGCCGGGCAGCTGCGCCTGGCGATGGCGAATCGATTGCACCTGATCCCCGCGGATCGCTGGGAATTCACATGGATTACCGGCTTCCCGCTCTTTGAATGGAGCGATACGGAAAAACGGTGGGTGAGCGCGCAACATCCATTCACGGGCATCGTCGAAGAAGACGTGGACCAGCTGGAATCGGAACCGTGGCAGGTGCGATCGAAGGGCTACGATCTCGTTCTGAACGGCGTCGAGCTGGGCTCGGGAAGCATCCGAATTCACCAGCAGGATATCCAGGCGCGGGTGTTCCGCCAGCTCGGCCTTTCCGACGAAATGGCCCGGCACCGGTTCGGCTTTTTCCTGGACGCGCTGACCTACGGCACGCCGCCTCATGGCGGCATCGCGCTGGGCCTCGATCGGCTGGTGACTTTGCTGGCCGGCGAGAAATCGATTCGCGATGTGATCGCGTTCCCCAAGACCACCGCCGCCCAGGATTTAATGGCCGATGCGCCCTCGACGGTGGATCCAGAGCAGCTCGACGAATTGGGAATTCGCGTCAAAGAAAGCTGAGGCGGAATAGCGGGAGGGTCGCGATGCACCCTGCTCCGCATGGCCTGGGCTGGGCTTCAGGGGCTAAAGCCCCCGAGGGAGCAGTTGGGTAATGTCGGAGCTGAAGCTCCGACCCCCGAAGGCGTCAGCACAAAGTGAATGGGCAGGATGAACACAGGGCTGAAGCTCCAACCCCCGAAAGCGTGCGCGAAAAACAGGTGAGCGGGATGAGCGCAGGGCTGAAGCTCCGAAAACCGAAAGCGGTAACTTCGGAACCAGAGCGGCGGACCAAGAGGCGATGAGCAAGATGATATTGCCGGAGACGGTGGCGAATAAAATCGCCGCGGGCTAAATCGTCTGAGGGATTTTTCGGGGGTCGGAGCTTCAGCTCCGACATTCAGAGTGGCGATAAAAAGGGGCTTTAGCCCCTGAAGTTTTATGAGCCGACTGACACATCGAACCGGGGCCGGCTACAGGTACTTTGTGACAACCAAGACGTGGCAGAACCGCGCGCTTTTCCAAGTGCCGGAGGTCGCCCAGATTGTCACCGGCCAGATCGTCCATTACCGCAGCGAAGGGGCATACTTACTGCATGCGTTTGTTGTCATGCCCGACCACATTCACCTGCTGCTGACGCCCGCCGCTACTATGAGCCTGGAAAGGGCGGTGCAATACATCAAAGGGGGCTCCTCGCACCGGATACATGCCGAACGGGGCCAGCAGATGTCGATCTGGCAACCTGGATTTCATGACTGGACCGTTCGCGACGAGGCGGACTTCCAAGCAAAGGTGGCTTATATTCACCTGAACCCGGTGCGAGCTCATTTGGCGGACAGCCCCGAGCTTTGGCCGTACAGTTCGGCGAGTGGGAGATTCGCTATGGACGATTTGTCACAGGGATCAAAGCTTTCTTAAGGGGCTAAAGCCCCCGAAGGAGCAGTTGGGTAATGTCGGAGCTGAAGCTCCGACCCCCGAAGGCGTCAGCACAAAGTGGATGGGCAGGATGAGCACGGAGCTAAAGCTCCCGAGGGAATAGCTAGGTAATGTCAGGGCTGAAGCTCCAACCCCAAAAAGCGTGCACGAAAAACAGGGGAGCGGGATGAGCGCGGGACTAAAGCTCCGAAAACCGAAGGCGGTAAGTTCGGAGACTGGCCAGCAAAAGGGTTGCGGATAATGTCGGAGCTGAGGCTCCGACCCCCGATGCGACGAGAATGAAAACGCGATGAGCAAGATACGGATATTGCCGGAGACGGTGGCGAATAAAATCGCCGCGGGCGAAATCGTCGAACGGCCGGCGTCGATGGTGAAAGAGCTGCTGGAAAACGCGCTCGATGCGGGGGCGCGGTCGGTGCAGGTGGAAGTGGTTGCCGGGGGTAAGCGCCTGGTCGCGGTCACCGACGACGGCTGCGGCATGACGCGCGACGACGCCCTGTTGGCCTTCGAGCGCCACGCGACGAGCAAGCTGCGCTCGGCTGACGATCTGCTGTCGATCTCGACGCTCGGCTTTCGCGGGGAAGCGCTGCCGACCATCGCCGCCGTTTCCCGGCTGGTGCTCGAAACGCGCGTCCCGGAAGAAGAACAGGGAACGCGAATCGAATGGGCGGCGGGGAAAATGGTTTCGGTGAAACCGGTGGGCGCGCCCGTGGGAACGAAAGTGGCGGCGAGCGACCTGTTCTACTCCCTGCCGGCTCGCCGGAAATTCCTCCGCTCGGATACGGTGGAGCTGGGCCACATTGCCTCGCTGGTGACCCATTACGCGCTGGCATTCCCGGAAAAGCAGTTCCAGTTAAAAACGCCCACGCAGGAAATTATCAACGTCTCTCCGGTGGAAAGGCTCGCCGACCGCGTCTACCAGCTCTTCGGCCGGCAATCGCTCGAGGAGCTGATCGAAATCCCCGAAAATTCCGCGCCGATGCAGCCCTCCAACCCGGGGCCGGAAACCGACCCCGGCGAGGCGGCGGAAATTCTCAGCGTGCGAGGGTTCGCGTCGCGGCCGCAAATCGAGCGGCCGAACCGGAATAATATCTACATTTTCGTGAACCGTCGGCTGATCCGCGACCGCCTGATCCTGCATGCCATCGGCGAGGCGTACCGAAATCTGATGCCCGGCGGGGTTTTCCCCGTCGTGCTCCTGTTCCTCGAAATGCCGTTCACGGCCGTGGATGTAAATGTGCATCCGTCGAAGATCGAAGTGCGCTTCCGCCATTCCTCTTTTGTGCACGATTTTGTGCGTGACTCGATTCGGCTGGCGCTTTCCCGGGCGCGAGCCGTCGCCACGTTTCCATCGCACCCCGCCGGTAGCGGCGTGGGGCCGTCCTTTGCGGCGGCTTCCGCCCCGGCAAACGGGCCTTCGCCAGAGCCGGTTGCCGGCCTTGCGCAGCCGGCGGGCGGCGCGCCGGGCGGCGGGTTCGCGTTGACCGAAGGCTTCGCGCGGCCGCCATCCGAGCGGCTGGGATTCGATCCGGGGCAAACCATCGAGGGTGGCGCGGGCGTCGATTTGTCCGAGCAGTTCCGCCGGGCCGCGCAACAGACGCAACGGGAACCCGAAGCCGGCCCCGAATCGATCGCCACGCTCAAGCCGCTCGGCCAGGTGAACAACAGCTTCATCGTTGCCGTGAACGGCGAAGGGCTCTGGATCGTCGATCAGCATGTGGCGCACGAGCGGGTGCTCTTCGAGCAGCACCTGGCCGCGCGGCGCGCCGGGCAGGTGGCCGGACAGAGGCTGCTCTCACCGATCATTGTCGAGCTCAGTCCGCAGCGCCTGTCCATCTTCGACCGGATTGCCGAGGAGCTGGGGGCCAACGGATTCGATGTGACGCCGATGGGGCCGCGAAGCGTGGCGATTCAGGCGACCCCGGCGGGAGTGGCCGGCAGCGACGCCGAAAAATTGCTCGACGAGATCCTCGACGGAATCGAGCGCGAGAACCAGACCGTTTCCCTCGAAACGGTGCAGGCGAAAATCGCCGCGTCGACCGCCTGCCGCGCCGCGATCAAGGCCTACATGCCGCTCGATCAGCCGAAGATGGAATGGCTGCTGGCCGAGCTTTCCCGCGCCGAATATCCCATGAGTTGCCCGCATGGCCGGCCGGTTCTGCTGCGCTATTCCGTGAAGGAAATCGAGAAGGCATTCAAGAGAATCTAGCGGCGCGACGGCCGCCCCTTCCCGGCGAAGGGTGGGGCATGAGCCGGGCCGCAGTCGGAAGCAAATGACCAGACTGGCGATCGCAATTGACGGGCCGGCAGGCTCGGGGAAAAGCACCATCGCACAGCGCGTAGCCGAGATCCTGGGATACGGCTACATCGACACGGGAGCGATGTACCGCGCCGTGGCGCTGGCCGCGCTGCGCGCCGGCATCGCCATCGAAGATGAAGGCCGGCTGATTTCCCTGGCCCGCGAGACGCGCATCGATTTGCGCGTGGAGGACGGCCGGACGAAGGTATGGCTGGACGGACAGGACGTGAGCGAAGAGATCCGGCAGCCGGAAGTATCGCAGGCCGCATCAGTCGTATCGACGATTGCCGCACTGCGGGAGGTGCTGGTGCGGAAGCAGCAGGAACTCGCCGCCGCCGGAGGGGTGGTGATGGAGGGGCGGGACATCGGCAGCGTCGTTCTGCCGCAGGCCGATCTCAAGATTTTTTTGACCGCCAGCGCCGATGTGCGGGCCCGCCGGCGGGCGGAGGAGCAGGCAACGCGCGGGCAGCCGGCCGATTTTGCCGGGACCAAGGCGGAAGTGATCGAGCGGGACCGGCGGGACAGCGAGCGGCCCGCTTCCCCGCTGGTGGCGGCCAATGACGCCGTCATTGTCGACAGCACGGCGATGGAGCGGGAAGAAGTGGCGCGGGTGATCGTTCTGCTGGCGCGGGAAAAAGGAAAATCGGATCCCTCGCTGCGCCCGGAATAACCGCTCAGTTTATTCAACCGGGGAAAAGACCGGGGCCCGGCACTACGCCCGGCCTTACGAGGGGCTTTGCATCGACGCCAGAAACTCGGCGTTGCTCTTGCTCTTCGACAGGCGGCTCAGCAGCAACTCCATCGCCTCCACCGGCGAGAGCGGGCTCAGCACCTTCCGCAAAATCCATACCCGGTTC
>Ga0307373_10009142_pt1 | contig 14888 bp, 15 predicted proteins | sample OX2MG_FD_202534 | JGI IMG/M metagenome (GOLD analysis project Ga0307373, IMG submission 202534) | Soil microbial communities from Risofladan, Vaasa, Finland - OX-2 | ecosystem: Environmental > Terrestrial > Soil > Coastal area > Acid sulfate soil | place: Finland: Risofladan, Vaasa | collected... | reverse complement strand
TACACATGGGACGAGACGGCGCGCCGGACAGCCGAGGTCTACCGGAGGCTCGCATGAAGGTCTCGGCCGTCGTCATCTCGCACCGCCACGCCGGCGAGCTCCAGCATTCGCTGCCGGCGCTCGCGCCACAGGTCGACGAGCTGCTCCTCATCGCGAACATCCCCGGCAGCGTTCCGCGCGACCTTCCCGACGGCGTCCGCGTGCTGGAGAACGAGCGGCCGCTCTCGTTCGCCGCGAATGCCAACGTCGGCACGACGAACACGCGGCACGAGCTCGTGCTCATCGCGAACCCCGATGCGATCCCGGACGAGGGCGCCGTCGGCATCTTGCGAGAGTTCGTCGAGGCGCATCCGCGCTGCGGTGTCGCGGGGCCGAAGATGCTGTACAGCGACGGGAGCTGGCAGGCGTCGAGGCGCGGCTTCCCGACCGTCGGCGCGACGCTCGTGCGCCGTACGCCGCTGCGCCTGCTCTTCCCGCCGCTGCGATGGCAGCGGCGCCATTACCTCCTCGACGAGCGCCCCGACGAGCCGGCGCCGGCGGACACGATGCTCGGCGCCTTCCTGCTCATGCGGCGAACGATGCTGGACGAGATCGGGGGGTGGGACCCAGGCTACCGGATGTACTGCGAGGACATCGACCTCAACTATCGCGCCGCGCGGGCGGGGTGGGAGCGCTGGTACGTCCCGGCGGCGGTCGTCCGGCACGAGTACGCGGCCGTGATCGACAAGCGCTTTCTCACGCGGCACACGCTGTGGCACGCGCGCGCCATGCTCCGCTTTCTCCGCAAGCACCCCGAGCGTCTGCTCGCGCTGCGATGACCTGGCCGAGGCGGCGCTTGCGACGCCGACACATAGAGGAGGCGCCGATTCATTCGGCGCCTCCGTGGCAAAAGTACGGCCACAAAGCGGAACGCTGGACGGAGACGGCCTACGCCGACGCGCCTGCGTATCTCGCGCATCGCGCGCAGCTCGTGCGCAGGCTCGGGCCTGAGCTTCGGCCCGGCGATGCGGTGCTCGACCTCGCGTGCGGCGATGGCGGTCTCGCCGACTTCTTGCCCGGCCAGCGGTACGTCGGCGTCGATGCGAACGCCGAGATGGTCGCGGCCGGCCGCGCACGCGGGCGCGAGATCGTGGAGGCCGACCTCAACGCGTACGTTCCGACTGCTCCGGTCGAGGCGACGACGATCTTCCGCGCGATCTACTACGCGGCCGATCGCCGTGAGCTCTTGACGCGCATCGCCGGCTACACCACGCGCAAGCTCGTCTTCGACCTGAACCCGCGGCAGTACCGCCTGGCGGACGTACGGGCCGACCTCGAGGCAGCCGGGTTCGACCGACTCGCGACGCGTCCGTTCTTCGTCCCGCAGACGCGGGCGCCGGTCCCCGGTCTTCAGCTGCTCGAGCGGAGCGGCCCGGTTGCGCGGGCGATCCTGCGCTTCCGGTTCACGCTCATCTGTGCGGCCTGGTGCGCAAGAACTGATACGTGACGTCGGCGCCGAGCTGCCGCTTGTCGCCGCGGTGGTCGTAGTCGTCCGGCACGAACTTCTTGTCGACGACGACGTGCACGACGAATCCTCCGGCGGGCACGCGCAGCCACGCGACCTTCGACTGGAGGTTGCCGATGGTCGAGTCGACCCTCTTGAGCACGCGGCCGAGAGTGGGCTGCTCCTGTTCGATCTTCAGCGAGCCGAGGACGATGTGGATCGGCGTCGGATGGATCGGATAGTTCTCCGGCCTCGAATATGCAACGCGGAGCCAGCCGCCACGCCCTGAGAATCGGTAGTAGAAGGTGTCCTTCGGGCCGCTCCACCCGTCCGCATAGATGCCCGTACACGTGCTCTGCAGCCGGTTCGGCGTCGTGAGCTGGACGAGCCGCCACGTCTGCAAACGGCCGCCGGCGCGGAACTGATGGGTCGCCACCGACGCGCCGGCGAGGTCGATGCACGGCAGGTCTTCGACGGCATACGGGTACTGGATCGAGAGCCGACCCGGTGAGTTCGTCCAGTACAGCGCACCGTCGCGGAGGATGTTCGGGCTGCCGGAGAAGCCGGGGCCGAGAACGCTGCCGTCGAGGCTCGAGATTCTCGCGAGCGACCGGTTCCAGAACTCGAGCAGCCACTCGGGGTTCTGGTCGACCTCGGCCTCGCCCATGTACAGCGTCGGCTTGCCGTGCGTGTGGTCGTCCACCCACGAGAACGGGTGGCCGAGCGTGATCGCTGCCTGGCGCGCGATCGAGCTCGTCCCGGCCGAGGCCGCGAGCTCGCCGGTCAGGTTCCAGCCGACGACGCCGACCGCGGCCGCTGCCGTGATGATGGCCGCGACGCGCGTGCGGCTGCCGAGGAAGCGCGGAGCGAGGAGCACGAGCACCGAGACGACCGACATCACGATCAGCAGCTCGCGAACGAGGTGCGGCGTCCAGGACAGATCGCGGTTGCCCTGCTGCACGATGGCGAAGCCGAGTGCGTCCGAGTACAGCTGCACGCCCATCTGGTACGGGTACTGCGTTACGTGGTAGAGCGCATAGCCGACGAGGTAGAGCGTGTACACCCCGGTGACGGCTAGACCGACAAGGCTGACTCGACGCCGTGAGAAAACGAGCGCGGTCCCGACGAACAGGAGCGGCGCGATGTAGATGAGGTTCCGCTCCTCGACGCGTGTCGCGAACACCGTCGACAGATACGCGGCCTTGATGCCGGTGTACAGCGCGAATGCGACGATCCCCGCGAGCGAGACGCAGCGGAACAGGCGCACCTCGCGGCTCCGTGGCTCGCCGCGTACACGGAAGAGCGCTGCGAGCCCCGCCATGAAGGGCAGCACGCCCATCCCGAGGGCGAGCGTCCCCGCCGCCCAGTTGCCCTCGTTGATGAGCCGGTGCTTGTACCCGCGGGTCACCCGCGAGATCTCGAGGGAGTGATGGCTGCCGATGGCGGTGAAGAAGAAGATCGCCCCGAGGAGCAGGACGACGCATCCGACCCAGTCACCCGTCGACCATGTGGAACGCAACTGTCTCGCGCGATCGCTCGACCAGCCCGCGAACAACGCCGCGAGCACGAGCGTCGCGGGGATCATCAGCAGCTCCGTGCGGACGATCGGCGCGAACGCGGACACGACGATCGCAGCTGCGATCCATCTCCGGCTGCGCGTGACGAATGCCTTCGCGATGACAAAGAAGCACAGCGCCGCGTACGGGTACGCGATCGGTTCTTCCACGAGGTAGGACGAGTACGCGAGCGCCGGGATCGCGCCCGCACCGGCGGCGGCGAACAGCGCCGCCGTCTTCCCGACGATCATCCGGGCGAGGAGGTATGTGGGGAAGACGACCGCGGCCATGATCAGGACGTCGACGTACTTGATGGCCGAATAGGCGGTCGCGACGTCATGGATGCGCCAGAGCGGGGCGATCAGATACGTCATCACCGAGTCGGCGGAGTGGGGCACGCCGCGCTCCGCCGGATGCCCGGTGGCGGCGATCGAGCGCGAGAGCTGAGTGAACTCGAGCTCGTCGCCGAAGAGCCACGGCGTCGACCGCCTCCAGGCCTCGACCATGTAGATCCCGGACAGCCATAGGTAGATGCTCGCCAGCGGCGCAGCGGCGAGGAGCCGGTCCGTGATCGTGGCGGAGCGCAGAACGCTACGTGGCGTTGCGAAAGCGCTCACTCGGCGACGATGCCGAGCGGAACGGCGTGCGTGATCTCGATCTCGCGGCGCACGAAGCTGCACGGTATCTCAGCGCGCCTGCATGCCTCCAAGACACCGTCGAGCTGCGCGCGCGGAGCGTCCGGGATCGTGACGAGGACGGCGTCAGGCTCGAGGCGCCCGACCGCCCACCCGATGTCGTCCAGGCCGCCGACGACGGCGACGCCCTGGATCCGTCTCCGCCGGATGGCGGGGTCGTCGTCGACGAAGCCGACGACGCGCTCGCCGGAGGTCTCCCGCAGTTCGCGCAACAGGCTCCGCCCGCTGCGGCCGGCGCCGACGATGAGCACCCGCCGCTGGTCTCCGCGGCCGACGAGCGCCGCGAGCCCGCGCGCGAGGCCCCGTTCCCAGAAGCGCGAGAGGCCGATGAGGAACGTGCAGAGGAGCACGTCGATGAGGTACACGCTGCGCGGGAAGCCGTTGAAGGGGACGGTCGCCCACGTGAACAGGAATGCGACCGTCTCGGAGAGGGCGCAGGCGGCGAGAACGGCCGTCGCGTCGCGGGCGCCTGCGTAGCGCCACACGCCGCGGTAGAGGCCGAAGATGATGAAGAAGATGTACCGGGCAACGAGGAGTGCCGGCAGCGAGAGGTCGAACACGTGTCGCTGCCACACCACGCCGGTGCCCTGCAGCCGGATGATGAAGGCCGCCGTGAACGACGCCGAGATGAGGAGGAAGTCGACGACGACCTCGACGAGCCGCCGTCGGTGCACGAGCAACGAGCCGATGAAGCTCGGAGCGCGATCGGCGGCGGGTGCTCGGTTGACATCCGCGAGGTAGCTGCCGAACTGGAGCAGGAACGCGAAGGTGATGAGCACGCCGAGGAGCGTGATCCGGGTGTCGTCGAGCACCTTGTACGCCAGGCTCGTGAGCCCGAGCGCCGCGGACACGCCGGTGAGGAGAACGACCGCGCGTTTGTCGGAGAGGCCTTCGTAGACGAGCCGATGCGAGGTGTGGTCGCGCCCGCCCTGCGTTACAGGACGACCTTCGAGGAGTCGCACGACGGTCACGAGCGTCGTGTCGAGGATCGGTACGGCGAGTACGAGCAGCGGCAGGAGCAGCGTCGCGACCGTCGAGCCGGCGACCGTCCAGCTGGAGGCGAGCCCGAGCGCGCCGAGCGCAAAACCCAGCACCTGGCTGCCGCTGTCGCCCATGAATACGGAGGCGGGACGGCGCAGGCGGAGGTTGTACGGCAGGAAGCCGAGACAGGCGAAGCAGACGGCGAGCGCGAGGAGCGCGATCATGTGGTCGGGGTGGATCGTGAACGCGTCGATGGCGAAGAACGCGCATGCGACCGTCGCGAGCGATGCCGCGAGCCCGTCCATGTTGTCGAGCAGGTTGAACGCGTTCGTCATTCCCAGCAGCCACACGACCGCGAGCGTCGTCGCCGCAACGTTGTTCGAGATGATGTGGACGCGGTCCCCGGACGTGATGACGAGCGCTGCCGCTCCTCCTTGTGCCGCGAGCTTCGCGAGCGGCGGGAGTCGGTAGACGTCGTCGACGAGGCCGGCAACGAACAGGATGGCGCAGCCGCCGAGGATGCCTCCAAGCTCGCGGCTCGCGGGGATCAACCCCGCGGCGATGCCGATGCCGGCCGCGACGAGCAGGCCGGCGAAGATGCCGCTGCCGCCGAGCAACGGCGTCGACTGCGTGTGCCAGCGGTCGGCGCGCGGCGCGGCGACGACGTGTCGGGCCGCCGGTGTGCGGCGAAGCGCCCAGATCGCGAGCGCGCTCGTCGGGAGCGCAGCGAGTGCTGCGGCGGCGACCGTCACGGGAAAAGGCTATTCAAGGGCTGTTAAGCGCGTGTTTGGGAGCAACTGTCCGCTAGTTTGGCCGCCGGATAGGACATGGAAACGCCCCTCCTCGAGCTGCTGCGCTGCCCGCTCTGCCACGCCTCGCTCGAGGGCGGGGAGCATTCGCTGACGTGCCCCGGCTGCGGACGCCGCTTCGCCGTCGAGAACGGCATCCCGCTCATGCTTCACGAGGACCTGCCCGGCGCGCGGGAGAAGCTCGGGGAGATGGCCGGCTGGGTGGAGAAGGCCAAGGCCGAGGGCTGGTACGAGCCCGACGACGAGGTCGACTCCGTCCTCCCGTTCGTCAATCGCGAGCTCGGCTGGGACGATCTCGTCTGGCTCGCGAACGGCCACTCGTTCCAGGTGCTCCTCGATCGCTACATCGGAGACCTGCGCGGGCTGCGCGTGCTCGAGGTCGGCGCGGCGAAGGCGTGGGCGTCGAGGTTCTGGCTCGAGCGCGACTGCGAGTACGTCGCCACCGACATCCTCGTCGACCCGAAGATCGGTCTCGGCCGCGGCGCGTTCTACGGCGAGTTCGGCCGCGTGCAGGCGGACGGCGAGCATTTGCCGTTCGCGGACGAGACGTTCGACGTCGTCTACTGCGTGGCGACGCTGCATCACGCGCTCGACCTCCGGCAGATGGTGCGGGAGATGGCGCGTGTCGCACGCCCCGGCGCCGTCGTCGCCGGGCTGAACGAGGGAACGCGCGGCCTCGGGCGAAGTCCGGAGAACCCCGATCAGGCGTCCGAGAAGGAGGTCGGGATCAACGAGCACGTGCACACGGTCTGGGCCTACGTCGCCGCGTTCGTCGGCGCCGGCCTGCGCGTGCGCCGGCTCGAGCGGCCCGACGGCTGGGCGCCGTCTCCGTACGGCCGTCTGCTGTCGAAGATCCCGAAGATCGGTCTCTCGCTCGGGACGCTCACGCACCTGAGCGCAGTGCACTACTGCGGCGTGACCATCTACGCACGCAAGCCGGCATGAACGTCTACGCGGACGTCGTTCGCTACCGCGAGCTCTTCGGCAACCTCTTCCGCCGCGACCTGCAGGCGAAGTACCGCGGGTCCGCGCTCGGCGTCCTCTGGACGATCGCGAACCCGATCATGCTCATGGGCGTCTACCTCCTGGTGTTCAGCGTCGTCCTGAAAGCGCGGTTCGCGAGCGTGTCGCACTACCCGCTCTTCCTGCTGTCGGGGCTCGCTATCTGGACGTTCTTCGCGGCTGCGTTGCAGTCCGCGACGCGCTCGATGCTCGACAACGCGAACCTCATCCGGAAGATTCGCTTCCCGCGCCAGCTTGTGCCGCTGTCGGTGGTCGGCGCGCATCTCGTCAGTTTCGTAGTGATGCTCGTGCTGCTCCTAGTTCTGAACGGGATCGCGCTACCGCGTGTGCGGGCGACGGAGCTGCTCGCGATCCCGCTCGCGCTGCTCGTTCTCGGGCTCGTGGCTGGCCTCGCGCTCGCGCTCGCGTCGCTGAACGTCCTTTTCCGCGACGTCGAGTTCATCGTTGCGGCGTTGCTCGTGCCGTGGTTCTTCCTGACGCCGATCATCTATCCCCTGACGTCGGGAACCCTCGCGCAGCACACCCATGTGATCTGGGTGATCCACTGGGTGAACCCGCTCTCACCGGCGGTCGAGGCGGTGCGTGCGCCGCTCTTTGCCGGGACGATGCCGTTCTGGGGCGATGCGCTCTACCTCGTCGTTTCGTGCGCCGTCGCGCTTGCGCTCGGCGCGTTCGTCTTCACGCGTGTGGACGACCAGATCGCTATCGAAGTCTGAGCACGAGCCGGGCGTCGTACATCCACGGCTCGTCGCCGTCGGGCCGGTAGGCGGGCAGGCCCGCCACCTCGTCGTTCGGCTGGAGCGGCGGAAGGAGCGACGGGCAGACGAGCGGATGCGGGAAGCGCGGGTGGCGGCCGCCGCCGGGCGCATACGGCGCCAGCGCAGGCGGCCGGCGGCGTAGGAACCCCGTCTCGGTGTCGATCGCACCGCCGACCGCGGCGTATCCCTCCTCGTGCAGGACGCGGGCCTGCTCGAGCCACTCGGCCGGCGGCTGCAGCCCGTCCGCCGGGAACGCGCGCGCGCCGGCCGCGTCGCGCGGGCCGACCTCGATGTCTCGCTCGAGGCGGTCGTTGCCGAGCTCGGCGAGCCAGAACCGGGTCTCCTCGACGAGGTCGATCGCAAGCCGGTAGCGGCCGGGCGGGATCGGGCCCCGTACCGCGACCGCCTGGCGCAGCGTCGCGCCGGGGAGCACCGTCGTCTCGAGCGCCGTGCGCTCGCCGTCCCACACGATCGCGTTGCCGCGCTCGTCGAGCCAGTGGTACGCGAGGAAGAGGCCGTCCTGCGGGCCGCGTGAACGCCAGGGTGCGGTGCCGGCGTTCTCGGCCTCGACCGCTGCGAGCTGGCGCGCCCCCGCCTCGACCGGCGCGAGCTCGAGCGCGTGCCACCGCACGACCAGCGGGCCAGACCCAGGCACCGGGCTACTGTAGATGCATGGCCGAGCCTCTCCTCGTGCGGGTCGCGCGTCGCGAGCCGGTCGAACGCACACCGGTGTGGTTCATGCGTCAAGCGGGCCGCTCCCTGCCCGAGTACCGGGCGCTGCGTGAGCGCTACACATTCTTCGAGCTTGCGGGGACGCCGGAGCTGTGCGCGCAGGTGACGTTGCAGCCGGTGCGGCGGCATCACGTCGATGCGGCCGTCCTGTTCGCGGACATCGTGACCCCGATCCTCGGCATGGGGATCGGCGTGGAGCTGGTCGAAGGCGTCGGCCCGGTCGTCGACCGGCCGATCGAGCGCATGGCGGACGTCGAGCGCCTCTCAGTCACGGCGCCCGACGACCACGTCCTCGAGGCGCTCCGCATCGTGCGCCGCGAGCTCGAGCCGGACCGCGCGGTCATCGGCTTCTGCGGCGCCCCCTTCACGGTCGCCGGCTACCTCATCGAGGGGAAGCCGAGCCGCGACTTCGCGCGCACGAAAGCGCTGATGTACCGCGAGCCGGCCGTCTGGCACGCGCTCATGGAGCGCCTAGCGGATCAGTTCGCGCGCTATGTCGCCGCGCAGGTCGATGCAGGGGCAGACGTGATCCAGCTCTTCGACTCCTGGGTCGGCGCCCTGTCCGCGGCCGATTACGCCGAGTACGTCGAGCCGTACTCCGCGCGCATCCTCGCTGCGGTGGACGCGCCGACCATCCACTTCGGGACCGGCGCGACGGAGCCGCTGCTCGAGGCGCTCGTCCGTGCGGGCGGCGACGTCGTCGGCGTCGACTGGCGCCTGCCGCTCAGCGTCGTGCCGGACGACCGAGCCGTCCAGGGCAACTTGGATCCTGCGGTTCTCCTCGGTCCGTGGGACCTCGTCGAGCGCGCTGCGCTCGACGTGCTCGCGCAGGGCGAGGGCCGGTCGCACGTCTTCAACCTCGGTCACGGCGTGCTCCCGCAGACGGATCCCGAGGTGCTCACGCGCCTGACCGCGCTCGTACAGGAGCTCGTGCGTGCCTGACGCGGTTGTGCTCATGGCCTACGGGTCACCCGAGCGTCTCGCCGACGTGCCTGCGTACTACGCCGACATCCGCGGTGGGCGGCCGGTCGCGCCGGAGCATCTCGAGGATCTCGTCGGGCGGTACCGGCGCCTCGGGATCGAGGAGTCCTCGCCGCTCAACGCGATCACGGAGGAGACGCGGGCCGCGCTCGAGTGCGAGCTTGCGCTGCCGGTCTTCACCGGCATGAAGCACTGGACGCCGCACATCGCCGACGCCGCCGAGTCGGCCGTTGCCGGCGGCGCCGACCGAGTCGCCGGGCTCGTGCTCGCGCCGCACTACTCCGCACTCTCGATCAAGGGCTATCGCGACCAGCTCGAGCAGGCGCTCGACGGGCGCGCGGAGCTCGAGTTCGTCGACAGCTGGCATCTCGAGCCGGGGTTCATCGACCTGCTGGCCGACCGCATCCGCGGCACCGACGCGCACGTGGTCTTCACCGCGCACTCGCTGCCCGCGCGGATCCTGGAGATGGGCGACCCGTACAAGGACCAGCTCCTGGAGACGTCGAGAGAGATCGCGAAGGCCGCAGGCATTCGTGATCACTCGTTCTCCTTCCAGAGCGAGTCGCCCACCGGCGAGCCGTGGCTCGGCCCCGACATCCTCGACCATCTCGAGGCGCTGCACGCCGACGGCGTCGATCACGTGCTCGTATGCCCGGTCGGCTTCGTCTCCGACCACCTCGAGATCCGCTGGGACCTCGACGTCGAAGCGCAGGAGAAGGCGGCAGACCTCGGGCTCCGCCTGGAGCGGATCGAGATGCCGAACGCCGATCCGGCGTTCGTGCGCACACTTGCCACGATCGTGAAGAGAGCTCTATGAAGCCGGGCGCGATCGCCGTCGAGCACGCGGCGCGCCGCTTTCGCGTCTATCCACGCGAGAGCCGCGCGCTGAAGGATCTCGTGGTCGCGCGCGGACGGACGCGCGGGACGGACGTGTGGGCGCTGCGCGACATCTCGTTCGCGGTCGAACCGGGCAGCGCGATCGGCCTCGTCGGCCGGAACGGCTCCGGCAAGACGACGCTCCTGCGTCTGCTCTCGGGAATCGTCAAGCCCACGTCCGGGACCGTCGCCGTCGGCGGCCGCATCGGTTCGCTGCTCGAGCTCGGCGCGGGATTCCATCCCGACATGACGGGCCGCGAGAACGTCTACCTCAACGGGTCGATCCACGGGCTGCGGCGTGCCGTGATCCGCGAGAAGCTCGACGAGATCGTGGCCTTCGCGGGCCTCGAGGACTTCATCGACCTGCCCGTGCGCACGTATTCCTCGGGGATGTACATGCGTCTCGGCTTCGCAATCGCGTCGCACATCGAAGCGGACGTCCTCCTGCTCGACGAGGTGTTCGCCGTCGGCGACGAGGCCTTCCAGCGCAAGTGCTTCGGCAAGATCTTCGAGTTCAAGCAGCGCGGCGGCACGATCGTCTTCGTCTCGCACGACGCCGGCGCCGTCGAGCGCCTCTGCGACCGGGCGGTGCTGCTCAGTGACGGGCGCGTCGCATTCGACGGCCCGACGCACGAGGCAGTGGTCGCCTACCGGCGCATGCTCGCCGGCGAGCGCAATCCCGAGGAGCGCGCAGCCGGCCTGAAGGAGTGGGGCGGCGAGGTCGCGCGTGTCGAGCACGTGCGCCTCTTCGGGGCCGGGGACGACGAGCGCAACCAGCTCCTCGCCGGCGAGCCGCTCGCGATCGCGCTCGTCGTGGGCGCAGACGCGGCGATCGCCCCGCCACGGCTGGGCTGGGAGCTGCGGGACGACGCCGGCGTGCTCGTCGCCGCGGGCGCGGTGTCGACCGGCGAGCACGGTTGGAACGACGACACGCGCCGTCTTCCGCTCCGTTTCGAGTCGGAGCGGCCGCCCTTTGCCGACGGGCGACTGCACCTGCGCGTCGATCTCGTCGACGAGCGCGGCGAGCGCCAGTTCCACTCGCTCGACGACGCGCTCGTGTTCGTCGTCTATCCGGCAGATGAAGGACGTGGGCTCGTCCGCCTCGAAGGACGGTGGACGTGAGCAGCCGCACCTGCCCAGACTGGCCCGACCTGATGGAGATCGCGCCCGAGCTCCAGTTCAAGCACTACACCGTCGCCGAGGCGCAGCTTCCAGCCGACGCGCTCATGCAGATCCGCGACATCTCGCTCGCCGACGTCGCCGTCTGCTGCGACCTCGAGCACAACGTCTTCTACGCGGCGCACACCGACGAACGGGTGGCCGCTGCGCTGCGCTCGAGCCACTGGTTCGAGGTGCGCGAGTGGATCAGCGCCGGCCGTCCGGGCCAGGCGTACTAGACCACCGGATTCGGGAGCGGATCGCCGCGCTCGAAGGCGAGGACGTTGTCGACGACGACGCGTGACATCGCGGCGCGCGTCTCGATCGTGTCGCTCGCGATGTGCGGTGTGAGGACGACGTTCGGAAGATCGAAGAGCTCGTGCGGCACGTGCGGCTCGTGCGCGAAGACGTCGAGGCCCGCGCTGATCCGCCCGGATACGAGCTCGGCGACGAGCGCCTCCTCATCGACCACGGGGCCGCGGGCGGTGTTCACGAACGTTGCGCCGTCCTTGAGCAACGCGAGCCGCTCGCGTGAGATCAGCCCTCGCGTCTCGGCCATGAGCGGCACGTGCAGGGTGACGATGTCGCAATCGCGCAAGACCGCGTCGAGGTCACCCTCGTTGCGACGGACGGGAAGGATGCGCATCTCGAATCCCGCGGCGCGGCGGGCGACGGCCGATCCGATGCGGCCGAGGCCGACGATCCCGAGCGTCGCGCCGCTCACCTCCCGCCCGTCTCGGAGCCCGGCCCAGCCTCCTGCGCGGACGATTCGGTCCCCCGTGACGAGGCCGCGCCGAGCGGCAAGCATGAGCGCCAGCGCGAGATCGGCGGTGGCGGCATCGAGCACGCCGGGCGTGTTCGACACCGCGACTCCGCGGGCGGTTGCCGCCGCGACGTCGATGCGGTCGTAGCCGACGCTGTAGTTCGCGATTAGCCGCAGCGACGGATAGAGCGTCAGGTCGACCGGCTCGTTGACGACGACGAGGATCTCGACGTCCGGCCCGGGAACGTCGGCCGGCACGATCTCCATCTGGTCGAGCTCGGCCCATGCCGGTCCGGGCAGCTTGCGGGTCGCTCTCACCTTCACACCCACGACGCTACTACGCTCTCTCCATGACGACAGTGGTTGTGCCGTTCGCAGGCACCGAGGGGAAGACGCGCCTGGACACATCGCGCAGCACGCGGCGCGAGCTGTCCCTGGCCATGCTGGCGGACGTCCTGGCGGCCACGGCCGTGCTCGGACGGACGCTCGTCGTCACGGGAGATGCGGACGGCGCCACGGTCGCCGACGAGGCGGGAGCAGACGCGGTCGCAGACCCGGGCGGTGGGCAGGGAGCCGCGGTCGCGGCGGCGCTCGAGCTCGCCGCCGACGAGCAGGTGCTCGTCGTCAACGCCGACCTTCCCTGTGTCGCGCCTGTCGACCTGCGCGCGCTCCTGGCCGCGATCCCGGCGCACGGGCTCGCACTCGTGGAGGCGCTCGACGGCACGACGAACGCGCTCGGCCTGTCGGGACCGGAGGTCTTCGCGCCGCTCTACGGGCCGGACAGCGCGAGCCGCTTCCGCGCGCTGCCCGTCGAGACGGTCGCCGTCGTGGTACCGAACCTCGCCGAGGACGTCGACACGCTCGCAGATCTGGAGCGGTTGGAGCTGCGGTGCGGCCCGCGGACGCAAGCTGCTCTCGCTGCGCTCTCCGCCGGGACGGTGTAGTGAGAGTCGCCGTCCTCTCCGGCGGTGTCGGCGGCGCGCGCTTCGTTCAAGGAGTCGTGGGCGCCGTTCCCGCCGACGACGTCACGGTCGTCGGCAACGTGGGCGACGACGTCGAGGTGCTCGGCCTGCACGTGTCGCCCGACCTCGACTCGATCCTCTACGCGCTCGCCGGCCTCAACGACGAGGAACGCGGCTGGGGACGCGCGGGCGAGACGTGGCGCGTCCTCGACAGCGTCGCCGCGTTGCACGGCGAGACCTGGTTCCGGCTCGGCGATCTCGACCTCGGTCTTCATCTCGTGCGAACGCAGGCGTTGCAGGCCGGCAAGCCGCTCTCGCGCGTCACCGCACGGCTCGCCGATGAGCTCGGCGTCGGCACGAAGCTCCTGCCCGCCACCGACGACCGCCTGCGCACGTGGATCGCGACCGCGGCGGGAGAGTTCCCCTTCCAGGAATGGTTCGTCTCGCGCGGCCACCGCGACGAGGTGGATGCTCTTCGCTTCGAGGGAGCGGAGACCGCGGCGCCGGCTCCGGGCGTTCTCGATGCGCTGGCGCACGCAGACCTGCTGCTCCTCGCTCCGAGCAATCCGTACGTCTCGATCGCGCCCATCCTCTCCGTCGGCGAGATTCGCGCCGCGCTCGCTGCCCGCACGGTCCCATGCGTCGCAGTGAGCCCTCTCATTGCCGGCCGAGCCGTGAAAGGCCCCGCCGACCGCATGCTCGCGCGTCTCGCCGGCGGAACGTCACCCGCGCACGTTGCACGGTGTTACGAGGGACTGATCGACGCGCTCGTCGTCGACGAGGCGGACGCCGGAGATCTGGACGGGCTCGGCGGCGTCCGTCCGATCGTCACGCGGACGCTCATGGTGGACGACGACGCACGGCGGCGGCTCGCCGAGGCCGCGCTCGGTGCGGTGCCGGCATGAGAGTCGCCGTCGTCGGAGGAACGGGCGACTTCGGCCTCGCGCTTGCGCAACGCCTCGCAGAGGCGGGAGATCACGTCGTCATCGGCTCGCGCGACGCCGATCGAGCTCGCGCCAAGGCGTCCGAAGCCGGCGCCGCCGAGGGCGCGACGAACGCCGATGCGGTCCGCGGCGTCGACATCGTCGTGCTCGCGGTCAAGGCGGAAGCCGCGATTGCGACGGCGACCGAGCTCGCGGACGCAATCGGGGAGACGCCCGTCCTCAGCGTCGCGAGCGAGCTGCGCTTCACGAAGTCAGGCATTCATCCGACGCAGGACGACCGCTCGGTTGCGGAGCGCACGCAGGAGGTCTTGCGAGCGCCCATCGCCGCCGGCCTGCACTCGCTCGCAGCCGTGTCGCTCGCCGGCGGTAAGGCCGACGGAGATGCGCTCGTCTGCGGCGACGATCCAACGGCCAAGGATCTCGCCCTCGAGCTCGCGTCGAAGGTCGTCTCGGGCCGCGCCTTCGATGCGGGGCCGCTCACGAGCGCGCGCGCGCTCGAAGGCATGACCGCGGTGATCGTCAACCTCAATCGCCGCTACAAGGGTCACGCCGGCATCCGCGTCGTCGGCCTGTGACCGGCGTCTCGATCCTCCCGGTCGGCGGAATCCCTGAGCTCGAGGAGGGCGACGACCTCGTAACGCTCATCCTCGAGCGCGTGGAACTCGAGGACGGCGACGTCGTCGTCATCGCGCAGAAGGCGATCTCGAAGATCGAAGGACGGATCGTGCACCTGGACGGCATCGACCCGTCGCCGCGCGCAGTCGAGATCGCGGGGGAAGAGGGCGATGCCGCGCGCCGGATCGAGGTCATCCTGCGCGAGGCGAAGAGCATCATCCGCGTCCGCCCGCCGCTCGTCATCTGCGAGACGAGTCACGGGTTCATCTGCGCGTCGGCAGGCGTCGACGCATCCAATGCTCCGGAGCCGGGAACACTCGTCCTGCTTCCAGTGGATCCGGACCGAACTGCGGCGCGCATCCGCGAGGAGCTGCGCGAACGGACGGGCCACGAGGTCGGCGTGATCGTCACCGATTCGTTCGGGCGGCCGTGGCGGCAGGGCACGGTCGACGTCGCCATCGGCGCCGCCGGCGTCCTGGCGCTCCAGGACCTTGCGGGCGAGCGCGACCCGATCGGTTACGAGCTGCAGAACACCGTCATCGCGGTCGCGGA
>Ga0307373_10009139_pt1 | contig 14891 bp, 15 predicted proteins | sample OX2MG_FD_202534 | JGI IMG/M metagenome (GOLD analysis project Ga0307373, IMG submission 202534) | Soil microbial communities from Risofladan, Vaasa, Finland - OX-2 | ecosystem: Environmental > Terrestrial > Soil > Coastal area > Acid sulfate soil | place: Finland: Risofladan, Vaasa | collected... | reverse complement strand
AGCTTCGGCGATTGTCCAATAGTTTGATGCAATCGCAGGACGACGAGCGGCGAAGAATCGCGCGCGAGCTGCACGACAGCGCGGGCCAGTATCTGGCGGCGCTGGGAATGTCGCTCGAAGCGGCGAGGAAAAGCGCCGGGGAATTGCCGCCGAAAGCCAGGGAGAAGCTCGACGAAGCGAGCGAGATTGTGGCGAGATGCTCGTCGGAGATTCGCACGCTCTCGCATTTGCTGCATCCGCCGCTGCTCGAGGAACTGGGACTGGCGTCTGCGATTGAATGGTACGTGGAGGGATTTGCCTCGCGGAGTCGAGTGAAAGTGGAGCTGCAAATTCCGCAGAAGCTCAAACGGCTGGACGAGCCCGTCGAGCTGGCGCTCTTCCGCGTGCTGCAGGAGTGCCTGACAAATATCCACCGGCACTCCGGAAGCGACTGGGCCATGGTGCAGGTCGAGGCGGACTCCCGGCAGGTGAGCTTGGAAATATGCGATCACGGGAAGGGAATTGGGAAGCCGATGCACGATTTGGCGAACGCTACGCGGAAGCGATTGGGCGTGGGAATCAGCGGCATGCGGGAACGCTTGAAGGATCTGGGCGGAACGCTGGAAATCAATTCCACGGATCGCGGCACCACGGCGCGCGCCACTATTCCGCTGCACTCCCAAGCGTCAGCGACTTCAGGATAATTACTGCGTTTCCGGCGGCGGTGCTAGTGGCCGCTGAGGTGCACCAGGCCGGGCTGGGGCGCATCTCGAAGGATTTCGTATTTTTCCGGCGCGCAACAGGCGGAGCTCAAGCGCGCGACGTCCCGCCGCATTTCCGGTTCATCCCTCAAGTGATTTAACGTCTCGCGAAGAATTTTCGCCGCCGCCTCGTTTTTCGAAGTCTCCAACCTGTAATGCATCCATTTGCCCTCGCGTCGTGCCGCCACCAAACCGGCGCGGCGCAAATACGCCAGGTGGCGGGAGACTTTGGGCTGGCTGGTGCGCAGAATCTCCACGAAATAGCAGACGCAGACTTCGCGTCCCGCGATCAGATTCAGCAGGCGCAGGCGCGTGGGATCCGCGAGCGCGCGGAAAATGCGGTGAAGCGCGAGCGCACTTCGCATTTTGGGCATGGAGGGATTATAGCACGATACATTCGCCTTGACATATGTGAGTGGGGCGGCGTAGAGTGGCACACATATGCGCGTAGGCAGATACGTATGCAATGGAGGCGTTATGGCCGGCGACATCAAGAGTGAAGTGAAAAGCAAGTACGGCGAGGCGGCGAAACGCGTCGCGGCGGGAAGCAGCGCCTGTTGCGGCGCGCCGGGACTGAGCGCGTGCGATCCCATCACCAGCAACCTTTACGACGCATCGCAGAAATCAGCGATTCCGGCCGAAGCGGTTGCGGCGTCGCTCGGCTGCGGGAACCCCACGGCGCTGGCGAAACTCGAGCCCGGCGAAATTGTTCTCGATCTCGGCTCCGGCGGCGGAATTGACGTGCTGCTTTCCGCGCGCCGGGTGAGTCCGGGCGGCAAAGCGTATGGCCTGGATATGACGGACGAAATGCTCGAACTGGCGCGCGAAAATCAACGTAAATCCGGCGTCGAAAATGTCGAGTTCCTGCGCGGCGAAATGGAAAAGATTCCGCTGCCGGAAAATTCCGTGGACGTGGTGATTTCGAATTGCGTGATCAATCTTTCCGCGGACAAAGCCCGCGTGCTGCGCGAGGCGTTTCGCGTACTGCGGCCCGGCGGACGCTTTGCGGTGTCGGACGTGGTGGTGCGCGGCACAGTACCCGCGGATATTCGCCGAAGCGTGGAGTTGTGGGTCGGCTGCGTTGCGGGCGCGATGGAGGAATCGGAATTTCGCGAGAAGCTCGGCGCGGCGGGATTCACGGAGATTGAAATCGAGCCCACGCGCGTTTACAGCATTGAAGATGCGCGGCAATTCCTCACGGCCGCGGGAATTGACGCGGACGCGATTGCGCCGCACATCGAGGGCAAATTTGCGAGCGCGTTCATTCGCGCCAGAAAACCCGCCGCAAGCAAGAATGTCGTGAAAAGCTCCTGCTGCGCGCCGGGGTGTTGCGCGCCGTAAGAAATGTGGAGGGCCGGCGATGAAATCGAAAGTGCTGTTTTTGTGTACGGGAAATTCGGCGCGCAGCCAAATGGCGGAGGGTTACCTGCGGAGCGTGGCGGGTGAGCGGTTCGACGTGATGAGCGCGGGTATCGAGCCGAAGGGACTAAATTCGGTCGCCGTGGCGGCGATGCGCGAAATCGGCATCGACATAGCGGGCCAGCGCTCGAAAGACGTTCGCGAATTTCTGGGTGTACCGGTGCAATACGTTGTCACTGTGTGCTCCAACGCGCGCGAGAAATGCCCTGTGTTTCCCGCAACGGTAAAATTCATGCACTGGGATTTGGACGATCCCGCCGCGGTGCAGGGAACGGAAAACGAAAAACTCGCGGCGTTTCGCCAAGCTCGCGACGAAATTATTGCGCGCATCGAGAAAGAATTCGGCGCGCAGCAAAAAACGGTGACGCGATGAACAAGCGCGACCGCGAAAAGCGCCATGCCCCATAACTTGTCCCGTCGCACCGCTGCCCGCGACAGTGAATCCAAACGCCTCAACCTTTTTGAGCGGTATCTCTCGCTGTGGGTGGGACTGTGCATGATTGCCGGTGTCGCTCTGGGAAAATGGGTGCCTTCCATCGTCTCGTCGCTGCGGGACATGGAGTTTGGGCACGGCAGCCAGGTCAACTTGCCCATTGCTGTTCTGATTTGGCTGATGATTGTGCCCATGATGATGAAGGTCGACTTTGCCTCGATTCGCAGGGTGGGGCAGAGGCCGCGGGGACTGATGGTCACACTGTTCGTGAACTGGCTGGTCAAGCCATTCTCCATGGCTTTGCTGGCCTGGTTTTTCTTCCGGCACGTATTCAGCCATTGGATTACACCCGGCGAAGCCGACCAATACATCGCGGGAACAATCATTCTTGCGGCTGCGCCGTGCACGGCGATGGTCTTCGTGTGGAGTCATCTTACGGACGGCGACCCAGCCTACACGCTGGTTCAGGTGTCCTTGAATGATCTGATCATGCTGTTCCTGTTCGCTCCTATCGTGCGGTTTCTTGTTGCGGGGGCTTCGAACTTGCGCGTGCCGTTTTCCGTGCTGATGTATTCGGTGGTGGCGTTCATCGTGATACCGCTGGCGATTGGCACGGCGCTCCGCCTCTGGCTGATACGGAAGCGCGGCCGGGAAGGCTTCGAACAGCTGCTGCCCCGATTCGCGCCAGTGACGATGGGTGCGTTGCTTGTCACGCTGGTTCTGATCTTTGCGTTTCAAGCGGACAACATCACCGCGCGCTACATTCACGTGTTGCTAATCGCCGTGCCGATTCTGGTTCAGGTGTACTTCAATTCCGGACTCGCGTACGGCCTGATGCGATTGCTGAACGTGCCGTACAACGTCGCCGCGCCGGGCGCGCTGATTGGCGCAAGCAACTTCTTCGAGTTGGCGGTGGCCACTTCGATCGCCCTGTTTGGGGCGGGTTCCGGAGCGGCGCTGGCGACGGTGGTGGGCGTGCTGGTTGAGGTTCCCGTGATGCTTTCCGTCTGCGGCGTGTGCAATCGCACGCGCGGCTGGTTTCCGGCAGGCGCTGCCTAGCGCATTTCCCATCGCGTGCAGCCAAAGGTCACCGCAACGCTTTGACGGCAGTTAAAACCGGAAGACGATGGCTTGTGAAATTTGGAAATTGTGCTGGTGATACTGCGCGCCCAGCGTTGAGCCGGGGTAGCTGACGATTGTGTCGCCAATGTCCAAGCGAACCGCGACGTGTTTAGTGGGGCGATATTCGATGGCTTCGCCATAATTGAACGCAAAATCGGTGGCGCGCGTGAAGCCAAGCATGGCCATAGGCGAAATGGAAGAAGCCTGATAATTCAAGACGGCCGAGAATCGCGGGACGCCGTTTGCGGCGGGCGCCGGACTGGCAGCGGGAGTCGCGCTTGACTGCGTGGACGCGAGGACGTTGCTGAAATTCACGAAGCCCGGCCGCACCACGCTGTAAAGTCCCCAACGACGCGTCGTTGGTCCGAAGCGCAGGCCGAAGAGTCCTTCCGTGACGTTGCCGCCCGTGAGGTTCGTCGAGGTGTCGCCGTTGTTGCCGAAGAAATTCATCTCCGTGTCGACGCCGATCCAGGGCGAAATATTGTAGGTTACGTTCGCGCCGAGGCCGGAATTGCTCGACTCGCACGTCGAGCCGCCGGTGCATTGCGAGGGAAGAGTAAGGAAGGCGTAATGTCCGCCGAGCTCCCATTTTGAATTGTCGGCGAAATTCTGCGCGCGCGCGGGTGAAGCGCAGGCGACGACAAGAGCAAAAATCGCCGCCAGTGGCGAACCGAATTGCGCAGCGAATGAAAGCGAAACGCGCTTTACAGGGGCCGGGAACGAAAGTCGCATGAACAGTCTCCGAAAACGGGTCCGGGCACCGCAGGCCCGCGCCATGGCGTGGATGCGCCTTGGCCGGCAGGCACGCGCATTATCGCGCCCGCGCGCGGCTCGCGCAAGCGCAAAGAAGCGGGTGCGCGATCCGGACGCGGCCCGGGCGTTAGCTACGCAGCTCAGAACGTGAATGGGTAAGCGGTTTTTGCGGAGACGCCGACGGCAGAGACATACAGGCTGTACGTTCCGTGTGGCAACGCGGCGGGCAGCGTGAACTGCGCCGTCTCGACTTCGCCCGGCGCTGCCGGAATCATCGAACTGAAATTGAACGAACGGCAGTAGTAGACGTTTCCCGCCGCGTTCGTGAGATACACAATCGGATAATTTTCCGCCATGGTCATGTCGTCTTCGCCCGTGGTCACCATGCCGGAAAGCTGCGTACCGGTCAGAGTGTAGGAACCATCAGGGTTCAGCGTGACGCTTTGAACCGTAGGGCGCCAGGCATCGCTCGGAGCGCCTGTTGGCGTGTAGATGTAGTCCAGCGCTCCGCAGGTGACGATGATTTGTCCCGTCGGCAACACCAGAAAATCCAGCGGCATGGCCGGATCGTTCGGCGGAACGATCGGCGCAATCGTGTTGGTCTGCGGATCGAATTCATTGAGGACGTTCGCCGCTTTTCCGTTCGGATAGGATTGAAACATCACTTTGCCGTTGGGTTCCACAATCGCGGCAACGTCCTCGGTATTATTTCCGTCGGGCAACCCCGGGCCAGCGACCCAACTTCCCGGCGTGTATAGCGCCGTCGAAAAAAAACCGAGCACGAAAACGCGGCCGTCATAGAGCAGAGTGGCCGGACCAACGTCGCCGAATATCACACCGGGCGGAATCGGACCCGCGGGATTCCATTGATTCGTCGTGGGGTCGTAACGGTTTTGCGTTGTATTGGACACTGCGAAAACCGAACCGTCGGGAAGCGAGATCCAGCTTTCTTCGTCGCCTGAGTCGCTCTTCGAAGCCTCCGGCGTCCACGCGTTGGCTGTGGGATCGTAGATCTGGGTAGCATTAGTGGTTCGCGAACTGGCGAGAATGCGGCCGTCGGTGAGCGTTGCGCTGCCGCTGTCGCCGATGTCGCCGTAGAGGCCCGGTGCGGCGATGGTCCAGGTGTTGGCGACTGGATCGTAGACTTCGACCGAGTTGTGATCGCCGCTCGACGATCCCGGCGGCCCAAAATAAATGTACTCGCCGCCAGCTTCGTAGAACCGTCCGTCGCGCAATACGTGCTCCTGCGCGGCGCCGCGGCCATAATTGCTGTCCGCGAGCACCGTCCACGCGCCGTTGGCGTAGTTTCCCTGGGCGTCCGGCGTCAACTTCACCCACTGGTGCAGATCGCCGCCATGCGAGAGCACGGTTCCATCCGTCAGCAGCCAGAGGCCAAAAGCGGGCCCGCCGTTCGCGGCGCTAAACGGGGCAGGCGTCCAAGTCCCGGATTGCTGGAGTGGCTGCGGATTCACGATCAGTTGCACGGAAAATGTCGCCACGGTGTAATGAATCGTATCCGTCGGAGTGAATGTCGTGGACAACGGATCCGTGCCCGCTGCGGGCGTGGAGCCGGCCGCGGGTGAATAAGCGAATGTTCCTGCTACGGACGCGGTCGCGTCCAACTGCGTGCTGGATAGCGCGGTGCCATAGTTGATTGGCTGGGGATTGGCCCACGTGATGGATGGCGTGATTTTCTGCTGTGGTGCGCTCCCGCCTCCGCCGCAACCTGCAAAAACAAGCGGAAACGCAACCACGGCCGCAAAGCCCGCTGCGCAAAAAACACGTTTTGAGAGACTAGACGCCTGAGGCGCGAGTTTCCCGGCGAGGCAAAAGAGCTGGAGTCCGTTCATGCGGCGTATCATTTATCCCGAGTTCCGGCACTCGGCAAGACCCCCACCAATTCACGTAACTTCTTCACGTAACTTCCTCACGTAACTTCGCACCGCGCAACGCCAACGTTGGCTAGCACTCGGCGCTTGTTTCAAACGGTTCGTGGAATTCGCTGCGTTCCGCGGCAGTGAGAAGACTGATGCTCGCTACAACCGCGAAGTTGACGCACAACGCGACAAATCCCGCGTTGACGCCCCAAATCGGATCGTTGTTGCTGAGCAGCAAAACGGCCAATATCCCGATGCCCGCGACCATTCCGCTCCAGACACCGGCTCGCGTAACGCGCTTCCAAAACAGGCCGAGAACTACTCCGGGAAAAAATTGCGTTATGCCATCATATCCCCACAGCAGCAGATTCACGAGCGTCGTGGAACTGTGCATCGCGAAATACAGGGCGATGGCCATCACGAATCCGACCATCACTCTCGCAAGTTGGGCTACGCGCGCATCGCTCATCGTGGGCGCGAAAATAGTCCGGTAGAAATTCTTGGCGAAGAGCGTAGCCGCGGTCAGCGCGAAAATTGACGCGGGAACCATGGCCGCCAGCGCGCCCGCGCCGCCAATCACGCCGAGCGCCCATGGCGGAAAGGTTCGCTGTACCACCGTGAGGAGGGAAAGATCGCCATTGCTCAGTCCGGGAACGACCATCAGCGCGGCAAAACCCGCGAGAAAAATCAGCGGCAGCGTGATGGTATAAAGCGGCATGACCACGGCGTTTCGCCTGAGGACATCGCTGCTCTTGGCCGTGAAAGAGGCCCCGAAATTATGCGGCCACATGTAGAGTCCGAGCGAATTCAGCACAACCGTGGAGATGTACCAGGCGTGCCCCAGGTTTTTGGTGGCGCCCGGCATCGTCAGGTGCGCGGGGTGCGCGCGCGCAATGGCGGCAAACATCGGGCCGATCCCGTGAAAGTAATGATACGGCACGACGATGCCGATGGATACAGCCGCAATGAGCAATAGAATGTCTTTCACCACGCTGACCCACGCCGCCGCCCGGATTCCGCTGGTGAATACGAACGCAGCCACGACTACCGCGGCGATGATGGTTGCCGCCGTCCGCGCGACGGCGCCGGAGCTGGCAACTTCGACGATAATTCCCAGGCCCGTAAGCTGCAGTTGTATGTACGGAATCAGGAACACCACGCCGATGATGGAAACAAACGCGGCCAGATTTTTGCTTTTGTAGCGCGTCTCGAAAAAATCCGACTGCGTTTGCAGCTTGTGAGCGCGGGCCACTTCCCAGAGCTGCGGCAGGATGTAAAATGAAACAACGTACGCCAATGAAAGGTAGCCAAGGATGTAGAGCGCGGGGCCGCCGCGGGAGTATGCCCAGCCGCTCGCGCCCAGGAAACTGAACGTGGTGTAAACTTCGCCGGCCATCAGAAGCCAGATCAACAAAGTTCCGAAGCCTCTCCCGCCGACGGCCCATTCCTCCAAATTCTTCTTGCGGTGCACGCCGGCATAAAATCCCAGCGCGGCGCCCGTGGCCACAATCAGGCACAGGACCGCTGACGCAACTGCGGCGGCGCTCATTGGTTTGCGCCTCGGATACGCCCATGCGTGGAACGCGGCGAGCGCATTCTTGCGCGCGTCTCCAGAACGTACGCGCCCCACATGCAGAGCGGTGTCAGCAGAATCCACGAAACCAGCCAGAAAAGATTGAAGGGGAGTCCGAGAACCATCGGATACACGCGGTCCCACAGGGATACCGAGAAGCACATCGCAATGAAGGGAATCAGCCCGAACAACGCTGCGCCAAGGGATGGTTTGCGCACGCCGTCATTCACAACAAAAGGTGGGATTCGTATGCCATTTGACGTGCGGGGAAGATACGGCAGACACTGCGGTGTGTCAAGGGCGGGCGCACGAAGCTGCGTTGCCATGCGCGCGAATCGGGCTAGAATGGCCTACGCGGATGCACAGACATGCGCGGTGGCGATGTTCGCGCGTGAAGGGCAGGGAAGATGGCGTTAGCAGCGACAATATGCGGGCTGCTTGTGGTCGTGGTGGTTTTGTGGGATGTGTTCGAGACGATCATTCTGCCGCGGCGCGTGACGCGGCGATTCCGCATCGTGCGTTTGTTTTACCGGTACACTTGGAGTCCATGGAGCCGCGTGGCGCGGGCGATTCGCCGGGGCAGCCGTCGCGAATCGTTTTTGAGTTACTTCGGGCCGCTGTCGCTGCTTGCGTTGTTTGTCGTGTGGGCGGTTGGGTTGATTTTCGCCTTCGCGCTTTTGCATTTCGGCGCCGGCTCGGCAATTAGTCTGGGAGCGAATGAGAATCGCGGGTTCCTCGCCGATTTTTATCTCAGCGGCACCACATTTTTTACGCTGGGCCTGGGCGACGTGACGCCGCAAACGGAACTGGCGCGCGTGATCACGGTGATGGAAGCGGGAATCGGCTTCGGTTTTCTTGCCGTGGTGATCAGCTATTTGCCCGTGCTGTACGGAGCATTTTCGCGGCGCGAAGTGAATATTTCGCTGCTCGACGCGCGCGCGGGCTCTCCGCCGACCGCCGCGGAATTGCTGCGACGCCACACCCAGCCGCAGAGCGTCGCCGCGCTCGAGCAATATTTTCACGACTGGGAAACGTGGGCGGCGGAGTTGATGGAAAGCCACCTGTCGTATCCCGTGCTGTGCTATTTCCGTTCGCAACACAACAATCAATCGTGGCTGGCGGCGCTGACGACGATTCTGGATGCGTCCGCGCTGCTGATTTCATACGGCCAGGGCTCGCTGCGTTGGCAGGCCAAGTTGACATTCGCGATATCGCGCCACGCCGTGGTGGATCTGGCGCAAGTGTTGAATTGCCCACCCAAGCGCACTGACGGTGAACGATTGCCACCCGCCGAACTGCAAAAATTGCACGGAGTACTGATCTCGGCGAAACTGTCGGACTGCTGCTCCGAGGATCGGGACGAATCCGAGCGGCGGCTGGGCGATTTGCGGCGCATGTACGAGCCGTATGTTGCGGCGCTCTCGGAACGTTTGCTGATGCCCGTGGGCGCGTGGGTGCCTGCGAAACAGATCGTCGATAACTGGCGCACCAGCGCGTGGGCGCGCATCTCCACGGACATTGAAACGCCGTTTGCCGAAACGGAAGAAAAAGAGCACTTCTGAGCGTCGACCAGAGTAACGGCGCGAACGCAAGTCTGTTTGGTGATCGCCTGAATGTCCGGCGCACCTGCTTCTGGATGGTCATCGTTGCCCTGACCTTGAGGCTGTGCGTCATCCCCAATTTTCTCCCGAAGCGCCTCAATCCCGAACGAGACCACTGGCGGTTTGCCTATGAGACTGGCCGAATCGCGCAATCCATTGACCAGGGGCACGGATTCGGTAGTCCACTTTTTGTAAACACGGGGCCAAGCGCGTGGATGGCGCCGGTCTATCCTTATTTCGTCGCGGGCGTGTTCAAGATTTTCGGACTCTACACAAAGGCTTCCGCGCTCGTTCTTCTTTCGCTGAACGCACTGTTTTCCGCTATCACCTGCGTGCCGATCTTTCTGTTTGCTCGAGAGAGTTTCGGAAACCGCGTGGCGATGTGGAGCGGCTGGGCCTGGGCGTTCTTTCCGTACGCCATTTATTTTCCCGTGGACCGGATTTGGGATACGTGGCTCGCTACTTTGCTGCTCAGCATTCTTTTTCTGATGGTCTTGCGCCTGCAGAGTTCCTCCCGGACTTTGTCTTGGATTTATTACGGCGCGCTCTGGGGCTTGGCCGGGCTCACGGATCCCAGCGTGCTTTCCGTGCTGCCGGTCTTGGGCATCTGGGTCTGCTATCGCCGCTACAAGCAAGGCTTGCGTTGGTTCGCTCCGAATGTCGCGGCCGCGCTCGTGTTCATTGCAGTCATGTCGCCCTGGTTTGTGCGCAATTATCGGGCTTTCCATCAGTTCGTTCCTATCCGCGACGACCTCGGGTTGGAATTGCATGTGGGCAATAATGGCGACACTTCGAGCTGGCATCCGACCATGGCTGGACCCTGGCACAACGGCTCCGAGTGGAATGAGTACCTGCAGCGGGGTGAATTGGCGTACATGGCCGATGAAAAGCGCCAGGCGCTTGCCTATATTGAACAGCATCCGGTCTGGTTCGTGGGAGTCGCGTCGCGGCGTGTGGTGTACATATGGACGGGATTCTGGAGCTTCAACCGGCAGTACCTTGCTGATCAGCCTTTTGATCCGGCGAACATTTTCTTTTGCAGTTCATTGACGATCCTGGTGCTTCTGGGCCTGCGCCGAGCGTTCCGTGACGGCGTGGCGGTTGGTATGCCCTACCTCATCGTGCTTTTGTTTTTCCCGCTGATCTATTACGTCACGCATCCGGAGGACTGGTATCGCCGGCCGATTGATCCGTTCTGCGTGGTGCTCGCCGTGTACGCCGTCGTGTCGTGGCTGCGAAACGCACGGCGTACGCCCGAAAAGACCGCACCTCCGCTCTCGTTGACGCCGCAGGCAGAGCAGCGTAGCATCGCTTCACCTTGACACGCCTTGCAGTAAAGTCGGAATCAGCGCCTTTCAGGTTCATGCCAAGCCGTGAAATGCAAGAAAGGAGAATCCCTATGAAAGCGAAAGTTCTCGTGGGACTAATTGTTCTTGTGGGCATGTCGTTTTCCGCGACGGCCGAGTTCGCAATGGCTCAGCAGGGGCCATCGCCAGAAGCGGAGAAGCGCATACAGAGGGAAGTGCGCCATCAACTGGTCATGCTGCCGTTCTTGGATGTCTTCGACAACCTCACCTACAAAGTGGAAGGCTACAACGTGACGCTGGGCGGGCAAGTGACACGGCCATCACTGAAATCCAGCGCGGAGGCTGTGGTAGAAAAAGTTGAGGGCGTGGAAAAAGTCGACAACCAGATCGAAGTGCTTCCGCTGTCGCCAATGGACAACCGCCTTCGCATCCGGCTATTCCGCTCGATTTACGATTATGCGCCGCTGCAGCGTTACGCGTTGCCAGTGATCAAGCCGATTCGCATCATCGTGAAAAATGGCCACGTCACTCTGGAAGGAATTGTGGACAGCGAGTCGGACAAGAACATGGTCACTCTGCGCGCGAAGAGCGTTCCCGGAACTTTCTCCGTTACGAACAATTTAATCGTGCAGAAGAGAATTTCGGAGATCTCCGGCTCGCGATTGGTTTCGCCTTCACAAGAAGCGACACGTTGTTTTGCGGGCATGACGAGGCGTAGAATGGCGCGCAGAATTGCAACGCTTCCCGCCGACCACGTACATCTCATCGGCGCAAGCCGGAAGGAGTTCCTCATGGCCAAGACGCTTCGTTGCAACGACGTGATTCCCGGATGCAGCTACGTTGTTCACGCGGACACGGAAGAGGAAGTCATGCGGCAAGCCGCCGAGCACACGCGACTCCAGCACAACATACGGCGGATCACGCCGGAAATCACCGCCATGATGCGCGCCGCAATTCGCGAGGAGAAAAGCGCCAGCGCGGCGTGATGCCGCACGTCGGCACGTCCAACTTTGCTGCGAATTAGTACGCTGCAAATCTCGCGCGATCAGCGCGAAGTGAGACGCGAGAAAACGCGGCTGATCAGATGAATTGCCGCCTGGCCAAAGACGAAGCGCGTGAGTGAAGCGCCGACGGCTAGCGGCAGCGTAAGGATTTGCACAAGCGTGCCTGCTTCTGCCTTCAGTTTGTCTATTTCGACCTGTTGTGCCTCATGCGATTTCAGCGCCATGTAACTTGACCAGAAAAGGTCGAAGTTCGTGCCGCAACTGTCGCACGTTCCGCCATGCGCTTGCATGTGCTCGCAGTGCGGACATTTGAAGAGCAGTGTGGCGTGGCAATTCGTGCAGAACTGCACTCCTTCCGCATTCGCGGCGCCGCATTCCGGGCAGGTCATCCCTGAATTTTACTTGGAATCGGCGGAAAATTCGCTGACGCGCAGGCGCGCGCCGCGCATTCGACAACAGAACTTTGGTACTACCCCGCAAGGCGGTTCGATTGTGGGACACGGAGAACGCAAAGGCGGTGGTTGCATATCTGTGATGCGCAATCGCGCTACGCGGTGATATAAATCTGCGCACTGTGGGATTCATGCGCATACACGAATGAGCGCCGCCGCCGAGCCTATTGCTGGACAACATGCGCCACGCGTTTTTGCCCGCGGCAAACTCACGCTGCTTCCGCTCGTCGCCGCGACGTACTTCATGGTATCCGGCGGGCCGTACGGCCTCGAGGACGTGGTGCGTATGGCGGGCTACGGCGGCGCGCTCGCCATTCTGCTGATCACGCCGCTGCTCTGGAGCGCGCCCGCGGCGCTGATGGTCAGCGAACTATCCACCGCGATTCCCGAAGAGGGCGGCTTTTACATTTGGGTGCAGCGCGGGATGGGCTGCTTCTGGGGATTTCAGGAAGTGTGGCTCACTCTCGCGGGAAGCATTTTCGAAATGGCGCTGTATCCCACGCTATTCGTTGATTACGTGGGCCATTTCGCGCCGGCAATCACGGCGGGGCATCGCGGCATCGCGATCGAGCTGGCGCTGATTGTCGTTTGCACGCTGTGGAACATTTGCGGCGCGCGCGCCGTCGGCGAAGGCTCTGTGTGGATGTCCGTGCTGCTGCTCGGGCCGTTCGTGATTTTGACGGCGTGCGCTGTCGCGCATTGGACGTCAGCTTCCGGGTCGGCCGCGCCAGCGTCGCTGCTCGTTGCGCCACTTCGCGCTTCGGCGAAAAACGCGCGCGCACATTTCGACATTCTGGGCGGAATTTTAATCGCCATGTGGAATTACATGGGCTGGGACAACACTTCGACAATCGCCGAGGAAGTGGACCGGCCTTCGTGGACGTTTCCGCGCACAATGCTTTTCGGCGTGCTGCTCGTCGTGGTGAGTTACATTATTCCGATTGGCGCGGTCGCGCGTTCGGGCATCAGCCCGGCAGGATGGTCAACCGGCGGCTGGGTGGACGTTGGCCGTTTGCTCGGCGGCGAAGGGCTTTCGATTGCGATTGCGATTGGCGGCGCGATCGGCGCCATCGGCACATTCAACGCGCTGATGCTTTCGTTTTCGCGCTTGCCGCTGGTGATGGCGCAGGACGGCTACTTGCCGCGCATTTTCGCGCGCACAAATTCGCGCACGGGAATGCCGTGGGTGGCGATTACCGCATGCGCGTTGTGCTGGGGCGCGGCTTTGTTTTTGAATTTCGAGCACCTGGTGATCATGGACGTGCTGCTCACGGGATTGAGCATTTTGTTGGAATTCGGTGCGCTGGTCGGCTTGCGCATTCGCGAACCAAACCTCGCGCGGCCGTATCGCGTGCCGGGAGGAATGTGGGGCGCGGTTCTGCTCGGCATTCCGCCGCTCGGATTGATGATCGCCGCCGTGATTCGCAACCGCACTGAAGCGATCGGCTCGACCAGCTCGCTCGCCGTCGGCCTCGTGCTCATCGCCCTCGGCCCGATTGTATACTTCCTCGCCCGCCCACGCGGAGCGCCCGAGGATGAAACTTCCCGTTAGCGAAAACGAGTGTAAGTGATTTGCGATGGTTACGGAGGATGTAGATGATTAAAGTCAGCGTGCTGTACCCAAGCCAAGAAGGCAGCACATTCGATATGGCGTACTACTGCAACACCCACATTCCGATGGTGCGGCGGCTGCTTGCGCCGGCAGTAAAGGGCGTCGCGGTGGAGCAGGGGATCGGAGGTATGGCGCCCGGGTCGCCTGCTCCTTACACGGCGATGGGGCATCTCCTGTTCGAGTCGCTCGAAGCGTTTCAAACAGCATTCGCGCCCCATGCACAGGCGATTCTGAGTGATATTCCCAATTACACGAGGGCGCAGCCGGTCATCCAGATCAGCGAGGTAAAACTGTAGAAGTTAGAAATCTCGAGGCCGCGCATGGCAGTGAGCTGCGAGCGCACCGCTTGTCGCTCGCCGCTGCTTACATTTTCGGCATGGGCTTCATTGGTTTTGCGGCTGGCGCGGCGGGCGCGGCTGCGGGCGCGCCGCCTGTCAGGCCGAAAACGGCTTTTGCCTTGGGCGGCAAATTATCCATGTGCGACAAAAATGTTACGACCTTCCAGATTTGCTCCGTCGTCAGCGCGCTTTTCCAGCCGGGCATGCCCGTCCAGCGCACGCCGTGGAGCGTGACGTAATAATTTTCGTTCTCCGCCATGTCCGGGCTGTCGGTTGTGAATTGCGGCGGCGGCGGATAGAGCGAATCGGCGAGCTGCGATTTGGGATGAACGGGATCGCCGTGACACATCGCGCATTTGAAAGCATAAATCTCCGCGCCATCCGTTAAATTCTGTTCCGTCGGCTGAATCGGATTCGTGATCTTTGGCGCGTTGCGTTCCACGTTCGCGTCCATGGCACGCATCGCGATAAATTTTTCAATGGACATCGGCAAAATATCGGCGCGCATCGTGATATGCCCGGTGACCGCAACGAAAAGACCCGCGCCAACGATGGCCGCGATGGTCACGATGATCCCCAGAATAAATCCTTTCATTGTTTCTCTCCCCTTCGCCCGCGTGCTCAAATTCGCGGCAGTATCATACATCCAAGCATGCATGG
>Ga0307373_10009137_pt1 | contig 14893 bp, 10 predicted proteins | sample OX2MG_FD_202534 | JGI IMG/M metagenome (GOLD analysis project Ga0307373, IMG submission 202534) | Soil microbial communities from Risofladan, Vaasa, Finland - OX-2 | ecosystem: Environmental > Terrestrial > Soil > Coastal area > Acid sulfate soil | place: Finland: Risofladan, Vaasa | collected... | reverse complement strand
AGTTGGGGATGCTGAAGAACCTCCGGGTCGAGGGGCGCACCGCCCGGATGCGGGTGGTGCTCACCACCCCCGCCTGCCCGCTCAAGGACCGGATCGAGCACGAGATCGCGGCCGCGGTGGTCGGCCGAGTGCCGGGGATCGACGCGGTCCAGCTGGACTGGGACGCCGACGTCTCCCGCACCCGCGGCGTCGCCGGTCGCGCCGAGGTGCCCGGCGTCCGCAACGTGGTCGCCGTCAGCGCCGGCAAGGGCGGGGTGGGCAAGACCACGGTGGCGGTCAATCTCGCCTTCGCGCTTCAGCGCGCGGGGGCCCGGGTCGGACTGCTCGACGCCGACATCTACGGGCCCAACGTCCCCATCATGCTGGGCCTCAGCGAGCGGCCCGGCTCCGCCGGCGACCGCATCCGTCCCCTCCAGAAGGCCGGGCTCCAGGTGATGTCGATCGGGACCATCGTGGACCCGGCCAAGCCCGTCATCTGGCGAGGGCCGATGCTGGCCAATGCGCTCCGGCAGTTCCTCTTCGAGGTCGCCTGGGAGGAGCTCGACTACCTGGTCTGCGACCTTCCCCCCGGGACCGGCGACATCCAGCTCACGCTGGCGCAGTCGATCCCGCTCTCCGGCGGGGTGATCGTCACGACGCCGCAGGACGTCTCCCTCGCCGACGTGACCAAGGGCATCGCGATGTTCCGCCAGCTCCGGGTGCCGGTGCTGGGCGTGATCGAGAACATGAGCGGCTTCCGCTGCCCCCACTGCGGCGAGGGGACCGACGTCTTCGGCCGGGGCGGCGGCCGCGACCTGGCGGAGCGCCTGGAGCTGCCGTTCCTCGGCGCGATCCCGCTCGACCCGCGCATCCGTCTCGGCGGCGGGGACGGCGAGCCCCTGGTGCTGGCCCTGCCCGAGAGCGCCGAGGCCCAGGTCTTCCACGCGGTCGCCTCCCTGCTGGCGGCCCAGGTGAGCCAGGCCAACTTCCGGGCCGCGGCCGGGCCGGTGATGCCGTCCGGCCCCCGCCTCCCGGTGCGCTGACCGAGCCGGCGCCGCCCAACCCGGTGGGCCCCCGGCCGCCGCTCGTCGCCGTGTGCGGGGCGAGCCGGCCGCGTCCCGGCGATCTGCTGGCGGCGCGGGAGGCGGGTCGGCTCCTCGCCGACCGAGGGTGGCCGGTCCTGTGCGGCGGCCTCGGCGGGGTGATGGGGGCGGTCGCCGAGGGGGCCGCCGCGGCCGGCGGGCTGGTGATCGGCCTCCTTCCGGGCGACGACCCCCGGGACGGCGACCCGGCCTGCACCGTGGCCCTCGCCACCGGGCTCGGCGAGGGCCGAAACCTGCTCCTGGTCCGCGCTGCGTCGGCGGTGCTCGCCATCGGGGGCGGTCTCGGCACCCTCACTGAGGTCGCGCTTGCCCTCCGCCTCGGCCGCCCGGTCGCCGGGATCGGGACCTGGCGGCTGCGGAGCCCGGCGGGCGAGGACGAGACCGCGCTGGGCCTGGAGCCATGCGCCGATGCCACCGCGGCTTTGGCCTGGCTCGCGACCCGCATCCCCACTGTGGGATGATGCCCGGCATTCATGGCGGGGGGGGCTCCCACCGTGGCTGCGGCCACAACCAAGGCTGGGACTCGCCGGCAGACGGCAACGGCACCAAGGAGACCGTGAATGGCAAGTGTTGGGCGTATGCGCATCGGCGCCACCCGGCCGCGCATCCTGGCGGCGACCGCCCTGGCCAGCCTGGCCATGGCCGGCTGCGGGTCGGCGATGGCCCATGCGCCGGCTGCCCCCAGCGGTACGGTGTCCTTCGCCCAGCAGCCGGGCAATGCACCGACCTACATCTTCCCGCTCTACGACGGGGCGGAGTCGGGCAACAACAACATCACCTACCTCCAGCCCCTGATGTGGCGGCCCCTGTACTGGTTCGGCCACGCCACCAGCACCGCTCCCACCATCAACTACCCCCTCAGCCTGGCCAACCGCCCCACCTTCAGCAACGGTGGCCGCACCGTCACCGTCACCCTCAAGTCGTACCGGTGGTCGGACGGTCGGCCCGTCACCACCCGTGACGTCCAGCTCTTCGTGAACCTGCTCCTGGCCGACAAGGCGAAGTCGGTCGCCTACGCCCCGGGCGACTGGATGGACCATGTCGTCAAGGTCAGCTACCCGACCGCGACGCGCTTCACCATGACCCTGAACCGGACCTACGGGCCCGCCTACTTCCTCGGCAACATCCTCTCCGTCATCACGCCGATCCCCCAGCACGTCTGGGACAAGACCTCGACCACCGGCGCGGTGGGCAACTACGACCGCACCACCAAGGGGGCGGTGGCCACCTACACGTACCTCGATGCCCAGTCCAAGCTGCTCACCACCTGGGACACCAACCCGCTCTGGCAGGTGGTGGACGGGCCCTTCCACCTCCAGACCGGCGACGGCTTCGACGCCAGCACCGGGCTGGTGATCCTCGACGCCAACCGCGCCTACTCGGGACCGGTCAAGCCCAAGATCGCCCGCCTGGAGGAGCTCCCCTTCACCAGCGAGACCGCCGAGCTGGACTCGCTGCTGGCCGGCCGGGTGTCCTACGGCTACCTGCCGGTCACCGACCTCAACCTCAAGGCCCGCCTGGCGCACCAGGGCTTCCGGATCGCCTCCTGGCTGTCGTGGGGCTTCAGCTCGATGGGGATCACCTTCGCCAACCGCACCGTGGGAGCGGTGCTGGGCCAGCTCTACTTCCGGCAGGCGATGCAGCACCTGATCAACCAACCGCTGTTCGTCAAGCGCATCTACAAGGGCTATGCGGTCCCCGTCTACGGACCCATCCCCCAGGAGCCGGCCAACCCCTACGTGAGCCGGTTCGTCAGGAACAACCCCTTCCCCTACAGCGTCACCGCCGCCCGCCGGTTGCTCTCCGAGCATGGCTGGCACGTGGTCCCCAGCGGCGTCAGCAGCTGCGCCCGACCCGGCACCGGGGCGGGCCGGTGCGGGGCCGGGATCCGCAAGGGCGAGCGGCTGCAGCTGCACCTGCTCTACACGTCGGGCACGGTCGCCTACTCCCAGATGATGCAGGCGATCCAGACCAGCTTCTCCGCGGCCGGGATCCAGCTGACCCTGCAGTCGGATCCGTTCAACGAGGTCCTCACCCTGGGCTACAGCTGCCAGCCCGCCACCGGCACCGGCTGCGGCAACGCCCTCGAGTTCCTGGCCTCGCCGAACTGGACCTACGTGCCCGTCTACTTCCCGGCGGACCCCGACCTGATCGAGGCCACGACCCTCATCTACAAGGGCAATCCCCCCTTCATCGCCACGGTGCTCCACCTGATCCAGGTGGCGGACCAGACCGGGTCGCAGGCCGCCGTCTACGCCTACGAGAACTACATGGCGACCGAGGTCCCCTGGCTGGCCCTGCCCAACGCCAACTACCAGATCTCGCTGATCAGCACCCACCTGCACGGGGTGGTCGCCCAGGACGCCACCGAGCACATCTACCCCGAGTACTGGAGCCTCTCGAAGTAGGACGGGTGCGACGCTGAGCGGCGGCGGTGGGGAGGGACCCACCGCCGCCGGCGGCCGACCCCCCGGCAGGAGGGCTGGCGATGACCGTCGGCTGGGTGGCGTCCCGCGGCGCGGCGGCGGCTCGACCCGACCCTGCCGCCCCCCGGCCGGGCCCGAGTGGGGAGGTCCGGCGCGCACGGAGCCGGTCACCAGCAGCGGCCGGCACCGTCGGCAGCTGCTCCCGTCGGGCGCCCGGCGTGGGTCGGGTCGGGGTCGAGTGGATCCGGCTCCGCCCCATCGTCCCGACCGGAACCGGATCGGCCCTGGCGCCACCAGCAGCAAAACCCTGCGGCCCGCGCGACCCGGCCGTCGCGCCGGCCGGCCGGTCGACCCGGACGACCCCCGCCCGGCCGTGAACACCGGCCAGCACCCGCCCCGGCCGCGGCTGCCGGCGGTCCGGGCCGGGTAGCGATCTGGGACATGCACATGGAGGACCCATGCGGATTCTGATCTCGGTGGACATGGAGGGGATCAGCGGGGTGGCGGCCTGGGACGACGTGCGTCCGGGCACCCCCGGGTACGAGCGCTTCCGGCGCCAGATGACCCTGGAGGCCAACGCCGCGGTGGCCGGCGCCTTCGCCGCCGGGGCCGCCAGCGTGGTCGTCAACGATGCCCACGATGGCATGCACAATCTCCTCTACGAGAGCCTCGACGGGCGGGCCGAGCTCATCTCCGGGACCATGAAGCCGCTGGACATGGTGGAGGGTGGGACGGGCGCCGACGCCGCGGTCTTCATCGGATACCACGCGATGGCGGGGGCGGAGGGCGGGGTGCTCGCCCACACCATGTCGGGGTCGATCGCCAACTGGTACCTCGGCGGCGTCGCGGTGGGCGAGACCCAGATCAACGCCGCCATCCTGGGCCAGCTGGGGGTGCCGGTGGTGCTGGTCAGCGGCGACGCCCAGCTGGCCCAGGAGGTCGAGCGCACCCTCCCCCAGGCCCGACGGGTGGTGGTGAAATGGGGCACCGACGAGGAGACGGCGCGCTCGCGTCCCCGCGACGAGGTGCTGCGCTGCCTCGCCGAGGAGGTGCAGCAGGCGGTGGCGGGGGCGGCCGCGGTGGAGCCGATCCGGGTCCCGGGCCCGGTCACGATCGCGATCGAGTTCGTGCGCCCGGCGCACGCCACCGCCGCCAGCCTCTGCCCCCAGATCCGGCGCGCGGGCGGGCGCCGGGTCGAGATCACCGCGGCCGACATCCTGGAGGCATACCGGCTGAGCTGGGTGGCGTCGATCCTGGCCCACTCGGTCGGGGCCTGAGCCCGGACGGGTGGTGATGCACACGGGCAAGGCGGTCCGGGCACGGACCCGCCAGGTGAGGCACGTGGTCGCGGTCGAGGAGCGGTTGGTCGCCGTGGCCGGCCCCGTCAGCCACCTGGGGTCGGGTTCGGCGGTTGAGCCCAGGCTCGGATCGTCCGGCGAGGATCGGTCGGACCTGATCGGAAGGGGTCGCCGGACGGTCAGCGGCAGGGAGGGCGTCGGCCACGGCCGCGGTCGCGCCTCACTGCCCGTCGCTCTCCGGGCCCACCGCTCGGGCGGTGCCGGCACGGCCCCCCATCTCCACCAGCCCGGCGGCGCGGGCCCAGCGATACTTCGCCCCCAGCATCGCCACCGGGGTCTCGGTCGTGTACGGGAAGGCGGGGATGCGGTGGGCGAAGCAGAGCTCGGCCGCCTGCTCCACCTCGACGTCGCCGGCGAGCGACGCCACCACCGGCTTGTGGATCCCCCGGCGGCGGGCCGACTCGACGACGTCGACGAGGAGCTCGGCGAACACCATCGGGGGGGTGATGATGGTGTGCCAGTAGCCCAGCACCAGGGCGTGGATGCGGTCGTCCTGGAGCCCCAGCTCGACCGCACGGCGGTAGGTCGCGGGGGGCTCGCCGCCGGTGATGTCGACCGGATTGCCGGCGGCGCCGAAGGGCGGGATGAGGGCCCGGAAGGCACGGTCGAGGTCGGCCGGCATGGTCATCAGGGCGAGCCCGTGGTCGACGCAGGCGTCCGACAGCAGCACCCCCGAGCCGCCTGCGCCCGTGACGATGACGACGTTCTCCCCCCGGGGCGTCGGCAGCATCGGCAAGCAGCGGGCGATCTCCAGCATCTCCCGGAGTCCGGGCGCGCGGACCACCCCGCTGGCGCGCAGGAGGTCGTCGTACACACGGTCGTCGCCGGCGAGCGCCCCGGTGTGCGAGCCCGCGGCGCGGGCGCCGGCGGGGGTGCGGCCCGCCTTGAGCACCACCACCGGCTTCACCCGCGAGACCCGCTGCGCCGCCTCCAGGAAGGCACGCCCGTCCTTGAGGTCCTCCATGTGCATGGCGATGCACTGGGTGGCGTCGTCCTGTTCGAAGAAGGTGAGCAGGTCGTCCTCGTCGACGTCGGCCTTGTTGCCCAGCCCCACGATCGCGGAGACCCCCATCTTGGTGGAGCGGGCAAAGCCCAGGATCGCCATCCCGATGCCGCCGGACTGTGACGTGAGCGCCACCGGCCCGCGCACGTCGTAGGGGGTGCAGAAGGTGGCGCAGAGGCGCTCGGGGGTGTAGTAGAGGCCGTAGATGTTGGGACCCAGGAAGCGGACCCCCCACCTCCTCGCCACCCGCTGCACCTCCTCCTGCAGCTGGACCTCGCCGGTCTCGGCGAACCCGGAGGGGATCAGGATCGCGGCCGCGACCCCCTTCCGGCCCACCTCCTCCATCACGGCGGGGACCAGCCGCGCCGGGATCGCGAACACCGCGACGTCGACCGGGCCGGGGACCGCGGCGATGCTGGGGTACGCCGGCAGCCCGCAGATGGCATCGGCCCCGGGGTTGATCGGGTAGATGGTCCCCCGGTACCCGCCCGCGACCAGGTTCCGCATCACCGAGTTGCCGATCTTGCCGTCCTCCTGGGATGCTCCGATCACGGCGATCGACTCGGGGTGGAAGAGCCGCCGCATGCTCTCCCGGATCGCGTCCGGCTGGTGGTGCGGCCAGCCCGCCGCCTGGGTGGCCGCCAGCAGGATGCGGACGTCGGCGGCGGCGGCGCCCTCGGCCGTGGCGATCACCGGGTTGCAGTCGATCTCGGCGATCTGGGGGAAGTCGGCGGCCAGCTGGGACACCGCGACCAGGATGGCGGCGAGGGCATCCTTGGCGACCGCGGGCTGGCCCCGGACCCCGTCCAGGATGCGGTGCGCCGTGATCGACGCCAGCATCTGGCGGGCGGTCGCGAGGTCGACCGGGGCCAGCCGGAAGGTGACGTCGCGGAGCACCTCGACCAGGACGCCGCCGAGCCCGAACGCCACCAGGCTCCCGAAGCTGCGGTCGGTGGCGGTCCCGATGATGACCTCCAGCCCCGGCGGCAGCATCGCCTGGACCAGCACCCCCTCGAGCCGGGCCTGCGGGGCATGGCCGGTCACCGCGGCGAGGATCGCCCGGTGCGCCTCACGCACCGCCTCGGCCGAGCCCAGCCCGGTGCGGACGCCGCCGACCTCCGATTTGTGGAGGACGTCGGGTGAGACCACCTTGCACGCCACTGGGAAGCCGATCCTGGCGGCCACCGCGGCCGCCTCGTCGGCGGAGGCGGCCAGGCCCTCGTCCGGAATCGGGATCCCGTACGCTCGGCACACCGCCCGAACCTCGGTCGGATCGAGCGCGGCCCGGCCCGCGGTCAGGGCCCGCTCCAGGATCGCGCCGACCGCGCCGACGTCCACCGCTATCGGCTCCGCCACGTCGCTCCCTCCCCCGCCGCCCGCATTCAGATCGCCCCCGCCGTCCGCAGTCGCTCGGTCTCGGGACCGTCGATGCCCAGGACCTCCTGCAGCACCTCGGCGGTGTGCTCGCCGAGGAGAGGGGAGCGGGTGACCGGCACCTGCGAGGCCGACAACCGCAGGGGCGAGCCGACCGTGACGTAGCGGCCGCGCTGGGGATGGTCGACCTCGACGATCATGCCGCTCGCCCGCAGCGAGGGATCACCGACCAGGTCGCGGGTGTCGAAGATGGGCCCGCAGGGGACGTCGACAGCGTTGAGCTGCTCGTACGCCTCCCACTTGGTGCGGCCCATGGTCCAGGTCTCCACCAGCTGGAAGACCTCGCCCAGGCGGGGCAGCCGCGCCTCCGGCGTGGCGTACTCGGGGTTGCCGATGAGGTCGGTGCGTCCGATCACCTGCAGGAGCGGCTCCCAGACGTGGGGCTGGATGATGACGTAGATGTAGTCGTTGGGGCCTCCCGGCCGGCAGCGCACCGCCCAGCCCGGCTGGCCGCCCCCGGAGGCATTGCCGGAGCGGGGGACGGCGTCGCCGAACTGGCGGTTGGGGTACTCGGCGAGGGGCCCGTGGGCGAGGCGCTGGTGGTCGCGCACCTTGACCCGGACCAGGTTCAGCACCGCATGCTGCATCGCCACCTCCACCCGCTGGCCACGGCCGGTGTGCCCGCGCTGGAGGAGGGCGGCGAGGATCGCCGCGGTGATGTGGACGGCGGTCCCGGAGTCGCCGATCTGGGCGCCGGTCGAGGTCGGCGGTCCGTCCTCGAACCCGGTCGTGCTCATCGCCCCGCCGGCGGCCTGCGTGATCGTCTCGTAGGCCTTGGCGTGCTCGAAGGCGCCCTTGCCGAAGCCCTTGATGGAGGCGTAGATCAGGCGCGGGTTGAGCTCCTGGAGCCGTTCCCAGGTGAGACCCTGGCGGTCCAGCGCGCCGGGGGCGAAGTTCTCCACCAGGACGTCGGCCCGCGCCAGCAGCCCCTCCAGCACCCGGTGTCCGTCCGGATGCTTGATGTCGAGGGTGCAGCTGCGCTTGTTGCCGTTGAGCATGGTGAAGTAGAGGCTGTCCACCCCGGGCAGGTCGCGCAGCTGGCCGCGCGTGATGTCGCCGCGGCCAGGCGGCTCGATCTTGATCACATCGGCCCCCAGCCACGCCAGCAGCTGGGTGCAGACCGGTCCTGCTTGGACGTGGGTCATGTCGATGACCCGCACCCCTTCCAAGGCTGTGCTCATCTGGACTCCACCCGATGGCGCGGCCGTGCGCCGGCGGCCGCGCCCGGCCTACTTGTACATGGTCTGGTTCATGGTCCCCGGCGCGAAGGCGTCCCGGTCGACCCAGACGTTGATGAGGGCAGGCTTGGCCGAGGCGCGCGCCCGCTCCAGGGCGGGACGGATCGCGCCCGGCTCGCGCACCTCCTCGCCGTACCCGCCCAGGATCTCGGCGAAGCGGTCGTAGGGGACATTGCCCAGGGTGTTGCCGACCTGGCCGCGCTCCGACCCGTACCTCTGGATCTGGCCGTAGCGGATCTGGTTCATCGAGGAGTTGTTGCCGACCACCCCGATGAAGGGCAGGCCGAAGCGAACCATGGTCTCGAAGTCCCAGCCAGTGAGGCTGAAGGCGCCGTCGCCGAACAGCACCACCACCTCGGAACCCGGTCGCGCCGCCTTCGCCGCCATCGCGAACGGGATCCCCACCCCCAGCGTGCCCAGCGGACCGGGGTCCATCCAGTGGCCCGGGGTGTGCGGCTGCACCACCCCGCCCGCGAAGGTGACGACATCGCCCCCGTCCCCGATGAAGATGGTGTCGGCGGTGATGAACTGGTTCAGCTCGTGGGCGAGGCGGAGGGGGTGGATGGGGGTGGCGTCGGAGAGGAGGCGCGGCAGCCGCTCCCGCTGCAGCCGTTCCTCCTCGGAGCGGAGCTCCGCGAGCCAGGGCCCGCGCCGGGCGCGGCCGGGGTCGACCCGCGCCTGCGCCGAGCGGGTGACCGCGGCCAGCACCTGGCCGCAGTCGCCGACCAGGCCCAGGTCCACGTCGCGGTTCTTGCCCACGGTCCGGTAGTCGAGGTCCACCTGCACCACGGTCGCCTCCGCCGGCAGCCGTCTGCCATACCCCATCCGGAAGTCGAACGGCGTGCCCACGATCACGATCACGTCGGCGTGGTCGAAGGCGTACCGGCGGGTCAGGTGGAAGTGGTGGGGATCGCCGGGCGGCAGCGATCCGCGCCCAGCCCCGTTCATGTAGGCGGGAATGTTGAGGCTGCGGCAGAGTTCCTGCGCAGGCTCCGCCGCCCGGCAGGTCCACACCTGGCTGCCGAGGAGCACGCAGGGTCGCTCGGCGTGGACCAGCAGGTCGGCCAGCCGCTCGACGTCGGCGGGGTCGGCGGCGCTTCTGGTGGAGGCCCGGTAGTGGCCGGCCCGGGGCAGCACCGCCCGGCTCATCGGCACCCTTCGGTCGAGCACGTCCCGCGGGATCTCCAGGAACGACGGACCGGGCGCCCCCAGGTAGCACTCCCGGAACGCCATCGCCACCATGTCGGCGACCCGCTCGGTGGCCGGCACGGTGGCGCTGAACTTGGTGATCGGCTGCAGCATGTCGACGTGGGGCAGGTCCTGGAGCGAGCCCATCCGGTGCTGGCTGAGCGCACCCTGGCCGCCGATCAGCAGCATCGGGCTCTCCGCGCGCAGCGCGTTGGCGACCCCGGTGACGGCATCGGTGGTGCCCGGCCCGGCGGTGACGACCGCGCACCCGGCCGTCCCGGTGACGCGCGCGTAGCCATCGGCGGCATGCGCCGCCACCTGCTCGTGACGGACGTCGATGACCCGGATCCCGGCGTCGACGCAGCCGTCGTAGATGTCGATGATGTGGCCGCCGCAGAGGGTGAAGATGGTGTCGACCCCCTCGGCCCGCAGCGCCGCGGCCACCAGGTGCCCGCCGCTGATCGTGGTCTCGTCCGAGCCTGGCGGGGCGGCCGTCAGCTCGCCCATGGTGCTCCCCCCCACACCTCAGTCCCATCCCGCGCCGGGAGCACGGGGGCGATCCCGGCGCCCGACCCAGGCCACGCCCGGCTGCGGCACCCGCCCTCGTCCGCGGCCACCGCGATGACGCCACCGACTCCCGTCATTCTACCCCTGCCCCGCCGCGGTCCGAGGGCGCCCCACCGGCGGCGAGCACGTCGCCGACCGCCTCCAGGACCTGGGGGTACGAGCCGCAGCGGCAGAGGTTGCCGGACAGCTGCCGGGCCACCTCGTCGACGCCCCGGCAGCCGCGGTCATGGATGGCCGCATGGACGGCTACGGTCATGGCCGGGATGCAAAAGCCGCACTGGAATGCGCCCCGTTCGATGAAGGCCCGCTGCACCGGCCCGGGCTCTCCGTCCGGCCCCCGCAGCCCCTCGCAGGTGGTGACCTCCACGTCCTGGAGCTGGGCGGTGAGGGCGAGGCAGGAGCTGGCGGCCCGCCCGTCGAACAGGACCGTGCAGGTCCCGCAGACGCCGAGGCCGCAGGTCTCCCGGACGCTGGTCACGCCCAGGCGCTGGCGGAGGGTGCGCACCAGGGTCTCGTCGACCGGGGCCCGGACCAGGTGGGGCGCGCCGTTCAGGCGCAGCCGGGTGGTGTGCCACCCGGCCTCCTCACCCAGCGCCGCGGCCGGCGGCGTCATCGACTGGTCACGGCACCGGCCCCTGCCTCCTCCGGCTCCCCGCGCAGGGCACGCAGCACGCGCTCGGGCGTCAGCGGCAAGCGCCGGATCCGGGCACCGGTCGCGTGGAACACGGCATTGGCGATCGCCGGGGCCACCGCCGGGACCGCCATCTCACCCACGCCGTGCCGCTCGGCGCCGGCATCGGCGCTCTCGACGGCCGAGCTGGTCAGCTCGGGCATGTCCAGGATCGACGGGATCATGTACTCGGCGAGGTTCGGGTTCACCACCCGACCATCCTCGTACACCAGCTCCTCCATGAGGGCCTGGCCGAGGGCGAAGATCACCGACCCCTCGTTCTGCTGGCGCACCCGGTGCGGGCTGACCACCCGTCCGGCGTACGCGTTGCCGTGACAGCGGAGCACCGTGACCCGGCCGGTCTCGCGGTCGACCTCGACCTCGGCCGCGGCGGCGCCCTGGTGCCAGTGGACGGTGGAGAAGCCGCGCACGTCGAGGGGGTCCATGGAGGGCAGGCCGCCCTCGGACTCGAAGCTGCCCTCGCCCACAAGGGGGGCGTCCATGCCTCGACACAGCTGCTGGTACGAGAGGGTGGCGCCGCCGCGGTCGACCGAGACCGCCCCCCCGGCGTGGACCAGGGACACGGCCGCGACGCCCAGCTCGGCGGCCGCGATCGCGCCCAGCTGGCGCTTCAGGTCGTTCGCAGCTCCGGTGAGCGCGGTGCCCATCGACGCCGTCGTGCGGCTGGAACTGGTGGTGGTGTCGAAGGGGGTGGTGTCGGTGTCGGGATGGGGCATGGTGATCAACGTCTCGTCGAGGCCGAGCTCCTGGGCGACGATCCGGCTGAGGGCATCGCGCGCGCCCTGGCCCATCTCGACGCTGCTGGAGCGGATGGTGGCCCTCCCGTCGGCGTGCAGTTCGATCCGCGCCACCGAGCGCGACGGAGTGAGGGTGGTCTTGATCATCACCGCCACCCCCTTGCCGCGCGCCCGCGCCGGCGAGGTGGGCGGGGCGGTCTCACCCCACCCGATCGCCCGGGCGGCGTCCTCCAGCAGCTCGTCGAAGTGGAGGTCCTGCGGGTGTTCCCCGGTCGCATATTCGTCCCCCGCGCGCAGGAGGTTGCGCCGGCGCAGTTCCACCGGGTCGATCCCCAGCTCGGCGGCGATCTCGTCCATCTGCGACTCGTACGCGAACGCGAGCTGGGAGGTCATTGCCCCCCGGAAGGGCCCGCTCGGCACGGTGTTGGTGTAGCGGGCGATCGCCCGCGCCTCGACGCTGGGGATCCGGTACGGCCCCGGCGTGCGGAGCAGTCCCTGTCCGGCGGCCTGGGGACTGGAGAGTGCGTAGGCGCCGGCGTTGTACACCACCTCGATCCGGCGGGCGACGAGGCGTCCGGCCCGGGTGACGCCGGTGGCAAGCCGGACGGTCGCCGCGTGCTTGCCGATGGTGAGGAACTCCTCGTCGCGGTCGAGCTCCAGGCGGACCGCGCGCCCGAGCAGGCGGGCGGCGAACGCCGTCATCGGCTCGATCAGGGTCTGGCCCTTGGACCCGAACGCCCCCCCGAGGTCGAAGGTCTGCACCCGCACCCCGCCCGGCTGGAGCTGAAAGACGGACTCCAGGTCGGCCCGGATCCGGTGGGGAGCCTGGCTCGTGGTCCACACCGAGAGGTGCTCTCCCTCCCAGGAGGCGACGCAGCAGTGGGGCTCCATCGGCACGTGGCTGGCGGGCGGCGACCGGTACGTCCCCTCGAACACCCGCTCCGCCTCGGCCCACCCGCGTTCGATGTCCCCGTGACGGAGGGCCCACTCGCCGCAGGCGTTGCCCGACCAGGCCGTGTGCAGCTGGGGGGCACCGGGCTCGCCGGCCGCCTCCGCGTCGATCACGTGCGGCAAGGGATCGTAGCGGACGTCGACCAGCGCCCGGCCGGCCTCGGCCGCGTCCACCGTCTCCGCCACCACCAGGGCCACCGGCTCCCCGGCGTATCGGACCGTGCCGATCGCCAGGACCGGTTGGTCGGAACGGTGGCGCCCGAAGGTGGGCGTCACCCGCCGGTCGCGGACGATGTCGTCGCCGGTCACGACCGCCACCACCCCGCTCGCCCGCAGCGCCGCCGTCGTGTCCGCGCCGCGCAGCCGCCCGTGCGGATGAGGACTGCGGACGACCTTGGCCTCCAGCTGGCCCGGGACACGATGGTCGAGCACATAGGGCAGTTCCCCCAGGACACGACGGCCGGCGTCTCCCGCGCTCATGCCACCTCGGCGAGGACGCGCCGGACCATCACCTCGATCACCTGGGTGCGGTACCAGCTCGACCCCCGGCCGTCCCCGATCGGGCGGATCCGGTTGGCGGTGGCGGCCGCGATCGCGGCGATCGTCTCCCGCCCCAGGGTCGTCCCCACCGCCCGGCCGGTCAGCATCGGATCGCGCTGGGGGATGGCGGCGACCGCGCCCACCACCACCTCCAACGCGGCCACCCGACCCTCGCCGTCGCAGGTGAGGCTGGCGGCGACCCCGACGCAGGGGCGGTCCTCGGAGGACCGGGTGCGGAACTTGTGGTAGGCGCAGCGCCGACCAACGACCACGGGCACCTCCACGGCCACCACCAGTTCGCCCTGGGCGAGCTGGGTCGTGTAGAAGTCGGTGACGAAGTCGGCGGCCGGGATGCGGCGATCGGCCTCGCCGCCGGCGACGCAGACGAAGGCTCCGAGGCTGATCAGGACCGCGGGCGGGTCGGACGCGTAGTCGGCCTCGGCCAGGTTGCCTCCGATCGTCGCCCGGTTGCGCACCCGGACGTTGCCGACCTCACCGCAGGCGTGGGCCAGGGCCGGGGCGTGCCGGCGCACCTGGTCGGAGTCCGCCACCTGCTGCAGGGACACTCCGGCGCCGATCCGGATCCGCTCGCCATCGGTGGTGATGCCGTCCAGCCCCGGGACCCGGCGTAGGCCCACGAGGAGGTCCGGCGCGATCAGCTTCTGCCGGAGCATGAGCACGAGGGCGGTGCCGCCGGCCAATGCCTTGGCGTCAGCACCGCTGCGCAGGAGCGCCGAGGCCTCAGCCAGGGTGGCGGGTTCGGTGTACTGCAACGGCACTGATGCACTCACGACCACGGCCCGGGGCGGGGCGGGCCCGGCGACCGCCCACGTCACCGACCCCTCGCCACCGGGTTGCTGAGCCGACCGATTCCCTCCAGCTCCACCTCGACCACATCCCCGTCCGCCAGCGGGGCCGCCCCCGGCGGGGTGCCGGTCAGGATCACGTCACCGGGCGAGAGCGTGAGGGTGGCGGAGATGAAGCTGAGCAGGGCGGGGATTCCGAAGACCATGTCCGCGGTCGAGCCGTCCTGGCGGAGCTCACCGTTGACGGTGGTGCGCACCGCGAGATGGCCGGGGTCACCGAGGTCGGTCTCGATCCACGGGCCGATCGGGCAGAAGCTGTCCGCGCTCTTCGCCCGCGCCCACTGCACGGTCTGGTCCTGCCAGTCCAGCGCGGTGACGTCGTTGCCGCACGTGTAGCCGAAGACGTAGCGCTGCCAGTCTTGCAAAGGCGTCATCGCCGAGTTGCCCGGACTGGCCAGCGTCCTTCCGATCACCACCGTCAGCTCGCCCTCGTACACCAGCCGCTCGACGCCATGGGGCCGCAGGATCGGGTGTCCCGGTCCGACCACGGCGTTGGGTGACTTGAGGAAGGTGAAAGGCTGAGTGGGCACCGGCCGTCCCTGGACCGCGAGCAGACCATGGTAGTTGCGTCCCACGCACACCGCCTTGGAGGGCTGACAGGGAGCCAGCAGGTGGAGGGTGTCCAGCTCGCCCACCACGGGGCCCGGCAGGGGCCCCTCGAACACCGGGCCATCCAGGCGGCGAACCAGCCCATCCTCCAAGATCCCGTAGGCGGAGCCTCCATCGGCCCGGTAACGCACTACACGCATGGTCTCCTCCTTGTGGCGGGACGCGGGGCCAACCGGGCCGGTGTGGTGGCGGTGGCGAAGCCG
>Ga0307373_10009136_pt1 | contig 14894 bp, 13 predicted proteins | sample OX2MG_FD_202534 | JGI IMG/M metagenome (GOLD analysis project Ga0307373, IMG submission 202534) | Soil microbial communities from Risofladan, Vaasa, Finland - OX-2 | ecosystem: Environmental > Terrestrial > Soil > Coastal area > Acid sulfate soil | place: Finland: Risofladan, Vaasa | collected... | reverse complement strand
CGGCCTCGGCCGAAGCCTCCGGTGAAACGCGAAGACGGCACCGGCTCGCCGGGTAGGACCGTCACCGTCTCGTCGCAAGGCGAGGCTGCCTGACCGTGGTGGCGTTTGGTCACGGTCGCGGTAACGGGTGGAACCGCCCCGGGTGGCGCGCGACGAGCGACCGTCGGGTGGGCACCCCACGGACCTCGGGGGCGAGCGACAACCGCCGGCACGGCGCCGAGCCCCTCCTCGCCCGCCGGCGCGGTTTGCGCCGGCACCGAGCGAACCAGCCGTCCCCGCGGGTGGCCGTCGCGACGCCGTACCGGTGCGCTGTCCGGTCTCGTGGTCTCGGCTCGGCCTGTGACGGCCATGTCGGCCCCCCGACCCTTGGCCGCCGGTGGCGAACGGCCGCTCCCGTACCGGCCGCCGTGCAGCCGAGGTCGCCGGAGGCCCGTGTCTCGGGCCGCTCGACGCGACCGGCCACCCGGCCTGAACGTCATCGCCGAACGCCGAACGCCGAACGCCGAACGCCGATCGCGTGCTCGCGGTCTGTCGCGCCGCTGCTCAGGGGCCGGTCGTGGTCCTCGGCGCCGGGCCCGCGTCGTCGCCGAGCGATAGATAGCTCTCCTCCTCCTGGGCCGTGTGGAGCCTCAGCACCGCGTGCAGGCCGTAGAGGAGGCCACGGAACTCGCCGAGGTCCTCCTCGTCGGGACCTTCGGGGTCGATGTCGTCGAGCAGCTGGCCGAGCCGCCTGATCTGGTGGGCGATCTCGACGTGCGCCCTGCTCATCGGGCCGGTGGGGTCCGATCCCCCGAGCAGGCGGTCGAGTGCCGGGTAGAGGACCTCCTGCTCGGCCTGCTCGTGCGGTTCGACCTCTTCGACGAGGAGCTTGTGCACCTCGCGGAGCTGCGCCATCGCCTCGGCCGCGTCGACGGTGCCCAGGCAGTCCGCGACCGTGCGCAGCCGGGCGATGTCAGCTCGGATCGCCAGGTGCTCGACCTGGAAGCGCCTCGTGAGCGCCGATTCCTCCTCGGCGAGATGCACGTCGGCCGGAGGCCGTCGAAGGGCACGCAGGGCGTTGAGGATGACCACCACGTCGATCCCCTCCTGCAGGAGCGCGCCCCAGACGGCCGGCAGCGCCCCGACGGCGGCCGCGCCCATGGCGGCGAGGGACATCACCATGCCGGCGACCACGCTCTGGAGCGCGATCTGACGGGAGCGACGGGCGAGGGAGCGCGCCTCGCCGAGGCGATCCAAGCGGTCGACGGTGAGCACGACGTCCGCCGCCTCGGAGGACGCGGTGGCTCCCCTTGCACCCATCGCGACGCCGACGTCCGCGAGCGCGAGGGCAGGAGCGTCGTTGATGCCGTCCCCCACCATGATCGTGGGGGCGCGTCGGCGTTCGGCTCGGACCACGTCGAGCTTCTCGGCCGGGGAGCGCTCGGCGAGGACCTCGTCCACGCCGATCACCGCCCCGACGGTCTCGGCGACCTCGGTGCGGTCGCCGGTCACCATGACGATCCGCTCGATGCCGCTTTGACGAAGGGAGCGGATGGTCTTGGCGGCGTCGGGCCTGAGCGGATCGTCGAGGACGAGGACGCCCTCGGGCTCGCCGTCGACGGCGACGAACACCGTGAGCGACCCGTCGAGGCGGGCTCTGCGCCGCGCCGCCTTCGCCCAGCCGGCGGTGCCGCCCACTCCGGTCCACGCCGCCTTGCCGAGGGCAACCCGGCGGTCGCCGACGAGCCCGCGGATGCCCATGCCGGCAACCTCCTCGACGCCTTGGGGCAGGACCAGCTCGCAGCGGTGGTCCAGGGCCGCCTGGACGACGGCGCGGGCGAGCACGTGCGGGGACACCTGGTCCAACGACGCCGCCAGACAGAGGATCTCCTCGGGGGCGAGGGTCCCCGCGGGGATCACGGCCGCGAGCGCCGGGCGACCGCTCGTGAGCGTGCCGGTCTTGTCGATGAGCAGCGTCGTGCATCTGGCCAGACGCTCGAGCACGCCCCCACCCTTGATCACGACCCCCCGTCGCGCCGCGCGTGACAGGCCTGCCACGAGCGCGACGGGAGCAGCGAGGATCAGCGGGCACGGCGTCGCCACCACGAGGACCGCCACGGCGCGCGCCGCGCCCGCCGCGGCCCACGCCGCACCGGCGGCAGCCAGGCTCACGGCCAGGAACCACAGGGCGTATCTGTCGGCGAGGCGGACGAAGGGCGCCTGCGAGGACTCGGCTTCGGACACGAGGCGCACGATGCCGGCGTACGTGCTGTCGCCAGCAGCGGTGGTCGCCCGGAGGTCGAACGCGCTCCCCGCGTTGACGACCCCGCTCCTGAGGGGCTCGCCGGCGCTCCGCTCGACGGGCAGCGACTCTCCGGTGAGCGCGGACTCGTCGAGCACCGCGCCGGCGGCGAGGGTGCCGTCGACGGGGACCACCTCACCCGGGGCGACCATCAACAGGTCTCCGGGGGTGATCTCGTCTACCGCGACGAGCTCGAGCGAGTCGTCGTGGTAGCGGTGGGCGACCCGCGGCGCGCGCTGCAGCAGGGCGTGCAGGTCGCGCCGAGCTCGCCCCGCCGCCCAACCCTCGAGGGCGCGGCCGCTCATCACCATGAAGCTGATGACCGCTCCGGCGAGGTACTCGCGCACCGCGAGCGCGCCGAGCAGCGCGAGGAGCGCGATGACGTCCACCCCGATCCGGCCTCGTCGCAAGCTGTCGAGCATCGTCCACAGTGCGTAGACGGCCCCCGCAGCCCCGGCGACGATCCAGACGACGTTGCCCTGGGCGCCGGCTCCGGCCAGGTGGAGCGCCCCTCCGACGCCGAGGCAGCCACCAGCGCCGACCAGCAAGACGGGCGCGACGTGTCCTAGAAGCCATCGTCGCCGACCAACTAGCCGTGTCGCTGCCACCGTCGCGATCGTGCTCACTGGCCGGTGCGCCAGACCAGGGCCGAAGGTCCATCGCGCCGCCGAGCTGGCCCTTTGCCTCTAGTTGGCATGGCCGGGGTGCAGGAGAATCAGCTCGTGGATGAACGCGACGCTCGGCCGACGCGGCGCTGGCGAGACCTTTCGTACCGGCGGAGATCGCTGCTCGTGACCGGCGCGACAGTCCAGCTCGCCCTGGCCAGTGCGGCATGGGTCGATCTGGCCCGCCGCCCCGCCAGCGAGGTGCGAGGCCCGAAGTGGCGCTGGGCGCTCGTGATCGGTGTCAACTTCGCCGGCCCCCTCAGCTACTTCCGCTGGGGCCGGGTCCGCTCCGTGCCTCCGGGAGCGTCATAGCTCGCGCCCGGCGGAGACAGCCGGAGCTCGAGCGCCGATTCCAGGTCGTCCATTCCCCTGAGGTCGAGCCCGAACTCGTTCTCGAGCACCCTGATGACGTCGCTCGCGCCGAGAAGCTCCCGGACACGCGTCGCGCCGTCCGTGCCGTGGACCCGTAGCACGCGATCGTGCAGCGTCAAACGGTGGTCGTCGCCGGCGCGAGCGACCATGAGCTCGTGCAAGAAGCGCGACCCGGGGTGCGTCGTCAGGTACCAGTTGGCGATCTCGTAGTCGGCGAGGGTCGCCTCGGACATGTCGAGGGTGTACAAGGTGCTCCACTCGTTCCGGAGGAGCGTCTGCAGGTCGAGCTCCGGCCCCCTCGGGCGCAGACGGAGCCGGTCGTGCGGGGTCGACTGGACGACCTCCGGCTCCAGGCGCAGCGCCGCGGTCAAGGTCAGGCCACCGAAGCCGACATCGGCGAGGTACGGGCCCTCGTCGAGCTCAACGCGCAACGCCATGTGGGTGCGACCGGGCGGCGGAGCCGACGCGGCTCGGCCCCACTGCACCCGCGCGGCCAGCCCCGACGTCACGAAGCCGAGGCGCGTCAGCGCATGGCGCAACAGCAGGTTGTGCTCGTAGCAGTAGCCGCCCCGGCCGCCGGCGACCAGCTTGCGCTGCAGGGCTTCGGCATCGAGCTCGACGGGCCTGCCGACCAGCTGGTCGAGGTTCTCGAACGGGATCGCCCGCGCGTGGTGGTACACGAGGCCGTTCAGCGTCGCGAGGTCAGGGCGGGTGGCACCGCGATAGCCGATGCGGCAGAAGTAGGCGTCGAGGTCGAACGCGTCCACCGGTCATGGCCTCCGGCGAGCCGTCGTCTCGAGCCGTGGTGGCCGAGCCGGGCGCGCCCCGTCGGTGCGGTGACGGCTCGCCGGGAGCAGGGCCGTCCGGCGACGACCTCGTCCCGGGGGTGCGCCTCGGCCGACCCTGCCCCGCTGACCGGCGCGTGCCGGCCCGCCTGGCGTCGGCGGATCCGTCACCGGCGCGCTGGTGACTCAGCGCGGGGCGCGGAGAGCCGGTCGAGTGCCGCGGCGATCCGCGCCAGCGCCCGGGTGTGGCCCGGCGTCCCTTGCAGCATGGTGACGAAGCCGTGGACCTGGCCTTCTAAGCGCAGCACCTCGACGGCGACGCCAGCAGCGGCGAGGCGGCGCGCGTACGCCTCCCCCTCGTCACGAAGCGGATCGAACTCTGCGGTGACGACGACCGCCGGGGGAGCGCCCGCCAGGTCCTCCATCAGCGCGGGCGCGGCGTAGCCGTTCGTCCGGTCGGGGCTCTCGCGGAGGTACTGCGCCCAGAACCACTCCATCTGGTCCCGCTCGAGCAGGTAGCCCTCGCCGTGGTGCGCGTAGGAATCGGCGCCCATACGCGGGTCGAGCGCCGGGCAGATGAGCAGCTGGAGCGCGACGGCAGCAGCGCCGGGCTCGCGGCTGGCCAGCGCCACCGCCGCCGCGAGGTTCCCGCCGGCGCTGCTGCCGGCAACCACGAGCCTCGCGGGATCGGCACCCAGCTCGACGGCGTGGGCGGCCGCCCACGCCGTCGCCGCCACGCAGTCGTCGAAGGCGGCGGGGAAGGGGTGCTCGGGGGCGAGGCGGTACTCGACGTTCACGACCGTCGAGCGGGTCAGGTTCGCCAGGCGCCGGCAGATCGCGTCACTCGAGTCGATGTCGCCGGCGACCCAGCCGCCGCCGTGCAGGAAGACGAGGAGCCTGCCCCCGTCGCCACCGGCAGGCAGGTAGGTGCGCACCGGCGGGCCTCCGGGCACGACCCGGTCGGCCACCTCGCCGACCGTCTCGGGCGGCACCCGTCGGGCGACCGGTGCCCGACGCCTGGCGAGATAGGCCGTGGCGACTGCAGGGTCGCTCGCCAAGCCGGGGGGCAGCGCGAACTCGGGACCGACCTCGCGGAGGAGGCGCGCGGCGTCGGGGTCGAGGCCCGCCGGGGCGCTCTTCGCGCTGGTCGAGCGGGCTGGGGCGCCCGCGTCAGCCTCCGGTGGCCCGTCGTGGCGGCGCCTCATGCCTGGTCCTTCCCGCTCGATGCACAGATGCGTGACGGAGCCGAGGCTAAGAGGCGGGCATCCGGGCGTCAACGTTGAACGAGCGCGCCGCCGTGCAGGCAAGGAGCGGGCTCGAGCTGCTCGGTCGACGAGGACACGTCGCCGCGCGGGCCGTCCGGCGACGTCGTGACCGAGCACGGCACCTCGCCCACGAGCGACCATCGTCGAGAACGGTGTCGGCCCCGTTCGCGAACGAGGATCTCGTCGGCGACGGCCGTGCGGGTCGCCGACCGCGGGCGGGAGCCTCGGTTCGGCCTCCAACGCCGCGGCGGGCGAGCTACTGGTAGTGCGGTGGGCGCTCGTAGTCGCGCCTTGCGGCCGCCCGGAGGAGCGCGGCCTTCTCCGCTTCCAGCCGAGCCACCCGGGCGTGCAGGCGCTCGATCTCGCCCTGCAGCTCGTCGACCCGATCTCGGCCCTGGTCTGCGTCGTCGCCCGGGGGGCTGTGGGCCATGCTCGTCACTCTACGAGCGGCCCGGGCCGCTCCGGCGCGTCGTCCTCGCCCCGGCTGGAGCTGCTCGGCGCGTTGATCCGCGTCTTCTCGCTCCGATGCAACGAGCTGCGGTCGAGCGGGCGAAACACGGAAGCGTCGGTCCGAGCTCCGCTCGGTCGCTCACGCCTCAGCGCGCGTTGACGTCGCGGCGGTTGAAGGCGACCAGGGCGAGGCCGACGAGCACCGCGATCGAAGCGGCGCTGACGACGATCGACACCGCGTCGGTGCCGTTGTGCAGTGGGTCGTGCCCGATGTACTGGTAGAAGGGAGAGAGCTTGCGCAGGGGCTTCAGCGCGTCGGAGAGCAGCGCGAGGCCGTTCAGGAGGTAGGCGGCGACGGCGAGGAGCGCCGGGACGGCGCGGCTCGCGGTGAGGTGGCCGGTCGCGGCGCCGACGAGCAGGGCGAGCGCCCCGTACTCGATCCCGAGGAGCGCGAGCTGGCCGAATGCCGCGGCGCTCCCGCCGACCGTCACGTCGAGGCCGGTGGCGCGGCCCTCCAGCTGCACGGCGGCGAAGAGCGCACCGCAGAGCACGACGGTCCCCGCGGCGAGCGCCCCGAACTTCTCGAGGGCGATCCGGGTGCGGCGCACGGGGTTGGCGAGCAGGATCTCGAGCGTCCCGCGGTCCTCCTCGCCGGCGATCGCGTTGGCGCCCGCCCCGATCGCGTAGGCGAGGACGAGGAGCGGCGCCATGAAGCTGAGCAGCTCGGTGTTGAGGTAGCCGGCGGCGCTCGTGATGTCCGACCCTCCGGTGAGGCCGAAGAGCGCGCGGTAGCCCTCCGGCATGTGCTCGAACACCTTGGCGTACGCCGAGCTGCCCCGCAGGCTCGGGAAGATGCCGGCGTACATGCCGACGAGCGCGGCGAGGGAGAGGACCCACACGGCGATCGCCCGGCGCTGGTCACGCAGGGATCTGGCCAGCACGTGCACCGTCGTCGCTCCCTTCGTAGAACGTGAGGAACAGCTCCTCGAGGTCGCCCTCGACGATGCTGACGTCGTCGAGGTGGAGCGTGGCGAGCACCTTCACGAGGCTGTCGAGGCCCGCCGCCGGGAGCCGGCACCGCAGCACGCCGGGCTCGACGACGAGGTCGCGGAGCCCGGGCAGCGCCGCGAACCTCGAACGGTCGGCGATCCCGGAGAAGCGGGCCTCGACCCGGTGGATCGATTTCTCGCGCAACGCCTCGAGCGACTCGACGGCGACGAGATGCCCGGCGCGGACGATCCCCACCCGGTCGGCGAGCTGCTGGACCTCGCTCAGGACGTGCGAGGAGAGCACGACCGTGCACCCGCGCGACGCGGCGTCACGGACGAGACGATGGAACTCGGTCTGCACGAGGGGATCGAGACCGGAGGTCGGCTCGTCGAGCAGCAGGAGCTCGGGCTCGCCCATCAGGGCCTGGACGATCCCGAGCTTCTGCTTGTTGCCGCGCGATAGCGCGCGGGTGGGCCGACGGAGGTCGAGGTCGAGGCGCTCGGCGAGGGCCCGGGGCGAGCGCCAGTCGGTGAGGCCGCGCAGTGCCATGAAGTAGCCGAGGACGTCCTCGCCCGTCATCTTCGGGTAGAGGTCGACGTCGCCGGGGAGGTAACCAGTACGCGCCCGCACCGCGAGGCTGTCGCTCCAGCAGTCGAGGCCGAACGCCGTCGCGGTGCCGGAGGTCGGCCGGAGGAGGCCGACGAGGAGGCGCAACGTCGTGGTCTTGCCCGCTCCGTTCGGCCCGAGGTAGCCGAACACCTCGCCCCGCTCGATGGCGAGGTCGATCCCATCGAGGGCCCGGTGGCGTCCGTAGTCCTTGACCAAGCTGTTCGACCGGACGACCACGTCCATCGGCGCACCTCCCGAGCCGGCTCCCGGACGATGCTGGTTCACCGCCGTCACGAGCGCTAGGGGCGAAGGTCCAACGCCCCCGTGCCCTCACCCGGCCGAGGAGCCGGGCGCTGCCGCCCGGTCGGCACCGCGGCGATGCGGTCTCAGCCCTGCTTCGCCACCCGGCCGCCGAGGGCCTTGGCGTCGAGGCTCGCGAAGCGGATGCCCGCGAACCAGTCCGGAAGGACGATGCCCCCGGCTTCGATCTTCTTGTGGAGCCCCGAGCGCATGTCCTCGACGTCGCCCTCGAGCTCGTACATGGCGAGGTGCGCCGGCCCGTCGCGGTAGGCGTCGGGGGAGGGCCCGGCGGGCTCGAGCCGGAAGCGCCAGCCCCGGCGCAGCAGCGGGGAGTTCGCGACGTTCTCCTCCAGGTGCACCCCGTACCACTCGCTGTAGTCGTCGAAGGAGAGCTCCGGCGGCGGCGTGCTGAACACGAGATAGGGGTGGTCGGGCATCACGACGTCCTTGCCGTGGGAGTTGCCGAGCTGCACGCAGTTCCACGAGGCGAAGGAGATCCCGCGGAACCATTCGGGCAGCTGCATGTTGCCCGAGGTGCCCTCCTTGCGGAGCGCCTCCATGATCTCGGGGATGTCCCCCTCGATCTCGTACATCGAGAGGAAGCGGAACTCCGTCGGGGTGGCCGTGCCGTTCACCGGTTGCAGGCCGTAGCGCCGCGCGGCGCTGAACCCGGGGACGACGAGGATCTCGCCCAGATGGGCGTCGTACCACTGGTTGTACTGCTCGTCGCCGATCTCGGCCGGAGGCGTGCTGAACACGAGGTGGATGTTCTCGGACATGTGGGCCACTCCAACGGTCGTCGATCCCTGGCGGGCACAGCGCATCCTCGGCGCTCCGACCGCAGCTCGCAGCCGTGGGCCGAGAAATCGTATAGGTTAAACATACATGAACGTCTGCCGCTCTGCACCGTCACCGGTGCTGAGCGGTGCGTACGCGGCCCCCTGTTGCCGTCGAGGGAGCGGGCCGTAGCGTCCGGGACCCGACATCCGGGTGGACGCCCGTCTTGTGCACAAGGCATATAGCATTTAGTATCAGATCGTCCTACCAGGTGGCGCTCCCGGATCACAGGGCCGGGGGAGCGACGGCGCCACGGTGGCTGCGCGGAGGCACCGGGGATGTCGCGGTGCCGAACGACGACGGCTGCGCCGTCGCGGGAGCGACAAGGTGACGCGGTGCTCCTAGGCGCGTGGCCCGGGCTGCCGAGCAGCGCCGTGGCCGGCCTCCCCGCCGGAGCCGCCTTTGCGCTCGTCGGCGTCTGCCTCGTCCTGCCGTACCGCATGGCCGGCGTCGTGAGTTTCACGCTCGGTGCCGTCGGGGTCTTCGGGGCAACCCTCGTCGCGGTGTGGACCTCGGACGGCACGATGCCGATCGGGCTCGCCGTCGTCATCGGGTTCCTGGTGAGCACCGCGGGCGGTGCGCTCATCGGCGTCGGCTTCGCCCGGTGGTTCGGCGACAAGACCGTCCTCATCCGCTCGGCCGTCACCATCGCGCTGCAGGTGAGCCTCAGCATCGCCGCGCTGAAGATCTTCGGCAACAGCTCCCACAACTTCCCCGAGTTGCCCAGCCAGGGCGAGGTGAATCTGTCGACCGTCTACCTCCCGAGCAACACGATCCTCGCCATCGCGCTCATGAGCAATGTCACGACGAGGCAGGCCGAGCGTGAGTTCACGCAGGTAACCGGCGACAAGATCTACAAGAGCATCTTCGACAACATCACCGGAGCGCCGGATCTGACGTCGATCGTGTCACAGCTCGCCAACAGCGGCTGCAAGGCGTTCTTCTTCATCGGCGAGCCCTCGACGGTCGAATCGATCCTCCAGGTCGCCAACCAGCAGCACCTGTTGGGGAAGGTCGTCTTCTCGACTCTCTCCTTCGCCTACACGGCGGGCCTAGCGAGCTACCTGAAGGATCCGGTCTACAACGGCCTGTCGGTGTCCACCGACTACCTGCCCTTCACGCTCCCCGCCAGCCGGTACCCCGGCCTCAAAGAGTTCAAGGCGACGATAACGTCGCACCAGGTCACCATCGACGGGACGTCGGAAGGCGGCTACGTGGAGGCCAAGCTCATGATCGACGCGCTGAAGTCGATCAAGGGTGGCAGCTACACCCGGTCCACCGTCGCTGCCGCGCTGCGCTCGCTCCACAACGTGAGCACCGACGGCCTGGCTCCCCCCTTCACCTGGGGGCGCCCGGTGCGTGCCACGTACTTCGTCGTGTTGAAGAACGGCGCGTGGCAGTGCGTCAACTCCTGCAAGCCCGCCTCGCTCTGAGCACCGGCGGTCCCGAGGTCCCCTGAGGGCGAGTGCCGCCCCGTCCCCGGTCGGAGCCGGGGACGGGGGCGTGCGCCGCGTCCGCGGCACGCGATCGCGCCGGCTGTGCGAACCTTCGGCCGCGCCGGGTCGTAGATCCGGCGGGCGACCCCGGCACCTGCCCGTGCCGGGGTTGCTCCGCGCCCGAGGCGGCGCGGCGCCGGCCCGGAGGCGCGGCCGTGCCGATCCGACACGCGGCGTACCTCACCACGGCCCTGACGGGCAGCCAAACAGGGACCTTCGCCCCTAGCGCGAGCGCGTCCGGCCGTCCAGGGTTGCCCGATGGCGCCACAGATCGAGTCACTGGTACGCGAGGAGTGCCTGCGGCTGCTCGGGACCGCTGCGGTCGGTCGGATCGGGGTGAGCTCGGCAGCGCTCCCGGTCATCCTCCCGGTGAACTTCGTCGTCTTCGACGACGGGATCGTGTTCCGGACCGCGGCGGGCACGAAGCTCGCCGCCGCAGCCGCCGGCACCGTCGTCGCCTTCGAGGTCGACGACTACGCCTCCGACGGCCGCTCCGGCTGGAGCGTGCTCGTGCAGGGCGTGGCGCGTACCCTCGACACCCCCGAGGAGCGTGCGGGCGTCGACGGCACGGCCCTTGAGTCCTGGGCGGTTGGCGCGGACGCCGACCACCTCGTGCGCATCGACCCGCAGGTGGTGACCGGTCGGCGCTTCTCGCGCTGAACGGCTCGTCGGCTCGGCCTCGCGCGGGCGCTCAGTCGTAGCGCGACCGTTGCTCGCCCTCGGTCGCCGGGTACGCCTCCTCCAGCTCCGCCTCGTCGGCCTCGGGGGCGAGGATGTCCTCGGGCGAGTGGGCACCGGAGACGTCCTCCACCACGCACTCCACGTCCTCGTACTCGGCCCAGCGGTCGACGACCGCCTCCGCCTCGGCGCCCGGTTCGCAGAGCACCCGCTCGATGAGGTGGCCGGCGCGGTAGACGCGCACCTCGACGGAAGGCGCGACCCCTCCGACGTCTTCGGGCCGGAATTCGTCGCTGTCGGACATCTCCCCGAGGCCTCCTCTCCTGGCGGTGCCGCGCCACAGTCTCCGTCGCCGGTGTCGCCGGGGGAAGAGCGGAAGGTACCGACGTGCGGCTACTGCACCTGGCCGACGAGGTGTCCGGCATCGCCGGGCGCCTCGAGCGACCGGAACAGGTCGTGCACCGCCGCCTCGTCCTCAGCCGGCGCGACCCGATCGCGCGAGCCGCGGGGGCCCTCAGGAGCCGGGAGGGTAGGTGGGTGGGTCTCGTCCCCGCCGACCCCGGACGTGGCGGGGATCGCCCGCAGCGCGGCGGCCACCGCGGCGTCGGGCAGCGCCCGGCGCCGGCCAGCGAAGCGGATCCACGCGGCGAGCACCCCGGGAAGGAGCGCGCGCGACGCCGTGGCGGTGTCGGACGAAGGGGATCGCCAGTCGCGCACGAACGCCTCGACCATCGACGGGCTGAAGCGGAGCGGCGTGCCCGTCACGGCGTCGAGCCCGAAGTCGAGGATCTCCCGCGCGAGCGGTCCGACCGTTTCGGCCGACGCGCCGGCTGCCGCCGCGAGCGCAGCCGCCTCGTCGGTTCGGAGGAAGTCCAGCACGAGCTGCTCGCGAGCGGGCTGGCCCGGCACGTCGCGGGGCGGGACCGACTCGTCGGGAGGAAGCGCGCGCAGGCGCGCCTCGAGGAGCACCCGCAGCTCGCGCAGCGCCGCGCTCACGGGGGGATCGGGGACCTCGTCGAGCCGGCCGAGCGCTGCTCGCCACCGGGCCGCCGCCTCGCCGAGACCGATGCGCGTACAGCCACGCACGGTGGAGCGGCCGTCGCGCTGCATGGCGCGGACGACCTCGCCTACCGCCGCGGCGACGACGGCCGCGTCGCGCGCGATGCCGCCGAGGTTGTGGTCGATGAGGATGCTGGCGGTCTGGCTGCCCGGCGCTTCGAACGCGACGAGCACCGAGGCGTCGTCGTCGTCGAGCGGGTCGTGGAGGAGCCATGCCTCGGTGGCTCGCGCCCGGCCGAGCAACGCCGACCAGGCCGGCTCGCCGACGCCCGCGCTGGCGAGGCGATCGGCCTCGGCCCCGGCCCGACCGGCATAGCGCGACGGCGCGACCGCCGCCAGGGCGCGGAGCACGGCCAACCCTTCGGGCGAGCGCAGCGCAGCCGCCTGCTCGATCGACCCGACGCCGAAGAGCTCCTCGGGGTCGGCGCCCGTCAGCTCCTGGTCTCGGCAGAGCGCCCAGTAACGAGAGGCCCAGCACTCGACCTCGAGCGGTGACACCTCGGCGGCGAGGTGCCGCCCGGACCGGCGCACGAGCCCGCCGAGGAGGTCGGCGAGCTCGTGCCGATCATCCTCGTCGAGGCCGTCGGCGGGAGGCTCACCTCCTCCGCCGACCGTCGGCGCCGCCCCCCCCCTGTGTCGCTGCCCTGACCGTACATGTGCGACCCTCGACTGGTGGCCGCGGACCGGCGCCCGCTCTCGGCGCCGAGATTAAGTCGGCGGGCTCCGACGGACGCGGATACCGCCGCTCCGCGCCGGCGCCCGGGCGACGCAGGCCGACGCCGACGCCGGCGGGCGCGGTCAGTGGCCGAGGCGCTCGTGCCCGATCGCGGCGAGGAAGAGGTCGAGCGCCGCCTGGTCGGGCACCGGGGGCGCCTCGCGCCCGGCCAGTGCCTTCTGGCACCCCCATGCCTCGAGGACCTTCTCACCGCGGATGACCGGGCAATGCCCGGAGATGATCGTTTCGATCCCGAGGGCGCGCAGGCGCTCCACCGTGGACGCGAACCGCTCCGGGTCGACGAGCGTCAGCCACGGCGCCAGGGCGTTCAGGGCGAACTCCTCCATGCCCTCGTGCCAGAACTCCCGATCGAGCTCGGCAACGTCCTCGGCGACGCTGGTCGCGCCGACGCCGCCCGGCATCGGCGTGGCGTAGTCGTCCGACGCCCAGAACACCTTGGTGGCGGTGTCGAGGAGTCCCCGTGTCGTCGGGCCGTCGTAGACGACGGGCCGGACGACCGCCATCTGGCGGTCGCCGGCGTCGAAGCGGTCGCCGTCGCCGAGCCAGCGGCAGCGCGCCAGGGGGAAGTCGTAGGCGTTGTGGAAGCGCTCGGTCAGCGCCCAGCTGCAGACGAGCGTGGCGTTCGTGCACGCCTCCATCACCTCGGCGACGTTGCCGGCGTGGTCGGGGTCCTCGTGGGAGAGGAACACCCAGCGGACGTCGCCGGGCTCGACGATCGAGAACGTGTCCTCCAGCCACGCCCGGCGGTTGCGCAGCGAGCCCGTGTCGACGAGCACCGGCTCGGCGGCGAGGACCACGGCCGAGTTGATGTACACGGAGAGGGGCGGGCCGAGCGCGTGCTGGACCTCGCGCACGAGCCAGGTGTCCGGCGTGACGCGGACGGGCGCGAAGCGCGTCGGGGGTTCGCTGAGCGAAGCGGGCATGCCTCGTGCCTCCTCGTCGCCCGGCACGAACCGGGGAGCTGAGCTCGGCGCGGAACGCTATCCGTAGCCCGAGCGACCGACAAGCAGCAGCGCGCGCGGACCCGGCGGCGGACCTCCGCCGGTGGCTCGCGCCGGAGCGGACTTGCGGAGTCAGGAGGCACCAGCCCTACGCTTTCGCCGTGCACGATCGAACCGCCGAGGGGGGCGCCGGGTCGCGCCGCCGGAACAGCCGGCCGGCAGCCGGCAACGGAGCGAACCCCTCGTCGTCCGGTCCGACCGCGAGCAACATCGGCTTCGACGCCCCGGCCGGGCCCGGTGCCCGGCGCAACGGCCGTAATAAGTAACAAGGAGACCTGACCCATGGCACTGCCCACCGCCCTCGAGATCGCCCGCAGCGCCGAGCTGAAGCCGGCCGCTGACATCGCGGCGGAGATGGGCATCCCCGACTTCCTGCTCGAGCCCTACGGCGAGCACGTGGCGAAGATCAAGCTCGACGCGATCGAGCACCTGGCGGACCGGCCGAAGGCCCGCTACGTCGTCGTGTCGGCGGTCACCCCGACGCCCCTCGGGGAGGGCAAGACCACGACCACCATCGGCCTCGGTCAGGCGATGCGCCACATCGGCAGGCGCGCCACGGTGGCGATCCGTCAGGCCTCCATGGGACCGACCTTCGGGATCAAGGGCGGCGCGGCCGGCGGCGGCTACAGCCAGGCCATCCCCTTCGAGGCGCTCAACCTCCACCTGACCGGGGACATGCACGCGGTGACCGCGGCTCACAACCTCCTCTCGGCCATGCTCGACAACCACCTCCACCAGGGCAACGGCCTCGGCATCGACCTGAACAACATCACGTGGCGACGGGTCCTCGACGTGAACGACCGCGTGCTGCGCAACCTCGTCGTCGGCCTCGGGACCAAAGAGGACGGCATCCCGCGCCAGACCGGCTTCGACATCACGGCGGCGTCTGAGGTCATGGCCGTGCTCGCCCTGACGACCTCGCTCCAGGACCTGCGCGCGCGCCTCGGCCGCATCGTCGTCGGCTACACCGCGGCGGGCGACCCGGTGACGGCCGAGGAGCTGAAGGCGGCGGGCGCCATGACGGTGATCATGCGCGAGGCGATCAAGCCGAACCTGCTCCAGACGCTCGAGAACACGCCGGTGCTCGTCCACGCGGGTCCCTTCGGCAACATCGCCCACGGCAACTCCTCGGTCGTAGCCGACCTGATCGGCATCCACGGCGGCGAGTTCCTCATCACCGAAGCGGGCTTCGGCGCCGACATGGGCGCCGAGCGCTTCTTCAACATCAAGTGCCGGACCTCGGGCCTCACCCCCGACGCCGGGGTCGTCGTCACGACGGTGCGGGCACTCAAGGTCCACTCCGGGCTCCACCGCGTGGTCGCCGGCAGGCCGCTCCCGCCGGCCCTGCTCGAGGAGAACCCCGACGAGGT
>Ga0307373_10009135_pt1 | contig 14894 bp, 14 predicted proteins | sample OX2MG_FD_202534 | JGI IMG/M metagenome (GOLD analysis project Ga0307373, IMG submission 202534) | Soil microbial communities from Risofladan, Vaasa, Finland - OX-2 | ecosystem: Environmental > Terrestrial > Soil > Coastal area > Acid sulfate soil | place: Finland: Risofladan, Vaasa | collected... | reverse complement strand
AGTCGAGCAGAGAGAGCAGCTCGGCGGCCTCCAGGGCCAGGGTCAGGTCGGTGACTCCAGCCGGAGTCGTGGGATTGACGCCCGTCAGCTCGCGAATGCGGTGCAAGCGATTTAGCACGGTGTTGCGATGACAGGGAACCTGTGCGGCCACCTGGACCACCGACCCGTCTCCGGCCAGGAACAGCCGCAGAGTTCGTAGGAGCGCCGCACGCTCCCCGCGGTCAATCTCCAGCAGCTTGCCAAGCACCCGGTGGGCTAGACGGCGCGCCAAATCTGGAGAGACGACCAGGAGAGCGGCTGGAAGTCTCTCGTCCAGCGTCACAACCGCGTGGCGATGAGCTGGGATCGACCGCAGCGCCAGCTCAGCCTGCCTATAGGCGCCGCCGACGTCGGAGAGCGAGCTCACCTCCGGACTGAGTCCCGCCCTAATTGGGACCATCCGTCCCAGGCACTTCTGAACCAACCCCGTGCCGCCCCGAGCGGCGGCGAGCAGGCCACTTTGGCGGCCCCCCTGCAGCAGCCACGCCGACCGGACGCCGCCGGCCGTCATCAGGCGCTGCATCTGCTCCCCATCGCGTGCGGGCTCAGCTACAGCGACCAGATAGGGGCCGTGCTCCGGCAAGCCGAGCGTCTCCGCGGCGAAGACGAGATCACGCTCACTGGCGATTCCACTGAGCAGACCCTGAAGGAGGCTCTCGCGCCGGTTGCGATCACGACTGATGAGCCCAGCCTCGGAGTGCCGATAGGCGACACCCACTGCTGACGAGAGCTCGTCGGTCATCTGCCAAACCAGCTCCGCCGCCTCCATGAGATCATCGGTAGGCCGCTCCGGTCGGCGGCGAGCCTCTTTCAGCAGCTCGTCCCAGATCACGCTGCCACCCAGTCGATAGGCGCGCAAGACGCTTTCAAGCGGCACACCCAGCTCGGCGCGGCTGCGGCCGACAGCCCACGCCTGATCGCGCGCCGGCTCCTGTTCTTCTGGGAGACGGGTAAGAACCCCTAGATACTCCGCCAGGCTGTCGTGAACGGTGCGCCTGAGCTCCTCCATCGAAACCAGCCGGCCCTCCCGATATCCCTCTTCCCGCTCGCAGATCGCCTCCACCGTCCGATCCGTGATCTCCTCCAGCCGAGCGGCAAGAGATGCGGCCAGAGACGCAAGGAGGCGAAGGGACCGACGCGTGGGTCGCTGCAGGGGTCCGTCCACAGGCTCGGTAGATTCCAAGCCGTCTCTCCTCGACCGCGCTTCCGGCTTGAGCTGGGGCACATCTGCCAGCCGACAGTTGATGGGGCTGGGTCGGCCCAACGTCATCCTAAGCATCGGCAGCTAGTGCCGTACGAGGCTCGCCCTGGCCGGCGCCTACAACTGGGGCGGGCTGGCAGCCCCGTATCTCGCCCGGAGCACCTTCTTGTCGAACTTACCGACCCCAGTCTTGGGGACGACCTCCACCAGCTCCAGCCTGTCGGGGAGCTGCCACTTCGCCCATCCTTTGTCCGCCAGATGCTGTCGGATCTTGTCGAGAGTTAGCTCAGCGCCCGGCCGCGGGACCACGGCCGCCAGTGGTCGCTCCTGCCACTTCTCATCGGGAATGGCGATGACCGCCGCCTCCAGAACGCCGGGCATCGCCATTATGTCCCCCTCCATGTCGACCGACGAAATCCACTCGCCTCCCGACTTGATCAGGTCCTTGGTGCGGTCGACGATCACGAAGTACCCCTCGGGAGACATCGAGGCCACGTCCCCAGTCCGGAACCAGCCATCGTCGGTGAAGCGCTCTGGAGTCGCCCCCCCACGGTAGGAGTCGATGACCCACGGGCCCTTGACCAACAGCTCGCCGATGGAGTTGCCGTCGGCCGGGAGTTCCTCGCCGTCATCCCCCACGATCTTGACGTCCACTCCCGGCAGCGGCAGCCCAGCCTTGATGCGAACCTCGGCTCGCAGCCGGTCGGGATCCCAGTCACGCATCTTCTCCTTGGGCCAGGCGAGAGCGGCGACTGGAGAGGTCTCGGTCATCCCCCAACCCTGGACCAGGGTGATTCCGAACTCCTTCTCGTACCGCTCTATGAGGGCCATCGGCGGCTGGCTTCCGCCCGCCATGACGAATCGAAGGTGTGGCATTTTGACCTGCTGGCGCGTCATCTCCTCCGCCACCCCGGCCCAGATGGTCGGCACTCCCAAAGCCACGGTCACCCTTTCATCCACCATGAGGCTGACGATGGTGGCCGGATCCATGAAGGGTCCTGTGAAGACCTGCTTGGCGCCCACCATCGTGGCGGCAAAAGGGGCGCCCCAGGCGTTCACATGGAACATGGGCACGACCGCCAAGCCAGCATCCTGGGGCCCCATGCCAGTGGCCGCCCCTGACGTCGTTGTCAGCGCGTGGAGGTAGGTGGACCGGTGGGTGTACTCAACCCCTTTGGGCCTGCCGGTGGTTCCCGAGGTGTAGCAGATGCCGAGGGTGGTCTCTTCGGCAATCTCGCGCCGCGGGTACTTGGCGGGGTGTCCCAAGATCAAGTCCTCGTAGCTGACCACGTTCTCAAGCGCGGTGGTCGGCACCCTTTCGGCGAAGACGACGATGTGCCTCACCCCGGACAGAGAGTCGCGAACCCGCTCCAGGACCGGCAGAAGATTCTCGTCGACAAAGATCACCTGGTCGTCGGCATCGGTGATGATGAACTCCAAATCCTGCGTGGGTAGTCGAGGGTTGAGGGTGTGCAGGACCCTCCCCGTGCACGGGATCGCGAAGTAGCATTCGAGATGCCGGTAGCCGTTCCAGGCCATGGTCGCCAGATGAGCCTGGTCTTCGAGCCCCAGGGCGTCGAGCGCGTGCATCAACTGCTGAGTCCGATGGCTGAAGTCCCGGTAGGTGTACCGGTGCCGCTCACCGGGGCCGATCTGGGTAACTATCTCGGTATCCGGGAAGTAGCGCTCGGCATGGTCGAACATCATCCAGCTGTTGAGGGAAGCCTGCATCATGCTCATGGCAGCGAACCTCCTTGATCGGTGGCGGCCGGTCGGCCCCGGTCTCTGCCCTGGGAGACGGCTTCGGCGATCAGACTCCGGGCCAACTCCCTGCGGTGGAGCGCCGGGGCTCCCCCGAAGTACTGGACCCAAAGAGAGCGCTTGTAATACCGGTGCAGCGGGCTCTCCCAGGTGAAGCCCATCCCCCCGTGAACCTGAATTACCCGTTCGCACGTGTGCACAGCTGCCTCCACCGCGGAGGCGTACGCGGCCAGCGCCGCGACCTCCGCCTGCCGGTGCTCGACGCTGATGCACCAGGCCGCCCAGTAGCAGAGCGACCGTGCCAGTTCCACCTCCACGAAGCTGTCGACGAGAGGATGGGCAACCGCCTGGTAGGAGCCGATCGGCTTGCCAAACTGTTCCCGCGTGCGCACGTGATCGATCCCCCACTCCAGGACCCGCTGGGCGATTCCCACCGATTCCAGCGCCAGCGCGGCGGCCTTGCGAATCCGCATCTGGGCCATTAGTTGAGCCGCCTGGGGGCCGGTCGCCAGGCGCTCGCCAGCTGCCACCTCGCTGAGCCGTCCCATTCGTCGAGTGGAATCTATTGATCGTTCCGACGTCCATCCCGACGCCGGTACCATCCACAGCTCTTCGTTCCTCTCCACCACCACAGCGTCAACTGCCCCAAGGTCCGGGACCAGGTTGCAGGCCGCCCCGACAGCCACCGACCACCGGCGGTGCCCGCCTGCCAGCTGACCCAGTTGACCCTCTGGTATCGCCGGCCTAGCCAGCCCGATCGAGGCTTGAAATGGGCCTGGATACAGACAGCGACCGAACTCCTCCAGGAGAATTGCCTCCTCCAGGAAGGTGAGCCCCGCGCCGCCCAGGCGCTCTGGGACAGAGACGCCGAGCCAGCCGAGATTGGCGATCTCCTGCCACGACTCACGCGCCCACCCCTGGTCAGAGTCCGCCAGCGAAGCGACCACCTGGGGGGTGAAGCGGCGCTCGAGGAAAGACCGGGCCTGCTCCTGAAGCTCCCGCTGCTCGGGGCTGAAGGTGAAGTCCATCAGCGTGACCTCGGCAGGTTCAAGACCCGCTCAGCCACTATGTTTCGCAGAATCTCCGAGGTTCCAGCCTCGATGGTGTTGGCCCGGCTGCGGAGCTGTTGATACTGCCAGAAGTCGTCGTCGAGGACGGCCCCCGGACCCAGCAGCTGACGGGCGAGCTTGGTGACGCGTTGGTTCGACTCCGACCACGCCAGCTTTATCACTGATCCCTCGGGACCTGGCATTCCGGTCAGATCGAGTTGTCCGAGTGAGCGGTAGGCGGTCAGCTTCAGCGCCTGAAGCTGAGTCCACTCCGCCGCGATCTCCGCAAGCCACGGTTCGGACGCCTTGAGGTCAGCTGCCGCCAGCCGCAGGAGCCGCTGAACGTGCCCGTCCAGAAAGCCGGTCAGGGCGAAGCCGAGGGTGGCCCGTTCGTGGAGCAAAGTGGTCATGGCCACCTGCCAACCCGCTCCGACCTCCCCCAGCGCATTGCTCGCCGGGACTTCGACATCGGTGAAAAAGATCTCGTTGAAGTCGGCATCGCCGGTGATCTGACGGAGCGGCCGCACCTCCACACCCTTCGAGTGCATGTCGACCAGGAGATAGGTGAGCCCCCTATACCGAGGGGCATCCGGGTCGCTGACGGTGACCAGAATGCACCAGTCGGCGATGTGGGCATACGAAGACCACACCTTCTGCCCGTTCACCAAGAAGGTGTCTCCACGACGTTCCGCCCGGGTCCTCACCGCGGCCAGGTCGGAGCCCGCGCCCGGCTCGGAGAAGCCCTGGCACCAAATTTCCCGAGCATCGAGGATTCGGGGCAGATGTTGGCTCTTCTGCTGGTCAGTTCCGTGGCCCATGATGGTCGGTCCGGCCATCCCTAGCCCGATCGCTCCGACGTGCTGGGGGGCATCGGCACCGGCCAACTCCTCGAGGACTATCGCCTCCTCCGAGTGCTTACCCCCACCCCCGCCATATTCCTGGGGCCAGGTCAGTCCCGCATAACCGGCCTTCGCAAGGTCCCGACTCCACTGCCGCAGCAGCTCCAGGCTTTCGTGGCGAGTCCCCAGGCCGGTCAGCTCCGGGGTGAGGTTGGCGGAGATCCACGCGCGCAGCCCTCCCCGAAACGCTGACTCTTCAGCCGTGTCCCGAAGCTCCACCGCTCACCTCCCGTGAACCCGCCGATCCAAACCTGGCACGGGCCGTCTGCTCCGTGGTCACGCCGCGCTCCGGATTATTGATGCCCGGAGCAAACTCTGCAATGGTCTGAGCCACAAACTAAGACTGCTCGCGTTGTGCGTTCGCCAATTCCGTACCATCGGTGGGTCGGCATCAGAGGCCGGGACCGGAGCTCAGCCCGCCGTCAACCGCTATGACCGCCCCGTTGATGTACGAGGCGCGATCGGAGACGAGGAAGAGGATCACCTCGGCGACCTCCTTGGGCTCCGCGAATCTGCCCAGCGGATTGCGGTCGACGGTAGCCTGCTGAATCGTCGGGTTGGCGATCAGGGGCGCAGCGAACTCGGTCCGAACCACCCCGGGCGCCACCGCGTTGACCCGGATTCGATCGCGGCCCAGCTCTATCGCCAGCTGCTTGGTCAGCATGTTGAGGGCGGCCTTGGTGATGTCGTACACCCCGAGCCCCGGTGCCGGAGAGGCGCCGCCGACGCTCGAGACGTTGACGATATTCCCGCCGTGCTCCCCCATCCACGCGCGATGAGCCTCGCGGATCAGGAACAGTGGACCCCGCAGATTGACCTCGAAGGTCTTGTCCCAAGCGGCCGGCTCGACATCCAGGGTCATTCCGAAATGGGGATTGGCCGCGGCATTGTTGATCAGGATGTCCAGCCGACCGAAGGTCCCCATAACCTCCCCCACCAGCCGAACGGAGTCGTCAAGCACCCCGGCGTGCGCCTTGACCGGCAGAACGACCCCCTTACCCAGGGCCCCCAGTGAGGCCGCCGCCACGGCGAGCTCAGCTTCCTTGCGCGCTGAGATCACGACCCGACATCCCTGAGAGATCAGCGCGCGAGCGGTCTCGTACCCGATCCCACGGGTGGCCCCGGTCACCAAAGCGACTCGGTCCTGCAGCTCGGTGCCGACAGCGGGTGTCACGTCGAGCCTAGGGCGCTCCCCGCACGTAGAGAACTTGACCGGTCACATAGCTGGCGTCATCGCTGGCAAAAAAGGCAATCGCACCCGCCACGTCCTCGGGCTGGCCGGTGCGCGGGATGGGGTTGGTGGCTGCAAACCCCTCGGTGAGCTGCTCAAAGCTGACCCCCATGCGAGCGGCGGTCGCCTCCGTCATTCGGGTCTCGATGAATCCGGGAGCCACCACGTTGCAAGTTATCTGGTAGCGACCCAGCTCCAGCGCCAGGGTCTTTGCCAACCCCTGAATGCCCATCTTGGCCGCGGAGTAGTTGGCCTGGCCACGATTTCCCAAAGCGGAAGTGGACGAGATCAAGATGATCCGCCCTGCCTTCTGAGGCACCATCACAGCCTGGGCGGCCTGGGCGCACAGGAAGCTGCCCTTGAGGTGGGTGTCGATGACCAGATCCCAATCCTCCTCGCTCATCTTGTGAACCAGGTTGTCGCGAATGAGCCCGGCGCAGGTCACCAGGATGTCCAGGCGGGAAAACTCCGAGACCGTGCGCTCGACCATCGCAGCGACCTCCGCTCGTCGGCTCACGTCGCAGGCGACGGCGATCGCCTGGCCGCCGGCCGCGCGGATGGTCTGCGCGGCCTCCTCTGCCACCTCCTGATCGATGTCGGCAACCGCAACTGCCGCTCCCTCCGTGGCTAAACGTTGCGCGGTCGCCGCCCCGATCCCCCGGCCCGCACCGGTCACCAGCGCTACCCGGTTTTCAAGTCTCACTGAGCTTCCTCCTCATCTGGCATCACTCGGCGGAAGGTACAGCCGCGTCACCGTCTCCGCAACGCACGCCGGCTTCTCCCGATCCTCGATCTCTACTGTCACCGTCAGCACCAGCTGCAGCCCACCGTCTATCTCGGTCGCCTCCTTGACCGAGGCCGCAGCACGAATCCTGGACCCGACCGGTACCGGAGAGATGAACCGCACCCGGTTGACCCCGTAGTTGACTGCGAGGGCGACCCCAGGGACCCTCACCATCCCCTGCAGCAGCACCGGCAGCAGCGAGAGGGTGAGATACCCGTGCGCGATGGTGCCGCCGAAAGGCCCCGAGCGCGCCCTCGCGGGATCGACGTGAATCCACTGGTGATCACCGGTGGCCTCGGCGAAAAGGTCGACCTGGGCCTGGGTCACCAGATGCCAGGAACTCACTCCTAGCTCCTGCCCTACCTTCCGGCGGAGGGTTTCCAAGGACTCGGGTAGTTCGCTCACTGCGCTCCTTAAGACGGTCGAACCGAGGGTCCGTGCTAGCCCCGGTAATCTACCGTGCGCACCCATCTTCCTCAGCCTGGCGCCCGACTGCAATATGCCGCCCCACAGCAATTGGTGGCGCAGGATGGGCACATCCACTCGGGCGCGGGAGTGCTCGCCGGCGCGAACAGCACCGGCGGCTCCCTCACCGGGTTCAGAGAAAGAGCTCTGCCGCCTGCCGAAGGCGTGGGAGCGGCCCGTCAACCATGAGCAGGGTGGGCAAGCCATCCCTCCAGAGGGGGACCTCCTCTCTCACCTTGGCCAGCGGGCCAATCAGCGCTACCGCCTCCACCATCTCTAGCGACACAGCCACTGCGGCGCCGCGGGGATTGCCGGAGAGGTAGAGTTCCTGGATTCGTAGTGCCTGCTCCTCGAACCCCATCCGGCAGAAGAGATCGAAGTGAAAATTGTGACGCTGGCTGCCCATCCCGCCGACGTACAGGGCGATCAGAGGCCGGATTCTGTCAGCCGCGGCCTCGATGTCGTCGTCGATCAGCAGAGGCAAATTGGCCGCTATCTCAAATGACCGCGGACGCCCGGGGATATCCCTTCTGCTAAAACCCTCCTCGAGGGCCCGCCTTTGCCAGTCGCTGCGGGCGGGCGCATGGAACCCTGCCAACCAGCCATCGGCGATCTCGGCGGCCAGCGAGATGTTGCGGGGCCCCTCAGCTCCCAGCCAGATCGGCAACTCCCGTCTCCGGGGGTGGACCGTGAGCTGCAAAGGCTTGCCCGGACCATCCGGCTGCGGTAGGCGGTAGCGCCTACCGGCGTGGATCAACGGGCCCTCGCGGCGCAAGATCTGGCGCAGTATCGCGAAGTACTCCCGGGTCGCGGCCAACTGGGGCGCAAACGAGGTTCCGTACCAACCCTCAACCACCTGTGGTCCTGATGCGCCCAGCCCCAGCACGAAGCGGCCCTGACTCAGATGGTCCAAGGTGACTGCGGCCATCGCGGTGGCGGCCGGGGCGCGGGCGTGCATCTGGGCGACCGCAGTGCCGAGGCGCAGCCTTGCGGTCGCACTCCCCCACCAGGCGAGAGGAGTCAGAGCGTCCGAGCCGTAGGCCTCAGCGGTCCAGACGGAGTCGAAGCCAAGTAGCTCCGCCTCTCGGATGAGCTCCGCTGTCCCTGTCGGCGGGCTGGACCCCCAATAGCCCAGAGAAAGTCCGAGGCGAATTCCGGGCTGGCCAGGGGAATCCTCGTTGATGCTCACCGCTGCCCAGGTTAATCGCCAGAGGGGCGCCGCTGTGGCGGGATGCCGCATAGTTGTTGCGGCACCGGCATAAGGAGACTGCGCCCCCGACACCTCGCAGTCGGGCGCCCAAGGAGGTGGTTCGATGTCCGAAGCGGTGATAGTGGCAACCGGCCGATCCCCGATTGGGAGGGCTGGCAAAGGGTCGTTGGTCAACTGGCGTCCTGACGACCTCGGAGCCTACGTCCTGAAGCAGGTTTTGGCCAAGCTACCGCAGCTCCAGCTCTCCGAAGTCGAGGATGTCATCTGCGGGTGTGGCCTCCCTGGCGGCGAGTCCGGCTTCAACCTGGGTCGTGCGATCAGCATCCTGGCAGGGGTTAACGCCCCCGGCACCACAATCACTCGGTATTGCAGCTCCTCTCTGCAGACGACCCGGATGGCAGCGCACGCCATCCGGGCTGGCGAGGGCGACGTCTTCGTCTCCATGGGGGTGGAGACCGTGAGCCGGTACGGCTACGGGACATCGGACCCCCCAGATGCCCGCAACCCCCGCCTCTTACCGGGCAACGAAGAGGGATTCCCCGATCTCTATCTGCCGATGGGACTCACCGCGGAGAACGTCGCCAAGCGCGAGGGGATCACCCGGGAGGAGATGGATGCGTTCGCCGCTCGCAGCCAGAACCTCGCCGTCCGCTCCCAGGACGACGGCTTCTTTGCGCGGGAGATCATCCCAGTACCGCTGGCAGAGGAGACGGTCATGGACCGCGACGACGGACCACGGCCCAACACCACCGTTGAGGTGCTTTCCACCCTTAAGCCCGTCTTCAAGGAGGGCGGCACGGTGACAGCCGGAAATGCCTGCCCCTTGAACGACGGGGCGGCGGCGGTCGTGGTCATGTCTCTCGACCGAGCCCGAGAGTTGGGAATCAAGCCGCTGGCGAGGATTGTGGCGACCGCGGTGGCAGCGCTGGAGCCGGAGTACATGGGACTCGGACCGATTCCGGCCACCGAGCGAGTTCTCCGCCGCTCGGGAATGACCATCCAAGACATCGACCTGGTTGAGATCAACGAGGCTTTCGCCGCCCAGGTGATCCCTTCAGCGCGCGGCATCGGCCTGGACCCGATGGGGGACAAGCTCAATGTATTCGGGGGATCCATAGCCCTGGGGCACCCATTTGGGATGACCGGGGCCAGGATCACCTGCACGCTGCTCAACGGCCTAAAGACCGCTGACAAGTCAATCGGGCTGGAGACGATGTGCGTCGGAGGCGGCATGGGAATGGCGATGATCCTGGAGCGACTCTCCTGACCGCTTAGCGGAGGCCATTTCCGGTCGGCCAGGGACGGTGGTCTCACTAATCCCGCTGCGCCCTCAATCGGTGCGCTGCCCACGTCCTGGGTCCCGGCTGGAGACCGCCATCAGAGCCGCCGCAAGGGCGAGCCCAAAGGCGCAGACTCCAAGCCATCCCCATCCAGCATAGATGAGCCCGGCCGCAGCAGACCCCACGGCTCCTCCGACGAAATAGGTTGTCATGTAGACGCTGTTGAGGCGGCTGCGAGCGCCGCCTCGGAGCCCGTAAATCAGACTTTGGTTGGTGATGCCAAGTCCCTGGACCCCGACATCAAGCACCACAATCCCCGCCAGCAAGGGGGCCAGGGCGGAGCGGCCCAGGAGCATTAGCGCAAAGGCGATAGCCACCGCCAGCGCAAACCCGATCGAGGCGGGCCGCTCCCAGCCCCGGTCCGCCAAGCGACCCGCAAAGCTGGCGCAGAGAGCACCGGCTGCTCCCACCAAACCGAAGAGTCCAATGACGGCTGGTCCGTATCGGTAAGGCGGCCCCGACAGCAGGAAGGCCAGGGTGGTCCAGGCTGCACTGAAGGCGGCGAACGCAAGACCTCCGAGCAAGGCTCGCTGCCTGAGGACCGGCTCTTCCATCGCCATCCGAGCGGTCGACCTGAGAAGCGCGGAATAACCCATCGATACCGATGGTCGGTCGGCAGGCAGCAGCAGCCACAGGGTCGCGGCGAGTACGACCACCGCGACACCGGCGGTCCAGTAGACGCTTCTCCAGCCCGCCCAAGCCGCCAGCAGCCCCGAAACGGTGCGGGCCAGCAGGATTCCCAGCAGTAGTCCAGTCATGACAGTACCGACCACCCGCCCGCGACGCTCCTCCGAGGCCAGGTCGGCGGCCAAAGGCACCAGCACCTGCGCTACGACGGAGGTGCACCCGACGACGAGCAAACAGACCTCAAAGACTATGAGGTTGCGGCTCAGAGCTGCGCCGGCCAGGGCAACTCCGTCAAGGACCAGGACCACACCGGCCAACCGGCGGCGCTTGAGAAGATCGCCAAGCGGCACTAACAGCAGCAGCCCGGCCGCGTAGCCCACCTGGGTTGCGGTCACCACAGTCGCGACCACCCCCGGGCTGCTCCCGAAGTCAGTCGCCAGGATGTGCAGCAGCGGCTGAGCATAATAGAGGTTGGCGACCGCCAGTCCGCAGGCGACCGCCAGCAGGGTCACCATGGCCCCAGAGACCGACGAGGAAGGTCTCTGGGGCGGGCTGGAGCCGGTGACTCTGCTCATAAGGGGCCTATGCGCTGCCGCCAAGCGCCGGTCGGGCGAACGTCCCTGACCAGCCGAGGCCGCCCCGCCGAGCCTCCGACGACTGCGTCAATCCTATCGTTCGGCTCGGCGGTAGCGCGCGACCGAGAAGGCGAGGATCAGGGGAATGTCGACGGCATAGACCAGCAGCATCAGCGTCAGCAGCACCAGCTCCGGACTAGGCACATGATCGTAGAGGAAGACATACTCCAGCATGCCCGCGCTAATTCCGTAGGCCAGCAGAGCCCACTTTCCAACCTGTCGGAATCTGACCCAGGCAAAGCTGTGCAGACGAGACAGCAGGGCCGCGTCCAACGCCATCAGCAGGCAGGCCACCACCAGCAGGGCTACGGCGGGAGCGAGCGACACAGGTCCGGGTATATGGGCGGCCAGATAGATGCCGCCGACCACGATCAGGGAAAGCGAGGCGACGGCGATCGCTGCCACCGGAGGCAGCGCCTCGTCGGGCTGGATCTCGGAGGCCAGCTCGGCCATCAGCTGGCCAACCGGCTCATGATCACCAACGTCGCAATCTGCATGAGGCCGGTGATGGCGGCTGTGTAGACGAACCGCTTCATGAGGCGCCCGATCACGTCTCCCCTGGGATGTGGGCTCTTGAGTTCGAACAGAACCGCGATGTTGGCCGGCTCGAGAACTCCCAGTGCGATCACAGCCATCACTCCGACCACCACGAAGGAGGCCACCAGCCAACCGTGATAGGTGTAAGCGGGGCTGAGGTTGCCCAGGTGCCGAGCCAGCTGGAACCCTGAGCCCAGGGTCAGGGTGACCAGGGTGGGCATGATCAAGACCATCTTGGGCATGAAGCGCGCGGAGAACTCCATCCGCGCTGGAATCGAGAGCCGACCCAGAATTGGCCCGATGACCAACCCCACGAACAGATCGATCCCGGTCCAGAGGCCCCCCGCGACCACGTGGAAGAAATCCAGTGCCCAGAGCCAGTTGCCCGCGATCGACGCGATCAGCAGAATGAGGGCGATCGCCACGATCGGCAGGCCGCGCAGTGGAACTATGGAAATGTTCGCCGCGGCAGCCTGGCTCCCGCGGTCGCTCGCTCTGTCGAGCCCAATCGGCGCTTCGACTGACATCTTTCCCTCCTCCTGCTAGCGCACGCGGCATCACCTGGGTTGACCGTGACCCGCTGGGCCGTCCCCACCGCAGTCACCAACCGGCGTCCAATCGCATCGTAACGGGAAGCGTCCCGCCAAGAGGGCCGGCCCCGCCGACACCGCCGTAAGAATGCCCTCTATCCCGAAGAAAGGGAGCGGCGGCGTCAGCCCGGCGAGCGGCTAGTGCCGGCGAAGAATGACTCCGGGCTACGTCCGCTTGGTCGACTCAGCTCTTGCGATCACGGATTACCGCGACCGGCCCCCAGGCGTGGCTGACGCACTGCTGCGAAACCGAGCCCAGCAGCAGACCGGTGAAGCCACCGTGGCCGCGCGATCCCACCACCAGCATCTCCGCGCCCTTGGAGGCCTCCAGCAGCACGTCGGCTGGTGCCCCCATCACCGCCTCCACCGTGACCTCGACCGAGTGCTCCTGGTTGGCAGCCTGCACCTGGTCGGCGACCATTTTCTTAACCGAGTCGACCAAGTCGTTGATGTAGCGCTCATCCGCATAGGGATAGCCGGGGACGCTGAGAGCCACCAGGTGAATCTGGGCAATCCCTATCGCGCGGACGCCCAGACCGCGCAACTTCGCCTCCTGGAGTGCCCACTCCAGCGCTCGCCTGCCGCCTGCGGAACCGTCCACTCCGACCACGATCGCGCCAGCACTGTCACGGGTTCCGAAATCCATCACCACTGCGCACCTCCAAGGTTGCGGAGCCTCGCGAGCTCCGGAAGAATTCCTCAAACAGCCTAGGGCCCCCAAGTCTGTCGGCCATCAGCACTGCCACCTTCCGCGGCCGCTGAGCAGGGGTCCAACCGCCGGTTGGGGCGGGTCCGGGCCAGCCCCTGGGGGTGTGATTCACCAGAGGCCGGCCTCGCCGGGATCAGGCGGCTGACGTCGAGCGCTCCGCTCCAGCTCGGAAGGCATGCCCCCGCTGCCAGGGAGTGCCTAAGAACGGCAGCAACAGACCGTCGAGACCCCAGTAGCCGGCAACCCGCCACGCGAGGACCAGGAACAGCTCCAAGATGAACATCACCGGATTGATGGTGATGGCCCCTGCCAGCATGTAATTCATGTTCATGAAAGCCCCACCAAACGCAGCAATTCCTGTGAACACTCCGAGAATGATGGCAATGCCTGCCGCCATCTCGCCGATGGTCACGACATACCCGAACACGGCGGCATTGGGGACGACCACATCCTTGAGGAAGCTCGCGTACCAGCCCAACACCTGAGCATGTGCGCCTTTGGTCTCACCGATCGCGCCCAGTGCGAAGCCCTTGAGTCCGGCGCCCGCCGCATTTCCCGTCCATGCTGGCGTCCCAATCTTGTCCATTGCCGCCGAGATCCACTGGTAACCGACGTAGAGCCGGACCAGCAGCCACAACCACGCCAGCCTGGTGTCCGCAAGCAAGAACCGCGCCAGCCGCGGCTCAGGGATCTGCGTCACCCGCTGGGTACCGTCCACCGCCTCCGTGCCGATCCTTGAGCGCACCGCTCACACCCCCGCGGGAATCCGGCCCCGCTTACCGACGGGCCAAGGGCCCTGCTCTACGTCCCAGCTTGGCCCCGAGCGCCGCTCGATCTAAGCGCGAAAGCCCGGGGTCGCAGGGAAGCGTTTCCACCTGCCCAGATCCTCAGGAGATTTAGGGCGGCTCAGCAGTCGCCGAGAGATCCCGCGCGCGGCCCGCTCTGCCGCGGCAGACACAGGCGCAGCACGGTCCCGGACGGGTGCAGGCTGCGAACCCTTAGGCTGCCCCCCAGCGCCAGGGCGCGCTGCTCCATATCGACCAAGCCGAAGCCCGCGCCATCCCCCGTGCCAGCGGCGGCGGAGAAACCCACGCCGTCGTCGGCCACAACCATCCGCACGCTGCTGCTGCCCAAGGACAGCCGCAGGTCTACCTGACTCGCATGAGAGTGCTGCTCGACGTTGCGCAGCGCCTCCTGGGCGATCCGATAGCAGGCGGCCTCAATGTCCACGTCGGCGCGATCCTCGTCCCCGTTCACGGTGAACCTGACCGCGATCCCGCTGCGCAGGGTAAGGTCAGAGGCCAGCGCACGCAACGCCGGCGAGAGTCCGAAATCATCAAGTACCGACGGCCTGAGGTCACGAGCAAGCGCCTGCAGGTGGTCGCTGACGGTGACGGTCAAGCGGGCCGCTTCCCGCGCTACGTCGGTCAGGTCGGCCGCGGTCAGGGGGATGCTGGTGGCGCGATCCAGGAGGCGAGAGATGTGGCTGAGCATCTGCAGCGGGTCCTCGTGGATCCTTTCCGACAGCCACTTACGGTCGCGCTCCTGAGCCCGTAGCAGTCTTACCGCGTAGGGATCGCGCCTTCCTCCTGCGCCGCAGCCGGAAGCTCCAGAAGGCGACATGCTGATCACTGCTCTCCCGGCGCCCCGATGGAGAGGAGACCGTGGTTGACTGCGTGTACCACCGCCTCGGTGCGGGATGTCACGCGCAGCTTCTCGAAGATGTTGTGCAGGTGGCCCTCCACCGTGCGCAAACTGATGCCGAGCTCCATCGCGATCTCCTTGTTCGCCCTTCCCTGGGCGATGAGGCGTAGAAC
>Ga0307373_10009134_pt1 | contig 14895 bp, 14 predicted proteins | sample OX2MG_FD_202534 | JGI IMG/M metagenome (GOLD analysis project Ga0307373, IMG submission 202534) | Soil microbial communities from Risofladan, Vaasa, Finland - OX-2 | ecosystem: Environmental > Terrestrial > Soil > Coastal area > Acid sulfate soil | place: Finland: Risofladan, Vaasa | collected... | reverse complement strand
GACCGTCAGCGAGACGTGCCGCCTGCAAGGCCGCTCGATCTTCAGCTACCTGACAGCCGCTGTCGAAGCCCACTTCCGCGGTCAACCCGTCGCCTCGCTCCTCCCCGGCGCGTGAACGGTTACCGTTATGAGCTTGCGAAAATCGACGACCCGGCGACACAGGCCGATCTGGCGCAGCGGCTGGCCGAAGGGAAGATTACCCGCGATGGCGTCGCCGGCGCCCGCAAGGCGGGACGAAAGGAAGCGAACGGCAAGCCGCAGGCGGCGGTGAAGCGATTGACTGCGGTGCTTGGGGCCGGCCGATCAGTGACGGTTGCAACGACCGGGGACACGCTCGACGACTTCATCACACCGCTGGAAGAAGCGCTGGCGAAAGCCCGCAAGGGCCGGCTGCAGGGCTTTGGGCTGGACACCCTGCTCCGCCTGTTGCGCGATCAGTCCGAGGCTGCGTGAGTTGAAGGCGCCGCCGGGCGAAAGGCTGCGGTGTTATCCACCTTGCCTGCTGCGCCACGGAAGACGTGGCGTGTGGGAATCGGAGATTTGGCCGTGAATGTTGAATACAGCAGCGCGCTGCACCCGCTGACGCGCAATCTGATTGCCGCGATCCTGGAGGACGGCTGCCCGAGCCGGGAGGCGATGCTCGCCTTTGGGATCGAAACCGAGTGGCATTTCGAGGCGCTGGCCTATCCGTTCTGGGAGGGCGATTTTTCCGCCGGGCAGCTCGACGAAGCGCGGGGAAACGGCGAGAAGCTGACGGAACTCGTTTTTAAGGCTCCCAATAACCCACATCGATTTATCACGTTCGTCATGCGGGAGCAGCGATGACGATCGACGAACGGCTGGAGCGGATCGAGTCCAGGCTGGCGGCGTTTCAGGCCGCGATTGCCGCACTGCTTCAGCGTGAACCGGCCCGCGAGTGGTACACCACGGAGGAATTCGCCAGGGCGGTCGGCCTCTCGGAACTTACCATACGCGAGCATTGCCGGCTCGGGCGTTTGGGCGCAGTCAAACGGCAATCCGGCCGGGCGCCGCATCGTGCGTGGGCCATCTCCCGCCGGGAATTGTTGCGTTATCAGCAGCATGGCCTGCTGCCGGCGACGCCTGCGGAGTTAACGCGGGCGAAATAGCGTTTGCGGGCATGACGTTCCGCGATGTGTTTTGCATGACGCACTGGCAGGGGAAATCGGAACGGGATGCACCCTCATGTTGCTCAAGGTGAGCGAGGTAGCGAAGCGGCTTAATCTTTCAGCGTCGAAGGTTTACCAGCTCATCGAACGAAACCGGTTGCCGCACTATCGGCTCGACGGCGCCATCCGGGTAAGCGAGGAGCAACTCGCCGACTATCTCGAAAGAGCAAAGCAGGAGCGGGCGGAGCCGCGACCTCGCGAATCGCGCCCTGCCCGCCCCCGCCCCCGCCTCAAGCACGTCAGGCTTTGAAGGTGCTTCCCCCTCCCCTGCGCTATGCTGCGGACATGCGGCTGCGACGCGGCCGCCCGCCGCATTGGACAACATCCCTCACGCCGTCGCCTTGCGGACTGCCTCGCGCAGGTAATCGGGGGCGTGGCTGAGGTGCGAATAGACCTTGGCCACCATCGAACAGTCGGCATGGCCCATCAGCACCGAGACCGTCAACGCATCGAGCCCGCGCCGCAGCGCGTGATGGCACCACGAGTGCCGAAGCACCGTGAGGCAGTATTTCGGGGCGTACTCTGCGGATTTGCGGTTCCAGAGCTTCCGCCGCGCCTCTTGCCGCAGCTCGGCCTCGCTCTTTTGAACCAGCCTGCCCTTGACCGTGCGGGTGGGTTTCAGCCCTGCGAGGCAGGTTCGGATTTCCTCTTCTTTCAGCACCGCTTCCTCGGTCTTGAGACGCAGCCGGCCGAGGCGGTTGCGCACCGCGACGAACGCGCAGTTCACGGCGTCCGTCGTCCACGGGGCGCCGTTGTTGTTGCGGAAGAGCGTCCCCTTGGGATGCCGCAGGCAGAGCTTACTGATGACCGCCATTGCCGCTTCGTTGAGGTAGATGATCCGCGGCGCCCGCTCCATCTTCTCCTCTTCCACCGGGAAAACGATCCGGCTCCCCTCGAGATCGACGTGGCGCCGCTCCACGGCCAGGCACTCTGCCGCACGCGCCCCCGTCTCCCAGGCAAACGTCAGCAGCTCTCGGAACTCGTCGCTGCGCGTCAGCGAGAGCAGTTCATCGAACTCCTCGCGGCTGAGCACGGTCGACCGCGTCCCGCCCTTGGGCTTGCGGAAATCGGCGATCGGGTTGGCGTCGATGCAGCCCATCTGCGCCGCCCATCGCATGGCCCGCTGGATCGTCCGCGCGTAGTTGCGTTTCGTGCCGGGCGAGCCGTCGAAGCTGTCGATCCATTCCTGCACGTGGATCGGCCGCAACTCCTCGACAGTCAGGTCGGGGTAACGGGTGACGAACAGTTGCAGCCGGCTCTGATACCAGACGTAGGTGTCCGGCGCCCGGTTCTTCTCGACCCAGTCGAGGAAACGATCAACAACGGCCGCAACATAGTCAGCCCTCGCAGCCGGCTTCGGCGCGGGCTTGCTCATCAGCGCATGAAATGCCTGGTGCGCCTGTGTGCGATCAGAGCCCAGATTGTGGCGGACGCCCCGGATGGTGACGTACCAGGAGCCTCGCTCCTGCCAGTACCAGGGCTTTGGGGTACGAGCCATAGCAAAACCCTCCAGCTTGAGTGAATCACCCAGCAAGCCGAGAGGTTTGCGGCCCTCGGTCGGTGGCTGCCGACCGGGGGCTTTATTCTGTACCCGAATTCTGTACCGCGTTTACGAACTCGTCGTAAGTCATTATCCCCGACAGGGCTCGAACCTGTAACCTTCGGCTCCGGAGGCCGACGCTCTATCCAATTGAGCTACGGGGACAAGATCTGCTATCTCTTGGCTGGCAAGCAGTTATGGCGGTTGGATTCGACTTGGCGTCAAAGTCCGGCACTCAATGCGCCCTGGTTTCCGATCAGAACTATCGCCGTGGCCCAGAATTGTACTAACCCAACTCGGAGCCAGCAACCGTGCATCGAAACTCCCAGTGCCGCCACTGAGGCGGGCCAGAGCGCATGGCCGTTTGGCGAGGATGAATTCGACTTGCCGACGGCTGGCGCAACTCACCGGCAAATCCGCCATGCAGCCGTTCTCGCCGGCGAGGTCGCCGTTCCAAGAGCCAGCTCTTCGTGGTAGCGTGGTGCAATTGCCCCAGGCCAGGGATGAGGTCCCAGGCTGAGCAGCCATCCGCTCGATTGCGTCAAATTCGACCCCAACGTCCTTTTCAAGCGACTTCGAAATGAATCGGCAAACCGTTCTCGTGACGGGCGGCTACGGTTGTATCGGCGCCGAAACGTCAAAGTGGCTCTTGAGGAATTCAGACGCTTCGGTCGTCGTTTGCAGTCGAAGCGTCAGCGAGCAACGCACTGAACGGGTCTTTCACGACGGCAATCGCGAGCGTCTCGCCGTCGTAAGAGCGGACGTAACCGATCAGAAAGCGATGCAGGAGATCCTCTCGGAGCATCAGGTCACGCACGTCGTCCACCTGGCCGCACTGCAGACGCCCGACTGCAACGCTCGCCGGAACCTCGGCCTGCAAATCAATGTCGCCGGCACATTGAACGTCATCGAGGCGATGAAGGCCAGCGGATTGAAGTTGGAGCGATTCATCTTTGCCAGTTCGATCGCAGTTTACGGCCCGCGAGCGACGTACCCGGAAGGCCGCGTTCCGATGCTCGTCGAGCCCAACCCGGCGAATCTCTACGGCGCCTGGAAATTGGCCGGCGAGCACATCTCGAGAATCTTCTGCGAGGAGACGGGGGTTGCGACGCTCAGCTTGCGTCCCGGAGTGCTCTACGGCCCAGGTCGCGACGCCGGCCTGACCTCGAGCCCAACGACGGCCATGAAGCATGTCGCACTGGGGCGAGCTTTCGAGATTCCTTTTCGCTCGCGGCAGGATTACCTGTTTGCACCCGATGTCGGCGGCGCCATCGGGACTGCCGTTCTCGAACCGTTCGACGGCTACGGCGCGTTCACGCTCCCCAGCTTGACGCTGACGACCGACGAGATTGTCGCAAGCATGCGGCGGGTTGCGGCTGGCATGGGACTTGGCGAGCGATTTCGAATCACGGTTGGCAATGAAGACGTCCCGTTCATCTGCGACCTCGAGTACGAACCGTTCGTCAAGGCATTTCCCAATGTGCCGCACACCCCGCTCGATGAAGCCGTGCGAAAGTCGCTGGAAGTCTTCCTCGAACACGCACGCCGCGGCTGGATTGGCGACTGACCTGCGCCCTTTCGGCGGGATTTCGATCGAACAAGATGTGGAGCCGGCATCGACCGAGGCAAGTCGACAAGGATGGAACCGAAGAAATCGGGCGCGACGCTACCTCTATTTACGATCGCTGAGCGTGCCTGGGACTCGCCAGCGTCTCTTCATCGAAAATGCCTTGGAGGTCGTCGGCAATATCGTAGCTTCTTGCAGATCTCCGGGCGCCAGCCGACTTCGGCCGCCTGGCGTCCGGCCGAGCACGGCCATCATTCCGCCAAGGAATAGTGCGCCGCGAATCAGCGGTACGCCAGACTCGCTTCCCTCCGCACTTGTCGGGATCGCCGTGTCAGCCGCGGCGCCGTCAAGCACGTTGCCGCAGGCCGGATCGCTCAGACAGGCATCGACCGCGCGCGCCCGTTCGACGGCTGCTGCGCTTTCGACAAACTGAGCGACAGGCGCAGCAATTGCAACCCCGACGGCGGCATCGTCCGTCGCCGGCGCGAGTCGCTTGACGCCGGTTCCGCGCACATCCAGCAAATCGTCCAGCGAAACTTCCCAGGAGCAAGGAAACGCCGCCAACGCCTGCACGGCCTCCGACAGAAAGTACCGCTCGCCGTCTGCGGCCGTATCGCTCCAGAGGGCGGCCGAGGCGACCGCCGGCTGCAAGTTGCTCGGCGCTGCGTTAGGAAGCTGCGGGGTCGCGGGGCCCGACGAAAAAAAGGCAGCGCTGGCAGTGGTCGCGCTGGCAGTGGTCGCACTGGCGAGGCTGGCGGCTTCGGCCACTGCGGAAATGTCCGCGTGTAGTCCCCCCTTGTGTTGTCCGTGGCCCCCGCCGCCTCCCGAGCCGCCGCTGGAGGTCGGAACCGGATCGTTGGTCGTGGCCGTTACCAGGGCAGGGATCGCGGCGTCGGCCACCGGGCTGCCCAGCCCCGTCACCAGGTCGTAACCCGGACCCGCGGAAAACGAACCGGCCGTGCCGCTGGTGATGTCGTGGAAGTCGGCGCTCGTCCCTGTCGCTCCCGCCAGTTGATAGAGGCCGTCCTGCACCTGGGTATTGCCCAACGATCCTTTGCCGCCCGCGGCCTTCTGCTGATCGACGAGCGCGACCAAGGCGGCCCATTGCGGAGCGCCGGCGCTGGTTCCGCCGACTTCGTACCAGGTTCCCGCATCATAGACGTAAACGCCGGTATTCGGGTCGGCGTTATAGGCCACGTCCGGATTGCTGCGCGCGCCGGTGCTTTGGATTGCCGACTGATAGCTGGGCTCTTTTTCATAGAGACTGTAGCCGCCGCCGCTGCCGCTCCAGCCGGTCTCGGAGTTGTAGCTGTTGTCCGAGTTGAGCGTGAGCGAAGTCCCGCCCACGGCCAGGACGTTCGGCGAGGCGGCGGGCCAGATCGTCTGGCCGCCGGTGTCTCCCGACGAGGCCACGAACGTGACTCCGCCCGGCAACCCCGAGCCTCCGATATGATTCGCGGGCGTCGTGAAGTAGCTGTCGTAGGAGCTTTCCGACGAAAATTCGCTGCTGCCCCAGCTCATGGAGACCGCCACCACGCCGGTTTGCTGGGCCGCGGTCTGCACGGCCGACAACAAGTTGCCCAAACTGGCGCTGTAGGCTTCGACGAGCACGATGTTGGCCTGGGGCGCCACGGCATGCGCCCACTCGACGTCCAAGGCCGTCTCCATGGACCAGCCCGAGTTGCTCGAGGGCAAGCGGTTGTGCGAGGTCTGGACCTTTTGCGTGAATGTCGGTCCGCCCGCGTTGAAGGCGGGCAGGCCGAACTGGCTGTCGAAGGCGGCCACGTCGCTGGCGATCGTCTTGTCGTAATAGGCGTCGACAATGGCAATCGTCTGGCCCGAGCCATCGGTGGGCTGGCCCAACGCATCGGCGCCGACCTGGTTGAACGTGTACGCCTGCTGGATTTGGCTGGGCGTATAGGGCGGGGCGGAACTCGTTAACGTCTGGGGCGCGGCGAGCGCGGCCAGCGGTTCCGCATTTGGCATGGGGGCGCCGGAAAGGAACAACCTGGGTTCCAGCGCATCCATCCGCCGCCAAACCGTCCGCCGGAGGGAACTTCTTGACCAAGACAAGCGAGAATTCGACATGCCGCCGACTCCAACGTGATGTGCTGTGGGCGCCCTTGAGATCATGCCAACGATCACCTGTCAAGCTAACCTGCGCCGCGGAGAAGTCAATACGAGCGCCGCCGCGTCGCGAGCCATTCCTATACGTTCGAAGGGCGTTCCGCACGGGAGGGGCAGGATCTTCTATTCAAGGGCCGGTTCTTGAGACGATCGTCGGACGCCGCCGATGCAATAAAGGTGCGTGGCGGTGCGCAGGTAGAAGCGTCCGTCGCAAAACACAGGACTGGCCAGACATTCTTCGTCGAGTTCGTTGCGTGCGACCAACGCGAAGCGGTCGGCGGCTTCGAACACGAAGGTCGCGCCCGATTCGCAAGTGGCATAGATATTGTCGCCGACGAGCAACGGGGAGGCGCTGAACGTCCCCGGCAGTCGCTTCTTCCACAGTTCCCGGCCCGTGGTCGCCTCCAAGCAGCGCGCCACGCCCGAATCGGTGATCACGTAGAGCCGGCCCGCGTGCGCCAGCGGCGAAGGAACATACGTCACCTGTTGAGCGGTCCGCCAAACGACATGCGTGGCGGTCACGTCGCCAGTGCCATCGGCTCGCACGCACAAGGTCTCCTTTTCCGGCACGTTGCCGCTGGCGAAAACCAAGTCCCCGTCGAACGCCATGGTGCATGCGGCGACTTCGGTGGGATGCTCGACGTGCCACAACTCTTTTCCAGAGGCGGGGTCAAAACTGGCGACCGACCAAGCGCCGTGCAGCAGCAACTGCGGCCGCCCCGCCACTCTGCCCACAATCGGCGTGCCGGAGTTGTCCGACGGCTTTCGCGCGACGCGCCAGGCCAGTTCGCCGCTTGTCCTGTCGTAGGCCGCGAGACAGGCGTCGGCTTTGTTGTCGCTGGCCACGATCACGAAACGCTCGAACAGCACCGGCGAACTGGCGTAACCGTTGGCGTGGGAATAGGCGCCCACTCGCTGCCTCCAAACCGTCTTGCCGGCCAGGTCGGCCGCCGTGAGCCAGAGGGCGCCCTCGTTCATGAACGGGACGTAGATGCGTTCGCCGTCGCAAGCCGGCGTCGCCGAGGCGTGAGAGTTCTTCTCGTTTTTGGGTAAGAACTGGCCGCGATGCACGTCGCTGCGCCAGAGCTGCTTGCCCGTGCGCCGGTCGTAGCAAACGAGCATCTGAACCTGTTCTTGCTCATCGGCCGTGGCGATGAAGATTCGATCTTCCCAAATGCAAGGGGTGGCATGGCCGCGCCCCGGTATCAGCGATTTCCAGACGACGTTGTCGTTTTCGCTCCATCGGACCGCCGGCCATGAATCGTCGCTTTGGTTGTCGCCTTTTGGGCCGCGCCAGCAGGGCCAACCCGTCTTATTCGACGGCTCCGCCTGCGCCGCTTCCGGGACGTCGGACAAATAAAGATCGGTCTTGCCATCACGCTGGCTAACCGTGACCGGACGCCGCCCGTCGTCGTCACCCCAGCGTGACGGCCGCCAACGGGCGCCGATCGGTGTTTCCGCCGCGCGAGAATCATCGCCGGACTTGGCGGGCTGAGCGGCTCGGCCGGTGGATTTGTCGGCGGCTTGATTGGGCGGCCGTTGAGGCGGCTGCTCGGCGATGGCAGACCGCGAGGTCGTCCCCGGATTGGATTGCCAGGCCGCGACGACGGCTCCGGCAGCGATCGTAGCAACGACTAACCTCAGACGCTCGGATCTCATGGCAGTCTCCGGAGTCTAAAAGAATTCAGGGCGATTGGTTGACAATTCTAGGAACGGCGTTTAATCTACGAACAATGATCGAACATTGCAAGAACATAAAGGACCGTCATGCCGAAGACTTTTGTGGAGGGGGACGAAACCCTGGCTCAGAAGGCACATCGTCACCTGAGACAGCGAATCATCGAAGGCCGGTTAACGCCAGGCCAGAGACTGCCGTTGCGGCCGCTCGCGTCGGAACTGGGCATGAGCATGGCGCCGGTCGGCGAGGCATTGCGTGAACTAGTGCGTGAAGGACTCCTCGAAACGGAACGTGGCTGGGGAGCGCGCGTTCGCCGGCTCGATTCCGACGAACTTCGGAATCAACACATTCTGAGAACCGCCGTGGAATGCGAGGCCGTTCGCCAGTGTACCGGCCGTGTCTCGCGGACGCAGCTCGAGGAGCTCACGGGTTTGGCCCAAGAACTGGACAAGCTGATTGATTCTCATGGCGATTGGAAGCAGGCGTCCGAACGAGATTCACGATTTCATTTGCGAATCGCGCAGCTCTCGGGTGCTCGCGCGCTGGTCGAGACGTTGCGTGCGAATCAGCTCGTCCGGATGCTCGCACGCGGTAGTGCGATCGCCCACCAAATGGAGCGCCCGCCGCGCCAGCATCTGCTGCTTGCGGAATTGATCGGTTCCGGCGATCCCGATGCAGCCGAGCGTGCCATGCGAGCGCATTGCGTGCAGTCGATGGAACTGCAATTAGCCCACCTTTCGACGTCCGATTTGGAGGCCTGAATGGACAAGCTCATCATTACCGTCACCTGCGATTGCACGATGGCCTTTCCCAGCAATCCGCACAATCCCACGCCGAAAGGTTACGACGAGGTTGCTCGCGAGTACGTTCGATCGGTGAATGCCGGGGCCAGCATCTGCCACCTGCACGGACCGTACACGATCGACGAGAAGATCCAGCCGGACGGCACGCGTCTGTCGGACCTCGATATACCCGGCTGGGCCAAGCTCCGCCAGGACATTCTCGATGGTTCCCGCACGAAGCCGATCATTCAGTACGGCATCGCCAACGGTCGCTTTCCGCAGCGCCGGCAGCTCATGATCGAGCAGAAGCCGGACATGATTTCGACGTGCTTCAACCCGCACGACGAGTGCTTCGACTACGAGCCGGGCCGCGAGCCTGTCGAGTTGTACGGACTGCACAACCGGCCGGAGTTGGAGGAATACTGCCGGGTCACCTCGGAACTCGGCGTGAAAATCGAGGCCGAGTGCTTTCATTACGGCGGCGTCTGGAACGCCCAGCGCATGGTGCAGAAGGGATTGCTCGAAACGCCGGTCTGGATCACGTTCTTCCTGGGTTGGCGCGGCGGCAGTTACACGCCGCCGACGGTTGAGGCCATGCTGTTCAACCACCACCACCTGCCGACCGGCTTCCTCTACAACACGAGCGTGATGGATCCGGCAGAGCAATGGAAGGTGCTGACGACGGCGATCATTCTCGGCGGCCATGTGCGCGTCGGCATGGAGGACAATCCGTTTCTGGCCCCCGGCCAATACGCCCGCAGCAACGCCGAGCTTGTCGAGAAGATCGTGCGCATCTCGCGCGAGTTGGGGCGTGAGATCGCCACTCCCGATGAAGCCCGGCAGATGATCTGGCCCGAGGGCAAACAAGCGTAATCCTACCGAGTGGACTTGATGGCATAGCATGGCCCGGATCAACGCAGTGAGTTTTCATGAGAACCCGAGCATCGAGGCGATCTGTCGCGCCGTGCGGCAGGCCGGCTTCGACTCGTTGGAGCTCTCGCGCCCGCCGTTCTTCAATAAACTCGCCACGCCGGGTTTGCGCCGCCGGTTCGCCGATTGGTCGGCATCTCTCGGGCTGAATCTCCATGGCTTCGATTGCTGGGTCGACGTGCAACCCTACGAGCGGTTCGACGAGACGCTGGCCAACTTCCGCCGGGCGATCGACTGGGCCGCCGACCTGAACTTGGGTTTGATCATCAGCCACGATCCGTGGGCGTCGGTAAACGGTCATCGCAGACCCGAGCAGTGCCGCAAAGCGTGCGTCGAGCTGTTTCGACCGGTGGCCGAATACTGCGTGGCGAAAAACCTGCGACTGGTCTTCGAGCCGCACCCAGACACGTTGAGCATGGACGACGCTTGGGCGATCGACTTCGTCGATGCGGTCGCCGAACGGCAGCCGCCGGGACAGGTCGGCATTTTGTACGACGTCTGCCACTACGGCGTCGGCCAGCCGCAAACCTACGTCGACGCGATTGCGACGCTTGGCCAACGCATTCGGCACCTCCATTTTTCGGATGGCGACCGGCGGACCTATGCGTTGCACCTGCCGATCGGCGATGGAGAACTCGACCTGCGCGCCGTGGCGGCCGCGCTGAGGCAGGTCGGCTTCAAGGGTACGCTTACGAACGACCTGTTCAACTATCCGTTGCTGGAGGATGGGGCACGGCACAACGCACCGCGCATCCGCGAAGTGGAACAACAGTTGGGTCTGTGAAGAATGGAGAGCGCCTCATGGCGGATTTCAACCTGTTAATGGAGAGCGACTGATGGCGGATTTCAACCCTTTGAGTGGCATAACTCGCCGAGATCTGTTGCGCATCGGCGGCCTGGGTTTCCTAGGACTGAATCTGGCAGAGTTGTTTCGGGCTGAAGCGGCAGAGGCGGGCCGCGCTGGAGACGGCACGGCCGCCTCGCCGATCAAATCTTGCATCCTGCTCTATCAAACCGGCGGACCGAGCCATCTCGACACCTGGGACTTGAAGCCCGATGCGCCGCGCGAAGTGAGAGGCGAGTTCAAGAGCGTTTCGACCAGCGTACCAGGGCTGGGCGTCTGTGAGCACTTGCCACGGTTGGCGAGCCTAGCGCATCGGTTGGCCATTGTGCGCAGCATGCACCATCGCATGCGCGACCACAATGCGGCGGCTACCGAGACGCTCTGCGGTCACACACCGCTGGAGGGGGACATTATTTTCCACGATGGCCCGAACAGTTATCCGTGCTTTGGGTCGGTTCTGAGCCGTTTGATGCCGCAGCAAAGCCTTGTACCGCCCCATGTCGCACTACCCCAAGTGGTGAGCAGGCTTGGCAAGCTGCCGGGTCAAGGGCCGGGGTTCTTGGGCGACTCGTACAGTCCCTTCCAGCTCTCGCAAGACCCCAACGCCGCGAATTTCGGCGTCCCGGAATTGACTCTGCCAGGCGGCATGCCGCTCGCGCGCCTGGAGCACCGTCGCAGTCTGTCACGCCTCATCGACCAGCAGGTACAAGCCGCCGAAACGGGGACCGCTCACAAGTCCATGGATGCGTTTCGCGAACGGGCCTTCGACCTGCTCCGCTCGGACGCAGTGCGCCAGGGCTTCGACATCGCGCAGGAAGACCAACCTACCCGTGAGCGTTATGGGCGGCACAGACACGGGCAAAGCCTGCTGTTGGCGCGCAGGCTGGTGGAAGCCGGCGTGCGGTTCGTGACCGTCAACTCCATTGGCGACCCGGAAATCGGCGGCGGCGACGACTGGGACACGCATTCCCAGAATTTCAGCGTCCTCAAGGACGACCTGTTGCCGAAGACCGACCAGGCATTTTCCGCGCTGATCGAGGATCTGGAGGCCCGGGGCCTGTTGGATTCCACGCTGATTATCTGGATTGGCGAGTTCGGCCGCAGTCCCACCGTGACCAAGGCCGAAGGCGGCGGCCGGGACCACTGGCCCGATTGCTTCAGCATGGTTCTGGCCGGTGGCGGCGTGAAGGGCGGTATCGTGTATGGAACCAGCGACAAGCAGGGCGCCTATCCAAACTCAGACCCCGTCTCGTCCGGCGACCTTGCGGCGACGCTCTTTTGGCGTTTCCGTCTGGATCCCGCCAGCGTGATCCATGACCGACTCGGCCGGCCAATCCGCGTGGGTGAGGGAGAGCCGGTTCGCAAACTCTTCCTGTGAGGAGCCGGAAAATCGTCCATGAAAGCAGCAATCCTCAAAGAGATTGGCAAGGCATTTTCCGTCGAGGAGGCGCCGGACCCCGTGCTCGCACCGGACGAGGTCCTTGTTGAGACGCACACTTGCGGGATTTGCCGGACGGATCTGCACGTTCAGGACGGCTTGGCTTACGTCCCGTCCTTGCCGCACATTCCCGGTCACGAGCCAGCCGGCGTCGTCGTCGAAGTCGGTCGCGAGGCGAAGGGAGTCGCGCTCGGTCAACGCGTCGTGCCGCATCTGTTTGTCAGCAGCAGCGAGTGCCGCAACACTCGGGCCGGCGAGCACGCTCAGGCCCGACATCTGCGCGGCATCATCGGCGTGACGCTGCCGGGCGGTTTCGCGGAGTACTTCAAAGCGCCCGCCCGCAACCTATTGCCCTTGCCGGACAACGTGCCGTTTGATGTGGGAGGATTGACGAGTTGCGCGGTCATCACTGCCGTCCACGCCTTGCGCAAAGCCGACCTTCAGCCCGGAGACTTGGCGGTCGTTTTCGGCGTCGGAGGAATCGGGTTGCTGCTCGTCCAACTACTGTCAGACGCCGGCGTACGCTCCGCGGCGATCAGTCGTTCCGCCGCCAGCCTCGACTTGGCTCGGCAAGCCGGGGCGAGTTGGGCAATTCCCGCGGCCGCCGAAGATGTCGCCGATCGGGTGCGCGCCTGTTCCATCGACGGCAAGGACGGCGCCGATTGCGTCTTCGAAATGATCGGCCTCGCCCAAACCATGCGGCTTGCGGCAAGCCTTTGCACGCCCGGCGGCAAGATCATCGTCATCGGCGAAGAGGCGGAATGCCCGGCGATCGACACGATCCAAATCGCTCAGCGCGAACTGCAAATCATCGGATCGCGGAACGGCGGGATGCAAGACGCACGGGATGCCATCGACTTGATGGCGCGGGGATTGATCCGGCCGGTAATCTCGGCAACCTACCCGCTCCGTCAAATCAACCAAGCCTTGCGAGCGGTTCGCGGCGGGCAAGCCCACGGCCGCGTGATTATTCAGGTTCGCGAGTGAACGCCTGACGAATGTTTATAAACAACCACCCGCCTGAACGACAGAAACTGATCGTCTTGCAAGGCGAAAGGACACTGGGCTCGTATCGACGCCGCCGGGCGGCGGGCGGACAATGGACGCGCCACTTCGTTCCGAGCATTTTTTACAGGAAGTAACATGCTCCCAGCATGAGGCCCGATACTATCATCGCTTGCCCCACGCGCGAAGGAATTTGCGATAATAAATAATTCTTGACGACCGCACGGTCCGATCTAATCGCCGGTTCCGACGCGATCCGTCGAATCGAGGTCAATTTCATTGCCCAATCTCCCCTGTTTTCCCAGCTTGAGCCGCTGGGAGCGAATCGGCCTGGGGGCGCTCTTGGCGACCGTCGTGGCGTTTAGCGCGCTGGTCCTGTTCCGCTCGACGATGCTGCCGCGGCGGATGGGCGATTGGAATGTGTTTACCCGGGCAGCCTGGGCGGTGCGGACGGGCGGCGATCTGTACGACGTCGCCGACGAAAACGGATTCCATTACCTCTATCCTCCGCTGTTTGCGATTCTGCTGGCGCCGCTGGCCGATGCGCCGGCCGGCGCGGCTCGCTCGTGGATGTTACCTTATCCCGCGACCGTGGCCATCTGGTATGCGTTGAACGTGGCCTTCGCCGCCCTGGCGATGCACCTGCTGGCCGGCGCGTTGGAACAGACCTCGCTTCAAGCGGATTCGCAACCGCAGCGAGACCGCCGCTGGTGGCGTTTGCGCATTTGGCCGGTGCTGGCTTGCCTGCCGGCGATCGGCCATACGCTCATGCGAGGTCAGGTCGGTTTGCTGCTGTTGCTGTTGCTGTGCGGCATGATTGCCGCCCTGTTGCGCGGCCGAAAGTGGCAGGCCGGCGCCTGGCTTGCCGCGGCGATTTGCATCAAGGTGATTCCGGCGTTTCTGTTGATCTATCCCCTCTGGCGCCGCGACAAGCGCTGCCTAGCCGGCTGCGCGGCGGGCTTGGCGCTGGGACTGGTCATCGTGCCGGCGGTCGTCCGAGGTCCGCGGCAGACCTGGGAAGACTACCGCAAATGGAATCAGGTCATGCTGCTGCCGGCGGCGGGCATCGGGGATGATCAATCGCGCGCCCGGGAAGTCATCGACGTGACAGGGACTGATAGCCAATCAATATCCGCGGCGATTCACAACACGTTGTTTCTCGACCGCGCGACACGTCCGCGCCGGTCTCCGGATTGGATTCGTTACCTCGCGATGAGCCTGGTCGCAATGTTGACCCTGGCCACGCTGGCTGCTTCCAGCGGAACCAGGCCTGGCGACGGGATCGCGACGGTGCTTGCCGCGGGCGGTTTGATCCTCGTCATGTTGGCGGCCAGCCCGGTTTGCCATTTGCACTATTTTTGCCTGGCGGCGCCGCTGGTGATGGGACTGCTGGCCTCGGCCTGGGAAAATGCAGCCGCCCCGGACTTGCCCCGGCGCTTGGCGGCGTTATTGGCCTTCAACGCATTCTGTATGACGATCCCTCACTTTCCAGGCATGGAAGTGCTGCGCGATATGGGCGTGGCCACGTACGGATCGATGGCGTTATGGCTCGCCGGTTGCCAGGGGCTCGCCAGGCGCTGGCCGCAGCGATGCGCGTTGCCGCCGCTTTCGCGCGATTGCGTGTCCAAACGGGCAGCTTGACCGACGCCGGCGCCGAGCAAGTCGCTGAACTAGCCCCAATACCGTTCAATTAGTCAAAACGACGGACTGCATAAAGGTTTTCGTCGGCGGACGGGGGCCGCGATGCTGGGGCCGTTTTTTTGGCCACTTCGAGACTTTTTGTTTGATGACGCGCGG
>Ga0307373_10009133_pt1 | contig 14898 bp, 14 predicted proteins | sample OX2MG_FD_202534 | JGI IMG/M metagenome (GOLD analysis project Ga0307373, IMG submission 202534) | Soil microbial communities from Risofladan, Vaasa, Finland - OX-2 | ecosystem: Environmental > Terrestrial > Soil > Coastal area > Acid sulfate soil | place: Finland: Risofladan, Vaasa | collected... | reverse complement strand
CAGGCCATTGGGGATTACATCGGCGGTCATAACCAAAATCCACGCGTCTTCGTCTGGAGTGCCCCGGTCGAACAAATCCTGACGAAAGTCGCCAAATGTAAAGAAGCGTTAGACGCACTACACTAGCCTGAGAAGCCCGGTAAATAAAAAGCCTCTGGCTGCAAGGCTTTCTGTTACCGCCCGTTTGTTCCTGAAGCCTGACCTTCCAGTTCGTCAGCCAGCCCGCCCGCGTTATAGACCTTCCGTAGCGCCTGGATAATTGTCGAGGTCGCCACAGCCACGGAGCGATTATCTTTCTCGTTGTAGACAAAGTAGCCGGCCAGGCTTTCAATGTTGCCGTCGAAAATTACCCCGACGAGATTGCCGTTGCGATTGATGACCGGTGAGCCGGAGTTTCCACCCACCACGTCACAGGTGGTCACAAAATCCAGCGGCGTTGAGAGATCGAGTTTATCTTTCAATTGGAGCCAACGCTCGGGCAGATTGAAGGGCGGTTTGAGGTCGAAGCCGTAGGCGCGGTCGTAAAGCCCGTAGAGTGTTGTGTGGGGAGGCGCCTCGGTTCCGTTCATGGGATAGCCTTTGACGGCACCGTAGGCAAGACGCAGTGTGAATGTTGCGTCCGGGTAGGTGCTCTTGCCGTAAACCGCAAAGCGCGCCTTGCCTATTTTCTCGCCGGCGCGCGTTTCGATGCTCTCCACCTCATCCTCGTGCCACTTGATCATGGCAAGGATCTGGGGATTCACCCGCCTTGCAAAAGCGATCAGTGGATCCTTGGAGGAGGCGACGGCTGCCTTGCCGCCGTCTATCAAGGATTGACGGAAAGCTGCATCCCCCATCTTCGTTCCGGTAAAAGCCTCGCGCGCCGTTTCCTGCGGAGTACGCCCCCCCAGCGCAGCGCGCACGTAAGGATCGTCAGGACCTAATTTCTCACGGGATTCCTCAAGGGCGCTGGTTAGCAGCGCCTGCTCCATAGGAAGATAGAACGGTGCAGGCGAGAAGATCTGGAACCGCAACGAAGGAAGTTGTGCATCGTGGAAGCCCGGCAGCCGTTCGCCATCCGGCTTCTTGACCTGTGCAACGTATTGAACGATGGTCAGCGCTTCGCTGGCCAGCGAAGCCCCCTGCAACGAGCGAAAGCGGTAAGGCTTCAAGTTGGCTGCCAGCGCTTTTCCTGCCTCGACGATGTCATCCCAGGCACTTCCGTATTCTTTCTGCCACGCGGGATTCGCGGCGACGCGCTCGCGAAATTCCTTTTCCTCTTTTTCCTTTTTGGCCATCAGTTCAGGATTGCGCAGTCCCGTTTCCATTCCCGTATAGGCCTTCAGCGAATTATTGAGGAAAAAGATCCGGCTGGAGGCCTGCCGTGCCTCTTCTGTGCCCTGCGCAGAATAATGTTCAAGCGTATCCAGACGCCCGTTGAGGATCTGGATCGCGAGTGGGAACATTTGATCGCGCAGCAGCTTTAGCTGGGCCACCGTGTCTTGCCGGCCGGTCAATCCCGGATTGCCTGAAACAAAAACGAGGCTGCCGTCCACGGGGCCTTGGGTGTCCCATTTGAGATAGTTTTTGCTCGCTAACGGTTTTCCATTTTCATAGACGCGGAAGAGGGCGAAATCAAGGTCGTAGCGAGGATATGTGAAGTTGTCCGGGTCTCCCCCGAAGAAGGCGATTTGCTGTGAAGGCGCAAATACCAGACGGACATCGGTATACTTTTTGTAGCGATAGAGCCAATATTCGCTCCCCTGGTAGAGCTGCACAACGTCAGACCGCAGGCCGGTTGCAGCAAGGCTCTCCTTTTCAATCCTGGCGATCTCCGCGCGCCGGGCTTTAAGCGCCTGCGTGTCATTCATGCCTGGCTTGACAGCCGCCATCACGCGCCCGGTTACGTTTTCCATGGACATCAAAATATTCAGCTCAAGGTCAGGGCATTTCAGTTCTTGCGATTCCGTGCGTGCATAGAACACTCCCTTGGCGTAGTTGTGTTGCGGCGTGGAAAGCTTCTGCAACTGCATTAGCGCCACGTGATGATTGGTCAGCACCAAGCCGTTGGGACTTACGAATGACCCCGAGCCGCCGTCATTGAAGCGCACGCTCGAAAGGCGGACGTGGTTGAGCCATGCCTGGGTCGGAGTAAAACCGTACCGCTGCTTCAGTTGTTTGATGGGGGGATTGTCGAACGTCCACATGCCCTCATCCGCAAGGATCATCGCGCGCTGGACCACAAGCCCCGCCGCCAATAGCAAGCTGCAAATGAGCCCCTGCCACCAAGGTTGCCTAAATATGCGCAAGAGTCCTCTCACTTTTCTCAGAAGTTGTTCACAGATAAGGATTCAGCTAAAAAGCCTATTCGCCCCAGACCGCAATGTCAATCGAGTAGGGACCGTGAAAAATCGAGATCCAGGTGTGGCTTGACGGAGAATCTTTCCTCGCTCTCTTTCGATGGGCTATCGGCCCAAAAGCTCCAAATAGCGAGTTACGGCCTCGATGCCGCGATAGAAATTGGGTAAATGGAACTTTTCATTCGGAGCGTGAAGGTTGTCGTTGGGCAATCCGAATCCCATCATGATGCTTGGAATTTTCAGGTGCTCCAGGAAGAGGCCGACAATCGGGATGGAACCGCCGGAGCGCATGTAAACCGTCTTCTTTTTGAAAACGTCTTCCATTGCCGCCGCTGCTGCCCGAATGTACGGGCTGTCAGTGGAGACCACCGAAGCCGGGGCGGAGCTGAGCACTCGGACCGTAGTTTTAATTCCTCTCGGAGTGAGTTTCTTTACCGCGGACGCGAATTGCCGGATGACCTCTTTCGGCTCCATCTCCGGAACAAGGCGCATGCTGATTTTGGCGGTGGCGACGGCGGGAATCACCGTCTTGGCGCCCTCGCCCACAAAACCGCCGCGGATGCCGTGAACTTCAAGCGTGGGTCTCGACCAAAGCCGCTCGAGCACCGAAAAGCCTTTCTCGCCGCTGAGCGCAGTGGAACCGACCTCCTTCTTTAAGAACGTTTTCTCCTTGAAGGGCAGACGTTTCCAGGCTTCAAGCTCCTTCCGGCTGGGTCTTTGAACCTTCCGATAAAACCCGGGAATGCGGATTCTGCCGTCAGATCCCTTCAGCCCACTAATGATTTCCGCCAGCGCTTGCATGGGATTCGGAGCAGCGCCGCCGTACATTCCGGAATGAAGATCGTGGCTAGCCCCGCGCGCCTCGAGTTGCGTGTAAACTAGGCCGCGCAGGCCGGTCGTGATGGTCGGCAGGCCGGGTGCAAACATTTCCGTGTCGCAAACCACGGCCGCATCCGCTTTCAGCCGGGTACGGTTCTTGGGGACAAACTCTTCGATGTGATTTCCGCCGATTTCTTCTTCGCCTTCGATCAGAAACTTGACGTTGATCGGAAGTTTCCTCTCGCTTCCGAGGAAGCTTTCAACGGCCTTAAGCAGAATGTAGGTCTGCCCCTTGTCGTCTGAAGCGCCGCGGGCAAAAATGTCGTTGCCGCGGAGGGTAGGTTCAAAGGGCGATGATTTCCATTCATCCAGCGGATCGGGAGGTTGCACGTCATAATGGCCGTAAAGCAAAAGCGTGGGCTTGCCTGGAGCGCCCAGCCACTCGGCATAGACCAGCGGGTTCTGCCCCGGCTTGCCATCGATGATCTGGACGCCTTGCATTCCCATGCTGCGGAACTCATCGGCAATAAATTCTGCTGCGTTGCGGATGTCTTGACTGTGCTCGGGCAGCGTGCTGACACTTGGAATTTTCAGGAGGCGGATGAGTCCTTCCAGGAATTGATCCTTGTTCGCATGCGCATACTCGATGGATGAAGTTGCCACAGTTTGCTCCTTCCTTGGGATGACGCGCGCGGCGGAAATAAGATTCCGGTCTCGCCGGCCAAGCAGATGCCCAGTCTATCCTTCGGCTCCAGGCGCGTCAATTTGTGATAGCGCTACGTAAAGGTAGAAACGGTTCGGGATCTTCACACCTTGGTATTTTGCCAGCCGAGATATCATTCCGTTTTGGATTCGGAAGACCGAACGTCTTCCTCCGCATGCTGCGCGTATCGGTTTCGAACCACCACGAGGTAATGGAGGCCTGATGCTACGGTAATGCCGGCGGCCAGGTAGATGCAGAGGGTTACGATCGCTGGCGTGACCCAGGGCATATGAGAAATAAGCGACAGGGCCACAAAGACGGTGATGACCTGCACGACGGTGGACGTTTTGCCCAGGATTGTAGGAGGGAAAGGCCGGTAGCCTGCCACGAGTATGATCAGCAGCGCCAGGATCAGAATCGCCGCGTCCCGGCTCAGCACCATGATGGTGAGCCACCAGGGCAAGGCGCCTCGAAATGAAAGAGTGATGAAGGCCGTGCTCATGAGGACCTTATCGGCAATGGGATCGAGCGCCACCCCTAACGGCGTGACCTGTCGAAAGGTTCTTGCCACGATGCCATCCAAAATGTCTGAGAACGCTGCCGCCGCCAGCACGGCGATCGCCCCCGTATCGTGCCGGCCAATTACTAAAATGGCGAATATCGGCACAAAGACCAACCGCAGAATGGTGATCTGGTTGGCCGGAGTCAGCGTGCGCGAGGCCATAGGCGGTCACCCTTGCGGGGCCTCCAGGCGCGCACGGTTCTGGATCGAGGGGCCTGCTTCATTGCGAAATTGACGGGCCAGAGTTCCGGTCAAACTTGCGATCATGATGGAATTAGCCTCCAAGTTGTTCCCGCTTTATTTTTCGGCAGTCTCGCTTTGCAATGCCGTCGGCCAAGGTGCAGCTTGCGGCGGTGTAACCCGTAACTGATTGCCTTTTTCAGGATACGCGTGTTGCGGTGTTTCGTAAACTGCCCGAGAATCGGCGAATTATTTCCGGCCCTGGACCGGCGCTCGAAAAATAAGAAGTCCCGAATCCGCCCACCATGATCGTCGCGCCATCGTGGACGTCAGCGAGGGCGGCTCTGCATTGGGATAAACCTTGTTCCTGGAACTCCTGTGTTTGAATTCCAGCGAGCTTGATAACATTGTCGGCTTTGAAGGGACATCTCCATAGCACAAACATTCGTGCCGTGGGATTCAACTCTGTTCGCGAAGGCGGTCACGCAGCTTGCGAGCTTGAGCGAAGGTACGTTCAAGCTCACGGTCGCTCAGATGAGATTTTATACTCTCAAGTTTGTCGATCAGGGCTTCGAGCCCTGCCTGAATATTTTCGATGTTCGTCAGGCAGATGTCCCGCCACAGAGCGTAAGGGCTATCGGCAAGGCGCGTCAGGTCGCGGAATCCTGAACCGGCCAGTTCCAGGGGCAGGTGTTTCTCCGTCACCTCATCGGCAATCAGGCTGGCGAGGCCAGAGGAAAGAAGCTGCGGCAAGTGTGAGAGATAGGCTACCGCTAAGTCGTGACTTGAAGCCTCCGTGACGTAGGGACGCGCTCCGAGCGATTCCACGAGCCGAACGAATGCCTTTACGCGCGCATCATTTATGTTTTCAGGAGACGACGGGGTCAGCGCGTAAAAGACATTTTCAAAGATGGAGGGGTCGGCGTGTTCGAACCCAGAGCTTTCCTTGCCGGCCAATGGATGCCCGCCCAGAAACAACGGCGTGTCACCCATCAATTCTTTGGCCCGCCGGCAGATCAGACGCTTGGTGCTGCCAACGTCGGTGACGAGCGCCCGTGGAGGGAGGTGCTGTTGCAGTTGGTCAAGTAAGTCAAGGATGGCTCCGACCGGAGTTGCCAGGATCACCAAGTCGGCGTTGCGTACGGCAGCCGGAAGGTTCTCCGCGACTTCGTTCACAGCTCCGGCTGAGAGCGCCTTGCTTAAGACTTCCGGCCGGTCATATCCAACGCGAGGGGCTGAGTGGCCCAGCTTTTTAAGTGCCAGCGCCCAGGAGCCGCCCATCAGGCCCAATCCGATGATGGAAATCCGTTTAAAAAAAGGTTCGGCAGGTCCCACGAGGAGTATTTCCCTTGAGCGGCCGGAACTTCAAATCGTTCGTCCCACCGCGGGTGCGATCATCTGCAATTCTTTCATCAATTGTTCAAACTGTTCCAGGTAGAGCGACTGGGCGCCATCGCTGAGCGCCTTTTCGGGATCGGGATGCACCTCGATCAGCAGTCCGTCGGCTCCGGCGGCTATGGCGGCGCGGGCCATCGGGGACACCTTGTCGCGCCTCCCGGTGCCGTGCGAGGGATCGACGACGATCGGGAGGTGAGAAAATTTCTTGATCACGGGGATCGCCGAGATATCCAGCGTATTGCGGGTGGCATTCTCGAAGGTGCGGATGCCGCGTTCGCAGAGGACGACGTTATAATTGCCGCCGGACATGATGTATTCCGCCGAGAGCAACAACTCTTCAATCGTGGCGGAAATACCGCGCTTGAGCAGCACGGGCTTGGAGATTTTTCCCAGTTCCTTGAGCAGATTGTAGTTTTGCATATTCCGCGCGCCAACCTGCAGGACATCCACGTACTCGAGCACTGCGGGAATCTGGGTGTGGTCCATCACTTCGGAGACGACGAGAAGGCCGTATTTGTCTGCGGCGCGCCGTATCATTTCCAAACCGGGAAGCCCCAGCCCTTGGAAGCTGTAGGGAGAGCTTCTAGGCTTGAAGGCGCCACCCCGCAGAACTCGCACCCCTACTTCTTTGACCCGCGCCGCAATCGTATCAATTTGGGTTTCAGTTTCGACGCTGCAAGGTCCAGCCATCACCACAACCTGATTGCCGCCCACCGCCACGCCCTTACCGAGTTGAATGATCGATCCCTCGGGACGGAAGTGCCGGCTGGCGAGCTTGTAAGGAACCGAAATCCTGAGAACTTCCTCAACCCCACCGATGAGCTCGATATCGCGGGTATCAAAATCGATTTTGGCGCCCACCGCCCCCAGAACCGTTTGCCGAACCCCGGTTGAGCGGTGGATATCGAAACCCATACCCATCAACTTGTTGATGACGTGCTGGATTTCCTCTTCCGTCGCGCCTTCTTCCATGACCACAACCATCTTGAACTACTCCTTGTCTCGATACGCTCCCGCTTCCATGGAGTGGCGCTCCAAGGACCGGGCTTCATCGATGATCCGCTCAAAAAGACGCCGGATGGCAGCATTGTCGAGCGGGCCATGATTCGATTTCACAATATTGCGCAGAATTTCCGCCTCACGGTCCGGTTGCCAAGCCTGCATCTTCAATTGTTTCTTGACGTGCCCGATCTCAACCGCGCACCTGGAGCGCTCATTGAGCAGCTTCACGAGTTGCTGATCGACCTCGTCAATGCGTTTTCGCAAGTTTTCGAGTTCGCTCATGCGGGTGAACTCCCTGTTCCTTGCTTGAGCCAGCGTACATAGCTTTCGATTGCCGCTGCTCCTTCAACAGAAAAGCGCTCTTCGATCGTGCGAACTACCGCACTTCCCACCACTGCCGCATCCGCCAGTTCCTCGACGGCGCGAATTTGTTCCGGGCTCGAAAGGCCGAACCCAACGGCAAGAGGCAGCCGGGTAAACTTTCTTGCCCGCTGAATAAGAGGCCGCGTGTTTCCGGCGATTTCCTTGCGCTCGCCGGTGACGCCGGTCCGTGAAATAAGATAAAGAAAACCCGTCGAGACGCTTGCCACGCGTTCGAGCCGCTCATCCGTTGAAGTTGGCGAAGCCAGGAAGATGGTGTCGAGATTCCATTTCCGCAGCGTTCGGACGTACGGCTCCGATTCTTCCGGCGCGAGGTCGACGGCGAGAACCCCGTCGGCGCCGGCCTTACTGGCGTCGCGAGCGAAATCTTCAAGACCGTATTGCAGGATGGGATTGTAATAGCTGAATAGAACCAGCGGCACGCGAACGTCTTTCCTCCACTTGGGCCAGGCCTTCATCACCTTGCGTAGGGTTGTGCCGCCCCGAAGGGCGCGTTCCGAGGCTCGCTGAATGATTGGGCCATCCGCCAGCGGGTCAGAAAACGGCACGCCAAGCTCGATAATGTCTGCGCCCCCGCGCTCAATAGCTGCCAGCAAGTCTCCCGTGGCTTCGAGGGTGGGGTCGCCGGCTGTCACATAAATGACCAGGCCTTTGCCCTTTTGCTCGCCAAGCTCTCGAAACTTGGCCTCGATTCGCGATGTGACACGAGTGTCCATAAAAGGTTCTTGAGATTGCAACCTGCCTTACAAAATTCCGGCCGATTGAAAAATGCCCAAGTCTTTGTCCCCACGGCCGGAAAGGTTCACAATGAAGACCGCCTCGCGGCCCGCTTTGGCGGCGCGTTTCATGACTTCCGCCAAGGCGTGTGAAGATTCGAGCGCCGGTATGATGCCTTCCATGCGGGCCAATACCCGCGCGGCTTCGAGAGCTTCCTCATCGCGAGCGTACGTGTATTCCACTCTGCCCTGGCGATAGAGGGCGGCGTGCTCGGGCCCCACAGCGGGATAATCGAGCCCGGCTGAGACCGAATGGGTATTCGAAATCAATCCGTCTTTGGTCTGCAAGATATACGTGTAAGTGCCGTGCAGCACTCCCGGCGTTCCCCTGGCAAACCGCGCGGCATGGTCACCGAGACGGAGTGATCTGCCCCCGGCTTCGACGCCAACCATTTTGACTTTCCGGTCGGGAATAAAGTCATAAAACAATCCGATAGAATTGCTTCCGCCGCCCACGCAGGCAAAAAGGCAATCGGGCAGCTTGCCGGTGGCCTCCAGGATTTGCCGCCGTGCTTCTTGGCCGATGACGCGCTGGAACTCGCGCACCATAAGCGGGTAAGGATGCGGCCCCAGCACCGAACCCATCAGGTAGTGGGTGTTCTCGACGTTGGTGACCCAATCGCGCATGCCCTCATTGATGGCGTCTTTCAGCGTCTTGGAGCCGGAGGATACGCCGACGACTTCCGTTCCGAGCAGCCGCATGCGGAAAACGTTGGGCGACTGCCGGGCCATATCCTCATCGCCCATGTAGACGCGGCACTCCAGGCCCAAAAGGGCCGCCACGGTTGCGGTGGCCACGCCGTGCTGGCCGGCCCCCGTTTCGGCAATCAAGCGAGTCTTGCCCATACGCACCGCAAGCAAGCCCTGTCCAAGACAGTTGTTGATCTTGTGCGCGCCCGTGTGGAGGAGATCTTCCCGCTTCAGATAGATCTGAGCGCCACCCAAATGTTCGCTCAGCCGCCGCGCGTGGTAGAGGGGCGTGGGGCGTCCGGCAAAGAAGCGTAGGAGGTGTTTAAGCTCGGACTGAAACTTCGGGTCCTGGCGCGCGTCGTTGTAAGCCTGTTCAAGTTCCTCGACGGCGTGCATGAGGGTTTCGGGGACAAAGCGGCCTCCGAATTCTCCGAACCTTCCCCGGGCGTCAGGCGTGATGATGGTTTGCTGTTCTTCCGGCATGGTGATCTTTAACGAACACAAGAAACTTAAAATTGCTTATTCGCTTCTTCGACCGCGGCGAAAAATGCGCGAAGAAGCGCAGGGTCTTTTTCCCCTGGGGCGGACTCAACGCCGCTTGCCACGTCGACGGCGAATGGACGAACCACGGAAATCGCACGACCCACATTTTGGGGATTCAAGCCCCCGGCCAGAATAATTGTGCCATATTCCGTTGCCTTTCGCGCCAAAGTCCAATCGAAAACCATGCCCGTTCCGCCCTTTAAATCCGGGTGGAAGGCATCGAGGAGAAACGCGCTCGCCTGAAGATCAGCGAGCATCGCCGGGCTGAAATCTTTGCCAACCGCCACGGCCCGGATAATGGGATAGGCCGCCAGCGGCCCGTCAAGCTCAGGAAGCTCAGGAAACCGCGGGCCGTGAAGCTGTAAAGTGTGGACTCCAGCCTCCTCGGCAATGGCAGCTACGTTCTCCGCGTTCGTTTCGTCCGCGTAGACGCCCACGACCGTAACGAACGGCGGCAGTCGCTCGATGATGGAGCGAGCAGCGCCTGGCGTAATAGAACGCGGCGAACGGGGATAAAAGTTAAAACCCAACGCGTCAGCCCCCAGCTCAACCGCCAACTGCGCGTCTTCGAGCCGCGTAATCCCGCAGACTTTCACCCGGGTCGGCATGCGATCAGGTCCGGGCCATCCTTAATGACGGCGCGTTCTCCAGAAGCTGTTCCAAGGCTTTTCCGGGGCCGCCGGACGCCATCAGGTGCTCGCCGATAAGGACGGCGTTAAATCCCGCTCCGGCAAGCCTCTCGAGATCATAGCCGGACTTGATGCCGCTCTCGCTGACGGCCAGGCAGGATGCCGGAATCTTTTCCCGGAGCCGGAATGAGGTATCCAAGCTGACCTCAAAAGTGTTCAAATCGCGATTATTGACGCCGATGATGCGAGCCCCGGCTGCCAGCGCCCGCTCGAGTTCGCACTCCGTGTGAACCTCGACCAGCGGGGCAATCTTCAATCGCGCGGAAAGGTCAAGCAGCCTCTTTAAGTCCTCATCGCCGAGCGCAGCCACAATCAATAGGAGCGCGTCAGCCCCCGCCTCCGCCGACTCGTAAACCTGGTAGTCGTCGATGATGAAATCCTTCCGCAGGACGGGCAGGCGAACAGCTTCCCGGATTACTTTCAAGTCGTCGAGCGATCCCAGGAAGAATTCCTCTTCCGTCAATACCGAAAGCGCGGAAGCTCCCGCGCGCTCATAGGATGCTGCAATCTCTCGGCGCCGATACTCGGCGCAGATTAACCCTCGCGAAGGGGAAGCCCGCTTAAGTTCTGCGATGACACTGAGCCCTGCGGCGGAGAGCGTCCCGGCGAAATCCCGATAGTCAGACCGCGTCTCGGCGACCCGGCGGATGGCATCCAGAGGAACGCTCTCCTTCAGTTCTTCGACGCGGCGCTTACGCGTGGCGATGATCTTTTTCAGAAACGGACTCTCCACCTTGACTCCTAGAAGCACCAAGCTTTACAGCGTGAATCGGATCGAACAGAGCGGGGCAAGCATTTACTGTACCCTTCCGGTAGGAGCGAAGTCAACGCTCCAAGCGTGCCGGTAGTGTCCGGTTTTGAATTTTTAATTCCTTGCGTAAGCGGTCACGCTCTGCCAAACTGAGACTATGACAAAGAAAAGAGTGAAGCGTGAGGACATGAACCAAATAGCATATCGTGTCATGCAAGAGGTGATTAAGCGAAGCGAAGAGGAGCCGACGCGCAACGTCGTTTCGATTAGCACGCGCCAGAAGGAGCCAGTCACAAGTGAAGGGAAGAATCCCGCCGCAGTTGCCTTGGGCAGGTTGGGAGGACTCAAGGGAGGGAAGGCAAGGGCAAAAAAGTTGGGAGCGGAGCGACTCAGCCAGTCTGCGAGCAAAGCCGCTCGCGCTCGTTGGTCTAAGAAGCCTGAGCTTTGATGTCTTCGGCGTTATCGGAAACCTCTTGCTCTTCCGCTTCGGTTCCTGATTCGGCGTCGGTCTCTTGGCCTTCAGCTTTGGTTTTCTTCCGGTAATTCGGATACCATTCAGAAAGTGCCCAATCACCTTTCATATTGATAATGTCCCCAACTTGCCGCTCACGGCGTCGTAGAATCGCATAAACCGTGCTGTACTTGCTTTCGGGGAGACCACCATCTGTAAGGGCGTTCATCAACTCCTGAGTCGGGAGTTTTCGCCGGACAGCAGTTAGATGCTTTTTTGCGGCTTCAGGAATACTCATGCCAATGAACGCGTCATGTGCAGGCTTACCTGTAGGTGAAATGCCTCCGCCAGGGCTACCTGAAGGGCTGTTTGCAGTCTGTCCGAGAATCTGGCGGATACTTTCAATCGCCGATTCTAGCTTCGCTTTGCGGGCCTCAAGGTCGGCCAGCACAGCTTCGTAATTAATCGGTTGAATGTCGTTTCCCAAGCTATTTACCTCGTTTTCTGCTGGTCATGCCAGCGTTTCTGTGATAAACTGGCAAAGCCAATCAGGGGCAGACCGTGAAGAGAATCCGCCCCGGAATGGCACTCAAACTGGAGAGTTTCCTTAACCCCTCGCCCTTTCTAGGGGCGCGTTTCTCTTCTCATACCATCACCACCTTTCATAGCCGGGGTCGCGGCAACGGCCTCGGCACAATTCCTAATATAGCAGGATAGAGAACAAAACGCAAAATATTTTTGCGACCATGCATTATTTTATTGACATGCGTGAGCAGTCACGCATATACTACATTCATGAACAAACTTAACAGGCAAAGGCAAGCTCAAATCGTGGCGGCTCTGGTAGAGGGTAACTCTATTCGGGCCACGGCTCGCATATGCGACGTGGACAAGGAAACTGTGATGAAGCTGCAAGTGGAAGCCGGATTCAAGGCCGCTGATTATCAGGACAAGACGATGCACGGCCTCAGTTGTAAGCGCATCCAATGTGACGAAATTTGGGCCTTCTGCTACGCGAAGGACAAGAATGTGCCCTCCGATAAGCAAGGGAAATTCGGTTTCGGAAGCGTCTGGACGTGGACAGCCATAGACGCGGATACGAAGCTAATTCCCTCATTCACCGTCGGAAATCGTGATGCGGCAAGCGCCCGGATGCTGATTGAGGACTTAGCCTCTCGGCTCAAGACTCGGATTCAACTCACCACGGACGGCTTGCGGGTCTACGCTGAAGCAGTAGAAGGCGCATTCGGCTGTGACGTGGATTACGCGATGCTGGTTAAGACCTACGAATCGAACCAAGAGGAAACACGGTACAGTCCAGCCGTTTGCACGTCCTGCGAACAAAAGCCAATGGTAGGAAATCCCGATCCAAAGCACATTTCCACGTCATACGCGGAGCGCCAGAATCTCAGCATGAGGATGGGGATTCGTCGGTTCACGCGCCTAACTAACGGATTCAGCAAAAAGGTTGAGAATCACGCGGCGTCTGTGGCTCTCTACTTCATGCACTACAACTTCTGCCGCGTTCACCGCACGTTGCGCGTCACTCCCGCAATGGAAGCTGGACTCACTGGTCATGTTTGGACAATCGAGGAAATGCTTGAGAAAATCGGCCTATAGTCAAAACCGGACACTACCAGCGTGCCGCCGGGAGGGTCTTCTGTGTGCCAATCTTCAGGCCGGCCCCGCAACGTTTAAGGACAGGAATGCGAAGCCGGCGGGAAAGTGCTGAATTTTTTTACGGGAAGCCTTATATTGAGCATTCACCTTTTGTATTGAGACTAACACGGGGGTTTTTCTCATGACGGATGTTGTGACTTTTGGCGAAGCCATGATTCGGCTAGCACCTCCGCATTTCCAAAGGATCGAGCAGGCTTCTTCCCTTGACGTGCAAGTCGGTGGCGGCGAGCTTAACGTTGCGGTGGGCGCAAGCCGGCTGGGACTTAAAAGCGTCTGGGTTTCCCGCCTGCCCAGGAACCCGCTTGCGCGGTTGATGGAAAACCGGGTGAAGCAGGCGGGAGTGGACACCTCGCCGGTTGTGTGGACGGACGAAGGGAGAGTTGGTTTGTATTTCGTGGAATTTGGCGCGGCGCCCCGGCCAAGTTCTGTTCTTTACGACCGTGCTCATTCAGCCATCAGCGCTATCAGGCCCGGGGAAGTGAACTGGAAGGAAGTGTTTACGGGAGCCCGCTGGTTTCACACCAGCGGCATTACGCCGGCCTTGAGCGATTCGGCGGCTGCCGTTACCCGCGAGGCGCTGATGGCGGCAAAGCAGGCCGGAGTTACCGTCAGTTACGATTTGAATTATCGTGGCAAACTCTGGTCTCCGGACAAGGCCCAAGCGATCCAGGAACCTCTCATGGATTTTGTTGACGTGCTCATTACCACGGAGGAAGACACCGGCGTTGTCTTCAAAATCAAGGCTTCTGGAAAGACGGACGACCGCGGATTCAAGGAGATTTCAGCCGAAAGTTACAAGGAAGTTGCCCGGCGCCTTCAGGAACGGTTTAAGTTCAAGTGCGTTGCGATTACCTTGCGGGAAAATCCCCTGGTGTGGCGCAATACGTGGACGGCCATCGCTTATGCGGACGGAAAGCTTTACGAGGACGTCAAGTACGATCTGGAGATTGTGGACCGAGTGGGCGGGGGGGATTCGTTCAGTGCAGGCTTCATCTACGGATTTCTTTCAAAAAATTCCTATGAGGCTGCGGTGCGTTACGGGAACGCTTTCAGCGCCCTCAAGCAGACCATTCCGGGTGATTTTAACTGGTCAACCCTGGAGGAAGTTGAAAAGCTGCTGAAGGGCGCAAGCTTGCGCGTTTCAAGGTGATGATGAGGACGGGATGGCAAGGAGATTCGCTCCCGGCCTTCCTGCGCCTTGCACGTTGCATGGACGTCGGCTCGATTTCTATCTTATGTAAGGAGATGAAGATGTCGTGGTCAAGGGAGCAAGCTTTGGGATTGATTCGGGAGGTTGGTCTTATCCCCATCATCCGTGCCTCGACTTCGGAAGATGCCTTCCAGGCGGTCGAGGCCATTGTTGCCGGGGGGGTGCCGATCGCAGAAATCACGATGGTGGTGCCGAATGCCCTCCAGGTGATGGAGCGGGCTGTGGAACACTTTGGCGACAAAGTCTTGCTGGGAGCCGGTACGGTTCTGGACACGGAAACCTGCCGGGCGGCCATCTTTGCGGGCGCGGAGTTTATCGTGACGCCTTCGCTTGACGTCAAAGTCATTGAATTGGCGCGGCGCTATAGCAAAGCGTGCATTCCCGGTGGATTGACTCCCACGGAGATTCTGGCGGCCTGGCAGGCCGGGGCCGACATGGTCAAGGTGTTTCCCTGCGGACCCGTCGGAGGCCCCAGGTACATCAAGTCGATCAGGGGACCTTTTCCTCAAATCGACCTTATTCCTACCGGCGGGGTTGATCTTGAATCGGTCCCCAAGTACATCCGGGCCGGAGCCGCAGCGGTTGCGGTTGGCGGCGAGCTAGTGTAGTGCGTCTAACGCTTCTTTACATTTGGCGACTTTCGTCAGGATTTGTTCGACCGGGGCACTCCAGACGAAGACGCGTGGATTTTGGTTATGACCGCCGATGTAATCCCCAATGGCCT
>Ga0307373_10009131_pt1 | contig 14902 bp, 9 predicted proteins | sample OX2MG_FD_202534 | JGI IMG/M metagenome (GOLD analysis project Ga0307373, IMG submission 202534) | Soil microbial communities from Risofladan, Vaasa, Finland - OX-2 | ecosystem: Environmental > Terrestrial > Soil > Coastal area > Acid sulfate soil | place: Finland: Risofladan, Vaasa | collected... | reverse complement strand
GCCGCCATTGCCGCCGGCAATCCGGCGATGCGGTGCGCCAGCCTGAACACCAGCCACAGCGTGCCCGCCGCGCAGGCCAGCGACGGAAGCCGCAGTATGACGTTCGAATCACCGGCGACGTAAAATGGCCAGAGCACGAGCGAATAGAACACGTGGTTGTTGGGCACCGAGTAGTCCGTAACGATGTGCCAAGGTCCGCGCGCGACGAACTCGACGACCGTGTAGATCTCGTCGTGCCAGAGGTCGAGGTTCAGCTTCGCCGCCAGGAACACCAGCGGAAGCGCCGCGGACAAAAGAAACCAGTGCCAGACCGGGACCGGCTCAACCGGTTTGGACGGCGGCGCCGACGATGGCTCGACGCGGCGCGGCCGACGTTGAGTTTTCTTATGGCGGCGCGACATGCTTTTGAAACGGTCGATCCCGTGGATGCCGGTCGCGGGCGACGCCGCGGCGTTACCGCCGACCCCAACGGGATTACCGGTTGAACAAGAACGCCGGGCTGTTCAACAGCGCCCACGCCAGATCCTGGGCACCCAACAGACGATAGGCGTCGGGTTTCTGGGCGTCCTGGGCCACCAGCGCGGTCAGCCGTGCCAATTCAGCGTCTTGAGCACGGAAGAGCCTGGTCAATTCGGCCTGCTGCTCGGGCGTGCGCGCCGCCGGGGCGACGGCCAGGATGGCGGCGATCGGCGCCGGAGGGCCTTGCAACCGCACCGGCCTGGGCGACGTCGTGGCCGATATCCGGAACCGGCCGATCGAGTGCTGGTCGTATTGCTGGTCAAGCACGATCGACAGCGTCGTGCCGCCGGCCGCGCCGACATTCTGCGCCGTTTCGAACACGGCCACGTGCGGCTCGCCGAACTTGGGGGCCAGCGCCCAACCGCTCGCCGGCTGGGCGTTGCCGTCAATGGCCGCCGCGACGGGGAAATTGTCCTGCGCGAAATCGGCCTGTGCGTTTTGCAGCGCGACGGGCTGGGCCTGGCTCGCGTCGGCCGCCGCGGCAGCCGTGATCTTGAACTCGTTGAGCACCACGTTGCCGTTGGGCGCGCGGCCCGGACCGTTGGCCGCCAGGCTCGGGTCGGGGAGCAGTTCCAATCGGAAGCCGGTGATCCCCGCCGCCTCGGTCTTGGCGGTGAACGTGTAGGTATCCTTCGGCGGCAAAGGCCCGCTGACAAGCACTGAGCCGTCGGCTTGCTTGGTGAGCGTGGCGCCGCCGACCGAGGCCAGCGTGGCCGGATCGAGCACTTGCCAGACGGCGGACGAAAGGCCCTTTTCCCATTCGGCCTGCTTCGACGGCAGTTGGTCTCGCTCATAAGCGGCCAGTTCGGCCACCCGCCTGGCCTGTTCTTCCTTTTCCGACGTGAACGCCCCGACTGACGCGGCCATTTCTTCCGCCGTCGGCATGCGACAAAGGATCGACATGAAGATTTCTTCGACCACCTTGGCATCATCCTTTTCCGTTGCCACCAGCTTGCCGATGCGGTTGTTCGGGTCCGAAATCGCCAGCGCGATCGTCGGACCGTTGACCAGGTTCAGCGCCTGGCCCAGCATCACGCCGGTCGAGCGCTCGCACTCGCAAGCGCTTTCGCGCGCCGGTTTGCCGAAAAGATCCAGAAAACCATCGGCCAGGGCGACGCCGCTGTCGGGCAATTGCGTGGCCAGGTACGCAGCTGGCATGCCGGGCAGGTGAATTTCGGAACCCGTCGCCGCATGCACCGCATCGTACAACGTCTCGGCCGGCAGACGCCGGGCGATGGCGTGCGAGTAGTTGATGTCGTCGTCCTGGTTCCAAACGTTCGTCTCCAGCGAGTGCTGGTAGACGCGCGACTTGCAGATCGCGCGGAACAACTCTCGCACGTTGAACCCGCCGTCGATGAAGTCCTTGGTCAGGCGGTCAAGCAGGTCAGGGTTGGTCGGCGGGTTGCCGGCGCGGATGTCGTCCAACGGCTCGATGATGCCCGCCCCCAGCAAGTAGCCCCAAATCCGATTCACGTAACTCTTGGCGAAATACGGGTTGTCTTTCGACGCGATCCAGCGGGCCAACTGCTCGCGACGTGCGGCTTCCGCCGGCACCTGCCCTTGATGGGTGTAGGGGAACGACGGTCCGGCGACCTGGCCGGTGCGGACGTGCTTGACGTCGCCGACGGCCTGATCGAAAACGACCTCGACCAAGGGCAAGGGTTGCTCGACCGCCGTGCCGCCGATCACGCGGCCCGCGAACTCGGGGGCCGGCTTGCGGCCGACCTGGGCGAAGTACGCGGCCAGGTGGTAGTACTGGTCCTGCGTCCAACGCTCGAAGGGATGGTCATGGCACTTGTTGCAGTTGAAGCGCACGGCCAGGAACAACTGCGTCGTGTTCTCCATCACGTCGCCCGCGTCGCGCAGCACTTTGAAGTACGAGGCGGGTGGGTTGTCCATCGTCGAGCCGCTGGCCGTGAGCACCGAATACACGAATTGGTCGTAAGGCAAGTTGCCGGCCACGGCCTGGCGAATCCAGTTGCGGAAGGCCCAGGCACCCTCCTCACCCAGGAACTTGCGGTTGACCTGCAGCAGATCGGCCCACTTGTTCGTCCAGTGCTCGACGAAATCCGGGCTGCCTAGCAGGCGATCGATCAGCTCGTCGCGCTTGATCTTGGAATCGCGCGCGTCCGACAAAAAGGCGCGCACTTCCTCGGCTCGCGGCGGCAGGCCGATCAGATCGAGGTAGACGCGGCGCATGAAGTCGCCGTCGCCGGCTAACTCGCTGGGGAGAATCTTGACTTTCTTGAGCTTGTTGTAGACCAACGTGTCGATGTGGTTGTTTTCCGGAGTCTCATTCCACTGGAAACCGTTCCGGTCGCCCATGACGATTACCGTGGTCGCCGCATAAGAGCCCTCGTAGCGGGCCAGGATCGCCGCCTCCCCGCGGCGCACCGCCGTGGCCAGCCCTTGCTTGTCGACCTCGACCTTCTCGGTCAGGCTACTCTCGATGAAAGCCTCGGCGGTCACGTCGCGAAACCGGCCGTCGGTATAGGTGGCCACCACGGCCATCTGCTGCTTCATGCCGGGCAGCGCAATCACGGGGTTCTTGGGAAAAACCTCGATCGACGCCACTCGCGGGCTGTCGAGATCGAGCTTGACGCCGGCCATGATCCAAGCCCGCAACAATTCGTAGTACGGTTCGCCGCGGTGCATCGGCACGCCGCCCATGTGCGGCACGCCGCCCGAGGGCTTGAGCAGCATCAGGCTTTGGTCGGGCGCAGCGCGATTGAAGCGGCGGCCCGCCAGGTCGTCGGTGAGCGCGCGGTGGTCGAACAAGGGATCGTAGCCGCGAAGCGAAAGCTTGAACCCGTTCTTGCCGTTGGCCGAGCCGTGGCAGGTGCCGGCGTTGCAGCCCAACTTCGACAACACGGGAGCAACGTCGCGCACGAAGCTCACCGCGTAAGCGTCTTTCTGCCCGCTGACGTTGACCGGTACCACGAGCGTCTTGTCGGCGACGGTGAACTTCAATTCGCCGCTGCCGTCAGCCTTGGGGCGGACCTGTCCGGAGGGCGAAACGCTTACCAAAGCCTCAGGCGCCGCGACTTGCGCCAGTCGAGTGACGTCGAGCCGCTCGCCCGACTCCAATACGCCGCTGATCAGGAGCTGCGCGTAATCGTAGGGGTGCTTGAGTTGGACCGCGGCGGGAAGGGCTTCGAGCGCGACGAATTTCGCGCCGGCGGGTATCTGCTCCGGCGCGCGATCGGCCACCTCTTCGGCACGGACGGCGGCCGATGATAGCACCGCGAGCAACAGCATGGCGGGAACGGCATATTTCATCGATTGAGTTCCTTCGCGTGTTTTGGTGTGGAGCAGGTTGTCAACATGTCGTAATTTCTTACTTCGCCACCGCCAGCGGGCCTGGAGTCAACGGCACCGGAACGAGCTCCTTGACTTGCGTCCCGGCTTCCGGGTCGAAGAAACGCACGGTGCCGTCAAACCCGCCCACCGCCAGCAATTTGCCGTCAGGCCGGTAAGTGACCGCGTAGACGCCACCGTGCTTCTCCGCGAGCTTATGGACCTGCTTTCCGTCGGCCTCGTTCAGAATCCGCACTTCGCCGTCGCCGTCAAGGCTGCTGCCGATTGCCACCTTCGAGCCGTCAGGGCTGTACTGGGCCGCGAAAATTCGGCCGGGCACCGCCTCGGCCGCAAAGCGCGTGATGCGATTGAAGTCGTCGCCGATCTGCCGCGCTTGGGTGCGGTACATCTGGTAGATCTTCGGCACACCGTCCGATCCGCCGATCAGCAACTCGTCTTTTTTCGCGTTCCGGCGGACGACCATCAGGCCGCCCTTGAGCGCTCCAGGCGTGATGCTGGTGATGTTATCTTCGAAACGTTCCGTTGCAACGTCCGTGAGCTTCATCGAACCGTCGCGGCCGACCGATACCAGGTGTGAGTTGTCGGATGAAAAGGCCGTGTCGAGCACCCAGTCGCTGTGGGCGCCCTGGTAGAGCACCTGCTTGCCGGTCGCTGCCTCGATCGCACGCACCGTGTTGTCGGCGCAACCGAACGCCACCAGCTTGCCGTCGCCCGACCAACTCGCCCCGTAGAGAGTGTCGTACGTGACGCAATGCGAGAGGGTGAGCGTCCTGGCGGCCACGTCCCAGATCTGGACTTCGCCGAAGCGGCCGGGCGAACCGCCCGTCACCGCCAGGAATTTGCCGTCGGGCGAGAAGACCGCCGACTCGATCCGTTCCGAAATGCCCACCAATCGGCCCATCAGCTCGCCACCGCCGTCACCACTGTGCAGCAGTACTTCGTGGTAACCCGACACCGCCAACAGCGCGCCGTCGGGCGAGAAATCGAGCGATGTAACCACTGGCGGCTGGCTATAGACCGGCGGATGTTGCATGTCGATCGGCGCTTCGGACGAGGGAGGCGTGTCGTCGACGGCGCCTTCGACGATCCAACGCTTGAGCAACTCGACCAGTTCGGGCTTCAAGGGATCGGCCCCCTTGGGCATTGCGGGCGGCTGGCCATTTTGCGAGACGACTTGTTCGATGAGCAGGCTATCATCGGGCTTGCCCGGCTCGAAGGCAGGTTGTTCGCTATCGCCTCCCTTCCGCATTTCGGCGAAGGTTGTCATCGACAAGCCGCCCTGCTTCTTGGCCGGCTGATGGCAACCTTGGCAGCGTTCTTGAAAGATGGGGCGGACGTCCTTGAAGAAGCTGACTTTGGCCGGAGGCTTGGCCTGGCCGGCGGCGGCATCGTCCGCCAGCGCGGGACCGGCGCCGAAGTGAATGAGGGTCGCCGCGCAGAAAAAGATCAGCGTTGTTACTAACAGCTTCATATACGGTTGGCCATTCAGGTGGGGCCGGCCCCGCTACTCGGAGCCGGACAATGGGCGGAAGGCCGGCGTCGCCGCGCTGCCTTTCATGCAAGGTCGTCGAGCACGACACCGCCGGGTTAATCATTAGTATAAGCGAATTGGACCCCGGACTGCAAGCAGATGGGTGGTGCCCTGTGGTGCCCTGACGGGCGCGTTGCTGAAGAACTGTGCGGCGAAAGCACCTACGGCGAGTCTTGCCTTACCTCTTTTTGCCATGCATGAATCGGCCCGCGCTCGCCAACCGCTTTGTCGTCGCGACTTGGCGCCTTGGCGCGCGACACTCGCGCTGATCAACGGCCCGGTCCTCCCACGTGATCACCGAGCCGCGGACATGGAACCGAATCAACCTGCGGCGCAGACCCCTGTTCAGCCGGCGAACGGCCTCGATGAGTTGCTGACGCGGATCGAAAACCCCCTCGGGAAGGGGCGACTCCAGTGCCTCCGGCCAACCCGCTTCGTGGAATCGCAGCAGCAGCGTTTCAACCAGCGGGGCGGGCTTTTGTTTGCGCTCGTGCACTAGCGTGTCGCGAAACCGCAGCTTGCCGGTCAAGCGCTCGTACACGGGAAGCGGACGGTGGTTCATGGATCGCCCTCACGACGTTCAAGCCGCGTCGCATACTCGAACCCGCGGCGCAAGCAAGGCGGGAATGGCAGGAACGGCAGTGTCTCGATCGGTGCCGTCAATCAATCTACTCATCTACGCTGCTCATCTGCCCAGCGCCCAACAGAATTGTTCGAAGTTAAGACGGAGAGATTGCGCAAAACCACAAAAGCGCGCAGCCTTTGTCGACGCATCGCCGACGCGGGCGCCGGCAAGCACCAACGATCAAACTCGTCGCCGGCGTTCGATACGCCGCTAATGCACCATCAATGCACCATTCAAACGCCATTGACCGGCGCTTTCTCGCCTGTATGCTGAAGAATTCGCGGCGAAACAGAACAGCGTTTCGACACTTCTCAGGCGAACCGCGGGCGCCGCGACCCATCAATTCGCAATTCGCAAGGAGGTTTCAGTGGCGGCGGAGAACCAGCGCGAATAGTTCGCTCGACGAGCGGCGATCGGCCGGCACGCTTGCCGATCGAAGGCGCGTCTTCCAGCCCGCGCGGATGGCCGGGCACACTCAAACGGGCGCTGCGCCGCGAAGGGACCGGCGGCACAGCCGTTTTTACCGGTGAGGGTGCGCGCAGCGCTCGTTCGCCGGCGAAAGGATCTCGACCATGCTCACGCAATCCGGTTCGTTTCGGCTTTTGTTTCTCAAGGCGGTCCAGGGCGATAACGCCGCGCGCGGAAAACTGTTCGAGCGTTGCCGCGAAATGATCACTCGCGCCGGCTACCGCCGCTTGAATCCGGCCCTCACGTCGCTCGACGACGACGACCTCTGGCAAGAGGTCTTTTACCGGATCGTCAGCCGCTGGAGCACGCTTCGCACCAGAACGGTCGATCGTTTTTACCACTGGGTCCGTAGGGTGCTCGAGTCGACCAGGCGGCGCCTTGAGGACCGTTATGCGACTCGAGGCAAGCGCGACCCAGCTCGCGAACTGCGTCTCGACGACGAAGCCAACCGGTTCCTTGGCGAGTTGCTGGTCTCCGACCTCGTCACGCCGGTAAACGTCGCCCAGGCTGCCGAGAACCGAAGGCTCGTGCGGCGAGCACTAATGAAACTCGAGCGCCGCGAGCGCGCCATCGTGCAATTGTGGATGGACGGCATGACGCTCGAGGAGATCGCCACGCGCCTGGGGCGCAGCCACAGCAGCGTGCGCCGCGTGTGGCGCGCCGCGCGCGATCGATTGCAAGCCCCGCTGCAAGTGTGCGCCTAGGGCCGATCCAAGAACCGCGGGCACCTCGCTTTGGCGCGATGAAAGCTCCTCACTTCGAACGTGACGACGGCGGTGCGCACGTCGGTCATCAGAGATCCTGACTTCGAAACCGCAGCCGTTCGCCGTCTTGCCCAGTCTGCCGGCGAATTAACTAGAAAGGGTGGTCGTGATGACCCGAGCGGCAAGTGTCGCTCCGTCAACAGCAAGGTTTTCACACGATCCCGAAAGCGCTTTGATGCAGCGACTTGCGCCGGACATCGACGTCGTAAGTGATTCATCGGCGGCGAAGACTCTGACCCCCGGCGCGCCCGAAATCGGTCTTTATAGATAGGGGACGGATGATTGGCATCGTGGATCGAAGTTGTACTCTGAATGTCCTGTTTCAAGGAGATGTTTCATGTGGTTCCAATTGAAGAAGCAACCATGTCGTACTCGCACCGCTCGTCGGCAGGTTCTCGGCAGCCTCAGGCGCCATCACGAGGCGCTTGAGCAGCGCATGCTGCTGTCGATCGCGCCCAACGCCGATTCATTCATGGCGTCGAACGTGGCGGCCATTTCCGTCGCGGCTTCCCCGGGCGCTGTCACGAATGTTTCCACATCGACCTCCGTAGGCGTCACCAGCGCTGGGAACCCGACGAGCGTGGTGCAATCGAGCTTCGAGACCACCACCGATGCGTTGCCGGGCACCGTCACGATGGACTCCGTAACGAACTCGGTCGGTACGAACGTTCCGGCGACTTCGAACGACGTGAGCACGCTCACCAGCGTCAGCAACGGCATGAACGTCGTCGATCAGCAAAGCCTGACGAATATTGTCACCAGCGCTGGGAACCTGGCGAGCGTGGTGCAATCGAGCTTCGAGACCACCGCCAATGCATTTCCGGGCACCGTCACGATGGACTCCGTTACGAATTCGGTCGGTACTAACGTTCCGGCGACTTCGACCGTGAGCACGCTCACCGCCGTCAGCAACGGCTTGAACGTCGTCAATCAGCAAAACGTGACGAACATCGCGACCAGCGCTGGGAACCTGGCGAGCTTGGTGCAATCGAGCTTCGAGACCACCGCAGATGCGTTGCCGGTCATCGTCACGATGGACTCCGTATCGAACTCGGTCGGTACGAACAATCCGGCGTCTACGAACGTCATCAGCACACTCAGCAGCGTCAGCGGCGCCTCGAACGCCCTCGACCAGCAAAGCCTGACGAACATCGTCACCAGCGCCGGGAACCTGGCAAGCGTGGTGCAATCGAGTTCCGAGACCACCGCCGGCGCATTGCCGGTCATCGTCACGATCGACTCCGTATCGAACTCGGTCAGTACGAATGATCCGGCCACTTCGACCGCCGTGAGCACGCTTACCAGCGTCAGCAACGGTTTGAACGTCTTCGGCCAGCAAAGCCTGACGAGCATCGTCACCAGCGCCGGGAACTTGGCAAGCGTGGTGCAGTCGAGCTTCGAGACTGTTTTTCAACCGGCCGGCAACCTCAACGGGCCATTGGCGGCGGGCGTCGACGCCCTGATGGCCAATGAATTGATGGACGAAGAGGCGGCGATCGCCATGTTCTGGGCGGCGGCGTAAGCCGCTGCCCTACGCGTCTCGAAGAGGAGCGAACGCTCCTCTTCGAGACGTTTTTCGGTATGGGCAAGTCCAGGCTTCGGCGGACACCTGCACGGCGGGCTGACGCCCTTGGCTGTCCGCCAACGCCTGGCCTTTATCACACGCGCTGCCATCGGGACCCTGCCTTCGGCAGGGAGGCGGCCCGGGCCCCCTACAGGTACATATTGATCAGGTTCTCGATCATCTCTTGCCGTCCGCTGACGTTGGGTGTGATTTCCCCCTTGCCGAGCATGTACTTTTCGAGCGTGGCGAAACCGTGCTTGCCGGCCTCGATCTCGGCGCCCACGCCCGTGTCCCAAGTGGCATAGCGGTCCTTCACGATCCTGGCCAAGGCCCCGTCGGAGCGGATCGCGGCGGCGATCTTCAACCCCCGGGCGAAGGCGTCCATGCCGCCGATGTGCGCGTGGAACAGGTCCACTGGCTCAAAGCTCTCGCGGCGGACCTTGGCGTCGAAATTCACGCCGCCCGGCGCCAGCCCGCCGTACTTGAGAATCGACAGCATGCACTGCGTCGTCAGGTAGATGTCGGTCGGGAACTGGTCGGTGTCCCAGCCCAGGAGCAGGTCACCCGTGTTGGCATCGATCGAGCCCAGGAAACCTTGGTGGCCGGCGTACTCCAACTCGTGCTGCATCGTGTGGCCGGCCAGCGTGGCGTGGTTCGTTTCGACGTTCATTTTCACGTGATCGGCCAGGCCGTAGCCGCGGAGGAAGTTGATACAGGCGGCGCAGTCGAAGTCGTACTGGTGCTTGGTCGGTTCTTTCGGCTTGGGTTCGAACAGGAACTGGCCGGTGAAGCCGATCTGGCGGGCATAATCGACGGCCATGTGCATGAAGCGCGCGAGATGGTCGAGCTCGCGCTTCATGTCGGTGTTCGCGAGGTTCATGTACCCTTCGCGCCCGCCCCAGAAAACGTAATTTGCGCCGCCCAGCTCCTTGGTGACTTCGAGCGCTTTTTTCACTTGCGAGGCGGCAAAAGCGAAGGCATCGGCGTTGGCGCTGGTCGCGGCGCCGTGCATGAACCGCGGGTTGCTGAACAAGTTGGCGGTGCCCCAGAGCAGCTTGATCCCGGTCCTTTGTTGCTGCTCCTTGAGCACCTTGACCACGGCGTCGAGGTTTTTGTTCGTTTCGGCCAGGCTCGCTCCCTCGGGGGCGACATCACGGTCGTGAAAGCAATAGAACTCGGCGCCCAGCTTCTCCATGAATTCGAACGCCACCTTGGCGCGGTTCTTGGCGTTCTCAACCGAGTCGACGGCGGCCTCCCAGGGCCGGTGCATCGTGCCCGGTCCGAACGGATCGCTCCCCGTCCCGCGGAATGTGTGCCAGTAAGCCACGCTGAAGCGGAAATGCTCCCTCATCGCCTTGCCTTCCACCAGCTCGTCGGGCTGATATTGGTGGAAGGCCAGCGGATTGCGGCCTTTGGGACCTTCGAAGGGGATTTTGGAGATTTCGGGAAAGGCGGACATCGGCAGGTTCTCTTGGGGTGCGCTGGAAGGGATGAAACGTCTTAGAAAACCAACATCGTGCCAGATCGAAAGGCGGGAGGCAACAGGTTCTCCTGTTGATTTGATCGCGGGCGTCTGGTACTTGCTCGCCTTCATCGGATTCAGGTGGTCCGGCGGACGATCCAATCTCCCAGTCTCGGCCAAAGCTGTTGCACGGCAAACAGCAGCCGAGCGGAACGGGGGAAGATCAGCTCCGTCGTGCGGCGCTCGCAGGCCCGCAGGACGGCGGCAGCCAACGCTTCGGGCCGAATGGCCCGCGTACGCACGCCCGCACCAGGCAGTTCGGCCCTGGGCGGCAGACCAGTCAGGTCGTCGCCTCGCGCGGCGCGCTGGCTGTCGCTGCGCGGCTCGTCGCGAGCGACCGGCCCTGGGCAGACCAACAGCACGTGCAATCCTTGCGGGCCCAGCTCCAATCGCAATTGCTGTGTGTAGGCCGAAACGGCGAACTTCGTGGCGGGGTAGGCGCCCATGAACCGGGTCGCCGACTTACCGGCCAGCGAGCCGATGTTCACCAGGTGTCCCTGGTGCGCCGTCAGGTGCGGCGCCGCCGCGCGCGTCGTGCGCACCAGCCCCAACAGGTTCAACTCCATCAGCTCGCGAAAGTCGTCGGCGGTCGTTTCGAGCACGGCGCGGCGCATCGAGCGGCCGGCGTTGTTCACCAGCAGGTCGAGCCGGCCGAACTCCGCCAACGCGCGGGCAACCAGGCGCTCGACATCGTCGGAGCGGGTGACGTCGGTCGGCACGGCGATCACCTGGTGTCCGTCTCGGAACAACTCGCCGGCCGCGGCCTCCAGCGCATCGGACCCGCGCGCCGCGATCGCCACGCGCGCCCCCGCGTGGGCCAGCGCCGCGGCGATCGCCCGTCCCAGGCCGCTCGATCCGCCGGTCACGATCGCCGCTTTGCCTTGCCAGTAACCCATATCGTCCGCAATCGTAACGATGATCTATTACAGGTATTCGATTCGTTCGTCCAATTTGCCGTTCATTTCACGACCGCCTCGAACTGCGTGACTTCCCAGCGGACCTCGTAGACGGTCCCCAAAACGAACCGCTCGTACCGCCGCGGAAAGCCGAGTTGGTCATCGAAGACCACTCGCTCGACAGCCCGTGCGCCCGGCTGACCGAAGGCGCCCTCCGGCTTCTCTGCCAGCTCGAGCTCCTGGTGGAGCGTGTCGAACATGCCTGGCACGGTCCATGTGTCCCAGGTCCGTCGCTGGGGCGGCACTCCGTTGCGCGTCACATGGGTCGCTTTTCCTGAGCGGACTTCGACGTGAAAACGGCCCGATTGCCGGCCACCGATTTCAACTTCCAGGTTGTAGTCGCCTGGCGCATTTTCCTCCCAAAGGCGTTCAGCCGCCGCCAAGTCGTCGGCCGCCAACGGTGGAAGCGTGCTTCTCGCCCGCAGCACAAGCCCCACGCCGAAGATGGCCAACAGCGTGACAAGCGATCCCGCGGCGCAGCCGGCCAGAAGCAAGCTCGCACGAAATTGCCGCCTCGGCGCGCCTGCATCGTCGTTCAATTCGTGCGGCCCGTTCTTCATCCTTCATCCTTCATCCTTCATCCTTCATTGTGCCCCCCGCTCGCCACCTGTCCAATGCGCCGCGCCTGCGGTACACTGTCGTGTGATTGAAATGCCGCTTGGGCGTGAACTTTCGACCGGCGGCGCACCCGTACCGCCGGCGGCATTGTCGCTTCCGGTCCCGGCCTTCGTCAACCAACCACGCTCCAACAGCGCCGTCGTATGTCAACTTCGATTACCGCCGCTCGCGTTCGCACCAAGATCGTCGCCACGGTCGGCCCCGCCTGCCGCGCCGCCGACCAACTGGCTTCACTAATTCAGGCCGGCGCCGATGTGTTCCGCCTGAACATGGCGCACGGCGATCTGGAGGAACACGAGGAAACCTTGGCGTCCATCCGCGACGTCAGCCGGCGGCTTGGCCGGCCGATCGGCGTTTTGGCCGACCTTGCCGGACCGAAAATTCGCCTGGGCGAGCTTCCCGAGGGACGCGCCCACTGCGTCCAGGGTGGCGAATTGCGGTTCGTCCGCGGCGAGGTCGCCACGCAACCCGGCGAGCTGGTCTGCTCTTATGAACGGTTGATCGACGAGCTGGCCGTCGGCGACCGGATCATGCTGGCCGACGGCACGGTGAGCCTGATCGTCCAAGAGCGTTCGGCCGATTTCGCCGACTGCCGAGTCGTCCAGGCCGGCACGGTCCGCAGCCGACAGGGGGTGAACTTGCCGGGCGTCAAGGTCGGGCTTCCGGCCATGAGCGACGACGACCGCCAGCACGCCGTCTGGGCCGCGCGCAACCTGATCGATTTCGTTGGCCTGTCATTTGTCCGCTCGCCCGACGAGGTCCGCGAGCTGAAACACCTGCTGCGCAGTCACAAGTCGCAGGCCATGGTCATCGCCAAGATCGAAAAACAGGAGGCGCTCGACCGGCTCGAGGAAATCGTGGCTGCGGCCGACGGCGTGATGGTGGCCCGCGGCGACCTGGGGGTCGAGATCGACATTGCACGCACGCCGGTGGCGCAAAAGCAGATCGTGGCCACCTGCAACCGCTATCAGAAGCCCGTCATCATCGCCACGCAGATGCTCGACAGCATGCAGCACTCGCGCTACCCAACGCGGGCCGAGGTGACCGACGTGGCCAACGCGATCCTCGACGGCTGCGACGCCTGCATGCTTTCGGGCGAAACGGCGATGGGCGAGTTCCCGCAGGCCGCGGTCGAGATGATGAACCGCATCGCCCTGGCCACGGAACCGCTGTTGCGACAGCGTCCGCCGCAGCCCCTTTCGGACCATTCGATCGAGGACCTGCATCGCGTGACGCAGGCGGTGGTCTACGGCGTGCAGTTCATCGCCTCGCAACTCGACGCGAAGCTGGTGGTGGTCGCCACGCACAGCGGCGCGACGGCGCTGGCGCTGTCGAAGCTGCGCAGCCACGTGCCGATCGTGGCCGTCACTGAGTCGGAGGTCGTCTCGCGGCAGATGTGCCTGCTTTGGGGCGTCACGCCCTTGGAAGGCGCCCCGACCCGCGCCAGCGTTCAACTTATCAAGTTCATCGAGGAATGGGGCCGCCGCGAGGGCTGCCTCTCGCCGGGCGATCATATCCTGCTGGTGAGCGGCATCGGGCTGGTCGCCACCGGCCACAACATGCTCGTCGTGCATGAAGTCGCGGCGGGGTAGGCAACCACCATTCTCCCATTTTCTTCGAAATGAATCGCGCCACTCCGCCTCTGGTTGGTTTCATCGTCCTGGTCGCTAGCGGTGCGCTTTGCGCCGGCGAATTGACCGTTGCCATCGACACACTCATGCCTCCACCCGCCTGGGCGCTATTGGAACGCGAACTGCTGCGCGCCAATACGCGGGCATGTGAGGAGTTCTACTCGCGCTACTTCGACGACCGCGGCTACCTCGAGTGCGTCGAACGCTGGGGTGGCGACGACGGGCCGGACGACGCCATCGAGAACGTCAACGATTGGCCGCTATTGCACGCACTGGGCGCGCCCGATTCGATCCTGCGGCTGTACAAGACGGCCTGGGAAGGGCACCTGCGTCAATACACGGAAGCGAAAACGCGCGAGGTCGAGTTTGCGCGCGACGGCATGTATTACAAGGAATTCCCGGTGATGTTCGACTGGTTGCACAACGGTGAGGGACTGACCGTCTTCAACCTGCAGGGCCTCTCTGACCCGCGCGACGTGAAGTTCCGGCACCGCGTCCGCCGCTTCGCCGGTTTCTACCTCAACGAGGACGCCGGCGCGCCGAATTACGATCCCAAACACCGCATCATCCGCAGCCTGTTCAACGGCAGCCGCGGGCCGCTTTTGCGCAAAGCGACGGCGCTCGATTGGGCGGGCGACCCGATCGAGGTCGAAGGGCGTTTCCAGCCAGGTCACGGCGAGCGGACCTATTCCGAAATGCTGGCCCATTTCGCCGACTATACCGACATCCTCGGCGACCATCCGCAGAACCTCTTGGCCACCTCATTGGCCACCAACGCCTTCCTGCTCACCGGCGAGGCGAAGTACCGCGATTGGGTGTTGGAATACGTCGACGCCTGGCGCGAGAGGGCCGGGGCCAACGGCGGCGTTCTGCCCACGAACGTCGGCCGCGACGGCACGATCGGCGGCGACTGCGGCGGACGCTGGTACGGCGGCGCCTACGGTTGGGGCTTCACCGTCGTCGATCCGGTCACGGGAAAGCAGGTCCACCGCAACACCCACCACCTGGCCCTGACGGGCTTCGGCAACGCGCTCTTGCTCTCGGGAGATCCCAAGTACGTCGACGTCTGGCGACGCCAGATCGACGCCGTCAACGCGCAAGGGAAGCAAATCGGCGGCCGGATGATGTACCCTCGAATGCACGGCGACGACGGATGGTACGCCTTCGAGCCGGCGAAGTACAGCCATGGCGCGGCGGCCGTCTACTACTGGTCGATGGACCCCGCCGATCGGGTCCGCGTCCCGGCCTCGGCATGGTTCGACTACCTGGCCGGGCGCGACGCGGGTTTTCCCGAGCGTGCATTGCGGGCCGATTTCGAGACCATCCGGGCGAAGGTCGACGGCCAGCGTCGCGACACGACCACGCCCGACACGCGGTTGGCCGACG
>Ga0307373_10009130_pt1 | contig 14902 bp, 9 predicted proteins | sample OX2MG_FD_202534 | JGI IMG/M metagenome (GOLD analysis project Ga0307373, IMG submission 202534) | Soil microbial communities from Risofladan, Vaasa, Finland - OX-2 | ecosystem: Environmental > Terrestrial > Soil > Coastal area > Acid sulfate soil | place: Finland: Risofladan, Vaasa | collected... | reverse complement strand
AACAGGACGAGCCCCAGCGAATAGATGTCGGTGCGTTGATCCAACTTCTCGCCGGCCAGTTGCTCGGGGCTCATGTACTCGGGGGTGCCGAGGGACACACCCGCGGTGGTCACCGTCTGGCCACCGCCCTCGCCCGGTGTTGCGACCGACTTGGCGATGCCGAAGTCCACGACCTTCACCCAGTCGCTGCCGTCGATCTGGCGCGCGAGCATGATGTTGTCGGGCTTGAGGTCGCGGTGGATGATTCCGAGGTGGTGCGCAGCGCTGAGGGCGTCGGTGGCTCCCTTGATGATTTGCGCGGCGCGAGCGATGGGCAGTGGTCCATCGCGCTGGACCAGGGCGTGAAGGCTCTCGCCTTCCACGAATTCCATGGCCAGGTACAGCAGCCCGTCGGGCGTCTCGCCAAAGTCGTAGATGGCGGCGACGTTCGGGTGGTTGATGCGGCTGGCGTTGGCCGCTTCACGGTTGAACCGCGTGATGGCATCGGCGGTGGCCGCGAGCGTGGGGCTCATGACCTTGAGCGCGCTCTTGCGACCCATGCGGACGTGTTCGGCGACGTACACCCGGCCCATGCCGCCCTCACCAATGAGGGAGGTGACGTGGTAGCGGTCTGCGATGATCCGGCCAATGAGCGGATCGTCCGACGACTCGGCGCGCAGAGGACTGCCGTCGTTCGGACAGAATTTCTGCTCGGGCCCGTACTCGGCGCCGCACTGGGTGCAGATCTTCTTGATGCTCATGTCTTCAATGACAGTTGGGTGCGCCCCCGCGTCACCAGGTGCGGCGCGAGGGATCGTCCGCGGGGCGTCCCGCCCTCGGGAACCGCGCGGGCTTTCGCCCCGGCGTTCCCCAGGGTAACATCCGCGCGCAACCCGCTCCGAGGTCGAAATGGCTGTGCGTTCCAGATGGGTGCTCGTTGTGCTGCTCGCGGCCGGCGCCGAGCGCGCCCGGGCCCAGGAGTACCCACTGGCCCCACTGATCGCCCGCCTGCCGGGCAGCACCCGGGCGTTGGCCATGGCCAACGCCGACATGGGCGGCCGCGAAAGCGACGTGATCTTCTACAATCCCGCCCAGTTGGCCGTGGCCCACGGATCGGACGCCTCGGCGGAGCTCTACACCCACGGAGACCTGCTGGCGACGTTGTCTACCGAGACGGGTCTGGCTGGCGGCGCCCTAGGAGTCGGGGTGCAGTCTCTCACGTTCTCGAGCGCCTCGGATACGTACGCGTCACCCACCGAGCTGGGCACACGCGGCCCGCTGGCATCGTCCGGGCTGATCCTGGCCGCGGGGTACGCCCATTCGCTTTTCGGGTTTCGGGCGGGCGCCAACGTCAAGGTGCTGCAGCAGCAGATCGGCAGCGCAAGCGACACGCGCGCCGCGTTGGATGCCGGCCTGTCGTACGATCTCTGGCGTGGTACGGCCGGGCTGAGCGTGCAGAACGTGGGGCCCGATCTGCGGACGTTCAACGGCCACGTGTCGCAGCCCACGCAGGCCAACCTTGGGTTCTCCTCGGGCCGGTACGAGGCGGGTCCGCTGGATCTGAGCGCCGCGGCCACGGGCTCGGTGCTGCGCGGCCGGACGTTCGTGGCGGGGGGCGGCGGCGAGGTCTCGTACAGCTGGCTGGACGGCTACGCCGTCTCGGCGCGGGCCGGCGTGCGGCGGGCCGCCGAGGGCGAGGGCCCATGGACGGCGGGGGTGGGGATCTCGGCCGATCGGTTCGAACTCGACTACGCGTTCGAGTCGCGGGCCGGGCGGCCGGGCGCTCACCGCATCGGAATCCACATCCGGTGAGCACACGCTTCTCGATGGGCGCCGTCGTGGCGCTGCTGGTCGCGGGGCTTGGCGGCTGCACCCAGTCGCTCAAGCTCTCGGCCGACGATTCGGGCACCGTGCTGGCCCGGCAGCTGATCACGGCGCCCAACCCCGGCGAACCGGGCCCGTACCGCGTACGCTACCTCACCTACGGAAGCGGCACCGACGAGCGGCGGGCCGCGTATCGCGATTCGGTCGCGATCAGGACGCGCGCCGTGGACGCGTCGCCATTCGTGAAGATGTCGCCGCAGCAGGCCAAGGACCGGAAGGCGCTCTGGGGGTTCGACATCAAGCACGCGCCGCTGAATGCCCGCGTCTGGTACCCCGAAGGCCCGGGCCCATTTCCCCTGGTCGTGATCGCGCATGGCAACCACGATCCGACCGACTATTCCGACCCCGGGTACGCGTATCTGGGGCAGCTGCTGGCGTCGCGTGGATTCATTCTGGCGTCGATCGACGAGAACTACGTCAACGGCAGCTTGCGCGGCGAGAATGCCGGCCGCGCGTGGATCATGCTGGAGCACCTCGAGGCGTGGCGCGCCTTTACCGACAGCGCCGGCAATCCGTTCTACCACAAGGTGGACTGGAACGAGATCGGGATCATGGGACACTCGCGCGGCGGCGGCGCGGTGTCGCACGCCGTGCAGTTCAACGGCCTGGCACGTTTCCCCGACGATGCCAATGTGAAGTTCAACTTTCACTTCCACATCAACGCCGTGGTGGCGATCGCGCCGGTGGACGGGCAGTACAAGCCGGCGGGGAAGCTCGAGCCGATCGAGAACGTGAACTTTCTGGTAATTCATGGCTCGCACGACGGCGACGTATCGGAGTTCATGGGGATCCGGCCCTACGACCGGCTGCGGTTCACCGACGGGGGTTTCCATTTCAAGTCGGCCTGGTACGTGTACCGGGCCAACCACGGCCAGTGGAACACCGTGTGGAACAACCACGACAACGGGCCGCGCAGCGCCAACCGCCTGGATCTGCGCGCGCTGCTCACGCCCGAACAGCAGCGCCAGTTCGGCAAGGTGGTGATCGGCGGATTCCTGGAAGCCACCCTGCACCATCGCACGGAATACCTGCCGATGTTCCGTGACCAGCGTACGATCGGCCACTGGCTGCCCAGGACGATGTACATCACGCGGTTCCAGGAGAGCAGCTTCCGTCTGCTGGCCAACTACGACGAAGACGTGGATGTCACCACGGGGTCCGTGCCCGGCGTGACGATCAGCGGCGACAGCCTGGCCAAGTGGTACGAAGCACCCATTCCCCTGCGGTTCCCGAACGACGAGCAGAACACCAACGCCGCGTGGCTCGGCTGGAACGACCGCATCGCCGGCCCGGACACGGCGGCGCGCGGACGGCCGGCATCGTACACGTTCACGCTGTCCGACTCACTCGTCTCGTCGCTGCACGTGGGCGACAGCACGTCGGTGATGATGTCCATCGCACCGACGCGCGAGATGCCGGGGCCGCGCCGGGCGCCCGGGGACAGCGCGGGCAGGGATCGCGCGCGCCATGACGCCAGGGCGCCCATCGTGCACGACGACTCCGTACCGATGGACCTGACGGTGGAGTTGGTGGACGCCGATGGGCACCGGGCCCGCCTGCCGCTGTCGCTGTTCGGTCCGGTGCGGCGTCCGCTGGAGACGCACGTGCTCCGGCGGGCAGATCGCGAGAAAACGGAATTTCGCAATCCGTACGAGATCGTGCCGCAGACGTATCCCATGCCGCTCGCGGCGTTCGTGAAGGTGGCGCCGCAGTTCGAGCCGGCCAGGCTTCGCACCATACGGCTTCTGTTCGACCGCACGCCGTCGGGCACGATCGTGCTCGACGATGTGGGGCTGGCGAACATGGATCCGGCGTTCCTGCCGCCGGGCCCGTAGGCGCGGTCAGGCCGCGGGAGCGCGGAGCAGCAGCGAGCGGATGCGTTCGAGGAGCGTGAGGGCGCTGAACGGCTTCTGGAGGATCGGCGCTTCGGGGTCGTCCAGCGTGTGGCGGAGCGCCTCCTCGTCGACGTAGCCCGACATCAGGGCGATCACTGCCTCGGGGCGCTCGGCCGCGAAGGCGCGGGCCAGTTCGCCGCCGTTCATACGCGGCATCATCACGTCGGTGAGCAGGAGGTCGATGTCGCCCGCGTGGTGCCGCGCCACATCGAGTGCCTCGATGCCGTCGCGCGCCGTGAGCACGGTGTATCCCTCGTCGCGCAGGATGCGCTCGGCGAGGGCGCGCACGCCCTCGCTGTCTTCGGCGATGAGGATCGTACCCGTGCCACCCCGCACGACGCGCGAACGGGGCGGCGCCGGCCGCGCCGCCTGGGAGGCACCCGGGGTGGACGGCAGGTGGATGGCGATCGTGGCCCCCTGGCCTGGTGCGCTGTCGACGGTGATGAACCCACCGCTCTGCGTGACGATGCCGTAGACCATCGAGAGCCCAAGCCCCGTGCCGCGGCCCATCTCCTTGGTCGTGAAGAACGGTTCGAACAACCGCTCGCGCACTTCCGGCGTCATACCACTTCCGGTATCGATGACGCGGAGCACGGCATACGCGCCCGGAGCGTGGCGCGCGTCCGCGCCGGCCGCGAACTCGACGTTCGCCGTCTCGATCGTCAACGTACCGCCGGCCTGCCCTATCGCATCGCGGGCATTGAGCGCCAGGTTGAGCAGCACCTGTTCCATCTGGCCGGGATCGACGCGCACGATCGCGAGGTCGGGCTCGAGCCGCGTGGTGACCGCGATCGACTCGCCGAGCAGCCGCTGGAGGATGCGCGCGAGATCGGTGACCACGGTGTTCAGGCTCAGCGCCTCGGGGCGCATCACCTGGCGCCGGCTGAACGCCAGCAACTGGCGCGTGAGCGTGGCAGCGCGGTCGGTGGCCTTGCAGATCTCCAGCACGTCGGCCCGTCGCGGATCGTCGGCGCGGATGCTCTGGAACAGCACGTCACTGAACCCGCGGATGGCCGTGAGCAGATTGTTGAAATCGTGGGCCACCCCGCCCGCGAGCTGCCCCACGGCTTCCATCTTCTGCACGTGACGCAGGTCCTCTTCCAGGCGCCGCCGTTCCGTGACGTTGCGCGAGACGGCGAGGAAACCCTGCACCGCCCCCGTATCGTCGTCGACGATGGCCTGGTGCGTGGTCTCCAACCACACGTCCTTGCCGTCGTCTCGCTGGACGCGGAACGTGGTGGTCTCGACGCCATGGTGGCCGATCAAACGGCACTGCACGGCCTGCAGCCGCTCGGCATCGCCCGCATCGCAGAGGTCCGCCATCGAACGACCCACGAGCGCCTCGGGATCCATCCCGAGCAGCGACCGGCAGACGGGGGAGACGTACAGAAAGCGTCCGTCCAGCGACATTCGCGCGAGCATGTCCTGCGAATGCTCGGCCAGAAAGCGGTGCCGCTCCTCGCTCTCGCGCAACGCGTCCTCGGCGGCCCGGCGCGCCGTGATATCACGCGCCACGGCCAGCAGCGCCACCACGCGGCCGTCCCTGACCTCAATCTGCACGTTCTGCCCCACCCACACGTCGCGCCCGTCGGCGCGGAGCGCCGGGAACTCCCAGTAGGTCACGGGAATCTGCTGCTTGATCTGGCGCCTGTAGAGTTCGATTCCCTCCATGCGGAAGTCGGGACGCACGAAATCCAGATACGTGCGGCCGACGATCGAGCCCTCACCCATGCCAAGCACGCGCGATGCGATCGGATTGGCGTAGGTGAAGATGCCGCGGGGATCGATGCGATAGATGCCGTCGGTGGCGCTCTCGACGAGCAGTCGGTAACGCTCCTCGCTCTCGCGCAACGACGCGCCGACCCGCTTGCTTTCGGTTATGTCGCGCGACGTGATCGCGATGCCGTCTTCCACCCGCACCACCTGGTGCCGCACCCACTGCGGCGCGCGGTCGGCATCGTGCAGGCGCAGATCCTCGGCAAACGACTCACCCGTGGTCACGACGGCCACGCACCGGTCCAGGAATCCTTCGGCCCGGGCCTGCGGGAGCACCTCGGTGAGCAGATGCCCCGCCAGCTCGTCACGCGAGCGGCCCAGCAGCTCCTCGCCCCGGCGGTTCAGTTCGACCAGGCGAAAGTCCTGCACGGCGCCGTCGGCTCCGCGCGCGGATTCGAGAAGGAAGAACGCGTCGAGGCTCGCAGCGATGGCGCCGCGGAACCGGGTCTCGTCGTTGACAGTCGGTCGCGAAGGCACGGAGGCGTCGGAGGGGGCGGCAAATTCGGGTGAATCGTTCGCCCGCCGGTCGGTGTGGGTCAACCGGCGGGCGCCGAGCCCTATAATACCATCAACGGGTGCACGGCGCGCGGGGCGCCATCCCGTGGAGGAGGTGCGATGGGACGACCAGGAAGCCGCCGTCCGGCGACGCCGTGGAGCTTGTTGGCGGCAGCGCTGCTGCTCTGTCCCGCGCCGTCGCGCGCCCAGCTGGCGCCGCGAGACTCGTCGCGCGTGGCGCGCGCCGCCCGCGACGCCCAACGCGACTTCGAGTGGCACCGGCGCTCGAACCTGCAATGGACTTCGGGGGGATCGGGCGGCACCTGCGACGCGCGCATCGGCCGCTTCTGCTACTGGCACGGCACGACACCCGACAGCGCGCCGCCCGAGGCGGTGACCATCACACGCGCTCGCGACCGGCTGCTGGCCCAACTCGATACGGCGGCCCAGCGGTTGCCTGGAGACGGATGGATTGCCGGCCAGCGGGTTCGCTACTTTCTCGAAGCGGGGCGCCGAGACTCGGCACTCGCCGCGACGCGCGCCTGCGCGGCCGACGCATGGTGGTGCGAGGCCCTGCGCGGACTCGTGCTCCACGTCGACGGCCGCTACGCGGCCGCGGAGTCCACCTACGATCGCGCGTTGGCCGAGATGCCGGACAGCACGCGCTGCGCATGGACCGATCTATCCGTGCTGCTCGATGGCCGCGCCGCCGACCGCTATCGGGCGCTGAGCTGCGACGAACGCGGGGCCCTCGACGCCCGGCTCTGGTGGCTGGCCCAGCCGTTCTATTCGCTGGGCGCGAACGACCTCCGCACCGAGCACTTCGCACGCCTGACGATCGTCCGCATCGCCAGGGAATCCGTGTGGCCGGTGGCGGCGTCATGGGACACCGACGAGCACGACCTGATCGTGCGCTACGGATGGCCACGCTGGTTCGAGCGCGTCCGGCCGGTGCTCGACGCCGATCCCAACTACTCGGTCATGGGGCACGACCCGCAGCCGAGCTTCGCGTTCTTCCCCGACGGCCGGCTCATTGATTCGGTCTATCAAGCGGTACCGGGCGATTGGGACCTGACCGCCTATCGAGCCCAAACGCGTTACGCGCCGGCGTACACGGCCTCGGTCCCGCGGGTGCCGGTGCTGCTGTCGCGGTTCGAGCGCGGTGATTCCGCCGTCATCGTCGCCGCGTACGACGCCTCGGACGACACCCTGCTGGTGCGCCATCCGTTCGATGCCGCGCTGGTGGTGACACCAGACGAACGGCAGTACTTCACGTCCCGTCAGGCCGCCGCGCCCCGCACGGGAGCACTGATCGCCAACGTCCCGCGGCTGGCGGCGATCGCAAGCGTCGAACTCCTGGACACAGCCCAGCGCGCCGCCGGGAGAACGCGCGAGGCGGTCGCGCCCCTGCCCACCGGCCCGGAGTTGCGGCTCTCCGACGTATTGCTCTTCCGGCCCGACCCCACGGCGCCAATGCCGCAGACGCTTGCCGAAGCGGCGCGGACCGCGCTCGTTTCGGTGGCGGACACGACGCGCGCGCTGGGATTGTACTGGGAGGTGTACGGGCGCATTAACGCCGGCGAGCCGGTGAACGTCTCATTGACCATCGAGCGCACGGGGATGGGGTGGTGGCAGCGGGCACGCCAGTGGCTGCGAGTGGGAGGCGGCAGTGCGCCGATCGCCCTCCGCTGGCATGACGCGGCCCGGGCGGGCCAACCGGCGATGCGCCGCGCGGTATCGGTGGACCTGTCGCGGCTGGATGGCGGCACGTACGCGCTGAGGCTCGAGGTTGAGACTTCGAGCGGAAGGAAGGCGGAAACCGGGCGAACGCTGGACATCCGGCGATAGCGCCGGCCTGCCGCCCTCTGGACGGCGGCGGGCCATTGAGGCACTGTGAATGCGCGCGTCGCGTTCAACGGCGCCGGGTTGGAATTCGTAGCATCGACAAGAAACGAACGGCCGGGGGCTAGCGCGAACCCGGCCGCCTGATTTTCGATCATGCCGGCTGCCCGTCCCCCCTTAACCGTCCGCCCGCCCGATGACTTCAGAAGAACTGCAACAGATCACGACTGCCATGAACGCGGTACGATCGATCGTACGCGCGCTCCGCGTGTCGTCCCGGATGATCGAGAGCAAGATGGGCATCAGCGGCGCGCAGCTGTTCGTGCTGCAGCAGCTGGCCGACCGGCCGGCGCACTCGTTGAACGAACTCGCCGATCGCACGGCCACGCACCAGAGTTCGGTGTCGGTGGTCGTGCGCCGCCTCGTGGACCACGGCTACGTATCGCGGACCGCGGCGGACGCCGACCGGCGGCGCGTCGAGCTGGCCCTCACCGACAAGGGGCACCGCCTGCTCGAGCACGCCCCCACCACCGTGCCCGTGAAACTGCTGCGCGGCGCGCGCGCGCTGAGTGCCGAAACCCGAAAGGCGCTGGCCGAGCACCTCCAGGAGTGGGTGCGCGCATCGGGCATCGAAGACACCGCCCCGCCCTTGCTCGGCGACGATACCGACATCGCCAGCGGGTAGCTCACTCGGGATCCCAGGCCGGCAACAATAGCGAGAACACGCTTCCGCCGCCCACGCGCGCGGCGTACTGCACCACGCCGCCCTGCGCCCGCGCAAGCCGTTGGGCGATGGAGAGACCGAGGCCCGCCCCCCCGTCATTGGCCGCCGCGGGCGGCCGGTAGAACGGCTCGAAGATCTGGTTCACCTCGCTGGGCGGCACGCCGGGGCCCCGGTCGGCCACGGAGAACCGGAGTTGGTCGCCCTGCCGCGTCGCCGCGAGGTCCACGGGCGTGGCCGCGGGCGCGTAGCGCAACGCATTCTCCACCAGATTGCTCAGGATGCGCAGCGTGTGCACGAAGTCGAACATGCCGAACAGCGCCGGTTGTGACAGGTCGAGAGTGGTCACCACGCGCCTGCCGCGGGCCGCGCCGGAAAACTGGCGCACCACGGCGCCGATCACGTCTTCGGCGGAGTTCAACTCGGTGTTCGTACGGAACGTGCCGCCCTTGATGCGCGACAGGTCGAGCAGGTCATTGACCAACCCCGAGAGCCGGTCGGCCTGTTCCTCGATGACCATGGCGTTCTCGTCGCCCCGGAGCGCCGCGTCCTGGGCCAGCGCCTTGATGGTGGTGAGCGGTGTACGGAGGTCGTGGCTCACCGTGGCGAGCAGGATGTCTTTGAGACGGTTCGCTTCGCGCAGCCCTTCGGCGTGCGCCGCCTCGCCCTCGAGCCGCATACGCTCCACGCCCAGGGCCGCGTAGTACGTGAGTGCTTCGAGAAACTCGTCTTGCGCCCGGTCGAGCATGATATCGGTGGGGTGGTAGAGGCGCAGCCGGCCCACGGCGTCGCCGTGCGCCGTGAGCGGCAGGACGCGCGTGTGCGCGCCGTCGGCCGGCGGCCAGGCACCGGCGTGCGCCACCTCCGATTGCTCGACGCCCAGCACCCGATCGATGGCGCACGAGTCCACACGCAGTTCGTCGCGGATGACGCGGGCGATCGCACCGAGCGCCCGCTCCGGTGTCCCCGCGTTGAGTGTTTCCGACCCGAGGTGGGAGAGCCGCGTCACCTCGTCGGCCCGGCGGCTCGCCTCCACCGCCTCGGCCTGGGCGCGCGCCAGCAGTTCGGTAGTCGTGACCGACGTGGCCAGGAACGCGAACAGCATCACCAACTCCAGCGGCTTGCCCACCCCAAGCGTGTCGTACGGCTGCTGGAAGAAATAATTGATGAACACGAACCCCACGCACGCCATCAGGAAGCCGAACCCGCGGCCTCCTCCCACGCTCCCGCCGAGCACGACCAGCAGGTACGCCAGCACGACGTGCGCTTGATCGATGTCGGGGCGCATGCGCGCCATCGCGAACGTGACGAGCAGCAGCAGCAGCGTCCACAATACCCGTCCGCCGAGCGACGGACGATGGACGGTGCTATGCGCTTTGCTCGAAACGGTAGCCGACACCGGGCTCCGTGATGATGAGTTGTGGGCGCGACGGATCCTGTTCGATCTTCCGTCGCAGGTTGGTGATGTGTACGCGAAGGTACTGCTGCGGGTTGCCGAACGCACGCCCCCACACGGCGTCGAAGATCTGTTGGTGGGTGAGCGTGCGCCCCGATGCCGTCGCGAGGCTGCGCAGGATCTCCCACTCGATGGGCGTGAGGTGGATGGCACCCGCGCCGCGAGAGACGCGGCGCCGCACGAGGTCGATCGTCAGCCCGTCGACCGTGATCGTCGAGGCGTGCGACGGCGCCGACAGCGATTGGAACCGGCGCAGGTGCGCCCGCACGCGGGCCGAGAACTCGAGCGTGCTGAAGGGCTTGGTGATGTAGTCATCGGCGCCGAGATTGAGCAGCGCCACCTTCTCCTCTTCCCCGTGGCGCGCCGTGAGCACGACGATGGGCATCGTGCCCCAACGGCGTACTTCGCGGCAGACGTCGGCGCCCGCCATGTCGGGCAGCCCGAGGTCGAGCACGATGAGGTCCGGCGTGGTGGCGGCGGCCTGATCGATGCCCTCGCGCCCCGTGGCGACCTCGACCACGTGATCGGTGAGATCGCGGAGCGCGTTGCGCACAGCGCGCCGGATGTGGACTTCGTCATCGATGACCAACAGGGTCGGCTGGCCAACGGCTTCGGATAGGGGAGTATCGACGGTAGTCACGGGTGTGTCTCCTCACGGGCAGAAATCCAACCTGCGTTCTCTACACCAAATGGACCCCCGGGTCCCGGCCCGCGCCACAAAGGCGATGTGAAGTCGCCCGCCGGGGGCCGGCCGGCGCGCGATCGGGCCCGGCCCGAGCGCGGGCGGTTGCGGTGCGGGGGTCGTCGCGTTCAGTTCAGGCGTCGTACCCGTCCTCCCGACCCCTGCGCGACCGCAAACTGGAGACCCACCGACATGTCGAAAGCCGCCGCTGCCGCCACCCTGGTGCTCGCGCTCAGCGCTCCATCAGTGCCGCGGCAGAGTACCACGCCGGCGCCGCTCGTTCCGCCGAGCACGTACCAGGAGCTCCACTGGCGGTTCGTCGGCCCCTTCCGCGCCGGCTGGGCGACGATGGCCGAGGGCGTGCCGGGCGAGCCCAACACCTTCTATTTCGGCGCGGCGGGAGGCGGCGTCTGGAAGACCACCGACGCCGGCCGGACGTGGCACGGCCTGCTGCAGCACGAGGGGGCGTCGGCGGTGGGCGCGCTCGCCATCGCGCCATCCAGTCCGAACGTCATCTACGTGGGCACCGGTGAGGTCGCGGCACGGTACGATATCGCCGCAGGCGACGGTGTGTACCGCTCCGACAACGGCGGCGAGAGTTGGACCAACGTCGGCCTCGCGGCCACGCACCACATCGGCCGCATTCTGGTCGATCCGCGCGACCCCAATCGCGTGCTCGTCGCCGCCCTGGGTCACGTGTTCGGCCCCAACGCAGAGCGCGGGGTGTATCTGAGCACCGACGGCGGCAAGCACTGGAACCCCGTGCTGCAAGTCAACGACGCCACCGGCGCCGTGGACCTCGCCTGGGATCCCGAGCACCCCGCGGTGGTGTACGCCGCCATGTGGCAGATGCGCATGCACCCGTGGATGGACTACTTCATGCCGCAGTCGGGGCCCGGCTCCGGTATCTACAAGAGCACCGACGGTGGTGAGCACTGGGGCCGGCTCACCGGCGGCCTCCCGTCGTCGAACGTCGGACGCGTGGGCCTGGCGGTGGCTCGCGGGAGCGGTGGCGACGTGGCCTACGCCTCGATCGCGCTCGAGGGGTCGACGCTCACCACGGCGCCCGCCGCGCACGACGCCAGCGGGCTCTACCGCACCGACGACGGCGGCGCTCACTGGCGCCTCGTGAACGGCGACCCGGCGCTGGCCAGCAGCTACTTCGGACGGGTCACGGTGGCGCCGAACGATCCCAACACGGTGTACGTGATGGGCCAGTCTATCCGGCGCTCCACCGACGGCGGCAAGACGTTCGAGTTCTTCAAAGGCGCGCCGGGCGGCGACGACTACCACTTCCTGTGGATCGACCCGCGCGACCCGACGCACATGATCTCGGGCGCCGATCAGGGCGCGGCGGTCACGGTGAACGGCGGCGCCAGTTGGTCGAGCTGGTACAATCAGCCCACCGGGCAATTCTACCACCTGGCCGTGGACGATCGCTTCCCGTATCGCATCTACAGCGGTCAGCAGGACAACGGCACGGTGGAGCTCTGGAGCCGCGGCCCCTATGGCGTGGTCGACGAACGCGACTGGCACCCGGTGGGCGGCGACGAGCGTGACTACATGGTGCCGAAGCCGGGGGCGCCCGACACGGTGTTCGGCACCGGGCTGGGCGGGCACATGTCGCGGTTCGACGAGGTCACGCGGCAGTCGGCCGAGGTCTCGCCGTGGCCGGTGTCCACATACGGCGCCTATCCGCTCGATGTGAAATACCGCTACACGTGGATCACGCCGATGGCGTTCTCGCCCCTGCCCCCGCACACGATGTACCTGGGGGCGCAGAAGCTGTTCGCATCGGACGACGACGGCGACCACTGGCGGACGATCAGCCCCGACCTGAGCGCGAAGAAGGCCGGAGTACAGGACTGCGCCGACGCCGACCTCGCGCGCGCGCGCGACTGCGGGTTCGGCGTGATCTTTTCCATCGCGCCGTCGCCAGTCGCGCGCGGCACGATCTGGGTGGGCACCGACGACGGAATGATTCGCGTAACGACCGACGGCGGCGCCCACTGGCGCAACGCCACCCCCGCTCTGGTGCCGGCGTGGGCCCGCATCGACAACGTCGAGCCGTCGCCGTTCGACACGCGTACGGCATATGCGTCCGTGGATATGCACCGCATGGACCGCGACGCGCCGCTCGTCATCCGCACGACGGACGGGGGCAAGACCTGGCAGTCGATCTCCGACGGCATCCCGGCCGACGAATTCGTGATGGTCGTGCGCGCCGATCCGGCCAAGCGCGGCCTGCTCTACGCCGGCACGAGCCGCACGGTGTACGTGTCGTTCGACGACGGCGGGCACTGGCAGCCGCTGTCGCTCAATCTGCCCACCACCTGGTACCGCGATCTGCTCGTGCACGACGGTGACCTGATCGCCGCCACGCAGGGCCGCGGCATCTGGATCCTGGACGACGTGGAGCCGTTGCGCGAGGCGGCGGCCGCGGCCGCTCGTCCGGCCCATCTGTTCGCGCCGCTGACGGCGACGCGGCTCCGGAACGATGAGAACCGGGACACGCCCTGGCCGCCCGGGACGCCGGTGGCGAAGAATCCGCCCACCGGCGCCGTGCTCGATTACTGGCTGGCGAGCGAGGCGAACGGCCCGGTGACGCTCACCGTTCGCGACGCAGCGGGCCGCGTCGTGCGCACGTTCTCGAGCGGCGATTCCGCCGAGCATCTGCCCTCATCGCAATACTTCGAGAACGGGTGGCTGGGGCCCGAACCCACGGTGTCGGCCGCCGCAGGCATGCATCGATTCGTGTGGGACCTGCGCTATCGACGCCCCGACGCGCTCTCGTACGACTACTCCATCGCGGGGGTGTGGCACGAAGGCACCCCGCTCGATCCGCGCGGCCCCCTGGCGCTGCCCGGCCGCTACACGGTGACCCTGGGGGTGAGCGGCGCGACGTACACGCAGCCGCTCACCGTGCGGATGGATCCGCGCGTGCACGTGGCCGAAGCCGCGCTCCGCGCGCAGTTCGCCCTGGCGCAGGCAGTGGATTCGACGCTCGGCCGCGCAGTGGCGGCGCACCGCGAGATCACGAATCTGCTCGCCGGTCGGAAGGCCACGCTGCCGGCCGCCGCCGTCGATTCCCTCAACGCCATTGCCGACGGCGGCAGGCCGAGCCTGTCGTCGGTGGCCGCCGTGCTCAGCAGTCTGGCGACGGCGGTGGTGGCGGCCGATGCCGCGCCCACGCAGGGCGAACAGGCGGTGTTGCGGGAGTACACCCGCCAGCTCGACGCGCTGCTCGCGCGGTGGAAGGCACTGGGCGTGCGAAGTCAGCGGTGACTTCGCGCGCCGGTTGCCGCCGACTTCAGCGCGTGCGCGCGCGGATGTCGGCGAGTTGCAGACGCAGGTCCTGATTGGCCTTGAGAATGTCGGCCAGCAGGTCCGCGGCCGGACCGTCATCCACCACCGTCGGCTCGGGGCCGAAGCGCTTGTTCATCCCCATGTGGCGCGTGGGATCGATGCGCACCTCGTGCGGCAGGATCAGATCGGCTTTGCCGTCCATGACGCGGACGGCGAAGAACTTCTTGCCTTCCTTCTCCATGTAGCCGAAGTGGATTCCGGTGGCTTCTTTCGGCCACGGCGGGAGGTTGTGCGTTTTGCCGTCGGTACCGACGAACGTCGTGGCGCCGGTCTTGAGCTGCGAGAAGTTCGGGTCGAAGGCACCGTGGTACATGAGCGCGTGTTTCATTCCGGGTCTCGGTTTGGAGTGGGCACGGGTTATGGATGCTTCTCGGTATCGCGCAGGTGGGTGAGCCGCTGCTTCACGTTTGCCACCTGGGGTTGCAGGTCGGAATCGGCGTTCTTCCACAGCTCGACGAATTTCGAATAATAGTTGGCGGCCTCGCCAGGGTTGCCCTGGGCCTCGTATAGCTCGCCGAGGCTCTTGTACACGAAGGCGAGTTCGTCGCCGTCGGGGGTCATGGCGAACGCGTACGGGGTGTCCAGATAACGGTGAAATTCGGCGATCGCCGAATCGGGCATGTTGGCCTGGTCGAACGCCATGCCGAGCGTGACGGCCACGCACTTCGCGCAGTCGCTGGCCGGCCCGTCGGGGAGCGAATCGGCGGCGCGGAATTCGCGAACGGCGTCGAGCGGGCGCTTCTCGGCCAGCGCGACGTAGCCGAGCGCGGAATGGCGCGCGGGTTGGTCGACGCGGAGAATGCTCG
>Ga0307373_10009129_pt1 | contig 14904 bp, 11 predicted proteins | sample OX2MG_FD_202534 | JGI IMG/M metagenome (GOLD analysis project Ga0307373, IMG submission 202534) | Soil microbial communities from Risofladan, Vaasa, Finland - OX-2 | ecosystem: Environmental > Terrestrial > Soil > Coastal area > Acid sulfate soil | place: Finland: Risofladan, Vaasa | collected... | reverse complement strand
CGGAGGGTTGAAAGTCACGGAGCGAAGCGGAGTGCGCACTTATATGTCGCAAGCGACATCGTGCCGGAGCAGCATCGGCGACGAACGAGGATTCAGCGGGCAATGGCAATCTACCATTTCACAGCGAAAGTGATCAGCCGCGGCAAGGGACGGAGTGCCGTCGCGGCTGCCGCCTATCGCTCGGGCTCGAAACTCCACGACGCCCGCCAGGACCTGAACTTCGACTACACCCAGAAGTCGGAGGTCGTGTTTTCCGAGATTCTGTTGCCCGAAAGCGCTCCCGCCTGGATGGCGAATCGCGAGGCGCTTTGGAACGCGGTTGAGGCCGGCGAGAAACGCAAAGACGCTCAACTCGCGCGCGATATCGAGTTCGCCCTACCCAAGGAACTGAGTCGCGAACAAGCCATCGCACTGGCGCGCGACTTCGTCCGAAGCGAGTTCGTCGCGCGCGGTATGGTCGCCGACCTTAACGTTCACTGGGAGCCGGATAATCCGCACGTCCACCTAATGCTCACGATGCGCGAGCTTAACGCGGACGGATTCGGCCGCAAGGTAACGGACTGGAACAAGGTCGCTCTGCTCAAAGAGTGGCGTGAGCGTTGGGCCGATCTGGCCAACGAACATCTGCTCCGCGCCGGCCATGATGTTCGCATCGATCACCGCAGCTACAACGAGCAAGGCGTCGAACTGGAGCCGACCAGCCATCTCGGCAAAGCGGTCGAGGAGATGGCGGCGCGCGGCGAATACGCCGAGCGAGCCCGGCAGCTTGAGGAGGTCCGCGAGAGAAACGCGCGACGAATCGAACGGCGGCCGGAGATTATCTTCGAGAACCTCACACGCCAGCGTTCGACCTTCGCGCGCAACGACATCGCCCGTGAAGTATTCCGCTGCGTTGACGACGGCGAACGCTTCCGGAAACTGATGGCGCGCCTCGAAGGCTCGCCCGAGTTGCTGATGCTGACACCAAATTTGATCCGCGATGGCGAAGTGGTCGAACCGGCTCGATACTCGACACGCACGATGCTCGCGATCGAAGCGCGGATGGCCGAGAGCGCTCAGCAGATGGCCGCGAGCCACCGCCATCGAGTCAGTGGAAAGAAGGTTGACGAGACGCTCGATCGGCACGGCTACTTGAGCGCCGAGCAGAGAGACTCGGTGAGGGCGATGACAAGTCCGCGGCAGATAGAGGCGGTCGCCGGCTCTGCCGGCGCCGGAAAGTCGAAAGCCGTCGAGGCAGCGCGCGAGGCATGGCAGGCGGAAGGTTATCGCGTGATTGGCGCCGCGCTTTCGGGAATAGCCGCCGAAAACCTGAACTGCGAGAGCGGGGTGGAAAGCCGGACGCTCGCATCGTGGGAACACTCGTGGCAACAGGGACGTGACCAGCTCAGCGCGCGAAGTGTTCTGGTCATCGACGAGGCCGGGATGGTCGGAAGCAGGCAGCTTGAGCGCGTGCTTTCCGAGGCGAAACGGCACGGCGCGAAGGTAGTGCTCGTCGGCGACGCCGAGCAGCTCCAGCCGATTGAGGCTGGCGCGGCGTTCCGGGCAATTGCCGAGCGCGTCGGCTATCAGGAGCTCACGGCGATCCGCCGCCAGTGTGAGCAGTGGCAGCGCGACGCGAGCCGGGATTTCGCGTGCGGCGAACCCGCTCGCGCGCTTGAGCGATACCAGGCGCATGGTGCGATTGAATTTGCCCAGACGCGCAGCGATGCCAAGCAACGGCTGATTCAGGACTGGGCGAAGCACCTTGTGGCAGAACCCGATGGAAGCGTGCTGATTCTCGCCCATACCCGAGCCGACGTCCGAGACCTCAACGATCGAGCGCGGCAGATTCTTCGGGAGCGGGGCGGGCTTGGGAACGACGTCGCGGTCGCGGTCAGCCGCGAGGTGATGCAGTCTGACGGCACCGTCGTGATCGAACGCTCGGAGCGAATTCTCGCGCGCGGGGACAGGGTGATGTTTCTCAAGAACAACCGGGAACTCGCGGTGAAGAACGGCTCGCTCGCGACCGTCATCGAGGTGACAACCAGTGCAATCGCGGCTCGGCTGGACGGAAAGGAGAAGCGAGAAGTCGAGTTTCGTCTCGCGGATTATTCCGCGCTCGATTATGGCTACGCCGCGACGATCCATAAGGCCCAGGGCGCGACAGTCGAGCGTGCGTTCGTGCTGGCGACACCCGGTATGGACCGCCATCTCGCTTACGTCGCGATGACGCGCCATCGGGAGCAAGCGGAGATCTATGCCAGCCGGGAAGATTTCAATGACTTCCAGGCGCTCAAACAGCGGCTGTCACGCGAACGGATGAAGGACACGACGCTCGATTACGCCGAACGCCGCGGTCTTGAAGTGAGTCACAGAAGCGCGGGGCGCGACGACACGAATGCGGCGGATCGTAACCCGATCGAGCGATTCAAGAAGGCTCAGCAGGAGTTCATTCAAGCCACCAGCAGAGCAGATTTTGATCCGACAGCGAAAGCTCGAACGACCGAATTGCGCGAGGAAATGAGCAATGCCGCCGCCGAAATTGCCAAGAGCGCAGCACGGTTGCAGGAGGCCGAGCGTGTCGGCATTGCCGCCCAGGTGCGCGATTTTATTCGCCGCGCCGAACGCGAAAGCGGGATGGCCAAAGCGAGAGGAATCGAAAAGGGAGACGGGCTCGAAAGATGAGACGCGGCGGGCCGAGGCTTGCCTCACAAGCTCACATGATCGCTATTTTTGTGAAATGAAACAGCGCCCGTGCTCACGCCGCGAACATCTCCTGAAGTACCGACAATACTTGCTGGAACGTCGAGGGAGCCACGCGGCCGAGACTGCGAATCACACGCTCCCGATCGACCGCCCGGATTTGATCGAGCACAACATGACCAGCCTTTCCTGCAAAACGGCAGGCAACACGAAACGGATAGCGATGCCCGCCGGTAGTCAGCGGCGCGACGATGAAGGTGCGCAGATGCCCGTTGAGCTCGTAGGGAGAGACAACCACGCACGGGCCGTCTTTCTAATTTCGCCTCCACGGGTTGGACTGAGATCTACGAGAAGCACTTCGCCGCGATGTATTTCGCTCGGCGCTACCATGTCCACTCTTTGTTATCGAAACGCGTGCTGGTTGGCGCGTCAAGTAATTGATCCTCATCCCGCGCGCGGGCCAGCTTGGCAGCTTCGCTCCAGCCGGCTCGCACGTGCGCCACGGCGGAGATTACGATTGCGCCATTGCGGGCACGGATCTCGACTTCATCCGACAGTCCCGCCTCGGCAATCAGCGGCTTCGGCAGACGAACACCTCGCGAGTTCCCGATGCGGACAATACGAGCCTTCATAGCCGACACTCCTGCACGTTACGTGGTTACGAAGTAAGCACAGCTCCACCCCAGGATCACTTCTTGCGGGGAGATGGTGCCCGCCGATTCTTGCGCCCGCTGGGCTTTGGAAATCCGGCGACGACGCTTTCCGGCAGGAACGCTGTCTTGAGAGCGTCGATGTCTCTCGCGGAAACCCCGCTTTCACTAAAGACGGGCTCCCATCCCTCGATGTGATCGCGGACTTCCGCGGCGATCTGTGTCGCTCGTGAGCTCGTGAGGCCGAAGCGCGCCGCTTCGGACAACGCGTTCTTCAAGGTTGCTTCGCGGCTCCGAGAACTGACGCCGATACCCTGCATGCGGGTGTAAGAACTCTGCGGATGGGGCACGAGATCGTATGCCGGCGACAGCCGCCAACCGGCTTTGTCGAAAATGACGGCGTGATTTCGCAGATGGTCGTCGTCGTTGCTGACCAGCATGTTGAAGATCATCCGTCGGAATAGCTGCTCGCCGTCGTGCTTGAAGTCCTCGACCAGCTTCCGAAGACTGTCCGCGAGCGCCGGGTAGCTCCCCCTCGATGCTTCATCTTCGCGAAGCCCAAGCAGGGTGAGTCCGCTCATGAAATGCATGCGAGCAAAGCCTTTGGATGCCCTGACGCGATCGAAACGCTGCGTGAGCATCACCTTTCGGTTTCCTACATCGATCAGTTTGAGCTCGGGAGTTTCGATTCCACACTGAGCCGCGAGTGTCAGGGTCGCGTACTCGATCGCGGCAATCTCGAGACGATCCTTCGCGGATGGGAACTTGGCAAGCCAAAGCTCGTCATCCATGTGAATCGTCGCCTTGGGCCTTGCTCCACCGAGGCTCGAACCATGCTTGAGCAGCATCACAACTGCGGGATCGACCGGCTGTCCGGCCTCAATGGCGGCGGCAGCGGCCAGCAACGTAGCAAGGTCCGTTCGCTCGGGCGGAGGCTCGCGATTTGGCGGTAGGTCGGAACGTTCGGAAAACCCGAGTGCTCCGGCGCGATCGTCGCCGGCTTCCACCAGATACGTGAGTTCCGACGCCTCTGTGACGGCGAGCCGCTTTTCGATTACGCGCCGCCCCCAGTCATCAGGCGAGGCGTCTCGAATGACGCCTAAGATTCCATACAGGTCCGGCGACTCGAATCGCCGCCCGCGTTCCAACGGAAGCCGCTCTGGATCCAAAGGAATTGCCGCTTGGCGATCCAGGTAGCTCCTGCCATACAGAAACGAAAAAATCGGCGACGCTGGAGTTTCGTCGTAATCGAGCCGCCCCGCGACTACGGGATCAATCTGATCCGGAAGGTAGATCCAGACGTAGGCGCTAGAATTCGTCGTGGGCACGGCCTTTCGCCATTCTCACCGACTTCGGAAGGCGGCGGATCTCCAACGCCTTGCCCAAGGTGTCCTCATCCGGATGGGCGAGCCGACGAAATTGTGGCAGCATCCCGAGAGCCCACAGCGCGCTTGCCCACGTTGCGATACTGATTCCGGGGTCGCCGGCTTCCATTCGCTGTAAGGTGGAGGTTGCGACCAAGAGGCGTCTTGCAAAGTGAGCCTGGCTTTCATGGCGGCGTATTCGTGCCGTCCTCAAGTGCTCGCCGAGTTGACGGACCGCCACTGCGACCTCGCCGGGGAGCCCCGACTTTGAAAGCGAAGCTTTCGCCATGATCTTCTGGCTGTTGAATGACCGATATATCGATTCTTAGTTGTGATTATGACCGATATATCGGTCCTGCGTCAAGCCGGGAAACCTTTGTGGAAACAGTAGGCGTGACAGTTATAGTCCTAAAGACCTTTTCGCTCACCATCTTCTGAGAGCTCTGGCTATGATGGGCTGGCGATATTTATCGGATCGCGTATATTTACAAATCTAGTGAATAAACCTAGTACAGTAAAAATTGAAGGCCCATTCGAAGCTGATGCGCTCCGCATCCTGCGCGATACTCCTGGAATAAGCGTGATCAGCCGCGAGCGCAAACAGGCCGGGAATCACAAGGCTGAGGCTACCGTTCGATTCGCAGGGACGCGCGCTAACCTTACTGTCGAAGTAAAGCGGCGCGTCAATGCTGCAACGGCTTGGCAGCTCGTCCACAAGTTGTTGGAACATCCCGGCGCCCCCTTATTCGTTATAGCCGCCGAGACCACCGCGGAGGCTCGGCAGATTCTCCAGAACCACGGTGTGGCCCTCGTTGACGGGCTGCGGAATGCTCACATTGCGCTGCCCGGACTCTTTTTTCACATCGAAGGGCATCGTCCGCTGCGTCGACTGAAATCGGATGGACCACCGACCCGGCTCAGCGGTAAGTCCGCTGTCGCCGTTCAGGCTCTTCTCCTCAACCCAAACCGTGCATGGCAAGTCCACGAGGTTGCCAGGGAGGCGCGCATTTCGCCGGGTCTAGCCCACCGCGTACTCGCTCGGTTGCAGGCAGAAGGAATCGTCGCCGCCGAGGGTAGCGGGCCGAACCGCGTGCGTCGTGTGACGAATCCGACCGCCTTGCTCGACCTGTACGCTGAAGAGAGCGCGGCAGTGCCGATTCGCACGATTGCCTACGCGTTAGCTCAAACGCCGCAGGAGCTTATCAAGCGGTTGGAAACTAATCTCGGACGGGACGGCCTCGAGTATGCGCTCACTGGTGCCGCTGCTGCGAGCTTGGTCGCGCCGTTTGTCACGGCAATTCCGATCACAGAGGTCTGGGTCACTGCGAACAAGGCACGTGAGGAACTCTACGAGGGCGTTCAGGCTAAACCGGTAACGTCGGGACCGAACATCGTCTTTCTACAGACGAACGGCGACGCGCCGCTCGCGCTTCGCGAGCGCACGAAAGAGCTTTGGCTCGTAAACCGGTTCCAACTCTATACTGACTTGCGGCGTGATCCTCGTCGCGGCCAGGAACAGGCGGATCATCTTCGCCGGATGGTAATCAAATTTTGAATCGGCGCCCCATCACACCGACTACAACGAAGAGGCTACCGCCCGCTGTTAACGTGCTCTGGTTGACCTGCCCCCAAAGTTTGGTCCTCGGATAATGGAAGTTCCCGGTTAGTGGCATCGTTCTGATGTCAGCTTTCCGGTCCGCCATCTACCCGGAAAACTGTCGATTTTCTTGGATCGAAGCTTGCCGAGAAGAGGAGCGGCTGATCTAATTGGGATGTGGAACGGGAGGTGCGGTGGGCGGAAGAAATGGGACAACTTGCATTCGGCTTTGCGCGCGGCGCGCGACCTGCGGAGTGCAGGGGTGCGGCGGCCGCGGCCGTTCCTTTTTGAGCGTATTTCAATAGGCGCGGCACCAGACGTACTTCGATCGGACAGCGCTCATACAACTCGCCGCTGCGCGCGATCGTAAGGTTTCGAGTACCTTGGGATTTGACTTGGCGGAATCGAAGAGCGCCGCTACTGAGGAGCGATTCGGAAGGCGTTCGGTTTCAGCCAGTCCTAGGTGGCAAAGAATCGAGGCGGTGGAACCGTCGCTCAGCATCAAGCTGAGCTTTCATTCGCTCTAGCGGATGACCGCCAGCCGACGGTCGCGTAATATGTCTCCAAGTCTGGCGTGAAAGGGTCCATTTGCTTGATTAAACGGGGTAGTCCCGGTTAGAGTATCTCAGCCTTCCGGGAGGGGGACTCACTCTTGCCTGGTTCAATCGGCGTATCAAATAGCGATTCCGATAGAGGCTCATCAGAGAATCCCGTCACTGAAGCCAATGCGGCGCTTCGTCAATATAGAGAAGTAATCAGGCCGAAGCTGGTAGAGCTATCGCCGGGATCTGCCGCAGATTTCGATCGAGAAGTTGAAAGGATCGAAAGGAAAATTGGTGCTCAGATTGAGGAGCGCGCGATATGCTTTCTGGGGAATTCGGGTGTTGGCAAGAGCACGTTGATAAATGCTCTGGTGGCCGGTAAAGAACGAATCTTGCCGCAGGGAGGTATCGGGCCGCTTACCGCTCTCGCCACGAGTGTCAAATACTCGGCCGAACCCTATTTCAAAGTAGAATATCTCTCTGCGAACAAGCTGAACAATTTGATCTTCGCAATCGACGCGAGCTATAGAGCGGAACTGCAGCGCCAGGGTAAGGCTGTTCCGCAGTCCGGGACCGATCTGCCGATAGACGCAGACGCCCACTGGGAAGCCGAGGCTATCACAGTCTCGGAGCATGGCGAGCAGACCAAAGGCAGAGACTACAGGAAGCAGGCAAGGCTGCTGGTCAAGGGCAGTCAAAACGGCGAAATCGACGTTGAGTATTTGATCGACTGTCTTCGTATTGCAGCTGGAAGTAAGCCGGTTTGGGGTCGGAGTCCCGAGGAGGAAGATCGGGCTCGAATCGATTCAATAAAGGAATGCCTGGCCGTATCCAAAGCCGGCACCACGAAAGAGCGCCGTGACTGCAAAATAAACCGAGCCGCGTTTCTTGGAGACCTTCGAGATCACGCATCTGGATTTCTGGCTCCGCTAATTAAGACGCTGGAGGTTGGTTGGAATGCTGACGTGCTCCGCGATGGTATGGTTTTGGTCGATCTTCCGGGTTTAGGGGTTGCGAACGATGAATACCGTGAGATCACGCTCGACTGGGTGCGGAGACGAGCTCGCGCGATCGTAGTTGTTACAGACAGATCGGGTTTGCGCGAGGCTGAAGCGGAGTTGCTTCGCACCAGCGGCTTTCTGGGCCGGCTCCTACATTCGACCGACGACCCGGCTGCCGATCCCGTCGAGCTTATCGCGGTTATCGTCAAAATAGACTTGAGCGCCGACGACTCATGGCGAGATGATCGAGACGCGAACGATACCGCTAGCCGCCCATGGCAGGAACACTTTTCAGAAAAATGCGACGAAGCGCGTTCAATGATTGTACCGCAGTTGCGCGAAGAGCTGCGCAAAATTCAAGGAACGGTGGCAGAATCGATCCGAAGCGACTTTCAAGACGTTGTTGACCGGCTACTCGATCAATTGGAAGTCCACGCGGTTTCAGCGCCGCAATACGCGAAATTGCTCGCTCAGGATGACGATGATCGTGCCCGCATTCGGGAGCTCGACGAATCTAACGTTCCCGAGCTTCAGTCGGCATTGGTTAACGTCGTCCGTGAGCGACAGCGACGCCTCGAAATCGCGCTGACAAGCAGTACGGTGGATTTCAGACTGCGTCTGCGCTCAAACCTAGAACTGATCCGAAATCAGTGGCAGGACGACAAAAGAACGACACAAGAGATCGAGCAACTCAGCGCCGATCTCGAGGAGTTTCTTCAACCCCTCCGTCATGAGCTTAGCGCTCGCAAGGGCGAATTCCGCGAATTTCTCAGAGGGTCAATCCCGACCGAGATTCAAGATCTCGTCGACAAGGCGGCGGCCGATGCAAAAGAACAGATCGCCATCTTTCTTGGGTCTCTTGGTGACGCTCATTGGGCGACTCTTCGGGCGACGGTGAGGCGCGGCGGTGCATTTGTGGGCGCGCGACAAATCGACCTGCCGGCCGACTTCGCCAAGATATTCGAGGAGCCGGTGGCCGTTATTTGGTCAAAGAAAATTCTTGCAAAACTCCGCAAACGCACGTCGCAGCTCGCAGACGACTACGTTGCGCTGGTCAAACAAGTCGCTGTATGGGCCGAAAAGCAGGGGGCTCGAGTTCAGCCGCGCGTAGTTCGTTCCTTGAGCGAAAAGATGGAAGCGGACTTCAAGAGTCTGGCTATGGTCGGAAAGGAAGCAGTTGATGAGCTGCGGGAGCAAGTCAAGAACAAACTTTTGCATGGCATTCAGAATCCTATCAGGAAGCGATGTGAACACTTTGTCAATGAAAAGCGCGATATTGGACCGGGAGTTAAAAGGCGAATACTGGACTTTTTTGGAGAACTGGTACCAGGGATAGTTGAAGTAGCTACGGAAGCAGCCAACTCAATCCTGCAAAAGAACTTCAATGAAGTACAGCAACAGATCTCTGAAGCGTTCAAGGAACACAGCAACCCACTGGACACCGCAGCGCACATCATTGTTTCGACCCATGAAGAGCGCCTCACGCGGTCAGACAAGAAGATACGCCAGCAGGTGCTTGAGTGGGTAGAAACTGCCCTCACTGGGGTTGGAAGCGGTTCTGGTGCCGCATAGCAAAACGTCGCATCAATGAAAGTCATAATTTACAGGTGTGAAGACGGCTACATTCGCGCTGTGCTTCGAGAGACCGATAGCTTTGGAATCGCAGAAGTAGATCTGGTTTCACCCCCGCCGCGCTTTTGGGATGATCAGAGGGCGTCAGCTCCGGGGCTACTTGAAATTGGACTTGACACTCGGCGTATTGTCGAAGTCCCCACACCGACCGAGGTTCTGACCTCTCTGCCTGACGGTGACAATTGGATGGCGATGAGCCGGCGCTCGTTGCAACGTCTGGCCGCATGGTTTTTACTTTGTGAAGACCCGCAGGGTCGGCTTCGTGCGCAAGAAGTTTCGTCGCTGGCCCATCAAACTACCCTGGTCCAACATGTCCTCACGCAACCAAACTTGAACAGGACGCTTGTCGCGGACGAAGTGGGACTTGGCAAAACGGTCGAAGCAGGTCTGATCGTACAACGGTTGCTTGCTAATTCTTCTGGCCTCAGAGTTCTATACCTGGCGCCAGCGCGCCTGGTCCGTAACGTCCGACGCGAGTTCGAGCGTCTGGACTTGCCTTTTCGGCAGTGGGTATCTGGCGACGACCGTGACGCGACCTTGAAAGACCCAAGAATCGTGGCAAGCATCCACAGGGCGGTCCACCAGTCCCACTACAAATCTGTCGTCGAGACCGAGCCGTGGGATCTGATAATAGTCGACGAATGTCATCATCTTTCAGCTTGGGAGCCCAACGGCGGAAAACCAGTGCGGCAATACCGATTGGTCGAGGAACTGGTAGCTCGGCAACGGCCATCCTCGAGACTGATACTGATGAGTGGCACGCCGCATCAAGGACATCGCGAGCGATTCAAGAATCTTCTAGGTTTGCTTAAGGTCAAAGGCGAAGATGATAAGGCTTTGGCCGGAAGAGTTATCTATCGGACAAAAGACGACGTGAGAGACTGGTTCGGGAACCCGGTGTTTCCTGCGCGCCAGGTCAACGAGCCGACGGTCATCGATCTTGGAGATGATCATCGGCAATGGCTTCGTAATATCCACGACTTTTATGTACAGCCGAGCGGCTCCGGCAAGGGAAAGGATCCACGGAAGCGTGCTGCGGGATGGCGGACGGCTCAGGCTCTACAATGGGCTAGTTCCAGCATTAACGCGGGCCTTGGTTATTTGATACGGCAAGCGCTGCGCGCTGGATGGAAACTCGAAGAACCGTCTCTGCGTAAGGCACTGGAATCAATCCGCCCATATCGTCTTGGGCTCGACGACGAGCCAATAGAATTATTGTACGAACGGATTCAGAAAGAGATCGGCAGACAAGCAGACGACGCTGATATCGACGATATCGAAGAGATAGAAGACGACATCGATAAGTGGGAGCCCGATCCTCTACTGCTGGCAAATCTGCTAACCGAGGGTGTCGCGCTGCTTCTTGGAACAAGAGACCTGAAGTGGCAAGCGATCCACGATAGGCTGCTGCGCACGGCCGGTCGGGAGAAGGTAGTACTTTTTGCGCAGCCGATCGAAACGGTCACGGCGTTGGCGCGGTATCTCGACCAAGTTTCTGGGAAGCGTCCCGCACTAATAATTGGCGATCAGTCTCAAGAAGACCGTGATCAGGAAATCGCACAGTTCTGGAAGGCCGACGGTCCGCAATTTCTGGTTTCATCGCGAGCAGGCGGCGAAGGTATCAACCTTCAAGTTGCTAGGAGGCTCATCCATGTGGATGTACCATGGAACCCGATGGAACTAGAGCAGCGAGTTGGACGAGTGCATCGTTTCGGTTCCCGGCAGCTGATTTTGGTCGACACCGTCGTCGCTAAGGACAGCCGAGAAGTGGACATGTATCGGGTAGCGCGGGCTAGGCTTCAAATGATCGCAAGCTCATTAGTTCCTCAGGATCGGTTTGAGTCTTTGTTCGCCAGAGTGATGTCGCTGGTTCCTCCGGAAGAACTACAAACGATTCTTGGCGACGCTCCACTGGCTCCGTTTTCTCCTGACGAAGAGCGAAGGATTTCTGAATTAGTTGCGGAGGGTTTTCAGAACTGGAAAGAATTCCATGACCGGTACAGCGACCAACGGATCGCTGAAATAGACCCAGGGCAGGCTTCTTGGGACGACGTAGCCAATTTCGCGACCGCTTATCTTGGTGCGCAGCCTGCTTCCGGTTTCAGCACACTACAGTTTCGTTGGGAGGCGGGCGCGATAGACGGTGTTGAAGTCGAAACACCGGTATTTAAGTTGAGCGATAGTCAGTTCTATGCCTGTGGCGATTTCGCAGGTATGCCCATAACAGGCCCTGACGGCCGCGGCGTTCAAGTTATGGGACTCAACCTGCCTACATTGGCTTCTGCGCTGAGAGAGGCTGCGTTTCCAAAAGAGATTTCCGGTGCAGCGCAGGTCAGGTGGCCGAAAGACGCCGCATTGCCAGAGGGGATAGCGATTAAGCCATTCGCGGTGTGGATCGCGGGAAGGCAAACACTTCGTTTGGATTCAGCGGCTCCGACCGAACTTGCTTCAACGCTCCGCGCATACGTTGTGACTGACACTGGTAGTGAAATGGAGCTAACAGATAAGGCTAAGGCTTTCGTGGTTAGGCAACTGCTTTCCGCAACCATACGGCGAGACGCTGAACCTGCCGCGTCGCTACTCGCTCTACTGAAGGAATACGAAGAACGTTGGTTCACAAATCTGCGAAAACCTACAGACGGAGAGCGTGAGAACCGGATTGTTCACGTGGTCACTCCTTTATTTGCGGCGATAGTGAGCTGACCGGTGCGGTGACCGGTTTTTCCAATGTACGACGGGCACGACTCATGGCCCTAAGACCGCCTAGTCGTGCGCCGCGAGCGCCGCTTTCGCTCGGCGAGGGCGGCGCCCGCAACCGACCTTACCTTTGGCGAATGCGATTTCTTCAGGAGTCGTCCGGCCTCACTCGCGACGCGACCGGTTGTTCCTTTTCGCTTGCGCATTTTCTGCCTCCTTTTCGACGCCGCTCCAGCCGTGCGTTCTGCGCCGAAATTCTCGAAAGAATAAGGGTGTGCTGCGATGGCGATCAATAGGCGAAATCACTAAGATATCTGCACGTGGTTTGGGCGAGTCATTCGGCTTGCCAGGGAATCACTCGAAACGGTCCATTCGCGGGATAATCAGATGAAGCGCGCGAGAATCGAAATACCGGCGGACAAAGTCCGCGAGTTCTGCCGGAGGCACCGCATTCGCCGGCTCGCGCTCTTCGGCTCGGTCCTTCGCGACGATTTTCGGCCAGAGAGTGACGTGGATGTGATCGTCGAGTTCGAGCGTGGCCAAGTGCCGGGTCTCAAGTTCTTCGCGATCGAGATGGAGCTTTCCGAAATCCTGGGCCGAAGGGTTGAGCTGAACACTCCTGCCTTTCTGAGCAAATACTTCCGTGAACGCATACTCGCCGAAGCGGAGGTGCGGTATGTCGCGCCGTTATGAAGATCCGGGCGGGTCGAAGAGCCTCCTGCAAAGGGCGCGGCTTCCATGAATTCCGCACCCCTCTCAGACGCGATCATTCTGGCAGTCGCCAAACTGGTTGACGACGCACAGAGCGAGACTCGGGAACCCAGTCACTCGGACATTGAGTTCCAGATCGTCCAAGTTGGCCTTTCGGCGGCCGACCCGAAGGCACAGGGTCAAAATGTTGGTAAAGCAAAGCGTGTGCGCGCCACGCTCAGTTGGGCATTAGAGCAGGATCCGTCCGCCGGCGAATCCCTCGTCGCGAAGCTAATTTCCCTCGTGCGGGCTCGAGGGGGATTCAGGGCTAGTTCGCCGAATTACGTCGGTGAGGAGCCGATTCATAACGCTACCGCAGTGTTTCAAACTGAAGGGTACGAGCTTTCTTCAGACGGAGAGTTGCGGGTCATTAAAAGAAGGCGAACTCTATGGCTATGCACAATCCACCGCATCCGGGCGGCCTTATCCGGCGGCAGTGTCTCGAACCTCTGGATCTGTCGGTGACGGACGCCGCGAAAGCTTTGGGCGTCACCCGGCAGGCGCTGTCCGACCTTGTGAACGAAAGAGCCGGGGTATCGGTCGAGATGGCGATCCGGCTCTCAAAGGCGTTCGGCTCCACTCCGGAGACGTGGCTCGGCATGCAGATGGCCTACGATCTCTGGCAGGCCCGCAGCCGCGCCGACGAAATCCGCGTGCGCTCATTCAAGGCCGCGTGAAGTCTCTGCGCACGCTGACGCGACAGCATCCAAGAGAGTGGCTTCCATGAATTTCGCTCCTCTCTCAGCGAACAGAGCCAGACTCGGCAACTGCCGGTTACTGAGGTAAGTTCCTCAGCGTGAAGCTCATCAAGAATACTGGCGGTGACCGGGTGATCGACGAGGTTCGCGCCGCGCTTCGTCCGCAGTCAAAGCTGGATATCGCCAGCGCGGCGTTCTCGCTCTTTGCTTTTGGCGAGACACGGGAGCTGCTGAAAGACATCGCGGGCTGCCGTCTTGTTATCCCGACCCAACCTGATAGTGAACCGCAACTATTCGGCACCGACGCCGATCGGCCGTTTCGTAACCGGCTGAACACCAGAGCGCTCGCCCGGCAACTCGCGGCGTGGATCGAGAAGAAGGTCGATCTTCGTGGCGCGCCGATGCCTCTGCCGCAGTCGCTTCTCGCTATCGGCGATGGCGCCGGTATGCCGGCTCGCGTGCTGACCGGGCATTGCCCATTCACCACCGATGGTCTCGGTCTGACTCCCGGCAACCGATTCAGTTTGATTCAGTGCGCGGAAACCAGCGATGAATGCGCGATACTCGGGAGCTGGTTCGATTCGCTTTGGGATAGCCTGCCCGCCACACCCGACGCGAAGAACGCATTTCTGACACACCTGCGCGAGCTGACCGCTCACAAAGCCCCGTCGCTCGTTTACTTCCTGATCCTGTTTCATCTCTTCAAAGACCTTGGCGACGAGTTGGATGAGGAACGCATCGTAAAATCCGCCACCGGGATTCGCAGCACTGTTGTCTGGAAGAAGCTCTTCAAGTTCCAGCGCGATGGTGTTGTGGGAGCAATCGACAAGCTCGAACGCCACGGCGGATGCATCATCGCCGACAGCGTGGGCCTCGGTAAGACCTTCGAGGCCTTGGCGATCATCAAATACTACGAGCTGCGCAACGATCGCGTGCTGGTCCTCGTGCCGAAGCGGCTGCGCGACAACTGGACGCTGTACAAATCCAACGATCGCCGCAACAGCCTTGCCGCCGACCGCCTTCATTACGACGTGCTCAATCACACTGACCTGTCCCGCGAGGGCGGCCACTCCGGGGAAATCGATCTCGCGCACGTCAACTGGGGCAATTACGATCTCGTCGTGATCGACGAATCGCACAACTTCCGCAACAAGGCCGCTCACAAGGATCGCGAGACCCGTTACGACCGCCTGATGCGCAACATCATCAAGGCTGGAGTGAAAACGCGCGTGCTGATGCTCTCGGCCACGCCGGTTAACAACCGCCTCGCCGACCTCAAGAATCAAATCGC
>Ga0307373_10009127_pt1 | contig 14907 bp, 10 predicted proteins | sample OX2MG_FD_202534 | JGI IMG/M metagenome (GOLD analysis project Ga0307373, IMG submission 202534) | Soil microbial communities from Risofladan, Vaasa, Finland - OX-2 | ecosystem: Environmental > Terrestrial > Soil > Coastal area > Acid sulfate soil | place: Finland: Risofladan, Vaasa | collected... | reverse complement strand
TCGCGGCCGGCGCGTTCGTTGATCTTGGGCGTGCGTCCCATCTCCCCGAGCACGACCAGCAGGATCTTCTCGGCAAGGCCCCGTTGGGCCACGTCGTCGACGAAGGTGGCCACCGCGTGGTCGAGTTGCGGCAAGTGCTTTTCGAGAAACTCGAAGCAGCGCGCGTGGCCGTCCCAGCCGTAACGACCGCCGCCGCACCATTCGATGGTCACGAACGCCGCGCCCGCTTCGCACAACCGCCGCGCCGCCAGCATCTGCTCGCCCAAGCCGCCGCCGTACCGCGCCACGACGCGCCGGTCTTCGAGCGAAAGGTCGAATGCCTCGCGAGCCTGTTTCCCCAAAACCAGGTCGAAGGCCTGTTGCTCGAAGGCGTCCATGCCGCTCATCGTGCCCCGCGCGTCCAAGTCGCGGCGCAGCCGGTCGAAGCGTCCGAGCAAGTGGCGGCGATCGCGCAGCCGTTCCAGATTGATCTCGGTGGGCAGCGTCAGATCTCGCCGGGCGGGACCACTTGTCTCCAACGGCGCACAGCCGACACCCAGGTAGGCCGGGCCATCGGAGGTCGGCATACGGTTGAGCGACACGTAGGGCGGCATGCCCGTCTGAGGGTTCGTGCCTCGCACCCTGGCGGCCACCGAGCCTGGAAACGGCGCGATCTGCGGTTCACCCAGATCGGCCGGCGGAAACAAAACTCCCGTTGCCACCCAGTGGACCGCGCTGCCGTGATTGCCATCGGCGTGGCTGAAAGTGCGGACAATCGACAGCTTGTCCATGACGCGCGTCTGTTTGGGCATCAGCTCACAGATCGACGTTCCCGGCAGATTGGTTTGGATCGGGTGGAAAGGGCCCCGGAATTCCGCAGGAGCGGCCGGCTTCATGTCGTAGGTGTCGATGTGTGAAGGCCCGCCCGAAAGAAACAACCAAACGACGGCCGTGTCGCGCCGCGCATCGGCCGCCTGCGCCGCGCGCGCGCGCAGCAGCGCCGGCAAGGTGAGCGCTCCCAGCCCGACGGCGCCGACTTGCAAGAAATCCCGCCGCGTAGCGCCTGAGCAATCGTGGCTTTCCGCACGTCCGTGAAACTTGAGCATCGCCATCCCTCCCGCGTCGAACTTTACGTGATGAATCGTATTGGATCGATCAGCTAACTCTTACACGAGAATACTTCGCGGAAGCGGCTCATCGCCTGGTGGGAATTGCCGGCGGGGTACGCCTCAAGTGCGACGGCCCCGTCGTAGCCAACCTCGCGTAATGCCCGCACGACGTGCGGGTAATTGATCTCGCCCGTGCCGGGTTCATGGCGTCCGGGCACGTCGGCCACGTGAACGTAACCTAAGAACTCTCCGAAGTCGCGGATGACTTGAGTGACATTGCCTTCCTCGATCTGAGTATGATAAACGTCCAACAGCAGCCGGATTCGCCGACTACCCACGGCTTCGATGAGCCGCACGGCGTCCTCGGCATGGGGCAGCGGGTAACCGCGATGGTCATGCTTGGTGTTCAGCGGCTCCAGACTGTACGTGACGTCGTGCTCCTCGGCCATTTCGGCGATCCGGCACAGCCCCTTGTATGCCGTGATCCATCGCGTGGCCGGATGGGCGGCAATCCGGTGAACGACCTGACCTTGGTCGTCGATCTCGCCCGTCGAGAGCACCAATTCCCGGCACCGCAGCTTTGCCGCGACGGCCAATGTCTGCTCGACCCCGTCGAGGAACGTGTCCAAGCCGTCCGGGTGGACGAGACTCCCCGCGATGTAACCGGTGAAACTGCTGATCTGCACGCCCGGCTCCGCCGCGATTCGTTCGACGTCATGGCCGATCCAGCGCCAGAAGTCGACAAGGAATCCCGCCGCGGCGATCTCCTTCAGACGCAGCTCGAACGGCAAGTCGCCAAATACCGTTTCGGCGCAGATCGAAAGTCGGAACATCGTTACCTCCTGAATTCGGGCCGCAAACAGCCGGAGATCCAGCGATCCCGCATTCTACCAGCCTCACCATCGAACGGTAGCCATCATGCCGTAGGCGGTTACAATGAAGCTTCGGGGCGAGCAGTGCGTGCGAAACAAGCAGGAGAACCGCGTGACCGAACGAGATGATGGCCTATTCCGCCGCTTGTCACGGCGGCAGATGTTACGCTTGGGCGTCCTGGGGGCCGCCGGCTGCGGGCTAACGCTGCCCGAGTTGCTGGCGGCCGAGGCCGACGGCGCCCGCTATGGCATACGTCCGACGGCCGATCATTGCATTCTGCTCTTTCTTGATGGCGGGCCAAGCCATCTCGACATGTGGGACATGAAGCCCGAGGCGCCTGAAGGCATCCGCGGCGAGTTCAAGCCGATCTCGACCTCGCTGCCGGGCTACCAGTTGAGCGAGCACCTGCCGAAGCTGGCCCAACTTGTCCACAGGGCCACCATCGTGCGGTCGATGCACCACAGCGTCAACAACTCGCACGGCGCCGCAGTCTACACGGCGCTCACCGGGCTCGACCGTGGCGAACGCGGCGGGTTGGCTTCGCCGACCGATCATCCGTGCGTGGGCGCCGTGCTGGCCAAGCTCCGCCCCACACCGCCGAACGTGCTCTCGCACGTCCATCTGCCGTACATCACTCAAGAAGGCGCCGGCAATCCGCCGCAACCGGGCTTCTTCGGCGGCTTGATGGGCCGAAGCTACGACCCGTTGTTCGTGCTCGAAGACCCCAACTCGCCCGAATTCAAGGTGCCCGAGCTGACGTTGCGCAACGAAGTTTCGCCGGCGCGGCTCGATCAGCGGCGACAACTGTTCGGTACGCTCGGCGCGAGGTTGGCGGCGCGGGCCGATCGCTCGGCCGCCGCGGAGATGACCACGATGCAGGGCGTCGCGCTCGATTTGCTCACCTCCGACGAGACGCAGCGCGCCTTCAAGTTGGGCGAAGAGACCGGCGCCGACCGCGAGCGCTATGGCCGCAATGTGTATGGCCAGAGCGTGCTCTTGGCCCGGCGGCTGATCGAGCGCGGCACGCGGCTGGTGACGATCTCTTGGGCGCCCAACGCCAATGCCACTTGGGACACGCACGGCGGCAATTTTCAGAGCTTGAAGACGACGTTGTTGCCACAGCTCGACGCGGCCTGCTGCAGCCTGGTTGGCGATCTCGCCGATCGGGGCCTGCTCGATCGCACGATCGTGGCCGTGTTCGGCGACTTTGGCCGCACGCCGCGCGTCAATGGCAACAACGGCGGCCGCGACCATTGGAATTATTGCTACAGCCTGATGCTGTTCGGCGGCGGCTTCAAATCCGGACTCATTTACGGTTCGAGCGACGCCAGCGGCGCCTACCCTGCCAGCAATCCGCTCGTGCCCGGAGATGTTCTTTCGACGATGTACTATGCCCTGGGGGTTCCGAACCAACACGAGATCTACGACCAGCTCCAGCGTCCACACCGCGTCGTGCCCGCCGGCGACGTGGTACACGAGTTGCTGGCCTGACGATGTACTCATTCGTGCCCGGCGAAACCGTGCTCGAGCTCGCCGCCGTTAAACTCGCTCGACCATTCGAATGAACCCATGCGCGCAAAACCATCGCTTCCGCAGCCTTCCGCCTTGCTCCAACCCATAGCCATGCCACAAACCAGCCGGCGTGGAATTCTACGAAGCGCCGTCGCGGCGGCCGGCGGGCTTCTGGTGGCCGGCGCGCCGCGGCCGGCGACGGCCGACGATGCGGACCTGGCCGATCGGGCCAGCGGGCCGATCGACGCGCACGTTCATGTCTGGACGCCGGACACCAAGCGCTACCCGCTGGCGGCCGGCTTCCGCCACGACGAGATGAAGCCGCCGAGCTTCACGCCGGAGCAGTTGTTCGACCATGCGCGACCCTGTGGCGTGGCCCGCGTCGTCTTGATCCAGATGAGCTTCTACGGCTTCGACAACTCGTACATGCTCGACACGATCCGTCGCTTTCCGGGCGTGTTCGCCGGCGTGGCGGTGATCGACGAGGCCGCGGCCGACCGAACCGCTGAAATGCGCGCTTTGGCCAAACAGGGCGTGCGCGGGTTTCGGATCTATCCGCGCGACACGCCCGTCGACCGTTGGCTCGAGGGGCAAGGTATGCAGGCGATGTGGCGGTGCGGGGCCGAAGAACGCCTGGCGATGTGCCACCTGGTGAACCCCAACGCGCTGGCAGCCATCGATCGCGCCTGCCGCAAGTTTCCCAATACGCCGGTGGTCATCGACCACTTCGCCCGAATCGGCACCGACGGACAAATTCGCGATTCCGACGTCGAGGCGCTCTGCAAGCTGGCCCAACACAGACAAACCCATGTCAAGGTATCGGCGTTCTATGCGCTGGGCAAGAAACAGGCCCCGTACCTCGATCTGTCGCCCCTGGTCCGCAGACTGGTCGACGCGTTCGGACCCGAGCGGCTGATGTGGGCCACCGACTGTCCGTACCAAGTGCAGGAGGGGCACACTTATGAAGATTCGATCGCGCTGGTCCGCGACCGGCTCGATTTCCTCTCTGACGGCGACCGCGAGTGGCTGCTGCGGAAGACGGCGGAGAAGGTGTTTTTCTCGTAAGTCGGCCTCGCTCCGCAGGGCCGCAACCCAACGAGGACATAGGCTGGAAACCGCACAAGGAACCCTGGCGCCGCGCAAGAACGAAACCAAGAGAACCACGGATAGCTCTAATAACGCGGATAGCGGCGAGGTTGGCTTCAAGGCGCACGGAAGATCTCATCCAGTGACTTGATCATCGCGATTCGACGGTGCGCCGGTACTTGCGCGCCGCGCCACGCATCGCGGCGTTCGGTCGCGGTGGATCGAGCAGCGATTGAACTAAAGCCAGGCTTTGAACCTGGTTGAGCCTGATTACCTCGTGTTCCTGGACGACCGCCTCAGCCGCGGTTGCCAGCGTGCTGACGACGAAATCCGTCACGGTCCGCCCCTCGTAAGCCGCCGCGCGTTCGATCAGCTCATTGAACGACAAAGGGCCGTACATGGCAACTGCCCGGCGGACGGGATGTGTCAAGAGTTCGTTGCTTGACGATCGCGCGCGTACAGAGTGTAATGAAACCATGGATGCGCGCCCCGTCGGCGGCCTGGCGGGGCGGCGTTGGTGAGCGCCCAATCGGGCACCGAGCGGATTCGCAGGTCACATGAAACTCTCGATCGGTACTTTTCGCGGAGGCACGCCGTCCCTGGCTTGGCTCGGGGCTTGGACCGCATCGGCCGCGCTCCACGCCGCCGCCCTGGTGGCCCTTGGCCTGATGTTGATCGCCGTTCCAAGCGCGTCGGATGCGCCCGTGATTCTGGCCCACTTGGACGAAACATCGCAGGCCACGCCGCTCGACGAGTTGCGGCTGGCGGCAGCCGAGGCGCCCGCGACCGGTGACCACTTGCTTTTGGTTGAAAGCGTCAGGGGCGACATTCAAGCCACGCTCGTGGGGAACGGTCCCGAAGCGCCGTCCGACGCCGCAGGCGGGAGGGGCGACGCGGCCTTTGGTCTTCCGGCGGAGTTTGCCGCCGATTTGCCCTTGCCCGAGCGCATCGCCGAAAGACCCATGGGAAAGTCGGCCGGTTTCTACGGCATCGAGGCGGCAGGCAACGAGTTCGTGTATGTGGTCGATATGTCGGGCAGCATGGAAGGCTCCCGTTTCCGGCGCGCCCGCAACGAGCTGCGGCGGTCGATCGAGTCGTTGTGGCCCTACCAGCGGTACTTTGTCATCTTCTTCAGCGACGGCGCGTACCCCATGCCCGCCGAAGAACTTTTGCCACGGACTGACAAAAACCTGCAAGCGACCGTGCGCTGGCTAAACCAGATCCAGTGCGACGGACCGACGAACCCGTTGCCGGCTTTGCTGCAAGCGATCGACATGAAACCGGACGCGGTGTTCCTATTGTCGGACGGTAAGTTCCCGATGGAGATCGTCGTCGAGGTCGCGGAATACCGCACGGACGACGCGACCCCAATCCACACGATCAGCTTCGCCAGCCGAGAGGGAGAACCAATGTTGAAGGCCATCGCGAAGGCCACCGGCGGGACGTACCGCTACGTGAAGTAGGTCAGACTATTCAGGCTGACAGGACCAGCGTATCCTCATTCTTGAGATCCCCGATGAGGGTTTTCCGGTAGCAATGCGCGTCGGCGTCGAGCAGTCCTTGGCAAGCCTCGTGTTTCTTCATGTACATTCCCACGGGCTGGGCCGACTCTTCCCACATCATGACGTTCTCCCCGGCGGACGGTTGGCAATAAAGGAAATGGTCGAAATGCGCCTTCGGATGCACGGCACCGTCGTGGATGTGGACAGTCGGAAAGAAAAGCCGCTGCGGCCTGGCCCGTGGAAACTCGAAGGCCATCGGATGGACCTTCTGGGCGCCCCGTTTTTCCCGCATCAGTTGGAAGACCGTGAATCCGAACTCCTTGTACATGGGGAGCTTGTCCCAGACTTCGGCCGGCAAGCGGAACCGCTCGTCCAAGCGGCTGAAATCCTTGATCGAGGGGACGAACGAAGCCTCGAAGCTTCCGACTTGTTCCACCTTTAGCGGCGCCTTCGATCGGCCGGGGCTGTTGACATCGCGATCGAGAGAGGCGCTCTTCGGTGCTGGGAAGCCGGAGCGAATCTCGTCAAAGAAGTCCGCGTATTCCTCCAGGTTGATGAACCGCACGGCGTCATCGTCGGAGTCCGTTGGGACGGGGATGGGCAGAATCATGGCCAGCTCCTCGCCGGCATCGACGATCATGCTGTAGACGAGGAACTGGCGCCCCTTGCTCGATGCGCGGGCGAAAATGTTGGTCTTCGCGACGAGCTTGACGGGGCGGGAAAAACAACACATGGCAAAAAACCTCCTGGTGGTGACGGGGCACGTCGTTCGGTTTCAAGTCGAAAATCGACACGGCAATCAACGGCGCGGGCTAGCCGCGCCCTCGTCGGCAAGTGGGTATTCGACGCAACCTATCGTCGGAAAGTTCCGTCCGGTACGGGAGACGGCCTGAAAGACCGTTCCACGGGGAGTTTTCGGACAACGGCCCGCTTAAAGGCTAGGATCGATCCAATGATGCCACCGGCTTGCCCGCGACCCACTGCGCGGGTGCCCCGGACTCACGCTGGCAGCTACGATTCCGCGAGCCCAACTCTCCCCTCCCAACCGATTGCCCTGCCGCTGCCTATGGCAGCGGCAGGGCAATCAAAGTTCGAAAACAGGTATGGCGGCCGCCTTGGGTAGCTGCCAGCGTCACAGACCACCGGGCAAGCCGGTGGCATGTTATGTTCCACATTGCGGAAACCCATCTTAGCCTTTAAGTGGGTCGTTGTTTTCGGATAGCCTCTCACTGTCCAAAGGCGTACATGTGCCGCGCCGTCCGCAGGTAGATCTTGCCATCGACCAGCGCCGGAGTGGCCATGATCCCTTCGTCGAATTCGTTGGTCGCCAGCACCTCGAACGCGTCGCCCGCCTTGAAGACGACGACCGTGCCGCCGTCGCCGGCGGCGTAGATCTTGCCGCCGCCGATGACGGGCGACGCATAACAGGTGCCCCGCGCGCCGAGTCGCTGGCGGTAAAGCTCCTTACCGGTCGCCGCTTCGCGGCAGGTGACGATGCCACGTTCGGAGACAAGGTAAACACGTTCCTCGTAATACAACGGCGAGGGGACCTCGGGCACCGCCTTCGATTGCCTCCAGGCCACGTGCGTCGCGCTGACATCGCCCGTGCCGTCGAGCTTGACGCCGACCAGCGCGAGCTGGAGCCCGGCGACGATCTTGACAAGCGAGTCGGCCAGGGCCTGCCATTCATCGCGGTCCAAAGCGCCGTCCTTGTCCTTGTCGTGTCTTCCCATCATTTGGCGCAGGGGAGTCCAATCGCCAATTTTGTCGGCCCGGCCGCGGCCGAACACGTTGAAGTCGGCGGGGACCTCGTCGGTGGCGATCTTGCCGTCGCCGTTCTTGTCGTACTGTTCGAGCGCACCCGCGCCGGTTGGCAGCGTGACGATGTTGTCGGCGTCGCCGAAGGGGTCGGTCAGCGACAAGAACATCAGTCCATCGCCAAGGGCGGGCGTGTTCAGTGAAATCAAGGGCAGGCCCTTCACCTTCCAGCGCTCGGCGCCGTCGGCAAGGCGGTACGACGCGACGAGCTCGCCGCCGACCACGAGCACTTCGTCGCCGCCGTCGACGTGGCGGACGACCGGACTGGACCACAAGCCGGTCGAAAAACCGCGGCCCCGGTCCTTCTGCCATACCGTATTGCCCGTCTTGCCGTCGATCGCCAACACGGAATAGTTGGGACCGAACCCGCTGTTGAGCAGCACGAAGACGCCCGCCGCCACGGGCGAAGTGCCCGAACCGAAATAACCTTGGATCGGCGGCATCGGCCGCCGCCATTGCTCCACTCCCTCGCGGTCGTAGCAGAGCAGTCCGTACGAGCCGAAATAGACGTAGACCCGTTGGCCGTCAGTGGTCGGGGTCGAAGCGGCGGGGCTGTTCAGCTCGTGCATTTTTTCGATCTTGTCGGCAGGGGCCGCCCGCCGCCAGACGATCGCGCCGCTCGCGCGGTCGAGGCAGATGGTTTCGAGCTGTTTGGTCTCCGGCTCGAAACAGGTGACGAAGATGCGATCGTCCCAAACACAGGGCGACGAATGGCCCGAGGGCAGGGAGGTCTTCCAAACGACATTCTTGCTTGGGCCAAACTCGGTGGGAAACTCCATGCCCGCCACGGCGATTCCCTGGCCGCTAGGCCCACGAAACTGCGGCCAACGCGCCTCAGCGGCGCTCTCTTGCGCTTGCACGGTGCTGACCATGGCCGAACCGAGCAAGACCATGACGCAGAGGCGGAAAAGACGACGTGTCATCGCATTGGTCTCCTGACGTGGTCGTTCATTCCAGCAGAAAATCGAGGGCCCGTTTCGAACTGTAAAACTCGGGCCCGCCGTGTTTGCCGCCTTCGATCGCCTCGATCTCCATGCCGCCGCCCAACTCCCCGTAGCGGCGGGCAAGCTCGACGGAATTCGGGCCGATGGGTACGACGTCGTCGCCGGTGCCGTGAATGTGGTAGATTTTGACCCCTGCCTTGGCCAAAGGCTCCAGGTTGTCAATCGGGTTGAACTCCTTCAATCGCGCCTGTAACTGGTCCCGGTCCAAGCCATAGGCAAGTCCGGCTGGGGTAATTGCTCCCGGCCCGCACACTCGATCAATGCCGGGCCAACTTCGCAAGTCGGTGGCCGGAAAAATCCCGAGGACTCGATCGACCTGTTCGGGATGGCGGAAGGCCCAACCCAGGGTGATCAACCCACCGTTGCTGTGTCCTATCATCCGCGCGCGCCGATTCAACCCGTACTTGCCGCGGATCAGCTCGTAGAACTTCTGATAAATCTCCGCGCAGGCGGGCGATCCCAAGCTGGTTCCGACGTCGACGCCGACGACATGAAAGCCACGCTCCAAGGCCCTTTCGACGGGAAAGCGGTGAACGACTCCGCCGCCGTCGCTCCAGTGGACTGCGAGGAAGAGGTTGGAAACCCAGATCCAGCGGTTGTCGGGATCGACCGGCCCCTTGGGCTTGATAATGAAGCCCACCGTCCCAAGGCAGCGAAGGGGCACAAGCGTGCCATGCTCGTATTCGACGTTCATCGAGTACGAATGCTGCGGCAACCCCTCGATCGAAAACAATCCATCGTTGTTACCGGCTCGAACCTCTTGTATCTCAGGCGATTCGCGTAATTCATCGTCACTGCCAATTTCCACCGCCGAGTCAAGCAGAAAGACCCCCGGACGCGTTGCGCACCTGGGCAGCAATTTTATGGCGTTTTCGGTAATGCCGGTGCCATTGTAGCCAAGGTGCCGCAAGTTCGTCAGGTGCCGCAGGTGTTTCAGTCCCTTGTCGGAAACGCGCGTGAAATCAAGGTCCAGCGCGCGCAGCCGCGTCAACGACCGTAAATGAACCAACCCGTCGTCCGTCACTTGCGTGCGCTCAAGGCTGAGCCATTCGAGCTTGCGGCAGTAGCGTAAATGAGCAAGGTGGCAATCTTTCAAACGCAATCCATACATGTCGAGGCGCTTTAGCGAACGGCAAGCGGCGAGGCGCCTCAATCCGTCGCCGCCAACCTGCGAGGACGCGATGGCCAGCGACTCAAGATTCTTTGGCCTGGTTAAGTGGGCCAGCCCGGCATCGGTGATCTTCGTGGACGAGAGATCGACGACTCGTAGCGAAGGAAGATTGGCAATGATCGCCAGATCGTCGTCAGTGACCTGGGTTTCCGCGAGGTCGAGCGATTCGAGCGACGTGAGGCCGCGGAGCTTCTCCAACCCGAGCGACGTGACCGCGGTTTTCGTCAACCGCAACTTACGTAAGTTCCGCACGAAGGCGAGATGGACCAGCGCGTCGTCGGTAATGGACACATTCGAGAAATCGACTTCGGCCACCGGAAGATCGCAGTGCTTTTGGTCCCAGCCGACGACACCCCCCGATGCGATGATGGCTTCAACGGCTTCGTCCTCGGCCGCATCGCGCTGGGCGGTGGCCGTCGCCTCGATCGAAAGCAGCACCAGACCGGCGAGACAGGCGTTCCTCGTTGGCAGCCACATACACGGACCTCCCAGGGAAAGGTCCGATGATTGTAGCACCAAGGGGAACGTTGTTGAAAGGTCGGTTGGTGGCTTGAGCGGACGTGGCACCGGCCAAGCGGAACGACGACGATGTCGTTTGCTCTACGCCAAAAGCCCGCGCGCGACCTCGCCGTGTACGTCGGTCAGGCGGAAGTCGCGGCCGGCGTGGCGATAGGTGAGCCGCTTGTGATCGAGCCCCAACAGATGCAGGATCGTGGCGTGGAAGTCGGGCATGGTGACCTTGTTTTCGACCACGTAGTAACCGAACTCGTCCGTCGCGCCGTAGGTCATACCTCCTTTCACGCCGCCGCCCGCCAGCCACATGCTGAAGGCGTGCGGGTGATGGTCGCGGCCGTCGGTCCCCTGGCTGGCAGGCGTGCGGCCAAACTCCGTGCCAAATACCACCAGCGTGTCGTCCAACAATCCGCGCAGCTTGAGATCGGTCAATAGGCCGGCGATGGGCTTGTCCACCCGTTTGGCGTTCGTCGAGTGGTTGTTCTTCAGGTCGCCGTGCGCATCCCAGTAGTTGCGCGGGTAGGCGAAGTTGACTTCGACGAAACGCACGCCGCGCTCGGCGAAGCGGCGGGCCAAGAGACATTGCCGGCCGAACTCGTCGGTCGGCTCCTCGCCGACGCCGTACAGCGCCATGGTCGCCGGACTCTCGCCCGCCAGGTCCATCACCTTGGGCGCCTCCATTTGCATGCGAAAGGTCATCTCGAAGGCCTCGATGCGTGCTTCCAGCCGCGCGTCGCTCCCCCGACGCCCGAGGTGCCGCAGGTTCGTCTTCCGCAGCAGATCGAGCTGCAGTCGCTGCAATGCGGGGTCGTCGGCGGGCGTGGTGTTCGAGATTCCGCCGCCGGCAAAGGGTGTGCCGCCGTCGCCGATGCGCGTGCCCTGGAAGCTGGCCGGCAGGAAGGCCGAGCCGTAGTTTTGTGCGCCGCCGTGGTACGCCGAGGGGCTGAAGCTGATGAAGCCGGGCAGGTCCAGGTTCTCGCTTCCCAGGCCATAGATGATCCAAGCGCCCATGCTGGGCCGGTTGAAGACGCCGTCGCCGGTGTGCAGCGTCAAGAGGGCCGGACCGTGTGAGACCTGGTTGCCGCCGTTCATCGAACGGATGACGCACAGATCGTCGGCCAAGCGGCCCAGTTGCGGGAACAGCTCGCTGATCTCGATCCCGCTCTGACCGCACTTATGGAACTGCCAGGGCGAGCGGAGCAAATTGCCCGTCGGCGCGAACTCGAACTTCGGTTTGGCGAAGGGCAGCGGCTGGCCGTCCATCTCGGCCAGCTTCGGCTTGGGATCGAAGGTGTCGACGTGCGAAACGCCGCCGTGCATGAACAGGAAGATCACTCGCTTGGCCCGAGCGGGAAAATGGGGCGGGCGAGCGGAGATCGCGGACGATGAATTGGGGATTGCGGCTCGGTCGTCGGCCGTCGCTTCGTCAGCCAATAGCGACGCCAGCGCCACGCCGCCCAATCCGCGGGCGAACTGCGAGAGGGCCTCGCGGCGGGAGAAAGGTTCAATCAACATACATGAACTCGTTGGTGCAAAACAACAACTGACAATAGCTCTGCCATGCGTCCAGATTGACCGCGTCCTCGTTCTTGCCCGGCGCCGCCGCCCGCGCGGCGTAATCGCGCAGATAGGCAAGCGCCTCGGCCAGATCCTCGGCCTCCGGCGGCCGCCCCAATGCCCGCGCGTAGGCCAACGCGATCCGGCCCGACTCATCGAGCTTGCCGTCGGCCAGCAGCAGCCTGGCAAAATCGAGCGCCCGTTCGCGGACGAAGGGATTGTTGAGCATGAACAGCGACTGGGCGGGCACGGTCGTGTCGTTGCGCACGGCCGTCACGCCGTTGGGATCGGCCGCGTCGAAGAGCGCCAAGACGTCGGGTAGCATGTTCCGCACGACTGGGAGGTAGAGGCTGCGGCGGAGGGACGTCGAGTAATACGGATCATCGGCCTTCAAGGTGTTGGGCCGGATTTTGATGTCCCCACCACCCAGCACTTCCGCCTTGTTCCAGAGGAACTCGCTCGACTCGCCGCCCCCGACCTTGGCGTCGAGCTTGCCGCCGGCGGCCAAGAGCGCATCGCGCAGGATTTCCGCCTCCAACCGCCGCCGGGGCATCCGCCACAACAGCCGGTTGTCGGGATCGACTTGCTCGGCCTGCGCGTTCGAGGCGCTCGCCATCTGGTACGTGCTCGACTGCAATACCAACTTGTGCAGCGCCTTGACCGAGCAGCCGCTTTCGATGAATCGCGCGGCGAGCCAGTCGAGCAATTCGGGGTGTGAGGGCGGTTCGCCGCGGCGGCCGAAGTTGTCGCTCGTGGCCACCAGGCCGCGGCCGAAATGGTGCTGCCAGACGCGGTTGACCATGACCCGCGCCGTGAGCGGGTTTTGCGGAGAGGCGATCCAGCGGGCCAGCTCCAGCCGGCCGCTGCCGGCCGTCGCCAGCGGCGGATGGTCTTCGCCGGCGATGATCTGCAAGAACCGCCGCGGGGCGACCTGCCCCAGGTTGAAGTGGTTGCCGCGCAGGTGGACCCGCAGGTCGACCGGCTTACCTTCCTTCGGCGCCATGACCATGAACGGTTCGTCGCCCGGTGCCTGAAACAGCGGGAACTCCCACCACATCGTGGCGTTGCGGACCTCATCCATGAACGGCTCGGTGCTGCGGAAGATGCCCGCCAAGGCGTAGTAATCAACGGTGGGCAGGGGATCGAACTTGTGGTCGTGGCAACGGGCGCAGGCCAGCGTCAGGCCGAGAAACGCCCGGCCGGTGACGTCGATCTGATCGTCGACGATGTCCAGCCGCGATTGCTCCTTGTCGGTTTCGGCCAGCGCCTTGGGGCCTAGCAGCAGGTAGCCCGTCGCAATCACGCGCCGCACCGCCTCGCTGATGTCCGTCGTACCGGGCAGCAGGTCGCCCGCCAGTTGCTCGATGATGAATTGGTCGTAGGGCACGTCGCGGTTGAAGGCGTCGACGACGTAGTCGCGGTAGCGGTATGCGTAACGCATCACGGCGTTGGCGTCGTTGGCCGTGCTCTCGGCGTACCGGACCACGTCGAGCCAATGCCGCCCCCATCGCTCGCCGTAGTGCGGTGAGCGGAGTAACCGATCGACGACCTTGGCCAGAGCGTCGGGCGATTGGTCCGCCAGGAAAGCGTCGGTTTCCACGGGCGTCGGCGGTAGCCCGATCAGGTCGAACGTCACGCGCCGCAAGAGCGTGCGCTTGTCGGCCGGAGGTGAGGGCGTAAGTCCCTGTCGCTCCAATTGAGCCAGTACAAAACGGTCAACAGGTGACGTCGGCCAACCGCTCGCCGTGATTTCGGGCGGCGCCGGGTCGCGCACCGGCTGGAAGGCCCAAAACGCCTTCTGCTCAGCGGTGAATTTCGCCGACGGCGTGGTGATCGCGTTTTCTTGAAGTCCGGGCACATCGGCTGGCCAGGTTGCGCCGGCCGCCACCCACGCCACAAGCTCGGCGACTTCTTTTTCGCCGAGCTTGCCGTCGGGGGGCATTTTGAGCTCGCCCGTCTGGCGGACCGCTTGGATGAGCAGGCTGTCGTCGGGCTTGGCGGCCACGACCACCGGCCCGGAGTCGCCGCCGGCGGCCATGCCCGCCGCCGAGTCGAGCCGCAGGCTGCCTTCGTTCTTTTCGGCGCCGTGGCACTTGACGCAGTTGGCCAGCAGCAAGGGGCGGACCTTTTTCTCGAACTGCGCGATTTCCTGTTCGGAAGCCGCAGTCGAAGGCGGTTCCGCGGCGCGCAGTGCCACGGTCGCCGACCATGTCGCTACGATCGTCAGGCAACAACACAGCCAGCTTCGCACGTTGTGGATTCTCCCATGGTAGGTTTCGGCCCTACGGCCAGCGTTACGCGGATGGTTTTCGTTCCTGGCCGTTGACGGTCACACGGCCGCCTTCGAGCCGCACCTGATCGCCCTGTTGCACCGCCTCGGCCCCAACATGCAACCATCGTGACGAATGCATTCACGACTACCAGCATGCCGCGCGGGCGGCTCTCTGGCAAGAGTGAGCCAGTCGGATGTCGGCAACCCGTAGAAATGACCCCATTTGGTATCGGATCACTCTGCCGCTCCGGCGCGACCCGACTGCCGATAGTGGGGAGTTGGCGACAAGGCGCGGTGGAGTGCCGTGCCGGCGGACTCGCAGGCCACGGCGCTGGTCGAATTGGCCTAAAGCGCCGGACTGTGGCACGCGACGGCAAGGAGCGCGTGGTAGCACGGAATTCATTCCGTTCGGTTCGCCGCTTGGAATCGGGAAAACGGAATGAATTCCGTTCTACGGACGACTTTCGCGCAGTAAATCTCGTGAATCAAGTCCTGGTACCCCTCGACCATC
>Ga0307373_10009126_pt1 | contig 14907 bp, 8 predicted proteins | sample OX2MG_FD_202534 | JGI IMG/M metagenome (GOLD analysis project Ga0307373, IMG submission 202534) | Soil microbial communities from Risofladan, Vaasa, Finland - OX-2 | ecosystem: Environmental > Terrestrial > Soil > Coastal area > Acid sulfate soil | place: Finland: Risofladan, Vaasa | collected... | reverse complement strand
CGGTCGCGGCAAGATTCCGCGGTCCGAACGCTTCTGACCTGCCCGCCTTCGTGGGACTGGCCGACTCGTGGAAGGCCGACGTCTGGGGCGCCGGACACCTGGGCCAGGAGAATGAACCGGTCCGCGGCGGCGAGCTGGCAGGCACGCTCAAGCTGGTGGACGGGATCAACGTCGCCCGTCTGCAAGATCGGCGCGAGCTGCGTCGCCAGTTTGACCGCCTGAATCGCCAGGCCGAGGGTGCAAGCGCGATGCGCCAGGTCGATCGGAACCATCGGTTGGCGTTCACCATGCTCGACTCGGGCCGCGTCCGCGACGCATTCGACATCGCAAGGGAGCCTGACCGCCTGCGCGACGCCTATGGTCGTGAGAGCGTCGGCGAGAAAGCGCTTCTGGCGCGGCGGCTGGTCGAGGCGGGCGTCACGTTCGTGCTGGTCAGCGGGCGATGGGGTTATTTCGATCATCATGGCGACAATGTGCCGCCGTGGGGCGGCATCCAGAAAGGGCTGACGCCGATTCTGCCCACGATCGACCGGGCCATGCACTCCCTCGTCACCGACCTCGATGCACGCGGAATGCTGGACTCGACGTTAGTATTGATGATGGGCGAATTCGGCCGGACGCCCGTGCTTTCCTCGGACGGAGGTCGCGGCCATTGGACCAACTGCATGTCGATGATCGTCGCCGGCGGCGGATTGCCCGCCGGGCAAGTGGTCGGGAGCACCGACAGCAAGGGGTACACGGTCAAGGATGGACTCGTGAGGCCGGCGGACCTTGCCGCGACGGTATTCCGGCATTTGCGGATCGATCTGGCGTCGCATTGGGTCAACCCGCAGGGCCGCCCCATTCCGATCGTTACTGACGGCGGCCGGCCGATTCCGGAACTGTCGTAGCGCGGCCGTGCGCTACATCAAGGGGGCGACAAAGCCAGGTTTCACGCCAGCAATTCGTGAACGACTTCGCCGTCGCCCGCCGCCTGATAGGGGCGCCTGAGTCGATCGTAGATCGTCGACCGGGGATCGACTCCAAGCAGGTACAGCATGGTGGCCAAAAGGTCCTTCGGCGAGACGTGGCGCTCGACGACCGAGCCGGCATGCCATCGGTGCGTCCGACCACGTGTCCCGCGCGGGTGCCGCTGCCGGCCAGCAGCGAACAATAAGCCTGCGACCAGTGATCGCGTCCGCCGCCGTTGGCCGAGCTGAGCCGCGGCGTGCGGCCGTGCTCGGTGGTGCAGACCAGCCGCAAGCCGCACAAGATGGTTGACTTCGTATAGCACAGTTGGTTCCAATTACGATCGTGAATTCAAGTTTGGCTGCTTTCGGAAACTCAGTTGAGGACCGCCATGAAAACGCCTGCTCGCCGCCTGCTGACCTTGATCTTGTGCATCCAACTCGCCGTCGCGCTGGTATTGGCCTTGTCCGGGGACGCGGTCGTTCGCGCCGCCGACGAACCGGCGAAGCCCGCCGCCACGGATGTTCCCAAGGGGCTTCGCGTGTACTCGATCGGGCACAGCTTCCACGTCTTTATGCCCGATATCCTGGCCCAGATCGCGAAGTCGGCCGGCATTGCCGACCATCGACAAGTCGGGCTTTCATCGATCGGCGGTTCGTACGTCATTCAGCATTGGGACGCGGCCGACGACCAGTTCAAATCGAAGGCCACGCTGGAGTCGGCCAACCTGGACGTTTTGACCATGGCCCCGCTCTACCTGCCTGACGAAGGGATCGAAAACTTCGCGCGTCTGGCATCGGAGAAATGCCCACAGATTCGCATTCTGGTTCAAGAGTTCTGGCTACCGTTCGACGTGTACGTCAATTTCAGGAAGGAAAAGCCTCCAGAGCCGGATCGCGAGGTCTTCGACCTGAAAAAGCTGCAGGACGAACATGACCGGTACTTCCACGACATCGACGAGCAAGTCAAGGCGCTCAATGAAAAATACGGTGGCAAGCCGACGTTGTTCGTGGCGCCGGTTGGTCAGGCGGTGCTGACGCTCCGTGAGAAGATTGCCGAAGGCGCCGCTCCGGGCCTGGCAAAGCAAACCGACCTGTTCACCGACCCCATCGGCCACGCCAAGCCGCCGTTGGCGGTCCTCGTCGCCTATTGCTACTATGCGCAGATTTATGGTCGCAGTCCCGTCGGCCTCGCCGTCCCGCCCGCGCTGAACGGCTCCTTCGACGAAGAGACTGCGGCAAAGCTGAACCAATTGTTGCAAGAGATCGCCTGGGACACCGTCACCGAGCATCCCCTTAGCGGCGTGAAGGCAAAGTAACCGTCACGGCGAGACTGTCCGAAAACTCGCTGATTGTCGTCTTTCGCTCCGCGAAAGTAACGCCCTTTCGCGGAGCGAAAGGCGACATACCCACCGTGACCAAGTTTTCGGACGGCCTCTGAGTTGCAATACGATTATGGATCGCCGCGCTTTTCTTGGTTCACTCGGAGTGTCGCTGGTCGCCGCGCAAGGGCAATCCGTCGCAATCGCTGACGATGCCGATGACCGCGCCGCGGCGCTCCACCGTGAAAGCACGGTGATCGTGATTCACGACCACCGCCCCATTACTCCCGACGTAGCGATCATGCGCTCGGGCGGTGTTACCTGCAAAGTGTACCAGGTCGGCGTGGATGTCGAAATCGGTCCTGAATACCTGCAAAGCGCCAACCGCCGCGACGGATGGACCGAGCGTTCGTTTGCCGCCTTGAACGAGGCGCGGCACGCGATCGGCGCCGATCCCGACGAGTTGCTGCTTGCCCTCACGGCCGCCGACGTCAAGCAGGCCAAGCGCGATGGGAAAATAGCGATCTTGCTCGGTGTCGAAGGAGGCAAGCTGCTTGAAGGCAACCTCGACAAACTGCATGAATTTCACAAGCTGGGTTTGCGCGAGTTGCAACTCCGCTGGGCCGTGCCCAACCAGCTTGTCGAGACCGACGAGCTGACGGCCTTCGGTATGGCCGTGGTGCGAGAGTGCCAGCGCCTGGGCGTGGTCGTCGACCTGACGCACATTCCGCAGCGCGCCTTCGATCAGGCCGTCGAACTGGCCCAGCGGCCGATGATCGTGTCACATGGCACCGCGCGCGAACTTGGACCCGGTCGAGTCGAAGCGATTGCTCGCACGAACGGCGTGATCGGCATTCACTTTTACTCATCGTACTTGGGGCAAAATCCCGGCACGGCACATGCGCTCGACGCCATCGGCGAGTTGGTCAAGATGGGCGGCGTTGAAACGGTTGCCCTGGGCGTTGACCTGTTTCCGACCGAGGGAGCATGGGGCGACTTCCAACGGGCGCAGGGCACGACGAACATCTCGTGGGCCATTCCCGACCTCGGGCACTTGCCGGCCATCACTCGCGGGCTGATTGGCCGCGGGTACAGTGACGATGAAATTCGGGCAATACTCGGCGGCAATTTCCTGCGTGTCTGCCGGCAGGTATTTGGAAGCTGACGGTTGCGGCCTTCCGGTGTTCTGGATGAGCCTGCGAACCATGGGCGACGGTTCATGAACGCGATTACCTCAGATGAATATCGCCTGCGTCTGGATCGCGTCCGGGATGCGATGGTCGCCGCGCGGCTGGAGGCACTCGTAGCGTACGCCAACAAGACTCATCCGGGACACGTCCGTTATCTGACGGGCTACGAAACGCGCCTCGGCATTCACGACTCGGCCGTCTGCGTGGTGACCCCCGGGCGTTGCATCCTGTTGACCAACGCCAGTTTCGACATGCCTCAAGCCCGGACTCCCTTGGACGAAGTCGTAATCACAGGCAACTACGGCGCCGCCGTCACTGCGTTGCTCCCGACGCACGTGCGAACGCTCGGCATCGCGGGATTCGCCGCGCTGCCCGCCCCGGTCTACATCGCCTTGCGCGAGCGGTTCCCGCAGGCGACCGTCAACGACGCCTCGTCGCTATTGCTGGCCTTGCGACAGATCAAGAGTCCGGCCGAGATCGCTCTGCTGCGCGAGGCGAGCCGCATCACCGACGCCGGCGGCCGCGCCTTTCTCGAATGGGCCAGGTCCGGCGTCAGCGAACGGGAATTGCTGGTCCGGGTCGAGGCGGCGATGAAGCGCTCGGGCAGCGATGAAGTCTCCTTCTCGACCCAGATCTGCTCCGGCCTGCGCACCGCCCAGGTCGTCGCTTTCGCCGGCGACGTCGAGCTGGCCGAAGGCATGCCGGTCCAGCTCGACTGCGGCGCAACCTGCCAGGGATACCGGGGTGACCTTTCTCGGATGATTTTTCTGGGCAAGCCCAGCGGTCGGCTGCTCGACTTGATGGTCGCCGCCGCCGAAATCTACGACCGCTGCGTGGAATTGCTCCGTCCCGGGGTGTCTTGCGCAGAGGTGGCCAGGCTCGCTGTCAAGATTGCCGAGGGGCGCGGGCTGGGGCGGAATCTTTACCGCTCGCCAAATCACGAGCTCGGTTTTGTCGGGCATGGCATCGGCTGTTCTTACAGCGAGCCGCCGGAACTCCATCCCGCGAACGAGACGGTTCTCTGCGAGAACATGGTCATCGTCCTTGAGCCAATCGTCAGCGACCCGTCCGTCGGCGGAGTGAAGCTCGAAGACCCCGTGTTGATCACCGCCGCCGGGCCCCAACGGCTCTCTTCGCTGCCTGTGCGATCGGGCGAGTGGCCGCAGTGAAACTCAAAGCCCCAAACATCGGGAACGACTGCCGACGCGGATCAGCTCGTGTGATCGTCGTAATACTCGGCCGAACCGGTGAAGCCGGCGATCACGTCTTCGTTGGTCGCGCCGTAGGCGAATTGTCGCAGCCAGTCGGCGAGCCCACCGGAATCCGCGGCGCGGCCCAGGTAGTGGAAGTAGTCGTCGTTGATAAGCTGCGTGTTGTTCTCCTGGCTGCCCGCGATACCCTGCGCAACCTGGTTCAGCGCCTGTCCCGTCGGTTGGCCGGCAGCCAGGTCGGCGTCCAACTGGCTGAGCCAGTAGCTTTCGCCACCCGCGTCGGGCGCGCGGCCCAAGAGCAGCTTGTAAACCGCGTCGATCCAGGCCGCGTTCGTGCCGCCGGCTTTCGCGTAGAACTCCGGAGATGAGACGAGATCGGCTTCGAGCTCCTGGTCGGTCTCGCCAGCGTCCATTTGCGTGGTCCAATACTCGACTCCCGCCGCGTCGGCCGCCCGGCCAAGCAGTCTCAAGTAGGCGGGCGTGATGACCACGTTGGCGTAATATTCGTCGCTGTGGGCGATGGCCGCGGCGACACTGCTGCTCAGTGCGCCCGAATCGAGTTGCTCCGTCCAGTGGGAGAGACCTCCCGGATCCGGGGCGCGGCCCAACACGTCTTCGTAGACCGCCATGACATAGTGCTGATGCGGCGTGCCAACGGCGGCCACGGCGACGGTGCTGGCGATCGTCACCGAGCGGCCGCCCACGTCGCTGACAACGACGTTGATGGTTTCCCTACCGCTCGTGGTATAGACGTGCGAGCCGGCGACATGAAAACTGCCGTCGGCCGCCACGATGGTGCCGGAGGTGGTCGTTCCATCGCCCCAATCGATCGTCGCGGTGAAGTCGGTGGCCGCGCCCGCCGGATCGGCATCGGTGAACGTGGCCACCGTACCGCTGAACGTCGATTGCTCGGTCGCCGCCACACTCGTCGCGGTGCCGCTGAGCGGCGCATCGGCCACGCTTACGGTATCGGTGATGCTCACGTCGGTGGCATTGGCCCGATGAACCACCACCGTCACCGTGCTTGGTGTCGCGCTCTCTTCAGCATAAGTGTGAGTGCCGCTTACCGTGAAGAGGCCATTGGCGTCGGGACCGCTGATCGCACCCGGCGTCGCACTCGTGCCGTCGCCCCAATCGATGGTCGCAGAGTAGCTTCCGGCCGTACCGGCGCCGTTGGGGTCGCGAAACGTGGCGACGGCATTGGTGAGAACCGTGCCTTCGGTGGCAGCCAGCGTGCCGGCGCCGGCGACGTTGACGGAAAGCGTGTTGGCGGCGCCGTGAATGGTGAGGTTGGAGTTGAAGTTGTTGTAAAAACTACTCGTCGCAGTCACGGTATCCATGCCGTTACCCGAGTTCACGGTGAGCGAGCCGCTGGGCGCGGGCAGCGTGGTCGTTTCGAAGGCGCCGTTGCCGCTCACGAGCTCGATGACTCCCTGCCCCGTCCCGGCGTCGAGCGTGGCGACGACGGTGCCGTCGGGCAAGTTGAATACGGCGTTGGCGGCCGTGCCGCTGTTGGCCAGCGGCGTCATGTTGGTGTAGTTCACCACCTGGCCACCGGCGCCCAACTGAATGCTGCCGTTGTGGGTGCCGCTGAAATCGAAGGTATCAGTATTGAACGCGCCGCCGACGATGCTCAGGCTATTGCTGGGCGTGGCGGGCAAAGCGCCTCCGTTAAAGGTGGTGCCGCCGGCAACGAGGAACGTACCGCCCGAATAGTCGAGCGTGAAGTTGTTGGCGACGCCGTCGGCGCCCGTGATGGTTACCGAAGCTACCTCGCCCAGTGGTGTGGTCGAGACCACCGTGGCGCCAGACACGATTTCGAGGTTTCCGTTAACGCCTTTCACGGTCACATCGCCGCCCGGCGAGGTAAAGTTGACAGGGCCGGTCACGGTCACTTCGTCCTGGACCGTGGCATCAGGTGTGACGGCGTCGTGATGGACGGTGATGGTGATGGCGGGATTGCCGGCCGCGGTGTAACTGTGGCTGCTGGTGATCGTGAATACGCCGTTCGCATCGGGGCCGGTGATCGTGCCCGCCGTTGTGCCACTGCCATCACCCCAGTCGACCGTGGCACTGTAATCAGCCAGCGGCTCGGCGCCACCCGTATCGGTGAAGGTTGCCAGCGTGCCGGTCAGCGCTGAATTGACCTGTGCCGAGAGCGTTGTTCCGCTAACCGACAGTGCAGCGTCCGTTACGTTCACAGTGTCGCTGACGGTGGCGTCCGCGGAGAGGGCACGGTGAACGATCACGCTGATCGTTTCGGCCGACACACTTTCTTCAGCGTAGGTGTGCCTGCCGGTGACGCTGAACACGCCATTGGCATCAGGGCCGTTGACTGTGCCGGACGTCGTGCTCGAGCCGTCACCCCAATCGACAGTGGCAGAATACGTGGCGAGCGCGCCGGTCCCGTTGGGGTCGGTGAATGTGGCGAGTGTTTGGCTCAGGCTTGCGCCCTCCGTCGCGGCGAGCGTTCCGGCGGCTGTTGCATCGACGGCAGGCGGTCCCGCCGACACGGTTACGGCGTCATGAACCAGCACGTCGGAGGCCACCGCATCGTGGTGAACGGTCACGGTGATCGTGGGCGTTCCGGCGGAGGTGTAGGTGTGGCTCCCGCTGATGATGAAGACGCCGTTGGCGTCGGGGCCGCTGATTACGCCGGCCGTCGTGCTGCCGCCGTCGCCCCAATCGACCGTGGCGCTGTAATCGGCCAGCGGCTCCGCTCCGCCCGAATCGGTAAACGTGGCCAGCGTTCCCGATAAGACCGCGTTTACCTGCGCGGCGAGCGTCTGGTTGGCCGTGGTGAGCGGCGCGTCGGCCACGTTGGCCACGTCGGTGGCTATCGCGCTCCCCTCGCCGGTCGCGCCGATCGATACGCTGACGTTCAGGCCGCTCCCTTCCTCGGCATATGTATGGCGCCCGGTGACTGTGAACACGCCGTTGGTGTCCGGACCGCTGATCGTTGCGGCCGTGGCGCTGGTTCCGTCGCCCCAATTGACGCTGGCGGAGTAATTGGCGAGCGCCCCGGCGCCGTTGGGGTCGGTGAACGTGGCGAGTGTGACCATGGATGCCGCTCCCTCCGTCGCGGCAATCGCAAGGCCGCCCGTCGGCACGACCGTTTGTGTGATTAAGACCCAGGGCTCGAGGCCATGCGTGCCATCATCGGCGGCGAAGAACAGCTTGCCGTTGAAGGGCACAAACGCATTGCCGTTAGCGAGCGCGCCGCCAACGTTCAACCCGCCCGTCCCCGCGATCATCGTCGTGCCGCCGGCCGTGCCGTCGCTCGTCCAAAGCGCGGGTCCGTCGGTACCATTATTTGCGTTGAACAGGAGTGCGCCGTTGAAAGTTGTCAGGCTGCCGGCGTTGAACCCGGCGGCACCTTCGACTGGGTTGATATCGGTGACCATACTGGTTCCAGTCGCCGTGCCGTCGGTTTTCCAGAGTTGCCGGCGGTGCGTCCCGTCATCGCCGAGAAAGTACAGATCCAACCCCAACGGCACGAAATCCACAACAGTCCCGCGGTTGAAGCTTGCCACAAGGAGGGTTCCTGTCGGCGTTCCATCGGTCGACCATAACTGGGTTTGGGAGTTCGATCCGACGTCGGCGGTGAAAACGACCTTCCCGTTGATCGTCGAAAAGTCGGCGGCGGCTAAACTCGCCAACTTCGTCGTTCCGCCCACCGTTCCATCGCTCACCCACAACGAGTAGCCGCCCGATGCGAAGTTGACGAGATACAGTTTACCGTCGACCTCCACGGGCAACATCGTAAACGAGCGTCGTTCCGGCGGTGGTGCCATCGCTGGTCCACAATTGATAGTCGTTAGAGGTCGGATCAAGTTCCGTCAGGTAGAGCTTTCCGTCCAGTGTGACCAGTGCGACACTGGTGAAAACGCTCCCAGTGATTGCCTGAGTGCCCGCTGCCGAGCCGTCGGTCCGCCAGAGTGAGTCGGTTCCTGTCGTGGGTCTGGTGACGGCGAGGAACGCAACTCCACCGGCGACCACGCTCGCATCGAATTGCACTGTCGACGATGCATTCTCGAGTGCCGACGTTCCCGCCGCCGTGCCGTCGGTTTGCCATAAGCCCCCGCCCAAAGTGAAGAGCACCTGCCCATCGAAATCAAAGATCTGAAACGCGGTTTCGTCGAATTTGACTAGATCGATTGAAACCAACTCCTTGGTGCCCGCGGCCGTGCCGTCGCTAGTCCAAACCCCGCCATTGGCCGCGAAATACAACCTTCCGTTGACGTTTTCCAATGTTGGCGGAATCGGATCTACGCCGTTTCCGAATAATCGCGTCGCCAATTGAATCGTCCCGTCGGCGCTTCCGTTGCTGCACCAAAGGTCATAAGAGCTCGCCTGAGAACCGCTGCCGGCGGGGTTCGCAAAGAAGTACACCAATCCGCCCACGGCGACCGCTCCTTGGGTAAACGACCCCAAATTGGTCTGATTGACCACCTTGATTAGCTTTGTACCAGTCGAGGTTCCGTCGCTCGTCCATAACTGGCTTCCGTCGGTGCCCGTATGCGAAAACAGTACGCCGCCGCTATAAGCGGTCGTGAGGAAAACCGGCGCGACGCCATTGGATGCCGGGGCCCCGACCGGCTTTCCGGATGCGTCGGTAACCGCACTTGTGTCGTTTGCGTGGCCCTGGCTTTTCCAAAGTTCCGATGCGGTCAAATCGGTAAGGCGCGCGGTGAAATAAAGTGTTCCACTGCTGACGACAAAGTCGGACAGGGTAAAGTCTGGGGTGGCCGTGACTTGTACGACTCCGGACGCGTCGTATTTCCAAAGCCCGCCGATGTTACCGGCGAAGTATACCTCGCCGCCCAGGTCAGCTACGACCCCGGGGGCGACACCGTCAGTAACATTGCTGAGCATTCGCGTTCCGCCCGGGGTGCCGTCGCTCGTCCACAATTGCTCGCCGTGAGTTCCGTCGTGGGCGGTGAAAAACAGTGTGCCATTGACGTTGGTCAGGCCCGTCGGCGACGAGCTGTTGGGAAACTCTTCAAGGACCGTCGTGTCATAGTAACTTCCGGGGTAGATGTCCAAGACCTCTTTTGTTCCTTGTGACGTGCCATCGCTCGTCCAAAGTTCGTCGCCGTCCGCACTGTAGGCGGAGAAGAACAAGGAGCCATTCACCGCGGTCAGACCGGCTATTCCGCTGTCGGCAGGGCTCGAAACTCCGAAAACCAACGGGGCCGTGACGGTGGCGATCAACTGCGTTCCACCCGTGGTCCCGTCGCTCTTCCAGAGCTCGTCGTTTAACGATCCGCCTCCCGTTACCGGCAGGTGATTCTCCGCGAAGTACAATACCCCATTGTCGTCGATCATGTCCGACGGCAATGGGGTGCCGTTGCCAAAGTCTTCGAGCACGCTCAGGCCGCCGGGTTTGGCTGAACCGGTAAGAAGCTCGCCTCCTCCCTTCGCGTCGGAGGTCGAGACGGCCAGGTTCGCTCCAAAGCCGGCCAGCGTGACGCCCGATACGTTGCCAAGGTCCTGTACGAGGGTCGTCCCCATGGCCGATCCGTCGCTCGCCCAGATTTGGGTGTCGTCGCCGCCAGACGATTTTACCGAGAAGACGAGAGCCAACGTCCCGCCCACGTCCGTGAAGCCTCCCAGTGTGCCGGTCGAGCCGAAGTCGTTGACGAGCGCCGTGCCCGCTGCCGTACCGTCGGTTTTCCACAGCTCCGCGTGGTGCGTGCCGTCGTCGGCGGTGAAGTACGCAGTGCCGCCCACGTTGATGAGGTTTGCGGGATTCGACGAGTTGGGAATGGTGACGATGTCTTTCAGCAGGCTGGCCGCGTAGCCCGCGCCGCTGAGCAGGTCGCGGCGTTCCAACAACTCGCCCAAGCGAACCCAGGATGCCGGGCGACGTTTTTTGGCGGTGCGCGCGTGAAGAGGGCGGCGCTTACGGGTTGCCTTGCCACGCATGATTGGATCTCCAGGTGAAAATGGCGACCAGGGTCTTTCAGCCCATCGCAACTCTCTTCTCAAGCTGTCTGACAAACAAGAACGTCGGTGACTGCCTCGATCTTCGCCACCACACCCGCTAGGTCCGTCAGCCAGAAATCTCGACCGCTATAGCGGTACGTCAGCTTCTCGTGGTCCAAGCCAAGCAGGTAGGGCATTGTGGTGTGCCGGTCACCTCCACCTGCGTGCCGTATGACCGCGAACCAGCGCATTGAGCACATCTTCGTCGACGAACGAATTCTCGAAGGCTACAGGCGGCACAGAGTCAGCGGTCTGCCACGGATCGGGGGTCGATGGACCGCGGGGCGAGAAAGCGCTCCCTGACGACGAACCCGTCGATGAGCCGGACTGGGGAGCGGGCGGGTCGGCGTAAAACTGGCCGAACACGTCGCCCGTGTCACTGGTGCCGGTGACGGGCGGCGGGCCGCTAAAGACAACCAAGAGGTCGTTGCCCGCGTCGATCGCCGCGGAAGAGAACTGGTTGCCATTGCCGTTCGTCGTCACTTGGATCGACTGAAGCGCCGTCCCAGAACTATCGGCTGCATAGGTCGCCGCGTAGATGTCGTCGTGCGCAATGGTCGTGTATCCACTCGTCGAGCTGCTCGGCTGAAGCGTGTCGTAAACGTTGGTCCACGACACGTCGAAGGCGCCGTTGCCGGCGGGCAAAGCCGCGACGCCGATTGAATCGTTTGCCGGCATGCCGCCGGTTCCGAAGTAATAGGTTTTGCCATCCGTGCCAGTGAAACTGGCGAACGTCGCCGTTGCGACCGTGATCGCGGAATTCGTTTCCGTCGGAACCGGCGTGCCGTTGGCGGAGAACTGCCTGGCGTAAACATTGCAGAGACCTACGATGTGTCCGCTCGGATCCGTCATCCATTCCTGCCAGGCAACGACGAAATCGCCTGTCGCCGGATCCATGGCCACGTTGCTGTCGTCCTGGATGTTTGCCGTGGCGGTCGGATTGACTTGGATGACGCCGCCCTGCGCCTGCCCAGATCTGTTGTACCGCTGGGCCCTGATGAGGTATTGGCCGCTGGAGTTGATGTCGTCCCAAACCACGACGGAATTGCCGGTGGAATCCATGCTGATCGAGGCCTCGTCGTTCTGCAACGCCGGCGTGACCACGCTGATCGGCTTCCCCACGGTCGAACCAGCGTCGGTGTACCGCTGCATGGTGAGGGTATAACCGCTGCTGGATTGCCTCGCCTTCCCAATCGCCCCGTAAAGCACGTCGAACCCGTTGTCGTTCATCGCCACTGACTTGGCGACGTTGCTGCCACTGGCAACCAGGATCGTCCCGGTTAAGGCCGTTCCGCTTGCGCCGTAGACCTGCGCGTAGGTCGAATAGCTGTAGTTATTCGACGACCCGGAGATGAGAGTGGCCTTATCCCAAAGCAGGACGAAGTCGCCCCCCGCTGCCCTGGCTACGTGGAAAGCCGGAGAGACGCCGACGCCCTGACGGTTCTGCATCGAAAGGATGTCGCTGGTGACGACCGTGTTGCCCCCTTGCGGCGTCAGGGTCGCATTCGCCGTGCCGGGCGACGTGGCTGTGTAAAGCTGGACCATCAGGGTCCAATTGCCGTCGCCGTTCGCGTCCGGGCTCAGCCAGACGACGGCGGCGTCGCCGTTGCTGTCCATGGCCACTGCTCGCGGGCTGACCGTGCTGACAATGTTAAAGCCGTTGGCCCCGTTCGTCGTTTCCGTCCCTGCGGTGTACGTGTTGACCTGGAATCCCGTACCGGGCGTGGCCAGGGATCCGGCGGAAAGCAACTGTCGGTCTTCGAGGCAGTCAATCGACAGTCGGCGCCGTTTGAGCGGGCGGCGACAAATGTCTTGCCGAGCGGAACGGGTGGTCTTTTTTCGCGAACGGCTGAATTGCATGGTGGTCTCCTCGATGGAATGGTGGGCGTGACGCCGATCTTCGCACTTTGTGGGGGAGGTAATGCGTGCGATGGCATCAACTCGGATGTCGAGTGCTACATGCACCTATTACTAGTCCTGCGCGACGAGGGCACTTGGTCACACCTTTTTCGCACAAATTTGCGCGATAGATTCGAAGCCATGCCGCGGACGAGGCCGAATTCCGGCCAGGGCACACCGCCCGCGTCACCGATCCGCGCTCGTTCCAACGGCGCGAATGGCCGCCAGCAGGAGGGTATCCACAGATTGAGCAGATTGCGCAGATTCAGACCTCCTGATTTGCCTCAGGAGGTCTGAGATTGCTTGCAGCAGGCCGCGGATGGAACAGCAGAATGTCGGCGATCGTGGGCGGATTGTGACCGGACGCCGCGCACGACTTCGTCGACCGCCGCGGGTCGTGTTCCACAGCCCATCAGGGCAACGCCCTCGTTGTTCTACACGAGTCCCGGAAACCAAAGCAGCTCCCGGCCCCCTCGCCGGCTTGCCCGGCAGGAGCCGCAGTTTGGCGGGCTAAGTGGCGGCGTCCCGACCTTCTCTCTTGCCCCATGTTCCCGCGACCGCCGCTCCCGCCGCCGCAAGGGCGGGAGCGGAGGGGGGTTACGCAAGCTTACGGCGAGACGGCTTGGAAGACACGTCCGACGCCGCGGAGGTAATCGACGTCCCCAGTCTGGGCGCGTCGGGCGATTTCATCCAGCCAGCGGACCGTGGTCGGCTCCAAGCATGCTTCGCTGGCGTCATCATCGGGATAAACCACCTCGACTTCCACCTCCACGGCATATTGGCCGCGTTGGACCCAGCGCTTGCGTTTTTCTCGCCGTTCGCTCATGGCTTAATCCGAAAAATAAACGGTGACAAGTTTCGCACGACGACTACTCGCCAACCAGGACCAAATGACCTGGACCTCAGAACCGTCCTCAAGAACCTGACGAACGACCACGGATGGGTTCGGTTTGCTCGCCGGCCGTTCGCGGATCAGCTCCGCGTCCTGCAGGCCGGCCACAAGCTGCCAATCGGTCACCTCTCGTTCCTCACAGCGTTCGTCGGCGTGCCAAGAAACAATAAACCGATCTTCGGCAACTGCCTTCCGGATCTTGTCGAAGATCGCGCCCACGATCGTAGCCGTTTCTTTACGGATCCAAGTTCGACGATCATTCTACCGTCTGGTGTTTGAAAAACCAACCGTTGATGCTTGTGGGTTTGCGTCCAACTGCTGGCCGTAAGGGCCTTGATTCGCTGCCACTCGGCTATCACGCCCATCCGCTGCGCGAAGCACTCTGGATCACATGCTTCCACCCTTGAATGACACTCGTCATGAGGGCTACACACAATGATCAGAAAGCCCCGAACGCGGTCGTGAGCTTCAACGGCTCAGGCTGTACTGGCAATGGACCACGGACCAGCGACTACTGACGAGGTTTTCCTTCCAGTTCGGCCATAAGCTGCCTGAAGTCCTCGCGCGAGCGCAGCGCCTCGAGGTCGGCGTCTTGTTTCATGTGGGCCGCGTCCCTGAACCCCGCCGCAATGGCTTGCTTGAGCCAATCCATCGCCCGGTCGGCCTCGGCGTCGGCCTGCTTTGCGGTAGCCTCGGATTGGTCGGCCGCTCGGAAGACGGCCGCAGTCACGGCGCGGAAACAGGCCGCGTTGTACAGGCTGCCGGCGTCGGTCCGCTTCAAGTCCTCCCAAATTTCCGCCGTCCCCCGGCAACCGGCGGCGTCGTTGCTCTTGGCGAAGTGTCGCAGGCGAACGTCCATCACGCCCGGGATCAAACTGGGATCGACGACTTTGCCCGCGGCCAGGCGGAGGCACTCGTCAACGATTGGGACTGCCTCCGCCCCACGGTGGAGCGCCGCGAGACCTCCTACCACGTTCCACATGCTAATAAGCGTGGCGGGGTGATCCGGGCCGAGCTTCGCCTTCCGCAGCGTCAGCGTCTTTTCGTGGATCTGTAGGGCCTCGGCGTGTCTGCCGAGGGCGGCGTAGCTGCGGGCCAGGTTGTGCATACAGTTGAACGTGAACGCATGATCGGGGATCGTGGCTTTCATGACCGGCAGCGTCTCCTCGTAAAGCTTCACGGCATCATCGAGCCGGCCAACGACGAAGTAACTATTGGCTAGGTTGACCATGCTCCCGAGTGTGTTGGGGTGGTCTGGGCCGAGCTTGGCTTTCATCAGCGCCAGCGTCTCTTCACGCAGCTTGTGCGCCTCGTCGTGCCGGCGAAGGTCGAAGTAGCTTTGGGCCAGGTTGTTCATGCTCCCAAGCGTGTCGGGGTGGTCTGGGCCGAGCTTGGCTTTCATCAGCGCCAGCGTCTCTTCACGCAGCTTGTGCGCCTCGTCGTGCCGGCCGAGGGCTT
>Ga0307373_10009125_pt1 | contig 14908 bp, 11 predicted proteins | sample OX2MG_FD_202534 | JGI IMG/M metagenome (GOLD analysis project Ga0307373, IMG submission 202534) | Soil microbial communities from Risofladan, Vaasa, Finland - OX-2 | ecosystem: Environmental > Terrestrial > Soil > Coastal area > Acid sulfate soil | place: Finland: Risofladan, Vaasa | collected... | reverse complement strand
CGAAGCGATAGCCAAGCTCCGCGTTGTACATGAAAGTAACGGTGCCAATCTCGGTCGCCGCCAGCGTGGCGATGCCTACGTAGAGGCCAAGCTCGCGGCCCGCGACGAGGTACTGCGATACGTCGCCGAGGTAACGCTTCCCGAGCAACCCGATCGCGACCGAGCTGACCAGGTAGCCGATAACGATAATCCAATCCGCGACGGTGAAGCTCATTTTGGTGCAGCTTCCAGCGTAAGAACCTCGAAGGGCCGAAGTTTGACAATCTGACGTCGTCCGGCGCACAGCATGATCGCGGGCGTACCTGCGCTGTCTTTCCACGGGCTGTGCGCTTTATAGTTTTGGGGAGCGCTGAAAGGCAACTCGAAACAAGTCTGAGGGTCCAGATCAAATTCGTGCGGGACTTTGTCAGGGTTACGCAGAGTCACAATTCCGCGTCGTGGTGACCACGAGGCCCATCCATATACTTCCCGGCTGGCCGGGTCGCCGCCGATCCAGTGTGTGTCAGCGAGAACGTCCGCATTTCGCCGCGACCATCGGGCAGCTTCGGCCAGCGTGTCCCAATCTGCGTCGGAGAGCAGCGAATGGGTGATGTACATCTCCTGAAGTTGCGTGCCGGTGCCGAAGTAGGAACGCACTTCGGCGGGGAAATCGTGCGCAGGATCCACGTTGAGTTTTTTGGCATATCGCGCGTAGATCAAGCCATGCAGCATCAACGCATTCAGCGGATAGAGTGGGCCGCGCCGGACCACATGCTTGTACGTCGCGGCATCACGGTAGGTGATCCACTGCTGGCGGTCGGAGCCCACCCCCGCGAAGGAATGGTCATCGCCGCCGCGCCAAGTCGAGTCCGCATACCGAAGCCAGAAGGGAGATGGATACGTGCCGGTCGTCAGATTGACGTACAAATCTGGTCTGGCAGCCCGGAGACCCTCAATCAGGCTGATCATCGCATCGAAGTCGCTGTCAAAGTTGCTGCCCGGATAGACGGTTGATGCGTTGCCCGTGCCGTCGAACTTGAACTGGTTCACGCCCTGGGTGCGGACCATATTCATGCACACACTGCGAAAGCGTTTGAAATAGCGCGGGCCGGAAAGCACAAAACCTTCTGAATTTTCCTCGTAACCAAGCTGCTTTCCGTATTCCAGTCGCTGCTTTCGCGGCCCATCGTAGCCTCCCCACGGTGAAAGCCAGACGCCAGGCGCAGCTCCATACTTCGCGGCAGCGTGTTTAAGCGGTGTGAAGCCATGGGGGAAGCCGGAATTGAAATCCCAGAGCGATTTGTGGTTATCCCAGCCGTCGTCAAAGAGGAACGAATCGAGGCCCACGCCGCGCTTCGCGTGCAATTCGGCGCCGAATGCGTCGATGACATCGAGTGCCCCGGCTTGATCGTAGGGAGTGAAGTAGCCGAGATCGTACCAGGAGTTGTAATGAAGAAACGAGCGGTAGGGATGAGCCCGCTCCCGTTCGATGTACCGCAAGAAGTCGCGTCGCATCTGGCCAGTCTCTGTCGCGCCAATGACGCAAGAATAGGACGCTGCGCGGCCGTGTTCGAGTGGCAATTGCCGGTCGAGCGAACAGGACAGGTGGCCACCCTCGACGCTGCTCTGCGAAAGCGGATGCTCGAAACCGCAGAACCAGTTGGCCCATGTCACCGGCGACCCTTTGACGCTTCCCGCGACCTCTGCGCCACGGACGTCAAAGTCGAGCAACACAACTTTCGCGATCGGCAAATCTTTCCCCAGTGCCTCGAGCGTCACTTCCTGGCGAATGTAGTGCGAGCCGTCACGAAGAACAGCGCGCCACAGAACGCGAACGCGGCCTTGAGCGTCTTGAAGGGAGGCGGTGACAGCCCGCCCAGCCAAGCGGTCTGAAAAGCGAGCGGCATTCGGATCTGCCGCGAGTTCTTCTGTTCTTGGTGTGCCGAGAAGGCTCATCGCGGAGGATGCAATTTGGGAGGCATCGGCGAGTCTTAATGTAAATGTCGGCTGCGGTCCCACGATCGTCTTCCCGGACCGGGGTTCTTCCGCGCGCAGAAATCGCAGTCCCGCCGGCAAAATTTCCCAATGGGCGGCAATGGCATCGTTTTTTAGAGAAATGGTCCTTCCCTCGATATCTGCGTGCGTCGCGCTTCGCGGGTTCGCGAACCAGATCGCCAGCGGCGATCTGGCCCAAGAGGAAATCGCTGGAAGACCTCCCAGCAGGAGTGATGCATCAGCAAGAAAATCCCGGCGGCTGCTTTGTTTCAGCGATTGCAAAGATGCGGAACCGGGCGCTTTCCTGTTTTCCCTCACCAGTTCCTCCCGACAAGCGGTTTGCCATCAAACTGAATCAACGACGGACCTGCGCCGGAAATCAAGAATTGGCTCGCTTCAGACCTGTCCGGATACCTGCTGCGATAGCTCTCCGCCCATGCATCACGGAATTCCTCTGCGCGGGCCGAAGAAACGAGAGCCCAGACGCTGCCTCCGAATCCCGCGCCGAATGCAGACGCAGCTGCTGCGCCCCGAGTGCGTGCCGAACGAGCCAATTCCACCGTCTCGGGAATTTGATTGCCAAGCAGCGTCTCGGCAAGCGATTCGGAGCGGTCCACGAGTTTACCAAAGCGTTCGAGATCCCCTCTGGCGATAGCTTCAGCCGCAGCCGGAATGATCTCGGTGCTCTCCTCGGCGAATTGCGTGAACCGCTTCGCGAGGATTTCCTGCGGAAACGCGGACTCCGTCGATTCGCGCACGATTTGATCGAGCCGCTCGCGCGCGGACGGCTGCGAAGAGAGCACAGCCCCTAGCGAAGGATCTTCGCGCCCAGTAGCTTTTTGCCACAGATCAAGTACCGTGCGCGCTGCCAGTGAAGTGCGGTTATAGGAATCCCGAGCGTTGCCGGTCTTGTCGGCCTTTACGCCGCTGACTCCGATGACAAATGTGAGCTGTTCCGGTATCGGAATCTCTCTTTCGAGCCGGGTCGGACAAAAAGAGTACTGGCGCAAGAATCCGGGGCGAGAGCAAAGGATGGCGGTGTGGTCTTGGCTTCCGCCCAGCGTGCCCACACCGCGGTCGCCGGAGAAGGATGCGAAGTCCGTGCCGTTCTCAATCGAGGCCAGATAGCTGGCCAAATCCTCCCGGCTGCGAATATGCCGGTAATAGATTTCGGCCCGGGGGAGGGAATTCAGCTCGGCAAGGGCGGAAAAAATGGCAATGACGAGAGCGCTTGAACTGCTCATACCGGCCGCGCGAGGGAGGTCGCTGGCGAACACAATCTCGGCGCCCGTATAAGCTGTGGAAAAATCACGGGCCATCCGCCGAGCGACCGTGACGGCATAGCTGGACCAGTGGCCGCATTCCATGGCCTGATCCGGATTGAGCGCCAATCGCGCTTCCAATTTGCTCCCTGCATCAACCACATGAACCTGGGCGTCCGCGCGCGGCGCCGCCACCAGGCAGATCCCGCGCTCGATTGCGCAGACGAGGCTTCGCCCGCCGGCATAGTCAGTATGCTTGCCTAAGACCTCGATCCGGCCAGGAATGAAAAAGGCGCAGTGCTGTTCGAGTGAACTGCCGTGGAGCGCGCGCAATTCGCGCATCAGTTTGTCGAGGAGCGCTCCCTTGCTGGCCGAATCGGCGGCATTCATGCCGGCCGATCGAAGTTCGGAGTCAAACCGAGTCATAGATCCACCTGGATGCTGGCGAGTCGATGACCAACGGGAGCGATATCGGATCGGCTCGTAAGATCGAGGACGCCGGTGTGAGACAAAACAGCTTTAAATCGCAGGCCAAGAGAACTCAGTCCGAACTGCACTGCCTCGGGGAGCTCGAATTCCCCGCGCGCAGACCGGGGAACACGCTCGCACGCACGGAAGATGGCAGAATCGAATCGCCAGCAGTTCATACTGACAAATACCTCGTTTCCATCGTGCGCGCTGGGCATCTCGCGCGGTTTTTCGACAATTCGTTTGAGGTACCCGGCGGCGTCAATTTGAAGGAGCGCATAATCGCGAACGCGTTCGCGGGACATGTTGCTTTCGCGCACCAGGCTCTCCCGCTCGAACGCTGGCAATCCGGGCTCACCTAGCGCCCGAAGCGCCTGAAACACATTCGCAGGGTAATAATTATCGGAGTTCAGCACCAGGAACTCATCGCCAGCGGCAAATAATTGGGCAGCGAGGAGAGCGTTGGCGGTCCCCATGGGATCTTCCTGAATCGCAAAGGTGACTTCGATTCGACGTCGGGAAAACGACTGGTAGTATTCGCGAATGGACGCGTGGTCAGGGCCGACAACCAGGCAAGCCTGGCGAATGCCGGCGTCGGCCAGCGCGGTCAGTACGAAGTCGAGAAAGGGCCGGCCGACGGGCATCATGGCCTTCATGCCCGCATCGGCGGCCCGAGCTTGGTCACTCGCAAGACGCGCGGAAGCATCCGGCGAGCGCATTCGTGTTCCCGAGCCACGGGCGAGGATCACTGCTTTTTTCATTTCTCGCGAAGCGCATTCGGCCAGCATCCGTCGCACGGTAGTCGTCCCCTCGCGAATGCTCGGCGCGCCATTATCCTACCGCGCCTTCCCGTCGTGAGGTGTGTATTTGCAGAGGTAGTGAATGCATGAACAAATTAACCGGGGAAGAGTCTCATCGAAGACCATCTTGAAAATATTTCATCGTCATCATGTTGGCCACGTGTGCGGAATTTCTGCTGCCGGCATCAGGCCTGCACATCGCATCGACAGAGGCTCACAAAATGTCATTTGCCGGCGTATCCATATATAGGCGATTCGTCTGCCCCGCGGCGCTGCGTCTTCTAGTGTAGCTTCTCAATCTGTTGCTGCACCTGGCTGCGAAACTCCAGCGGGTGCGCAACCTTATGAAATGGCTCGGGAGTCCCGCCCGTCCCGACCAGCACAATCGTTCCGTAACCCAGCATCCTGCCGAAAGCCGTCTCGTTCACTTCGATGCTCTCCACTTTGTTCAGCAGCATTTCGATCGTTGTCCGGCTGACCAGGCCCGTCTTGATCACCACACGCCGGTTCGTCACGGCCATTTCTGTCGCGTTGCGCCGCACCATGCCCGTTAGAATCGTCACGACGCCGCAAACGAGCAAAGCCACGCCTCCGCCTTCCATGATGTGCAGAGTCCTGCTCTCGATTCCGGTGTGGCTGAGTGCGTAATAAAGCAGAAATACACCGGGCAGAGCGAGCAGGAAGCATCCCAGGACAATGTGCCCCAGCATCACGATCCAATGGAGCCGGGTCTGGTAAATCACCGTTTCGCCGGAAACCAAGTTCGATTCTACGTAGCTCATCCCCTCATTCCCCCGAATCGCTCAGCCGACTCTATGGCTCGGCCTGAACCCGATTACTCGTTGGGAGGAAGTCTCCCACAAATGGGGAGCGAGAGTTGAAATTTCCTTCGCTAGAACCGCGGTGCAGGACGGATCGAAGTGGACACGGCTTAGAATTAGGCAAGTTCAGTTGACTTCCAGGGTTCCCCCTTGTGTCAATCCTACCGCCGTGACCGCAACTCCCTTGTTCTTGCCCTTGGCCAGCAACTTTCGATACCGCTCATGTAATCGCTGTTGTGCTTTCCAAGAGATCTCTTTGACCTCTTCGCTGACATGCTCTTGCCGCTTCCCCAAGGTGGCCCCTACGGCGCGCAACTGTTCGCGGATCACCACGAAGCGGCGCGGGCGATCCCAGCCCAGCAGTTGCAAAGAAAATTCGCCCACCGCGTAGTGCTGGTCCAAGGCGCGCCACTGGGTGACGCGTGCCGCTACCCGCTTCAGCCATCGCGTCAGCGTGGCCCTGGCCGCGCCATTGCGCGATACCAGATGCCATGCCTTCTCTTTTTGATGTGAAACTCGACACATTGTGCTAAAAGGGCACATTTATTTATTCGGGGACGGGCCAGATGGCGACCGAACCCAGCGGCCCCGCCGACTCTGGAAACGAGGGCGAAGGAATGAATGAAGGAGAGGGTAGATGCGCAGGTTGACGGTTGGAGGCTTGCTGATCGTCAGCGTATTCTGCTGCGCAGCACAGGCGCTCGAGCAGTCGCCCACATCGGTTCACGCTGCAACACTTGTCGCCGCAGAGCAAGCAACGGTCGAAACAACGTCGCAACAGCAGATTGCCAGTCTGCAACAGCAAGTAACGGCGGCACAATCCTCCGGAGACAATGCCTGGATGCTCCTGAGTTCCGCCCTGGTGTTACTAATGACGGGTCCGGGGCTTGCGCTCTTCTATGGGGGATTGGTCCGTAAGAAAAACGTTCTTGCCACAATGATGCAAAGCTTTGGACTCATGGCCATTGTCACCGTGCTCTGGGCGCTGGTTGGCTATAGCCTTTGTTTTTCCCCCGGAAATCGTTTCATCGGCGGCCTGAGCTACATTTTCCTTCGAGGTGTCGGACCGGCACCAAACCCGGCATATGCTCCGACCATTCCTCAACAAACCTTTATGCTTTTTCAGATGATGTTCGCGATCATTACACCCGCCTTGATCACCGGAGCATTCGCAGAGCGAATGAAATTCAGTGCCATGGCGCTGTTCATGATCCTCTGGAGCTTCCTGGTTTACGATCCCATGGCGCACATGGTTTGGGGCGTGGGCGGCTTATTGAATGCAGCCGCTGGCGGCAAATTTTCCGCGCTGGATTTCGCCGGTGGCACCGTAGTTCATATCAGTTCGGGAGTTTCCGCTCTGGTCTGTGCGCTATATCTCGGGAAGCGGCTTGGTTATCCCAAAGCGCCGCCTCACAGCGTGGTTCTCAGTTTTATCGGAGCGTGTTTGTTATGGTTTGGGTGGTTCGGTTTTAATGCCGGAAGCGCATTGAGCGCGGGAAGTCTGGCGAGCAGCGCGTTCGTTGCAACGCAATTGGCTGCCGCTGCAGGTGTAATGGGTTGGGCGGGAGCCGAGTGGCTGCGGAATGGCAAGCCGAGCGCACTCGGCGCCATCTCTGGAGCGGTCACGGGGCTCGTGGCCATCACTCCGGCGTCGGGTTTCGTTGGGCCAATGTCCGCGCTGCTCGTTGGGCTTGCCGCCGGGGTCGTGGGCTATATCATGGTTACGATCATAAAGTCTCGTTTCGGATATGACGATTCGCTCGACGCGTTCGGCGTGCATGGCGCGTGCGGAACCATCGGAGCTCTGCTGACTGGCATTTTCGCAACCGAAGCAATCAATCCGATCTTCGGCAGCCGTGGGGGAAAACCTTTGCCGGTGGGAATGATTGACGGCAATGGAGCGCAAGTGCTGAATCAGCTGCTCGCCGTCACGATCACCTGGGTAATCGCGATTGTTGGCAGCCTCATCGCCCTGAAAATCGTCGATCTACTTGTGGGGCTGCGCGTTTCACCCGAGCAGGAAGTGCAGGGCCTGGATTTGTCACAGCACGGCGAGGAAGGGTACAACCTGGAATCGTAGCGGTATGCTCGCAGGCGGAACGAACGTGATTCTGGCCTGAGAATGGCGGGGATTCGGACATGACTAAAGTCGAAGCAATCATTCGGCCCTCGAGTTTCGAGTCCGTGAAGGATGCTCTGCGGGAAATCGGCGTCGAAGGGATGACCGTCTCCGACGTCCGCGGGCACGGCCGGCAAAAAGGCCACACGGAACTATACCGCGGGCGTGAGTACACAATTGATCTCCTCCCTAAGATCAAGATCGAGATGGTTCTGCCGGACAACATCGTCGAGTCCGCCGTGCAGGCCATTCTCAAGACGGCAAAGACCGGGAAGATCGGTGACGGCAAGATATTTCTGTCCAAAGTGCAAGAAGCCATTCGGATCCGAAACCAGGAAAGTGGCGAAGCCGCATTGTAAAAGGCGCATGAGTTAGTAGGACTCAGAAGGCATTTGTTTCGATTGATTCCCCTTCGAAATATCCCGCCCCATGATTTCTGATCTGACCGTTGCTTTCAGGATGCAGCGGCCCGCTGGGAGACAAACTTTAATATGTTCTCCAATCGTGTCAAACTTCGGTTGTCCATGCTTCCTGAGTTCGACATCCTGCTACGCTCTTATGCAGCGGAATGCGATCGCATTCGCCGCCAGTTCGAAGAGACCGGCGACGGACGTGCTGCGGTTTCTCGACGAGCAGACCTGATCGACCACACCATCCAGAGCCTTCTTCGAAATGTTTCTGAGAAGTTGGCGGCGCCAGATGGCCTTTCTCTCATTGCACTCGGCGGGTATGGACGCGGAAGTCTCTTTCCCCACTCGGATGTAGACATTCTCTTTCTATGTGCGAATAACCAAGCCGAGCGAAATCACCACCAAACAATTGTCAAGATTTGCCAGGCGCTCTGGGACTTGCATCTTCGCGTCAGCCCGACCACGCGGACTCTTGCCGATTGCGATGAGTTTCGCTATGAGAATGCGGAGTTCACCATTTCTCTTTTGGATTGTCGCTGCGTGGCCGGCGACGCAGAACTCTTCGCCCAGTTGCACGATTTTGTGATTCCGCGTATGGCGGCTCGCGAGCGTCGCGATCTCTTGCGCGCTTTACACGAACTGACGCGAGCCCGGCACGCGCGGCATGGAAACACGATTTTTCACCTTGAGCCGAATATCAAGGATGCGCCGGGCGGCCTGAGGGATTACGGGGCGGCTCGATGGCTGCTGCTGATCGCATCGTTTGAAGACCATCGTCCCTCCGGCCGGCCCGAGGATTCCCGGCCGTCTGGACTTCGCGAGGAATGTCTGGAAGGCTTCGATTGTTTGACGGCGGTGCGTTGCTTCCTTCATTACCGCAGGGGACGAGACGACAATTTGATGACGTACGAACTGCAAAACGATGCGGCATCACTCGGAATTGGAAAGTGTCCGAGAGTGCCCGTTTCTGCCGCGCTCTGGATGCGTCGCTATTTTCTCTTTGCTCGGGCCATTCATCGCCTTCTCACCGACCTGCTTGATGCTATTCCGCCCGCACGGTCATTCCTTTTCGAACGATTCGAGGAGTGGCAATCGAAATTTTCGAATGAAGATTTCTCCGTCTCGCATGGCCGCGTATTTCTCCGCCGGCCGGATGCTTTTTCCGATGTCTCATTGCCTTTGCGGCTTTTCGAATTTACGGCGAAGCATGGACTGAACCTCAGTGGCGACACAGAGGAACGTCTTGAAAAATTCGTGGTGGCATCGAGCCGCGGTCCGTTCGTGCCGCCCGACATGGGCACGCAATTCCGGAAAATCTTGCTACATCCCCACTCCGCTGCTGCGCTTCGTGCCATGCACCGTGCCGGGTTGCTGGTACTTCTCTTTCCCGAATTCGGAGCGATCGACGGACTCGTCATTCGGGACTTTTATCATCGCTACACGGTCGACGAACACTCCCTGAAGACCGTCGAAAGCATCCACCAATTGGCGAAGCCGGAAAATGAATGGGAGCGCAAATACAATGAAATTTTCAGTGAGCTCGAGCAGCCGGAGTTATTGTTTTTTGCATTGCTTTTTCACGATGTGGGCAAGGGCTTGCTCGCTTCGAACCATGTAAAAGGGAGCTTGGAGGCAGCAGAGGGAGCTCTTGCGCGGATGGAGTTCGCTTCCAACGACCGCAACGCCATTCGATTCTTGATTGCCAATCACTTAGAGATGTCCACCGCCCTGCAACGTCGCGACATTTTCGATCCGGCCGTGATTCAGGAGTTTGCTCAAAAAACAGGAACTCCCGAGCGGCTGAAGATGCTCTGCCTGCTGACGTATGCCGACATCCGAAGCGTAAATCCAGAAGCCTTCTCCCCATGGAAGGCGGAGATGCTGTGGCAACTTTACGCCGCGACGATCAATCATCTGAATCTCGCGGTGGACCAGGAGCGGCTCCGCGCCGGCGACAGCCTGCAGGAGATCGTAAAGAACGTCCTTCAAGTGCTCAATGTGCGGCCACCGGCGGCTGCGGTATCCCAGTTCCTGAACGGATTGCCTCGACGGTTCTTGGCGAGCCGGACGGTAGAACAAATTGCTGCGCATGTTCGCCTCGCCTCACAGCTCAAGCGCCAGCCCATCCAGGCCGAAGTAACCAAGCATCGCGGTCACTTCCTCCTTACTTTAGTTGCTCACGACCGGCCACTGCTCTTTGCGAACATCGCCGGAATACTCTACGCCTGGGGTATGAGCGTGACGAAGGCAGAGGCATTCGGAGGCAGCGCCGGAATCGTCGTGGATACATTCCAGTTCGTCGACTTGTTTCGCACGCTCGAGTTGAATCCACCCGAGGTAGCTCGGCTCGAGGAAAATCTTCGCCAGGCGCTTGTCGGCAAGGCCGCACTGGACGCCAATCTCAGCAACCGACGGGCGCAAGCTTCACCTGGGGCAGCCAAGGTTTCCATTCCTCTGCAGCTCCACTTCAATGACACTTGCTCCGCGTACAGCACCGTCCTGGAAATCATCACTCAGGACCGCCCGGGCCTCCTGTACGTGGTCAGCTCGGCTCTCGCTGAGGCAGGTTGCAATATCGAAGTGGCCCTGATCGATACCGAGGGCCCCAAGGCTATCGATGTTTTCTATCTCACTGTTGCCGAAAAGAAACTCAGTGCGGAGATTCAGAGGAATCTGATGCAGATTCTAGCCACGAAGCTTACATAACCTGGTCCTTGGTCAAGTTCCAATCAAGCAAAGTGTTTCCTGTTTTGAGGCGCGGATTCGAACGCGTCACGATCGGTGATTGCGCCGATGCTGCTGCTCGATACGAGGCGCATATACTTGGCCAGCACGCCAGTACAATACCGCGGTTCGTGAGGTTTCCAATCCGCGCGACGGCGAGTAATCTCCGCTGGCGCTACATTTAATTGCAAAAGTCTGGCCTCAGCGTCAAATGTGATGGAGTCGCCCTCCTGAACCAGTGCTATTGCTCCACCAACGGCAGCTTCGGGGGCCACGTGGCCAGCCACCAATCCATAAGTCCCGCCGGAGAAGCGTCCATCGGTGATCAGGCCCACTGAATCACCGAGGCCCGCACCGATGAGCGCTGACGTCGGCGCCAGCATTTCGCGCATTCCCGGGCCGCCCTTCGGACCTTCGTACCGAATCACAATGACATCGCCCGGCTTGATTCGCTTGGAGAGAATCGCCGCCAGACATTCTTCCTCGGAATCAAAAACACGCGCCGGTCCGGTGATCTCTCGATTCTTGACGCCGGAGATCTTGGCCACGGCTCCTTCGGTTGCGAGATTCCCTCGTAAAATTGTGAGGTGCCCCTGGGGGTAAACGGGACGATCCCAGGGGCGGATGACATCTGGATTCGCACACGGGTCGAGCGGAACATCCTCCAGTGTTTGAGTGACCGTTTTCCCCATAATAGTCAGCGCATCGCCATGGAGCACGCCATGAGCAAGCAGGATCTTCATCACTTGGGGGATGCCGCCGGCGGCATGCAAATCCGTTATCACGTACCTGCCCGAAGGCTTCAGGTCGCAAAGGACAGGCACCCGGCTTCGAATCGTTTCGAAGTCGTCGAGACACAGAGGCACTTGCGCGGCTTGAGCGATGGCGAGCAAATGCAGTACGGCGTTGGTTGAGCCGCCGGTGGCCATGACCACTGCAATCGCGTTCTCAAATGCTTCGCGCGTCAGGATCTGGCGCGGCAGAATTTGGCGGCGAATCGCATCCACCAAAACACGCGCGGACGCGCCCGCGCTTCCGGTTTTCTCGGTTCCCCCCGCGGTCATGGTGGATGAATAAGGCAAGCTCATGCCCATGGCTTCGATTGCCGAAGACATCGTGTTTGCCGTAAACATCCCGCCGCACGAGCCGACGCCAGGACACGAATGCCGTTCGATTTCGAGCAACTCGCGGTCGTCCAATTGTCCACCGCTGTGCTGCCCGACGGCCTCGAAGGCACTGACGACGGTTAAATCCTTGCCCGCGTGATGGCCGGGCTTGCTCGTGCCTCCGTAAACGTAGATTGCCGGAATATTCAGCCGCGCAATCGCGATCATCCCGCCGGGCATATTCTTGTCGCACCCGCCGATGACAACCAGACCGTCCATTAGTTGAGCGTTGCACACCGTTTCGATCGAGTCCGCGATAACCTCACGGGAGACGAGCGAATACTTCATTCCTTCGGTCCCCATGGAGATGCCGTCGCTCACGGTGATCGTGCCGAAGACCTGAGGCATGGCCTGACCTTCATGCAAGACTTCCGCGGCGCGGACTGCCAGTTCGTTCAGTCCGGCATTGCAGGGCGTGATTGTGCTATAGCCGTTCGCAATCCCAATGATGGGTTTGTCGAAGTCCGCGTCGCCGAAGCCAACGGCGCGGAGCATGGCGCGATTCGGGGTGCGCTCGACTCCCTGCGTGATCTTTCGGCTTCTGTCGTTCCCGCTCATCTCGGATTCAGCGCGCGATCTTCCGGCCAGCGGCCACTTCTCGACTCGCCGTCGTGTTCGCAGCGAGTCGATTCAAGAAAATCATTTTCCACCTGCCGTGGCGGTCGTCACTTCCGTCATTGACTCCAAAGTGGGAGCGGTGACTGGATCGAGAAAAGACATTTTCGCCCGCAGTTGCGCCCCCACTTGCTCGATCAGCTGATGCTGTTCCTTCCGGCGACTCTCGTTGAAATTCGGGCGGCCAGCGTCGTTTTCCTCAATCCAGATGCGTGCGAACTCGCCGTTGCGAATCTTCTCGAGCATCCGCCGCATGGTTTGGCGCGTTTGGTCGGTGACGACCTGCGGGCCGCCGGTATAGTCCCCGAATTCTGCAGTGTCACTTACGGAGTACCGCATATAGCCGAGGCCGCCGCGGTACATCAGATCCACAATCAGCTTCAGTTCGTGCAAGCATTCAAAATAGGCAATCTCCGGCTGGTAACCGGCGTCGACCAGCGTCTCAAATCCCGCTTTGATCAGCGCGCTTACGCCGCCGCAAAGCACGGCTTGTTCGCCGAACAGATCCGTTTCTGTTTCCTCCGTGAACGTCGTTTCGATGACGCCGGCGCGCGTGGCTCCGATCGCTTTGGCGTAGGAAAGGGCAAGCTGTTTGGCGGAGCCGGTCGCATCCTGGTGAACCGCAAGCAGCGCAGGCGTACCGCCGCCTTCCAGAAATACTTCGCGGACGCGGTGCCCGGGCGCCTTGGGGGCCACCATAGTGATGTCAATGTTTGTGGGCAGATGGATCGTCCGGTACCGCACGTTGAATCCGTGCGCGAACATCAACATTTTACCGGCTGACATATGCGGCGCGATTTCCCGTTCGTAAATAGCCGGCTGACTCGTATCCGGCGCGAGAATCATGACTACGTCTCCCCATGCAGCGGCGTCGGATACAGTCTTTAGAGTCAGGCCGGCCGCGATCACCTTTTCTCGCGATTGGCTTGCGGCGTGCAACCCCACACACACGGTGCAACCGCTATCGCGAAGGTTCAACGCATGGGCGTGGCCCTGCGAACCATATCCGATTACCGCAATCCTCTTCGCTTGAATCAGTGCCAGTTGCCCGGCATCGTCCTGATGGATCGTGGCCATGATTTACTCCTCCTTCTCAGAATGCTTTTGGATTTATTACACGGATGCGGAAGCCTCAGCCTCGAGCGACAACTCCGGTGTGGCTGTGCCATCATCGCTCGCCGGCCGCTCTACCCCGCGCGACATCACCACCTGCCCGGTCCGCACCATTTCGAGAATCCCGAAGGGCCGAAGAACATCCACCAGAGCCTGGATCTTGTTTTCTGTGCCGGTGATTTCGACGATGAGCGACCGCGGAGCCAGGTCCACAACTCGCGCGCGGAATACGCGTACGACTTCCATGAGCCGGTGGCGGGACTCGTCATGGGCCTCGATCTTAAGCAGCGCGAGACTACGCGAAATCGTCGGTGCAAACGTGACATCCTCGACAGACAGCACGTTCACGAGCTTGTAGAGATTCGCTTCCACGCGCTGTGATGCGCCTTCGCTGATTCCCGCCAGAATCGTCATGCGGGACACCCCCGGCCGTTCCGTGTGCCCTACGGTGAGCGATTCGATGTTGTACCCTCGCCGGCGGAAGAGCGAGGCCACGCGGTTCAGCACCCCGGGCTCGTTCTCGACGTAAAGGACGAATGCGTGCTGCTTCCTTTTTTCAGACATCGGACACCTTTTCGACGAGCGGCGTTGGCCTCCGGATCATTTTGTGCAGATCGGCCCCCGCGGGGACCATCGGGAATACCGAATCTTCCTGTTCGACCTGAAAATTGATCAGCGCCGGCCCCGCTTGTTGCCGCGCGGTCCGCAGCACGGGCATCACCTGCGAGCGGGTGTTCACCGTGAAGCCCGGAATCCCGAAAGCGTGGGCCAGCTTGGCGAAATCGGGGCTCAGAAGAGGCGTCGAGGAATATCGTCCGTCGTAAAAAAACTCCTGCCACTGCCGAACCATGCCAAGGTACCCGTTGTTGATGATGGCGATTTTGATCTCGAGCTTCTCCTGCACAATGGTGGCCAGTTCCGCCATAGTCATTTGGAATCCCCCATCACCGGCGACGACCCACACTTCGGCGTCGGGTCTGGCAAACTTCGCACCGATGGCGGCGGGGAGCGCGAAGCCCATCGTGCCCAGTCCGCCCGAAGTAATCAGGGTGCGCGGTTTATCATGGCGGTAGTATTGCGCCTCCCACATCTGATGCTGGCCGACATCCGTCACCACGATGGCGTCCCCGCGCGTTTCGCGCCAGAGATCGTGAATCACGTGCGCGGCGTAAAGATGCCCCTCATCGGGAAGATTTTGAATGTCGCGCATACTCGACTCATGCCTTGACGCTCGAATCCGGGCAAGCCAGTCGCCAGTGTCGGATCTGTCCAGTCCGGACAAGAGTCTCTGCAGAACATCGCGGAGATCGCCAATCAAGGCGACGTCCACCCGAACGTTCTTGTTGATTTCCGCAGGATCAATCTCGATGTGGATCTTTTTTGCCGAGCGCGCGTACGATTTGAGGTTTCCCGTGACGCGATCATCGAAGCGCATG
>Ga0307373_10009124_pt1 | contig 14908 bp, 13 predicted proteins | sample OX2MG_FD_202534 | JGI IMG/M metagenome (GOLD analysis project Ga0307373, IMG submission 202534) | Soil microbial communities from Risofladan, Vaasa, Finland - OX-2 | ecosystem: Environmental > Terrestrial > Soil > Coastal area > Acid sulfate soil | place: Finland: Risofladan, Vaasa | collected... | reverse complement strand
AACTTCGAGGGTCGCCAGGGAGCGGGCGGCCGCACCCACCTGGTCAGCCCGGCGATGGCCGCCGCCGCCGCCCTCCACGGCCACTTCGTCGACGTGCGCGAGCTGGAGACGGCAACCCTGGCGAGCGCATCGCCGACGGGCGCGGGCTGAGGCCGAGGCGGTGCGCACCTTCACCGCTCACGAGGGCCTGGTCGCCATCCTGCCCCGCGACGATGTCGACACCGACCAGATCATCCCCAAGCAGTTCCTGGGCCGCACCGGCCGCGACGGCTACGCGGAGGGCTGCTTCTTCGGCTGGCGGGTCGACGCCGCCGGCCGGCCGCGGGCCGACTTCGAGCTGAACCACCCGGCCTTCAGCGGCGCCAGCGTGCTGGTGGCCGGGCGCAACTTCGGCTGCGGCTCCTCCCGGGAGCACGCCGCCTGGGCCCTGCTCGACGCCGGCGTCCGGGTGGTGGTGGCCAGCTCGTTCGGCGACATCTTCACCGTCAACGCGCTCCAGAACGGCCTCCTGCCGGTGACCCTGCCGGCCCCGACCGTCGCCCGGCTGATGGAGCGCGGCGGCCGCCGCGACGGGTACCGGCTGGTGGTCGACCTCGCCGCCGGCGAGCTGCGCGACCGCGAGGGCCTCACCGCGCCGTTCACCGTCGACCCCTTCTGGCGGGCCTGCCTGCTGGAGGGACGCGACCCGGTGGGGATGGCGCTCCAGCGCGAGGCCGCCATCGCGGCCCACGAGCAGGAGCGCTCCCCGCTCCTGCCGGTGACGGTCGGGCTCGACGCCTGAGCCTCCCGCCGCCGCCGGCGGCCGCTGGGGCACCCGCCCGGCGAACGCCCGCCCCGCCGGCGGCCGTGCGGGCCGCCGGTACACTCACCCGCCATGACCTGGGCGATCGCCTGCCGCTGCCGCGACGCCCCCGGCACCCTCGCCCGGGTGGCGACCAGCCTGGCCGGGGCGGGGGCCGACATCCGCGACGTGGCCCTCACCCGCGAGGACCCCGACACCGTGTTCCTCCACTTCGAGATCGAGGACGGCCCGGACCCGGACCGGGTGGCGCTGGACCTGGGGGGGGCCCTGGGCGTCCTCGGGGTCGAGCGGGTGCCCACCCAGCTAACGATCTTCGGCAAGCGCGTGATCGTCATCGGCGGCGGGGCCCAGGTGGCGATCGTGGCCCAGGGAGCGGTGAACGAGGCCGACCGCCACAACATCCGCGGGGAGCGCATCAGCGTCGACACCATCCCGCTGGTGGGCGAGCAGGAGATCGCCCAGGCGGTGCGGGCGGTCCGACGGCTGCCGCGGGCGGTGATCCTGGTCCTGGCCGGCTCGCTGATGGGGGGGGCCATCACCGAGGCGGTCCGGGAGGTGCGGGGACATGGGATCACGGTGATCTCGCTGCACCAGGCCGGCTCGGTGGTGGACGCGGTGGACCTCGTGGTCACGGACCCGATCCAGGCCGGGGTGATGGCGGTGATGGCGGTGGCGGGGACGGCCCGCTTCGACATCGCCCGGGTGCGCGGCCGCCACTTCTGAGCGGGGCCGCCGGACGGCCGGCGCGGCCCACGGCGAGGCGTGACCGGGTCATCGCCCGGGCGCGATGGCCCCGTGACAGCGGGCGGCCACACTCACAGCTGGAGCGCCCGGGCTTGCCTTCCAGGTCGGGCGCGGGCCGCGATCCACACCCATGAGGACGACGATGCCCGCAGCCGAGCCGCAGCGCGCCGCGGCACCCCCGGTGCCCGCGGCCGCGCCGCTCGACCGCGCCGGCGCGGAGCGCGAGGTCACCCGCCGCATCCTCGCGGGCCGCCCGACCCGGGTCCTCCTGGTCGGGGTCGACCCCCCGGCCCCGGAGGCGGTGACCGCCGGCGCCGTCCGCGAGGCGGCGACCGCCCTGGTCGGCGCCCACGGGGTGGCGGCGATCGGACGCTGCGACCCGGTCCTCACCGCGGTGGTCCTGGGCGGCGCCGAGGGCGCCTGCCGGCGCATCAACGACCTCCGCACCGCCCAGACCCTGGAGGTCGAGATCGGCGCCCGGCTGCAGGCCGCCGGCCACCCCCAGTGCGGGGTCAGCGTGGTGGCGGGCTCCGAGGCCGTCGGCCTGGAGCCCAAGGTGGCCCTCATGGTGCGGGCCATGCTCAACACCCTGGGCGACCGGGCGGCGGTGCTGGCGCGCGGCCGCGCCCATCTCCAGCAGGTGGCGAGCCTGCTGGAGCACCAGCGCCTGCGGATCCTCTTCCAGCCGATCGTCCACCTGGAGCGCCGCGCGATCGTCGGCTACGAGGCGCTCTGCCGCGGGCCGGTCGACCACCCCCTGGAGATGCCGAGTCGGCTCTTCGAGGCGGCCGACCAGGCCGGCCTGCTGGGCGGGCTCCACTGGGAGCTGGTGTGGCTGGCCCGGCTGCGGGCCGGCCAGCGCTTCGCCAGCCCGGACCTGCTGCTCTTCGTCAACGTCGAACCCCGCGAGCTCGGCGACGCCCCCCCGCCCCGCCGCCACGACTGGGATCGCCCCGACCTCTGGCCGGAGGACCAGATCGTCGCCGAGGTCACCGAGCGGCGCCCGATCGCCGACCTCACCACCTTCCGACGTCACACCGACCGCTACCGCCGACGCGGCTACCGCTACGCGCTCGACGACGTCGGCTCCGGCTATGCCGGGCTCGGCACCCTGGCCCTGCTCGCCCCCGAGTTCATCAAGGTGGACATGCACCTGGTCCAGGGCTGCGAGGAGGACCCCGTGCGCCAGTCGGTGGTGAGCGCTCTGGTCCACCTCGCCCGCAGCATCGGGGCCGAGGTGATCGCCGAGGGGGTGGAGACCCGCGCCCAGCTGCTGATGCTGCGACGCCTGGGGGTCGACTACGGCCAGGGCTTCCTGCTCGCCTGCCCGGCGGAGGATCCGCCGCCGCTCACCGGCTCTGGCCTGGCGGCCCTCCGCCAGGCGGCGGGGCACCCGCTCCGGGGCCTGAGGCGGCAGGCGTGAGCGCGCCGGTCGCCGGCCGCCGCCGCGGGTGGCCCGGGAGCGCCTCCATCGGACAGCGCCTGGCGGGGGGACTCCTCCTCCTGGTCGGGGTGCTGGTCCTCAACCTGGTGGCGGCGGTGCCCCAGCTGACCGCGATGCAGGCCGCCAACAACCAGCTGCGGCACCGGGACCTGCCGCTGCAGGCCAGCACCGACGGGCTCTTCAACCATCTCCTCGGCGCCCAGACCGCCCTCGGCGAGACGCTCGTCACCGGCGACGCGAGCTCGCTCGCCGCCGTCCACCACAACCTCGCCGCCGCCACCGCCGACGAGGCCACCCTGGCCGGCCTCACCCGGCGGGACCGGGCCCTGGTGCTGGCGCTGACGCAGGTGCGCCAGCGGGCCCGCACCTGGGAGCGCGCCTACCTCGCCCCCCAGCTCCGGGCCCGAGCCACCACCCCGCTGGCCGGGCTGCTGGCCGCGCTCCCCCAAGGCGACCGGCTCTTCCACCGCATCGACACCGCCGCCGGCCAGCTGAAGCGGGCGGCCTCGGCGCAGGTCGCCGCGGACCTCAGCCAGGCCGCCTCCGCCCAGCTCGAGATCTTCATCCTGGTCCTGCTCACGTCGGTGATCGGGTGCGTCGTGGCCGGCACCCTGATCGTGCTCACCGCCCGGTCGGTCCTCCGGCCGCTGGCCGCCCTCGGGCAGATGGCCCGCGACCTCGGCGACGACCGGCCCATCCGGCTGGAGCCGCCCCGGGGGACCCCGGAGCTGCGCGAGCTCCACGCCAACCTCACCACCGCCGGGCTCCACCTCCAGGAGAAGCAGGCGCGGCTCAGCGACAGCAACGCCGAGCTGGCCCGCGCGGTCCAGGTGAAGAGCGAGTTCCTCGCCACCATGAGCCACGAGCTGCGGACCCCGCTCAACGTCATCCTCGGCTTCGCCGAGCTGATCCGCACCGGCGCCGCCGGGGTCATCCCGGAGACCGCCCAGGACCACCTCGACCGGGTCATCCGCAACGGTCGCATCCTGCTCGGCCTGATCAGCGACATCCTCGACCTCAGCAGGCTGGAGGCCGGCCGGATGGAGGTCGGCTGCGCCGTCACGGCGGTGGACGTCATCGTCCGACAGGTGGTCGAGGACGCCCGGTCGGTGGCCGACCGGAAGTCCCTGGTGCTCACCCTCCATCCCAGCCTGGAGCCGGCGGCGGCCCTCGCCGATCCCCGGGCCCTCACCCAGGTGCTCACCAACCTGGTCGGCAACGCGGTCAAGTTCACCGAGGCGGGCGGGGTGACGGTGGAGCTGCGGACCACGACGACCACGATCCAGGTCGCGGTCGCCGACACCGGGCCCGGCATCCCCGAGGCGGACCGGGAGTCGATCTTCGACGCCTTCCGCCGGGGGACGGCCCGCATCCACGACGAGCTCGGCTCGACCGGACTGGGGCTGGCGATCTCGCGCCGGCTGGCGACCCTCATGAGCGGCCGGATCGAGGTGGAGAGCCAGGTGGGGTTCGGCAGCCGCTTCACCATCCAGATGCCGCTGGCCCGGGTGAGCGCGGGATTGCGCGCCGGGCGGCAGGAGCACCCGCTGGTCCTCGGCGTCGCCCAGGACCCGGAGGCGCTCGGCCGCTGGGAGGTCCAGGCGACCGCGGCCGGGTTCGACTTCGCCGGGACCACCGATGGTCCCACCGGGCTGCGGGCGGCGGCGGCGCTCCGTCCGGCGGTGGTGCTGCTGCTCGCGGACCTGGACCGGGAGGGGGCCGAGCACCTGCTCGACCAGCTCAGAGAGCAGCCCGACACCCGCGAGCTGGCGGTCCTGCTGGTCACCAGCGGCGCCGCCCCCGCGGCCGCGGGGGCGGCCGGGGCCGACGGCTTCCTGCGCCGGCCGGTGCCCGAGCAGGCCCTCCGCCCCGCCCTGCTCCAGCACCGCCGCAGCCGCGACACGGCCCGGGCCGCCTCGTGAGCGCGGGCGCCGGCCCGGGGGGGGCGCGGCGGTGGTGAGCCGACCGCACGTCCTTCTGGTCGAGGACTACCCCGACAACCGGGTGCTGGTGTCGGCCGTCCTGGGGGACGCCGGCTGGCAGGTGACGGTGGCCGAGGACGCCCCCAGCTGCGACCGGCAGCTGGGCGGCGGGCTCGAGCCCGACCTCTTCCTCATCGACCTGTCCCTCCCTGGCGAGGACGGCTGGAGCCTCGTCCGCCGGCTGCGCCAGGACCCCCACTGGCGGGACCGACCGATGGTGGCCCTCACCGCCCACGCGATGGACGGGGACATCCGGCGCGGTCTCCGAGCCGGCTTCGACGGCTACCTCACCAAGCCCATCGACCTCACCACCTTCCCCACCACCCTGGCGGGGTGGCTGCGCAGCCCGGCCGCGGCCGAGGGCGGCTGAGCCCTCGTCGGGTCGCCCCGGCGGCGGCCGCCGGGAACCGGCGCGATCCCGGCACCGCGGGACTTGACCCGGGCGGCGATTGTCGCCACCATGCAATCCACAGATCAGGGGCGGCCGCGACCCAGACGGGGGCCGCCGAGGGAGGGGATCCGAGATGGTGACATCGCTGCACCGCATCCGAACCGGGATCGGGGCCGGCGGCCCCAGGCCCGGACGCCGCCGGTGGCGGGCGGCGCTGGCGGCGGCGGCGGCCGGGGCCGCCGTCCTCGGCTCGGCCCTGGTGGGCCTGGCCAGCGTGGGCACCCGGGCCGCCCCCCGCGGCACCGTCACCTTCGCGCTGCCGCCGGGAGAGTACTGCAACTACATCTCCCCCTTCATCAACGGCCCGGAGTCCAACAACATCGACCTCTTCCAGTGCGAGTACTTCCTCTATCGCCCCCTCTACTGGTTCGGCAACCACGGTCAGTTCACCATCAACTACAACCTCAGCATGGGGGAGAAGCCGGTCTCCTCCAACCACGGCCGCACCGTCACCATCACCCTCAAGCACTACCTGTGGTCGGACGGCCGGCCGGTCACCAACCGCGACATCGAGCTGTGGATGCACATCCTGATGGCGGAGAAGGCGCAGTGGGTGGGCTACGTCCCCGGTGACATCCCCGACAACATCACCTCGATGAGCTTTCCCAAATCCACCCCCGAGACCTTCAGCCTCACCTTCAACCGCGCCTACGGCTCGACCTGGCTGCTCTACAACAACCTCAGCATGATCTTCGCCATCCCCCAGCACGCCTGGGACCGCACCTCGGCGGCGGGACCGATCGGCAACTACGACCGCACCACCCCGGGGGCGGCCCGGGTCTGGAAGTACATCGACGGCCAGTCCAAGCAGGAGACCACCTACACCACCAACCCGATGTGGAAGGTGGTCGACGGTCCCTTCAAGCTGGCGGCCTACACCCCCGCCACCGGCTTCGCCGCCTTCGTGCCCAACCCCAACTACTCAGGGCCCCAGAAGCCCAGGATCGCCCGCTTCGAGGAGATCCCCTTCACCAGCGACACCGCCGAGTTCGACGCCCTGCGGGCCGGCACCCTCGACTTCGGCTACCTGCCCACCCAGGACCTCGACCAGAAGTCGTACTTCACCTCCCGCGGCTACACCGTCAACCCCTGGGTGGACTGGGGCTTCAACAACTTCTGGATCAACTACACCAACCCCAAGGTGGGGGCGATCTTCAAGCAGCTCTACGTGCGCCAGGCGATGCAGCGGCTGGTGGACCAGAACCGCATCGTCAAGGACATCTACCACGGCCAGGCGTATCCCACCTACGGGCCGGTGCCGGTCCTGCCCAAGAGCGCCTACCTCAGCCGCTACGAGGCGTCCGACCCGTACCCGTTCAGCGTCAGCGCCGCCCGCCGGCTGCTGAGCAGCCACGGCTGGTCGGTCCACCGCAACGGCGTCGACACCTGCCGCAAGGCCGGCACCGGCACCGGCGACTGCGGGGCCGGGATCGCCGCCGGCGCCGCGATGAGCTTCAACGTGATCAGCTCACCGGGCTCGGTCGCCTTCAACGCCGAGATGGCGGTGATCCAGTCCGACTGGACCCTGGCCGGGATCCACCTCACCATCAGCCAGACCCCCGAGGCCACCCTCTTCGCCGAGCTGGTGCCCTGCAACAAGCAGACCAAGGCGGGCTGCTCCTGGCAGATCGCCAACTTCGGCCAGCCGGGGTCGACCCCGACCTACTCCCCCCAGTACCTGCCCACCGCCGCGATGTGGATCGGCAGCGGCGGCAGCAACAACGCCGCCGGGTACAAGAGCCCCGAGCTGGACCGCCTGATCGCGCAGACCAGCCTGGTCGCCGGCGTCACCCCCTTCTTCGCGGAGCAGAACTACGCCGCCAAGAACCTGCCCGTGATCTGGGAGCCCGACTACTACTACCAGCTCTCGGTGATCAGCCCCCACCTCAAGGGTGCGCTGCCCCAGGACCCCAACCTCAACATCTACCCGCAGGCCTGGTCCGTCTCCGGCTGAGCCCGTGGCACCGGGGGGCCGAGCCCCCCGGTGCCCCCCCTCCCCCACGCGGGGGCCTTTCGGCCCCGCCGGGGGAGGGCGCTCAGCGCTCGATCGGGGCCCGCACCAGGCTGCCCCACTCGGTCCAGGAGCCGTCGTAGTTGCGGACCTTGGGGTAGCCGAGGAGCTCGTGGAGCACGAACCAGGTGTGGGCCGAGCGCTCCCCGATCCGGCAGTAGGCGACCACGTCCTTGTCGGGGGTCACCCCCTCGGCCTGGTAGAGGGCGCGCAGCTGGTCGGCGGGGAGGAAGGTCTCCTGCTCGGCGTCGACCGCCTTGCTCCAGGGGATGTTGCGGGCGCCCGGGATGTGGCCCGCCTTCTGGGCCCCCTCGTTGGGCAGGTGGTCGGGGGTGAGGCGCTCGCCCCGGAACTCCTCGGGGGAGCGGACGTCGACCAGGGTGGCGTCGGGCCGGCCCAGGACCTGAGCCGCGACGTCGTCGCGGAAGATCCGGATGGCGGGGTCGCCGGGGCCCGGCCGGTAGCCATGGGCCGGGCTGGCCGGGGCCACCTCCGCGGTCAGCGGCCGGCCCTCCAGCTCCCACTTCCTGCGGCCGCCGTCGAGCAGCTGGACCAGGGGGTGGCCGTAGTAGGTGAAGTACCAGTAGGCATAGGCCGCGAACCAGTTCTTGTTGCCGCCGTAGAGGACCACCCGGGTGTCCCTGGTCACCCCGAGGCGGTCCATCAGGGCGCTGAAGCCCTCCGGTCCCACGAAGTCGCGCCGGATCGGGTCCTGGAGGTCGTCGCGCCAGTGCACCCCCTTGGCCCCGGGGATGTGGCCGCGCTGGTAGGCGGTGGTGTCCTCGTCGACGTCGATGACGACGAGGTCTCGGTCCTGGAGGTGGTCGGCGAGCCAGGCGGTGGTGACCAGGACGTCCGGGCGGGCGTAGTCGCTCATGGTTGGCTCCTTGGATGGGGACGGGTGGAGGGTGGGAGGCGCGGCCTCCCGGGAGGTCCGGCCGGCCGGGCTCGACCGGGGCGGGCAGCGGGCGCTGGTCAGCGGGTGCTGGTCAGCGCCGGGGCGCCTCGGTACATCGCCGGCCCAGGGCCTTCACCATCGTCGGGCGATCGTACCAGAGCCGTCCCGCGGCCCCGGCCGGCCGCGCCGCCGGCCCCAGCTCAGCCGGGGGCAGCCGCCCCCGACCTCGGCAGGATCGGGCGCAGCTGGGCGGAGAGGGTGGCGGGGCTCAGCTGCCCGACCTGGATCCCGGCCACCCTGCCGCCCGCGGTCAGGAACACGTTGACGGGCAGGGCGACCGCCCCGTACCGCGCCGCCACCGCGCCCTGGGGGTCGAGCAGGGTGGGCCGGCGCACGCCCAGGCGGCGCAGGTAGGCCGTGGCGGTGGCCCGCCCCTGCTGGTAGTTGACGAGGATCAGCCGCAGCCCGTGGCCCCGGTCGCGGCGGGCGGTGCGGTCCAGCAGCGGCAGCTCCCGGCGGCAGTTGATGCACCAGGTGGCCCAGAAGTCGAGGATCACGGGGTGCCCGCGCAGGCCCACAAGGCTGGTCCACCCGCCCGCCGAGCTCCGCAGGGTGAAGGGCGGGGCGAGGCTGCCGACCCGGGCGACCGTCCTGGCGCCGGCGGGCTTGGGGAAGGCCGCTCCCACCCCCTCGCTCTGCAGCAATCCCAGCACGGAGCGGGTGACCGTCGCCGGCGACCAGCTCCCCCCCGCCCGCAGCTCCGCGCGCCCCTGGGCGTCGAGGTAGCGGGCGACGACGGTGGGCACGCCGCCTCGGATCGTGGGCTGGCCGAGGAGGGTCGACACCACCTCCCCCCGGGGGTCGATCACGATCACCGCCGAGGGGTGGAGGGGGTTGGTCGTCGCCCGGCGGCCGGTGAAGGGGTCGACCGGCCCCCGCCCCCGGATCGGGGCGTTCACCCCCGGGGGGATGTGCAGCTCGCGCCAGAAGCGGTCGACCGTGGCCACCCCGCCGGTGAGGAGGGTGAAGGGGAGCCCGAAGTGGCGGGCGTAGCGGGCGACCGCCGCCGGGGTGTCCACCTGTGGCTCCTGGGTGACCATCACCACCCGCACCCGTGAGGTGAGGCCGCGGCGGCGGATGGCCTGCCAGACCTGGAGCAGGGCCGCGTCCACCAGCGGGCAGCTCTCCTGGCACTGGGTGAGGAAGGAGGCGAGCACCACCACCTGGCCGCGGTAGTCGCGCAGGGACGCCGTCCGACCGGCGGCCCCCACCAGCTTCAGGGTGGGCGCGGCGAGAACGGTGCCGGCCGCCACCTGGAGGCCGAAGTTGAGCGCGGTGTTGCCGCCGTAGGCGGCGGTGACGGCGACCGGCGCGCTCCCCTCCGCTGCCAGGCGCAGGGTCACCAGGACCGGGGTCAGCCCGGTCCGGCCCACCACCACCAGGGCGTGCCGCCTGGTGGTGGCGACCCGGCCGGCGGGGGTGTCCCGCCAGCTGAGCGCGACCCCGTCGTAGCGGCCCACCGGCACCCGCAGCTGGACCAGGGAGGTCTCGCCCGGCGCCACCGCCTGGCCGGGCAGCGCCACCGTGCCCACCCGGACCGCCGCCCGCCGCCAGCCGCCCGCCCACGGCCGGCCGGCCGGGTGGAGCGCGAGGCCGGTGGGCTCCAGCCCGATCTGGGCGTGGGTCGGGACCGGCCGGGCCACCGTCGCCACCACCAGCACCGTCCCGCGGCGGGCCGGGGCGGGGTGGCGCCCCGCCGCCCACCAGCCGCCGGCGGCCGCGATCAGGACCAGAAGGCCGGCCCCGGCGACGAGGGCCCCGCGCGGCGGCCGCCGGCCGCGATGGGCGGGCGGCGCCGACCCGGGCGTGGTCAGCTGTCTTCCCACTCCGGGCGCTTGCGGAAGAGCCCGCCCCAGCCCAGGTGGAACCAGTGCTCGGGCCGGTAGGCGGGAAGCTGGACCGCGTCGGCGGCGCCCAGCGAGGTGTGGACGGCGGTGCGGGTGATGCGCTCCACCCGGTCCGCCGCCAGCTCCACCACCTCGCCGCCGTGGCGGCGGACGGCGAGGCCGTGGAAGATGTCCGACGCCTCGTCGCCGAGGAGCGACTCGGTGGTGCCGATGGCCCCGCCGTCCCGGTCCAGCACCGGTGCGTGGTACGGGGTCGCGGTCCAGGCGACGCGCTCCTCTACGTCCGGCGGGGTTCCCGCTGGATCGTCGGTCATGGAAGGAGCCTCCCTGCTGGTGCCGCGGCCCTGATCATACGGTCCGCGGGGTGGGGGACCGCCCCGGCGGACCGGTATCGGGCAGCCGCCCCGGGTCAGCCCGACGACGGCACCTGGCCGAGGCGCACGGTCACCGTCTCGTGCACGCCCGACGGCGTCACGATCGCCACCGGCACCCGCTCTCCGGGGCGGAGCTGGGCCAGCACCGAGGTGAGGGCGTCGACGGACAGGGTGGGGCGGTGGTCGACGGCGACGATGATGTCCTGGGCGCGGATGCCGGCCCTGGCGGCCGGGTCTCCCGCCACCACCTTGGCCACCTGGGCGCCGCCGGGGCTGCCGTCGGCGCTGAGGACGTTGCCGACGTCGACCCCGAGGAAGGCGCGGTGGCTGTTCAGCACCCGCCCGTGGCGGATGATCTGCCCGGCGATGTCGGAGACGACGTCACTGGGGATGGCGAAGCCGATCCCGGGGGCCTGGGAGCCGCCGAGGTTGCTGTCGAGGGCGGCCAGGGTGGGGATCCCCACCACCTGGCCGGCGAGGTCCACCAGCGCCCCGCCGCTGTTGCCGGGGTTGATCGCGGCACTGGTCTGGAGGACGTCCGGCAGGGTGACCCCGCTCGGCTCCTGGACGGTCCGCCCGGTGGCGCTGATGATGCCGGTGCTGACGCTGCTCTGCAGGCCCAGGGGGTTGCCGATCGCCATCACGATGTCGCCCACCTGGAGGCGGCTGGAGTCGGCGAAGCTGGCGGGGTGGAGCCCTTTGGCCCGCACCCGGATCACGGCCAGGTCGTCGGCCCGGAAGGTGTTGACCAGGGTTCCGTGGGTGACGGTGCCGTCGGCCAGGGTGACGGTGAAGTGGCGGTGGCCGCTCACCACGTGGTTGTTGGTCACGATGTCGCCGCGGGCGTCGAAGACGATCCCCGAGCCCAGGTCGCTGCTGGTGGAGATCTGGACCACCGACGGCGCCACCCGCTTGACCACCCGGACGTAGTCGTCCTGGAGCGCCGTCAGCGCCTGGGAGAGCACCCCGCGGCCCGCGGCCGCAGGCAGGGTCGCGGCGGTCGCGCCGCCCGGGCTGGCCGCCGCCCGCGGCCGGTGGGTGGCGCGCGGGCGGGTGGGGCCGGTGGCCGGCCCGCAGGCCGCCACCGCGACACAGAGGGCCGCCGCCGCCGCCGCCCAGAGCGGCCGGGAGCCGGTGCGACCGCGCGGGAGGGCCCTCACCCCGACAGTGTGCGGGGTCCCCGATGAGACCTGGCTGAGCAAACGATGAGCGCGCGGGAGGCGTGCTCAGCCGCGCCGCCCGGCGGGCTGGCGGAGGATGAGCCGCCGCCGCCGACCCCCCGGGGTGAGGACGGTGACCCGGGCGGCGCGGCCGGGGCCGAGGGCGGCCAGCGCCCGCACCAGCTGGCCGGCGGTGAGGGTGGGGTGGCCGCCCACCGCCACCACGATGTCCTGCGGCCGCACCCCGGCCCGGGCCGCCGCGCTCCCCTTCTGGACGTCGGTGACCAGCACTCCGGCCGGAGCCCCGGCGGCGTCCACGATGTCACCCAGCACCAGCCCGGCGAACGCCGGCGGCGGGGCGCCCACCCGGCCGTGGCGCACGATCGCCAGGGCGACCGCGGTGACGGTGGCGCTCGGCACCGCGAAGCCGATCCCGGGGGCCACCCCACCCTGCTGCTGGTTGAGGGCGACCAGGGTCGGGACCCCCACCACCCGACCGGCGAGGTCGACCAGCGCCCCGCCGCTGTTGCCGGGGTTGATCTCGGCGCTGGTCTGCACCGCGTTGGTCAGCGTCACCCCGTCCGGCTCGGTGACGCTGCGACCGACCGCGCTCACGATGCCGACGCTGACGCTGCTCTGGAAGCCGAGGGGATTGCCCACCGCCAGGACGATGGCACCCGCCTGGGCCTCGCCTCGGCCGGCGAAGCGCGCCGGCCGCAGCCCGGTGGCGCGGATCCGGACCACGGCGAGGTCGTCGGGCCGGTCGGTGCCCAGCACCCGCCCGGGGAGGGTGCGGCCGTCCGAGAGGGTGACGGTCACCCGGTGGGCCCCGTTCACGACGTGGTTGTTGGTCACGATGTCGCCGCGGCGGTCGAGGATCACCCCCGAGCCGAGGTCGCCGGCGGTGGTGATCTGGACCACGCTCGGCTCCACCCGGCGCACCACGTCGACATAGGCGGCCTGCAGCGCGGCCAGCGCCTCGGCCAGCGGCCCGGGCGGCAGCAGGTCGCCCCGCGGCGGCGGGAGCGCCTTCGGCCCCTGCAGCCGGAGCGCCGCCGCGGCGACCGCGAGGGTCCTGGCCCGGGACGGCCGGCGACCCCCCCGCGCCGTCCCGGTCACGAGGCCCGCGATCGCCACCGCCAGCACCGCCACCGCCGCCACCGCCGGCAGGATCCCGCCCACCCCACCTGGGCCGGCGGTTTGGGTCGAACGGGCGGGAGGGGGCGGGCGCCGCGGCGGGAGCACGCCCGCGATCGTGCGCCATCGTGGGGCCGGGCGGCAAGATGACGCTCGCCGCCGACCGCCACCGGAGGACCGCCTTGGCGAAGCCCGACACCGTGCACCTCGCGTTCGAGCGGGGCGTCGCCACCATCGTCCTCGACGCCCCCGACACCCGCAACGCGCTCTCGGAGGCGCTGGTGGCGGCGCTCCGGGACCGGCTCCAGCGCGCCCTCGCCCACCCCGGCCTGCGGGTGCTGCTCCTCGGCCACACCGGCCCCTGCTTCTGCTCCGGGGCCGACCTGCGCGAGCAGCGCCGGGCGGGCGGCCCCGGCGTCGCCGGCCTGGTCCCGGTGCTGCAGGCGCTCTGGGACGCGCCGGTCCCGGTGGTGGCGCGGGTGGGCGGCCACGTCCGCGGCGGCGGGATGGGCCTGGTCGCGGCCGCGGACCTGGCGGTCGCCGCCGACACCGCCTCCTTCGCCTTCAGCGAGGTCCACCTGGGGGTCGCCCCGGCGGTGGTGTCGGTGGTGTGCCTGCGCAAGCTGGCCCCGGCGGCCGCGGCCGAGGCGTTCCTCACCGGCGGCGTGATGAGCGCTGCGCGCGCCCTCGCGATCGGGCTGGTCCACCGGCTGGCCCCGCCCGCGGAGCTGGACCGGGCCGTGGCCGACCTGGTCGAGGAGCTGTGGCGGGGAGGCCCGCGGGCCCTCGGCCAGGCCAAGCGCATCCTCCACCGGGAGCCCGGAGCCTCGATGGCGGCGGACTTCGCCGAGATGGCGGAGCTCTCGGGCGAGCTGTTCGGCTCGGCGGAGGCGCAGGAGGGGGTGGCGGCGTTCCTGGAGCGGCGGCCGCCCAGCTGGGCCCGGAGATGACCACAGCGCGGGTCGCTCAGCCGCGGGCCCCGTCCACCGTGAGCACCTGCCCGCTGACGTAGGCGGCCGCCTCCGAGCAGAGGAAGTGGATGACCGCGGCGACGTCCTCTGGCCGGCCCAGCCGCCGCAGCGGGATCCGCTCCCGCACCTGGCGGTGGAACTCCTCCAGGGGGAGGTGGAGCCGCTCCGCCACCGCGTCGGTCATCGGGGTCTCGACGAAACCGGGCGCGACCGCGTTGACGTTGATGTTGAAGGGCCCGAGCTCCTGGGCGAGGGTCCGGGCCAGCCCCTGGAGCCCGGCCTTGGCGGTCGCGTAGTTGGCCTGGCCGCGGTTGCCCTTGGCCGAGGTCGAGGAGAGGAACACCATCTTGCCGCGCCGGCGCGGGACCATCCGCGCCGCCGCCGCCCGGGCGCAGAGGAAGGCGCCCTGGCAGTGCACGTCCATCACCTGGCGCCACTCCGTAAGGGTGAGCCGGTGGAGCAGATTGTCGCGGGTGATGCCGGCGTTGCTGACCAGCACCTCGACCGGCCCCAGCCGCTCGTCGACGGACGCGAAGAGGGCTTTGACCTGGACCTCGTCGCTGACATCGCAGGCGACCCCGCAGGCGGCCCCGCCGGCGGCCCGGATCGCCCCGGCCACCCGCTCGGCGCGCTCCTCGACCAGGTCCGCCACCGCCACCCGGTCACCGGCGGCGGCGAGGCGGTGCGCCGTCGCCGCGCCGATCCCCTGGCCGGCCCCGGTCACGACCGCGACCCGCCCCGCCGGCGCGTCGATCCCTCCGGAACGTCGGACCATGCCGCCACCTCCCCGCGCCGCGGCACGCCCCCCGGCGGCCCGCCCCATGATCGCACGGGCCGGACTCGCCGGTGGCCGGCCCCGGAGCCGCGCGGGTCCGGGCGCAGGAGAGGCATGGAGCCGGCCGGCGCCTCCCCGGACGGCGGCGGACACCCGAGGGAGCCGATCTCGCCCGCCCTCAGCCGGACCGGCCGCCGGACCGGGTCGGAGTGGAGCCGCTCGGACCGGGCACCGGGATCGTCGCGAGCGGCC
>Ga0307373_10009123_pt1 | contig 14909 bp, 12 predicted proteins | sample OX2MG_FD_202534 | JGI IMG/M metagenome (GOLD analysis project Ga0307373, IMG submission 202534) | Soil microbial communities from Risofladan, Vaasa, Finland - OX-2 | ecosystem: Environmental > Terrestrial > Soil > Coastal area > Acid sulfate soil | place: Finland: Risofladan, Vaasa | collected... | reverse complement strand
AACTCAGGTCCTCGGCGAGATCGCTCATGCGGGCTGGTCCGCCAGGTCCCGCGGCGGCGGATCGAGGTGGATTTCGGGAATCAGGTCGGCGACGATTTCAAGCTTGGGGAACTCTTCCTTACTGGCCACGATCTCGGCAAAACATCGCTCCATTTGGGCCAGGAACTTGTCCAGGTCGAGCCCCATGTGCCGCGGGCGGAACGGTTCGAGATAGCCGCGGGAGCCGTAATAGAGCTTTTTCGCGCCGCGGATGTTGCCGTTGCCGAAGTGGTGCAGAGCCACCGCGGCCTGGATCAGGCCTTGGAGAAACTTCCGCGAGTCGCCGAACTCGTCGGACCAGAGATCCTCCCAGGCTTCGTGGCTCTCGAAGAACTCGCACTGGTTGAAGTACGCGATCCCCTCCAGGTAAAGCGGGGGATACTGGCCATCATCCATCGGCACGGCTCGATTACTGATATGCTGGAACGCCACAGAGCGCGTTCCCTACGGAGTCGTCCCCGATCCCATGAGCGTCGCCGGGCCGCTCAGTCGCGCGAGGTCAGCGACAGGACGATCCGCACGATGTAAAAGAACAAAAGCGCCACCGAGGCGAACAGCGCCAGCGCGGCCGCGACGTGCTGCCCGATCCGGTAGTGGTGCAACACGTTCGAGGTGTCGTACAAGATATAACCGCTGGCCAGGGCGACCATCGCCACCGAAAAAACCAGTCCCAAGCTGAATCCGATGAAAACGGCACAGAGCACGAAACCCATGGCAATTAACCCGCCCAGCCATAACGCCGTCCGCAAGAAAGAGAAGTCCTTGCCCGTGAGGAACACCAGCGCGGTCAGCCCGCCAAACACCGTCAGCGTCGCCAGGCCGGCCGTGGGGATCACTCGCGTGTCGATGCTATTGGCGAAAGTCAAAAGTGGCAGGAAGATCACCGCTTCGGCCGCGACGTAAAGCGCCAGGCCCATGTATTGCATCGCCGACGAAGTGGTCGAGCGTGCCCAGCGATCGGCGATGTAGCTGACGAACATGAAGGCCCCGATCACGATCAGCCAGCCGAACTGCGATCGGCCCAGGGCATGGATCATTTGATCGCCCAGGCCCGTCTGGATCAGCGCGGCTTCGATCGCGGTGAAGGCGAACACGGCGCCGCCCAGGTGGGCATACGTCTTGCGGATGAAATCGGCCCGCTCGTGGGCCGGGGCCAACTCCGCCAAGGTGAACGTCGAACGGTAAGGATTGTCAGCGTGGCTCACGGCGGGATCCCCATGCGGTTGATTGGTTCGGAACGCCCCTGGCAACGGGGTACAGGCTCCACAAAACTATCATTTTCCATGAGTTGCGTCAAGGATCTTGACACGGCGCCGGGCGCGTCTGAGAATCGCATGGGACGAAATCGCGCAAGTCGTTACGGATCTCCCACGTCTCCCCACAGGCAGCCCACCATGGTTGGTTCCGCCGATGCCAAACGCCGTGCAACCCGCGTCGTCCGGCTGCTGGCCCAGGAATACGCCGATGCGGTGTGCGCGCTGAACTTCCGCTCGCCCTTGGAGTTGCTCGTGGCAACGATCCTATCGGCCCAGTGTACCGATGCGCGGGTGAACCTGGTCACCAAGGATCTGTTCCGCAAGTACCGCACCGCCGTCGATTACGCTCGGGCGGAGGCGGCCGAGTTGGAAAACGACATCAAGAGCACCGGCTTCTATCGCAACAAGGCCAAGAACATCCGGTCGTGCTGCCGCAAGCTCGTCGACGAATTCGGCGGCAAAGTGCCCAGGACACTCGACGAGATGATCACTTTGCCGGGCGTGGGCCGCAAGACGGCCAACGTCGTCTTGGGCACGGCCTACGGCACGGCGTCGGGCGTGGTGGTCGATACCCACGTGGGGCGGATCGCGCGGCGGCTGGGGCTGACGAAAGAAAAGGACCCGGTCAAGGCGGAGCGCGACCTGATGGCGGTTTTGCCGAACAAGGAATGGGTCGATTTCAGTCACCGACTGATCCACCACGGCCGCCGGGTCTGCACCGCGCGCAAGCCCGACTGCGAGGCCTGCAACCTGGCCGAACTGTGTCCACGGATCGGGGTCAACCAACTGGCAGGCAAGTCATGATTCTCTCGGGCCACGAGATCCGCAACCAGTTGGGCGGCAACGTCGTCATCGATCCGTTCGACGAGACGCGCCTCAACCCCAACAGCTACAACCTCTCGTTGCATAACGAGCTGATGACCTACGAGGAGCTGGTGCTGGACATGCGCAAAGCCAACCGGGTGCGGCGGCTGACGATTCCACCCGAGGGTCTGACGCTGAACCCCAGCCAGCTCTACTTGGGCCGCACGGTCGAGCGGACCGAGACTCACAACCTGGTGCCGATGATCGAGGGCCGCTCGTCGGTGGGGCGGCTGGGTCTTTTCGTCCACGTGACGGCCGGCTTCGGCGACGTTGGCTTCTGCGGCTATTGGACGTTGGAGATGTTCGCCGTGCAGCCGGTGCGGATTTACGCCGGCGTATCGATCTGCCAGATATTCTACCATCAGGTCGCGGGCGACGTGAGCGAGTACGCCAGCGACAAGTACCAGCACAACAAGGACATCCAGCCGAGCTTGCTATTCAAGGAACTTGCTCCCGAAAGCCAGCCCGACCCGCAGTTGCAGCTCGATTTTGGAATCGAGCGACTCTTTGGGTGAAATCCTTCATCCTTCATCCTTCTGGTTCTTAAGGTACGAATCGTTCAGCTTGTCGCAGCTCCATAGCAGGCCGCGGGTCACCAGGTCGAGATAGCGGCGATCGCCGACGGTTTCGTTGTTGTGGCCCAAGGTGGTGCTGAACACGCGCGTCTTGCCGTACTGATTGACCCAGGTGACGACGTAGTCGGCGTCAACGCCGGGCCCGGTTTGCTTACCCCGTGCCAATGCCTGCGCGGTGTCGAGCACGCGCACGTTGTTGTAGAGCTCCTCGTTGACCGTCGTCCAGCCGTCGAGCACTTCGCTGATCGGGTGGTTCATGTCGACGTAGCTGATCTTGATCGGCAGTTGCGGACCGTGGTTGGCCGATTGGATGCCGACGAATTTGAACCAGTCGTCCGTGCCCGTCCGGTAGCAGTGCATCGCGCAGTGCAGGTTCACGGCCGGCACCCCGCCCTGGTGCGCCGCCAGGATGTTCTCGACGTAGGGCAGCTCGGTGACGTTCGAGCTGCATTCGTCGTGGATCACGACGTCATATCCTTTCGCCCAATCCTTGTTCTTGTAGATGTCGAATCGGGCCGCGTCGGTCGTGTTGCTCGAATGCACCTGCTCGACCGTGACATGGGCCCTGGCCTCGATCCCTTGCTTGAGCAGTTCCTTTTGTTTGGCGTAGTCGTGGCAACAGCCCCCCGTGATCAACAGGGCCTTGAGCGGCTTGGCCGGCTCGGCGGCGCCTGCGGTGCCCAGCGCGAAGATCGAGCCGATCGCCAGCGCGATCAACGACGGAAAGTGCGTGCGGATTCTCATGGTTTGGGTCCTTCAAGTTGCAATTCGGATGGGGGGAGACTCTTCGGGGGATCGTGGGCGGTCCCGTTGGTTGCCGGCATTATAACCAGGCCCGGCAGCGATTGCGATCATCAACCGACTGTGGTTGGCGCTTAGTTTCTTACGGCATAACATGCGCGCACCGTGCTCGCATCTTTTTGGTTGTGGCCGGAGGCCGCGCTAGGAACACTCGATTCGTTTGGAAAACCACGTCGGCAGCGAATCGCCCGGCACCTTCAGGCGGCAACTGCCTTGCGGATTGAATTCAGCCAGCCAGACCGGCTCGCTGCCAGAATTGTCGAAAAGGAACGCGCGATGGGCGTGCGCGAGTGCCTCGGGTAAAAGCTGCAGGCAACGCTGGTAACGCGCAACCATCTTTTCCTCGGGCACATCGTGTCCACCTCTTGCAACGCGCTCTTTGACTCGCCCCAGGTTCACCACGGGCGAGTCCGTGGCGATGAAATACAGATACGTTCGATAACCCTCGACGCGCGCTCGAGCGAAGAATTCGATCTTGCTTGGGTGTGACATGACCGTTTCGAACGAGAACGATTGTCCGCACGCGAGCAACACCTCGCGGAGGAAGTCCGCGACGGACGCGGCCACATAGCCGTCGCATACGTCGGCTGGGGCAGTCAACCAAGAGTTCCGCACCTGGCCGGCCTCCAAGAACGGGTGGTCGGCTGGCAAGCGCGCCTCCCCGATCAACGAATCGCGAAGCTCCGTCCACGTCACATCGACGCCGAAGGCCTGGAAATCGAGCCCGTCGCCTTTCATCGCGATGAAAAGCTCATCCGCGTTGATGAAATGATGAAGCTTAAATAACCCACTCGGAGAAAACTCTCTCGCGTAGAGACGAACAAGGCTCGACTTGCCCGATCCGTTGGGGCCTGCAAACATCCGCAGGCGTTTGACACCGTCGTCGGCCATTGACCCTCACTTCCAGAGGCTTCATTTCGTGCCAACCTCAGGACGTTGCGTTCCGTCAGGATAGATCCACACTGCCTCACCCTTTTTGTTAAGTTCGATCACTGGTCGTCCCGCTTGGAAGGCCGCTTCCCTAGCCTCGCGGCCGATTTGCGGCAAAGCGGCGCGTAATTGCTCGTCGCTGATTTCAAGATCATCCGGTTCTTGTGGACAGGGAAACGGAAGCATCTTGCTGCGAAGGTGCTCGCGCCGTTCGGCAACAGCCGGATGATCGACCGCAATCCGGTACAGTGTGAGGATCAGGTCGAAGGCGGTCGCAAAATATCCAACTTCTTCGCGAAAGTCGGCGTACACACGGCGGCGCAACATTGGGGGGAACGACACGTGCTCATTTCCCGAAAGCAAAAGCGGCAACACCGTCGCCTTATCGGCTTCGGTTCCCAGCATGCGGTCGGCGATCAGATGCATTTCGGCCGCCACGACGCTGCCGGGTCCGGAACTGCCGTTATCGTACTTCTTCAGGTACAGCGGCGTGCCAATGACCAGCACGCGGTCACAGGCGGCGATACGATCGACAAAACGCTGAACGCTCGCACCAATGGCGGCATTCGATCGCTGGTCCAACACGACTTCGAGTCCCGCCTTTTGCAGGTCTTCATCGAGCCGCGCAACCCAGCGATCCACCCGCGGATCTTTCCACATATCGACCTTGTCGTTCCAAGCATAGCTGATGAAACAAGTCGGCGCATTGAGTTCCTCTGTTTCGACGAAGCGTTTGACTTGAAACAGCGCCTGCTCGAATACCACGCGCTGCTCCACGGTCCCTCGTTGCTGCTTGATCTTGTCACGGAAGCCCTGAGTCAGCCGTATGGGCTTGTCCGCCGACGGCAGCGACAGACGCCGCCCGCATTCGTTGCAGAACGCGAAGTCTTTACCGCTCCGCAGCCGCTCGCGCAATACCGAACGGTCGACCCGTTCGCCACAGGCGTCGCAGTCCACGGGTTCGAAGCGAACGACTGTCACTTTCATGCGCGCGAGGAAACTCTCGAACAGGCCCTGAAACAACCGTCGCACCGGTTGGCCAACGTCTGGCCCGTAGAACAGCACAAAGCCGATATTCCCGTCGGGGTTCTCCGTTCGGCGGAAGCCACACACCAGGCCTTCTTGAAATTCGTACCGCGCCTCGTGGCGCCACTGGCCCGTTCGCAAGAACGCGTTAGAGTACCCCAGTAGAACGACCAGCGCGGCGTAAGTGTTTTCGTTTGCGCCGGTCACGACGTAGGCGACATCGTCGAGGGTTGGCTCGTCGGTCGTCTGCGGCTTCTTCAGGTTCATCAGCTCGGGGAACACCAACAGCCGAGTCTCGCCCAGGATCTCGCGAAAGCAGCGGTACGCGAGGCGATTTTTCAAGGCTGCCACGATCGTCGCATCGAGCAGCAGTTCGCGGTCCGGCCGCGCAACGTCGTCCAACTCGGGAAATCGGTAACAACCGTCGCGCACGCGTTGTTCTTCCAGGGCGCCAAGTCCCTTCGGATTTCGCCGGGCCTCGAGGATGAACGACGCGGCCAGATTGTAGAGCAACTCCGGCCGGAGCAAGATTCTCCGTTGGCCGTCAGTCGTCTTAAGGACCTGCGAGTAACCGTGGCTCGCGAGCCGGCCTACGGTGGCCATTATTTCAGCCTCGGTGACCGGCTGCGCCCGGTCGGGTTGCTCGATCTGCCTCCGCAGCTCATCCGGTGTGAGCACGATCGGCACGTCTTTCCCTTGTTCCTTCAGTGCCAGCACGAGATCCTTGATGCGTTTGAAGGTAGCGGTTGTCGTGACGGCGGTTTTCGAGTCCCAGTCGATTTGCTCCCGCATGCGTTGAACCAGTTCATCGAGCCCGATTTCCTTCAGCGCGCTCGTTTCGACGACTCCACCGCGAATGGCGCGTTTGCGGCAGAATTCCTCAAGCTCCGCACGGGTCACCGTGGGGCTTCCTCGGTCGATGCGGGCCGCTACCAGGATTTTCGGGCATGCGGGCGGCAGTTGCTCGAGCCAGTATTCGACGCCGCCCAAAGGGTCGCGGCGGTGCGTGGGGTCGCAGACGATCACGGCGAGATCGGCGTCTTCCAGAAACAATGCATGGATCAAGCGATAATCCGGCTGGCCGGCGAGGTCCCAGAGGACCGCCTCGCACTGGGTTCCGTCCTTACGCCGGCCGCTGAGTTGGTCGAGGACCCAGAATTGCTGCCCGTGCGTTGACGCGTGTTCCTTGAACTCGCCGTGCGCCAACCTCCAACCCAGCCCCGTCTTGCCCACACCCTGGTCGCCCACTAGCACGATCTTCGCCGTGGTGTGGAGAATCGACGGTTCGTCTTGAACCGTCGGCGACGGTGTTGTGGTCGTGGTTGTCGTCGTATCCGTGGCCGGTCTGCTGAAGAGCAGAGACTGATCCAACTGCCAGAGATGGATCATGGCGTCGTGTTGGTGGTTGTCGGCACCTGGATCCGAGCCCACCGTGGCGAGAACAAGCTCCTGCGGGTGGAATCCCACACCGTGCAGTCCTATTGTCGTCGTTGGCTCGCGAATGACCACGACCGACTCCCAGGTGTCGCACCGCCAGAGCCGAATGGTGTGATCGCCTTCATAACCCTGGGTGGCCATCAATTGGCCGTCCGCGGAAAATGCCGCGCAGACGACCGGCCCAGTGTGACCTTCGAGTACGTTGAGCGTCCGCCCAGAATCGGCGTCCCAAATTCGAATCGTGCCGTCGCGGCTGGCCGTGGCCAACTGTCGGACCCCAGGTTCAGGGCACCAGGCCACGCAATAAATCGCGCCCGCATGACCTGTCAACCCATCCTCGGGAAGCGTTCGAATCGGTTTCCCGCTGCCAGCCTCCCATAAACGGAGCGTACGGTCGTCCGACGCGGAGGCGAGCGTCCGACCATCCGGCGACCAGGCGACACCCATCACCCAGCTTGAATGGCCTTCGAGAACGCGCAAACGCTCGCACACATGCGTATCCCAAAGTCGCACGTTTTCGTCGCTCGACGCGGATGCAAGTGTTCTCCCGTCCGGGGACCACGCCACGTCAAATACCGAGCCGCGATGACCTTCGAATGTGAAGAGGCACTGGCCAGTGTCGGCATCCCAAAGACGCACCGTTCGGTCCCCGGCGGCCGAAGCCAGTTTTTGTCCGTCGGGTGACCATGCCACACTCGCCGCTGCACAAGAGTGCCCTTCGAGTGTGCGGATAATATTTCCCGTGACCAAATCCCAAATCCGGATGGTGTTGTCAACGGACGGCGAGGCGACAAACCTCCCGTCGGGCGACCACGCGATGCGACCGACCAAACTTTTTACCGCGCGCAACACACACCGGAGCGTCACACCGCGCGCCGGATACCAGCCCGGAACGCCTTGCTCTGCCAGTCGCTCAAAAGTTGCCATCGTAACCTCACGCAGCAGTATCCTTGCCTGCCTCGCTCCGAATGCATCCTTGATACACCCTGATCGATGCTACCGCGCGCCAGGCGCAGGGGCAAGCTGACGGGGGCCTTGTACAGGACGCGCGACCAATAGCGTCGTGATTGAGAACAATTGAACTAGCGACGGCATTCAACGCCCCCGTAGCCACCTCCAAAACCCGATGGCCGGCTTGACCAGTCCTACCAGCACCATCACCAGCATCGGCGCGGCCATGACGAGCACGATGTAGACCAGCACGCGCGTGCTGTCCGCGGCGCGCGCCCCTTCGCGGAGTAAACCGCCCCAAATCGCGAAGGGCACGCAGAGCAGGACCACCGTGGCCATCATGCCGCGCATCGTGAACTGCGGCCTGCCACGGCCCGGAGGCGACGCGGAGGGAGGCTGGCCGCCCGCCGGGGGTTGTCGTGCGATCATGGCAAACGCTCGATTCGCTGAACGACTTCGGCATGGGTCAACTCACCGTCGGTCGGCAACAGCAGGTAGCAAGCCTTTTCGCCACAGCAATCGAGGATCACCTGCACGTCGTTCGGCGCGCTAAAGCCCTCGGGACACGGTTCGTGGCCGTTGATCAGCACCTTGGCGCCCACCTGTCTGGCGAACGCGCGGGCGTTTTCCGGCCGGTAATCGCGGCCCCATACCAGGTCGAAAACGGCGCCCATCTCAAGCAGGTCGGTCTGCTCCAGCGGCCGCTCGAACACGCCGCGGTCGAAGGCACGGCTGTCGGCGCGTTCCGGCAGGCTGTGGCACACGAACAGGGCGCCGGGCAGACGCACCGCCAACGGGCAACTGCGGATGAACGCGACGTACGCCGCGCGGACTTTCTCGGCCGCGGGCCCGTACATCTGTTGCAAGCCCAGCCGGAACATCAGGTTGAGCATTTTCTTCGACTTGACGATCGGATAATCGGTCAGCTCCGCCAGCTCGTGGTTGCTCATCAGAAAATGCACGCGCTCGGGGAAAGCGACCTTGAGCCGGGCGACGTCTTCCAGCATGGCGTGCGACATACACCCGCCGTTTTCCGGGTAGGCGGGTCCACCGTGGCAGACCTCCTGCAAGATCAAGTGCCTCCGCGGGTGCTTTTCGAGATCGGCAAGCTTGCGGATCGAGTTGAAATTGCGGCGATGGCCGTGCAGATCGGCGGTGATCATGACCTCGTCGGCCTCGTCAGAACCGAGTACGATTACGTTGCCGTCGCGAGACGGTGTTTGCTCGTTCGCCGCCGTGGCTCGCTGAAAGGTCTCGATCACACTTTCAATGTATTGAAACGTGGCAACCATATCCATCCACGGTATCATTTCAAGGGCCGGTTAGGAAGCAGAATTCCCATGAAGATCACCCAAGTCATCTGCCAGATCCTTCGAATCAAGTCGATCATCGCCAAGACGGCCAGTAGCCAGGACGCGGTACTGGTGCGGATTCGCACCGACACGGGGCTGGAAGGCGTGGGCGAGGCCGATAGCTCGCCCGAGGTGGTCAAGGCCATCGTCGACGCCCCGTTCAGCCACAACATCGCCTGCGGCCTGCGGCACATCCTGCTCGGACAGAACCCGCTCGAGACAGATCGGCTCTGGCACGAGATGCATCGAAAGACGCTCTATTTTGGCCGCTCCAGCGTCACGATCACCGCCATGGCGGCGGTCGACATGGCACTATGGGATCTGAAGGGCAAGCACTTCGACGAACCGATCCATCGCTTGCTCGGCGGCAAGCGGCACGACCGAATCCTGGCGTATGCCTCGATCCTCTTCGGCCGCGACGGGCGCGAGACGGCCGACATCGGCCGCCGCTGGGTCGAAAGCGGTTACCGAGCGGTCAAGTTCGGCTGGGAGCCGATGGGCCAGTCGGAGGCGGTCGATATCGACCTGGTGCGCGGCGCCCGCGAGGGGCTCGCCGACGCGACGCTGTTGGTCGACGCCGGCTGCGTCTGGGACGCGCGCACCGCCCTTGCCCGCGCCAAGGCGTTCGCCGATTACAAGATCGGCTGGCTCGAAGAGCCGCTCCAGCCCGACGATGTCGAGGGATATGCCTGGCTGCGCGATCGTTCGCCCGTACCGATCGCGGCCGGCGAGGAGGAGTGCGGCCGGGCGGCGTTCCGGCCATTGATCGACCGCCGGGCGCTCGACGTCTACCAGGTCGATCTTTCGCGCAACGGCTTCACCGACTCGGCCTATATCCGTGCCCGGGTCGAGGAAATCGGCGCGCGGTTGTGCAACCATTGTTACACCAGCCCACTCACGGTCGCCGCCAGCCTGCACTGGCTGAGCACTTGTCGCGACGCCTTCTTGTTCGAAGACTGCGTCGAGGACTCGCCCCTGCGTCACGAGTTGACGCGCGAGAAGGTGCAGGCCAAGGACGGCTGGATCACCGTGCCCGACGGGCCGGGCTTGGGCGTGACACTGGACGAGGAATTTGTGAAGGGGCACCTGGTGGCGGAGTCGGGGCAATAGAGCATTTAAGCGACGGGACGGGTCGATGATGGTATAATTCGTCGATGCTCACACTTTGATTGAGTGGAGGTGAACGCCGTGGAGACGAAAACGATGGGCAAAGTGCTCTGCACCGCGAGGATCGAAAACCTGAACGATCTGTTCAACGCCGAGCAAGGCATTTTGCCCGAAGATCAAGTGCGGCGGGTCGAAGTCACCGATGCGTTGGTCGATACCGGCGCCTCGGGCCTGTTATTGCCCAGCCGCTTGATTGCCGCTCTTGGATTGAAGCCGCTCCGGGTCCGTCAAGCACGCGGCATCGGTGGCCCGCTGACGGTATCAATCTATGGAACCGTTCGTCTGACGATCCAGGGTCGTGATTGCCCAATGGACGTCGGCGAAATCTCCGACGATCTTCCAGTCATCGTTGGGCAAATTCCACTTGAGTCACTCGACTGGGTTGTGGACCTCAAAGGGCAGAGACTGATCGGGAATCCCGAACACGGCGGCGAACACATCATGGAAGTCTATGCTCTGACCGCCGACGAACAATTGGCTTTCTGGATTGCGTTGAACGCGCCAGCCGATGTGACGGACGCGCAACGGCGGCTGGGTTCGATCATGCGAGGCGAGGGGCTCACCCTTTGATTGAGTGGATCGAGGAGAACGCCCAGTGGCCGCGGAGCGGCCGAAGATGCGTTCCCACGCAGAGCGTGGGAACGAGGGCAACTGGGAACGAGGGCGCATTGTGCTATAATGCCCCCATGCCCGCCTTGCGCCCCCTGCCCCTGATTGTCGCCCTCTTTGCTCTCTCGGCCGCCCGCGCCCGCGCCGATGAACTGTCGCTTGACCGCGACCTGCTGCCACTCTTCAAGGTTCGCTGCGTCAAGTGTCACGGGCCGGCAAAACAGGAAGGAAAACTCAACCTGGCGTCGTCGCGCGGACTGGCCCGCGGCGGACAGACCGGCTCGGCCATCGACCGCGAAATGCCCCTCGAAAGCCTGCTCTGGCAGCGGGTCGCCGACGACGAAATGCCGCCCGACGAACCGCTCTCGGACGACGAGCGCGCCACGATTCGTCGTTGGCTCGAAACCGGCGCGACCGACTTGCCGCCATTGGTGGACGGCTCGGAATCGTCAGATCATTGGGCGTTTGGACGGCTCACGCGCCCCCGGCCCCCACTCGTTCGCGACGCGACACGCATCCGCAACCCGGTCGATCAGTTCATCGTCGCCGCGCTCGAAGAGCGCGGGTTATCACTCTCGCCTGAGGCTGACCGGCATACAATCATCCGCAGGCTCACTTTCGACCTGACCGGATTGCCCCTCTCACCCGACGAGATTGCCCGCTTCGTCGACGACCCCGGGCCGGGGGCCTACGAGCAACTCGTCGAGCGGCTGCTGGCCTCGCCCCACTATGGCGAGCGATGGGGACGTCACTGGCTCGACGCCGCGGGCTACGCCGACTCGAACGGCTATTTCAGCGCCGACAGCGACCGGCCGCTGGCTTACCGCTATCGCGATTACGTCGTCGGCGCGCTGAACCGCGACAAACCGTTCGACCGTTTCATCCAGGAACAGCTTGCCGGCGATGAGCTGGCCGGCTATCGCCCCGGCGCCGACGTCATACCCGCGATGGCCGAGCTCCTGGTGGCCACGCACTTCTTGCGTAACGGCCAGGACGGCACCGGAGAGAGCGACGGTAACCCCGACGAAGTGCGCGCCGATCGTTACAGCGTTCTCGAAGGGGCCGTGCAGATCATGGGCTCCGCCCTGTTCGGCCTCACGTTCCAATGCGCACGCTGCCACGACCACAAGTTCGAGCCGGTGGCGCAGAGAGAGTACTACCAACTTCAGGCGATCCTATCCCCGGCGTTCGACCTTCAGCAATGGATCAAGCCAAACGACCGCCAACTGTGTACGGCATCGGCCGCGGAAATCGCCGCCTGGGAAGCCAGGATGCGCCATCTCGATGCCGAGGTCGGACGGTTGCGCGGCGAATTCGCCGCTTGGGTCCGCGAGCGCCGGCCGCGCGGCGACGTGCTGTTCGAGGACCAATTCGATTCGCCCGATCAACTCACGGCCCATTGGAGCAATACGGCCCCTGGCGACGACGGGCCGGGCGGTTCGCCCGCCGTCAACGTCGCGTCGTCGTCGCGGCCAGGGGCCGAAGCGATCGATGGCAGACTGCGAATCGCCGAGGCGGGGGGCGCGGGCAACCGCTGGCTTTCGTCCCTGCGGAGCTTCGATTGGACGCCCGACGAGCCGGGAAACTGGATCCAGGCCACCTTCGATCTGGCCGACGACAAGCTGCAAGCCGGCGAGGCGCCGGCGGCGCGGATCGGCTATTACATCGCGATGACCGATTTTCACGACAACGGCGGCACGGGCGGCGGCAACATCCTGATCGACGGCAACCCGGCCGGCGGCGCGCAGCTCCACGTCGATTATCCAGGCGACGACGCGCGATCGGTCGGCCAGGTCGGCACCTCGGGCTACTCGCCGGGCCATAGCTTCGGCGTGCGGATCAGCAACGCGGGTGAGGGAAAGTTTCTCGTCGAGCAGCTCGTTGACCAGATCGCCGAGGAGAAAACCGTCACGCTCACGGCCGCCGACTTGCCCGACGGCGGCTTCGGCTTCGAGTATTGCTGCGGCCGGAGCTTCATCGTCGACAACGTGATCGTCGAACGCGGGCGGCCCTCGGCGCCTGGCGCGGAGCACGGCGCGCCGAATTTTGCCGACGAGTTCCAAGTACGGCGCAAGCAGCTTGAAGAATCGGTGGCCGGTTTGAATGCCCTGCGGACCGACAAGCCGGGGAAAACGGCGATCGTCACCGATCTGTCGCCCTCGCCGCCCGACGTGTTCCTGTTGGTTCGGGGCAACTATGGCCAGCCGGGCGAGAAGGTGGAGCCGGGCGTGCCGGCCGCGCTGGCCGATGCGGACAATGCCTACGTGGTGGCACCGCCTTCATCGTCTTCGGCCACGACCGGCCGGCGGCTGGCGCTGGCTCAGTGGCTCACGCGGCCTGGTTCTCGCGCGGCGGCTTTACTGGCACGGGTAACGGTCAATCGCGTTTGGCAGCAGCACTTCGAAACCGCGCTGGCGGCGACGCCCGACAACCTCGGTTATAGCGGCGCACCGCCGTCGCATCCCGAGCTGCTCGACTGGTTGGCCGCCGAATTCACGGAAAGCAACTGGAGCCTGAAGGCCCTGCACCGGCAGATCGTCACGTCGGCCGCTTACCGGCAGTCGAGCCAGCCGCGCGACGATGCCCTGGGGCGCGATCCCGGCAATCGACTGTTGTGGCGTTATCCGCTTCGACGGCTCGACGCCGAAAGCGTGCGCGACGGAATGCTGGCCGCCGGCGGCGAACTCGACCTGACAGTGGGCGGACCCTACGTACCGACCCAGCGCAATGCGCAAGGCGAGGTGTTCGTCGACGAAACGCGGTCGGGGGCGAACCGCCGCAGCCTATACGTGCAACAGCGCCGCACCCAGGTGTTGAGCCTGCTGGAAGTGTTCGACGCGCCATCGATCGTGACCAACTGCACCCGCCGAAGTTCGGCGACGATCCCCTTGCAGTCGCTTACGGCGCTGAATTCCGAGTTCGCGCTGGCGCGGGCCCGCGCGCTGGCCGCGCGGCTGGCGCAAGAACCGCCGGATGACGCCGACTCGCGAATCGAGCGGGCAATTCTGCTCGTCGCCGGCCGCCCGCCCGTCGAAGCCGAGCGAGAAGCGTCGCGCCGTTTTCTGGCCGCGCAAGCCGCGAATTACCCCGACCGCGCCGACGCGGCCGAACAGGTTTGGATCGACTTTTGCCAGATGCTGATGGCCGGGAGCGCCTTTCTTTATGTGGAGTAACCCTGGCCTTCGCAACATCGGTGTGAATGGGACCGAATTGCCCCACGCTTTCAAACCCGTTTTTGTTCCGCAACGCCTGGTTGCGTTAGGAGATGCCATCGGCTTGCCCGATGGAGTTTCACGTTCGCAGCTACAAACGACCGGCCCTCGCTTTTCGCCTTCTTTCCCGGTCGCCGCCAGGCTCCCCCCTGCCTTCGGCAGCGGGGAGCCAGGCGGCAGGATCCAAGAAGAAGGGAAGTGGGGCGACTCGCCTTGTAGCGGCCAACGTCACGGACCACCGGGCAAGCCGGTGGCATGACAGCCCCACAGTATCCAATGGCAGTATCCCGACTACGATCGGCGAAGGAAAAAACGTGCCAAGACGCCGCGGCGTGGTGGCAGCGCGGCGAAGACATCATGTCGAAGCGATCGACCGCGCGGGAGTGCCGGTTCGCCGTACAGTGCTTTCGAAAGGCCGCCGCGGATGGGCACATCGAGGCAAAGTATTGCCTCGCGTGTTGCTACTCCGAGGGCCTCGGTGTGCGGAAGAGCCCCACGATGGAAGTACGGTGGCTTAAAAGGGCTGCCCAAGCGGGTCATGGATACGCGGCCCATAATCTTGGTTTCGCGTACATCGAAGGTCAAGGTATTCGTACCTACGTTCCGCGAGTCGCGTTGTGAATTTCGGGCGGATTTCGCCGGCCGCCCGGCGGCAGCATGATTCGGCGCTTGCGATGATTCTTTCGATGC
>Ga0307373_10009122_pt1 | contig 14909 bp, 13 predicted proteins | sample OX2MG_FD_202534 | JGI IMG/M metagenome (GOLD analysis project Ga0307373, IMG submission 202534) | Soil microbial communities from Risofladan, Vaasa, Finland - OX-2 | ecosystem: Environmental > Terrestrial > Soil > Coastal area > Acid sulfate soil | place: Finland: Risofladan, Vaasa | collected... | reverse complement strand
CGGGGGGCGACGACGGCCGCGGTCGCGCGGGTCCTGCACTGGCCGGCCGCGAGCGGGAGCCAGGTCGCCGGCCTGTGCACGAGGTCGGCCCTGCTGCGCTCGCTCGACGCCCCGGGAGTGACCTTCACCGCGAGCAACCGGATCTGGGCCGACCCGTCACCCGCGGGCATATTCCGACGCTGCTCCCGGCCGGCTCGCTGTCGCAGTCGGCGGTCGGACTGGGTGCTGACCGACGCGCTGTACCTCAACGCGCGCTGGAAGCATCCGTTCAGCCACGCGCTGACCCAGCCAGGGTCGTTCGCCACGCCCACCGGGCCGGTGACCGCCAGCTACCTGATGCTCGCTCGCTGCACGCCCTGACGTCGGGCCTGGCCACGAGCAAGGGCGTCACGGCCATTGCCCTGCCGAAGGTGAGGCTGGCAGCCAGCGAGTCGCTGAGGCAAGTGCTCACCTCGCTGGGGATGGGCATCGCGTTCAGCGACCGGGCCGATGTCACCGGGCTATCCCCGCAGGCGTGCCGCATCGGGTTCGTCCAGCACGCCGCCACCCTCGCCGTGGCCGAGAAGGGCACCGTCGCCAGCGCCGCGACCGGCGTGGGCATGCGGCTCAGCGCGGGCCGCATCACCCTCACCTTCGACCGGCCCTATCTGCTGATGCTGCGGGACTCGCTGACGGGTGAGCCGCTGATGCTCGGCTGGGTCGCCGACCCTGCGGCCAGCTAGCGGGGCGGCACGTTCCAGGCGGCGATCACCGGCTCACCGTGCTCGGTACCCAGCGTCGACAGGGTCCCGGTATCCAGCGCGAATAGCCGCCCGCAGTCCGGCTCCAGGCCGAGCCATCGGGCGGTGAGTATGCGCAGCAGGTGGCCATGGGCGACGAGCGCCACGTCACCGTCGGCGAGCAGCGGCCGCACCCGGAAGAGCAGGGCGTCGGCCCGCGCGGCGACCTGGTCGATCGTCTCGCCAGGGTGCTCGCCGTCACCGGGGATCACGCCGTCGCGCCACAGGTACCAGCCCGGCCGGTCCTGCCGGATCTGCTCGGCGGTCAGGCCCTCGCAGCCGCCGTAGTCCCACTCGGCCAGATCCGGATCGGTCTTGACCCCGGTCAGCCCGGCCAGCTCGGCGGTCCGCACCGCGCGCTGCGCCGGGCTGGCGAACGCGGCGGCGATCGGCCTGGCGGCCAGCTCGCCGGCCAGGGCGCGAGCCGCCGCCTCGCCCGCCCGCGTGAGCGGGACGTCGGTGCGGCCGGTGTGCTTGTGCTCGCGGCTCCACACCGTCTCGCCGTGCCTGACCAGGATCAGTTCGCCCATCCTGGCGTCTCCCTTCGCAGTCGGGTCAGGTGATTTTGGTCACAGGCCGACCGGCCCGTCCGGCAGGATGGCCGTATCCGGCGACCTAATTTCCCAAGGTAAGAACGGTATCGCGGTTAGGTCATGGTTGTTTCTTTGCGGCCGGGGAAGCCGGAAGGCGCGGGTATTGTCCAGGGAACTTTGCGGGGCGCTGCTTCGCTGATTGGGGTACATCCAGTTCCCGGAAGGTTTCCTGATGCAGTTGAGCACTCCGCCCGCCGTCGTGATCGTAGCGGCGGAAGGCTCAGCCGACCAGGAGCCGTCCGGGTCCCCGTCCAGACCGAAGCAGCCTAGACCGCGTCAGCGGGGGCCTCGCAGGCACCGGCCGGTCACCGAGCGGATCGCCTGCTGGAGTGCCAGGCACGCCGTGCTCGCCCTGCTCGCCTGGAGCCTGATGGTCGGCGGCGCCCTCCTGGCCGGTCATCTGTACGGCACGCAGAGCCAGCCGCAGTACGACCCGGGTCCGTCGGGCGTCGCCGAGCGGATGCTTGACCACCTGCACGTTGTCACTCCTCCTTCGGAGAGCGTGCTGATCCAGTCCAGGACGCCAGGGCCGCGCCACACCTATGCCACCGACCCGAGCATGCGGCTGGCGGCCCGCGACGTGATCACGGCCCTGCGGGCCCTTCCCGCGACGGCCGCCGACATCCGCTCGCCCTTCGGACGCAGCGGCAGGGACATGATCGCCCGGGGCGGCAAGGGCGTGCTGATTACCTTCAATGTCGCCGGGCCGCACGGCAGTGCCGACGCGACGGTGGTACGCGCCCTGCACGCCATCGGCACGATCCAGGCCAGGTACCCCGATCTGGTCGTCGCCGAGGCAGGCGACGCGAGCGTCGACCGGGCGGCCACGGCGATGATCGGCCAGGACTTCCGCAAGGCCGAGCTGACGTCGATCCCGATCACGCTGCTGCTGCTCCTGATCGTCTTCGGCGCGCTGATCGCGGCGGGCATCCCGGTGCTGCTGGCCGGCAGCGCCGTGATGACCACCGTGTCGCTGCTCGCGATCCCGAGCCGCTGGCTGCCGATCGGGCAGGGCACCTCCGAGGTGGTGCTGATCATCGGGATGGCGGTCGGGGTCGACTACACGCTGTTCTACCTGCGCCGCGAACGGGAGGAACGGGCCACGGGGGCCTCGTTCCACGACGCCCTGCGCACTGCGGCCGCCACCTCGGGCCGGGCCATCGTGGTCTCCGGGATCACTGTGATGATCTCGCTGGCGGGGCTGCTCTTTACCGGCATCGACATGTTCACCGGCTTCGCCATCGGCACGATCTGCGTGGTCGGCGTGGCCGTCGCCGGCTCGCTGACCGCGCTGCCCGCCATGCTTTCCCTGCTCGGGCCGTGGGCTGACCGGGCCAGAATCCCGTTCCTCGGCAAGGCGCGGACCAGGGCCGGGCACTCGCGACTGTGGGCGGTCCTGGTCGGCCGGGTGGTGCGCAGGCCGCTGGTCTGGGGCGGTGTCGCCGTCGCCGCGCTTGGTGCGCTGGCCCTCCCGGCACTGGGCATGCGGATCGGCAGCCCGGCGATCAACCTGCCGTCGAGCCTGCCCGTCGTCAGGACTCTCTCGATGATCTCCCGCGACTTTCCCGGCGGCCCAGCCCCGGCTCAGGTCGTCGTCTCCGGGCCCGGCGTGCGGAGCCCGGCGATGGGGCGCGCCCTGGCCGAGCTCCGGTCGGTCGCCGAGCGTCCGGCCGGGCCGATCCACGGACCGGTGAGCGCCCTTCCGGTCGGTGCCGGGCACGGCCTGCTCGTCACGGTGCCGCTGGCCGAGGCCGGCACGGACGCCCGGTCGTTCAGCGCGGTGCAGACGCTGCGCGGGCAGATACTCCCCGCCACGCTCGGCAAGGTCGCCGGCGTGAGGTACGCCGTCACCGGGGACACGGCGAATAGCTACGACTACCGGTCGGCGCTCCGGTCGGCCGCGCCGCTGGTATTCGGCATCGTCGCCGCGCTCGCCTTCGTGCTGCTGCTCATCGCGTTCAGGTCGCTCGCGATCCCGCTGGTGTCGATCGGGCTCAACCTGCTCTCGGTCGGTGCGTCCTACGGCCTGATCACGATCATCTTCCAGCAAGGGCACCTGGAAGGACTGCTCGGATTCACCTCGTTCGGCGGGGTCATGGACTGGGTCCCGCTGTTCATGTTCGTGTTCTTGTTCGGGCTGAGCATGGACTACCACGTCTTCATCCTGAGCCGGATCAAGGAACTGCGGTCGGCCGGCGCGACCACGCATGACGCGGTAGTCGGCGGGATCTCCCGCGGGGCGGGCGTGGTCACAAGCGCGGCAGTGATCATGGTGGCGGTCTTCTCGATCTTCGCCTCGCTGTCCACCATCGACCTGAAGATGATCGGCGTCGGCCTGGCGTTCGCGGTCCTGATCGATGCCACCGTGGTGCGGGGGATCTGCGTGCCGGCCGCGCTCGCCCTGCTCGGGGAGCGGAGCTGGTACCTGCCGCGCTGGCTGCGCTGGATGCCCGGCATCGGGCTGGGCGACTAGCGCGGGCTCGGCGGCTAGAGGCTCGGCGGCTAGAGGCTCGGCGGCTGGAGGCTGGGCGGCTAGGGGCTCGGCGGATACTAGGCGGGCGGGCGCGACGCCGCCGCGAGATCGTGCAGGGCCCTGGCCGTCGCCAGGGACGTCTCGGTGGCCAGCAGCCGCGGTGGCTCGGCCCCGGTGACGGCGGCGCTGACGTGCCGGAGCGCGGCGGTAAAGGCGGGCTCGCTGACCGGGGCGGTCCAGCTGACCGGCTCGCCGCCGGGCTGATGCAGCGTGACGTGGTCACCGGGTCCCGGATGGAACAGGTTGCTGACCTCAATCTGCCCCGCCGTGCCGAGCAGCCGGGAGAACGTGTCGTACTCCCGGCGCATCCCGCACGACAGCAGCAGCCTGCGGCCGTCGCTATAGCCCAGGGATCCCCAGGTCTCGACGTCGACGCCGTGGCCGCCAAGCTCGCGAGCCGCCCAGGCGCTGTGATGCTGGCCGAAGAATTCCTGCGCCAGCCGGACGGGGTAGCAGCCGACATCACGCAGCGCGCCGCCCTGGAGCTCGGCGGACATCCTGATGTTGTCAGGACGGCTGACCCGGAAGTGAAAGTCGGACTGGATCTCGCGCAGCTCGCCGATCGCGCCGTCGGCGATCAGCGACCTGATCCGCTGCATGTACTCGTTAAAGGGAAAGACAAAGGCCTCCCACAGCAGGGTCCCGGTCTGCCGCGCGACGGACAGCACGCGCTCGGTGTCGGCGAGCGTGCCGCAGAGCGGTTTCTCGCACAGCACCGGCTTGCCCGCATTCAGTGCCTGGATCGTCCACTCCGCGTGCAGCGCGTTGGGCAGGGCGATGTACAGGATGTCCACGTCCGGATCGTCGATCAGGCTCTGGTAACCCTGCATCGCACGCCCGACGCCGTGCGCCCGGGCGTACTCCTGCGCTCTGGCCAGGTCTCGCCCGGCCACCGCGGCGGGGATTCCGCCCGCGGCGCGCAGCGCCGGCAAGAAGGCCGCCCTGGCGATATTCGCCGTGCCGATGATGCCCCAGCGAACCTGCTTCGACGTGGGCATCAGGGCGTCACTTCCAGCGGCAGGCTGACCCAGCGCCGCTCGTGATGGGAGATCTCCACGGCGTTCACGACCTCCTGCACCCACAGCCCGTCGCCGAAGTTTCCCTCGTTGCCGGCGATCTCGCCGAGCACCTCGCTGGCGAAGTTCGCGGTCAGGTTCGCGTAGTACAGGGTGCGCCACGACTCACGCGGGCTGCCGCCCGGCGGGTAGTAGCTCTGCGGCACCTCCACCTCCTGGAACTCGACGTCATCGGGCCTGGCGACCTTCAGCGTCTCGCAGATGCCGAACTCCTCGACCAGCCGGGCGATGGCGGCGCCCTCCGACCCGTAGACCCGCACCTCGATGCCCGGGTAGTTGCCGACGGTCACGAAGCTGCTCTGCACTGAGCAGATGGCCCCGCTGGCGAACTCGCCGATGAAGATATCGCCGTCGTCGATGTTCACCCTGGCCATTGTGCCGGTCTCGGCGATCATGCGCTCAGGCACGAAGTTTCGCAGCACGCCGACGACCGCGGTGAGATCGGAGCCCATGAACCAGTGCCCGAGGTCGATGACCGGCGCGCCATATCCCTCCAGCGACGCGACCTGGAGCGGCCGGTCGCCCGCGCGCTCGCCGCTGCGCAGCGGCGTCGCGGGGTTCAGCCACTGCGAATTCTGCTCGTAGGCGTTGTAGATGAACGGAGTCCCGAGGCTGCCGCTGTCGATCAGGTGCTTGAGGTAGCGGACCGCCGGGCTGTACCTGAACGTGAAGCCGACCTTGGTCTTCAGCCCCTTCGCCACCGCGAGGTCGGCTACCCGCCGCACGTCGCGGAAGTCGTGAGCGACCGGCTTCTCGCTCAGCACGTGCTTGCCGACCTCGATGGCGGCCACATTGACCTCGAAATGCTCGGAGTCCCTGGTGACGACGTCGATAATGTCGATGTCATCGCGTGCGAGCAGGTCGCGGTAGTCGGCGGTGACGACCGGCGCACCGAACTTCTCCGCCGCCGCCCTGGCCCGGTCGATCTCCCGGTCGCAGACCGCCACGAGGTCGCACCGGCTGTCGCGCACCCAGCCGGGCAGGTGCGCCCAGTTCGCCCACCGCCCCGCTCCGATGACGCCTACGCCGAGTCGCTTGCCTGCCATGCCGTGGTCCTCCCGACCTCGTGATGCCGCCAGCAGCGGGCCCGGTGGCCGGGTCCGCCGGTCTCAACTAGCTCGGTGGTCCAGCCGGTGCACTCGTGCATCGCGAGCGGGCATCGTGGCACGAAGCGGCAGCCGGCCGGGGTGTCGATCAGGCTGGGCGGAGCGCCGGGAATGCTGCGCAGCGGGCCGCGATGGCCGCCCTGCGGCAGGGCCTCGAGCAGCGCCTTGGTGTAAGGATGCGAGGGCGCGGTGATGATCGTCGCGGTATCGCCCTCCTCCACGACCTGACCGCCGTACATGACGATGACCCGGTCGCATACCTCGGTGATCACGGCCAGGTCGTGGCTGACCAGGATCATGCTCATCCCCGTGTCCCGCTGCAGCTCGAGCAGCAGGCTGAGGATCTGGTCCTGGATGATCACGTCGAGCGACGTGGTCGGCTCGTCCGCGAGCAGCAGCCGCGGCGAGGAGGCCAGGGCGATGGCGATCAGCGCCCGCTGCAGCATGCCGCCGCTGAACTGGAACGGGTAGTCGCGCATCCGCCGGTCAGCGGCCGGGATGCCGACCCTGGTCAGCAGGTCGATCGCGCGGTCGCGGGCCTGCGCCCGCGGCAGCCTGGCATGCGCGGTGACCGCCTCGATCAGCTGGTCGCCGATGCTGCGGACCGGGTTCAGCGCCGTCATCGGGTCCTGGAAGATCATCGCCAGGTGGGTGCCGCGCAGCTTCTGCAGCTCGCGCTGGGACAGATCCAGGATGTTGCCGTCGCCCCAGGGGTGGTAGATCACCTGGCCGCTGCTGTAGGCGATCCGGCGCGGCGTCAGGCCCATGATCGTGCGGCAGGTGACCGTCTTCCCGCAGCCGCTCTCACCGACGATGCCGAGCACCTCGGCCTGGCCCAGGGTGAACGAGACCCCGTCGACGGCCCGCACCACCCCCTGACCGGTAGCCAGGTAGGTATGCAGATCCTCGACGGTGAGCAGCGGCTCGGCGGCTACGCTCATAGCGGTCACCGCTCGCCCGGGCGCAGGACGTCAGCGAGGCCGTCGCCGATCAGGCTGAACGCGACGCCGACGAAGACGATCGCCAGGCCCGGCAGGGTGGCGAGCCACCAGGACGACAAGATGTAATTCTGGCCATCGGAGATCATCGTTCCCCACTCCGGCGTTGGCGGCTGGGCGCCCAGGCCCAGGAAGCCGAGCGAGGCGGCGAGGATGATGTTGCCGACCGCGTCGACCATCGAGAAGATGATCACGGCCGAAGCGGTGTTGGGCAGGATGTGCCGCAGCATCACGCGGACCCGGCCGTAGCCGAGGGTCCGGGCGGCGAGCACGTACTGCTGTTTCTTCGCGACCACGGTCTGGGCGCGCATGATCCGCGCGTAGCTGACCCAGCTGGTGATCCAGATCGCCACGAACATGTTGAAGATGCTCGGGCCCAGCATCGCGATGATCGCGATGATCAGGACGAGGAAAGGAAACGCGAAGAACAGGTCGACGATCCGCATCAGCAGGTTGTCGACCCACCCGCCGAAGTACCCGGCGACGAGCCCGACGATGGTGCCGGACACCAGGGTGACGCTGGTCGCGCCGAACGCGATCGCGAGGTCGATCCGGCCGCCGTACAGGATCCTGGCGAGGATGTCACGGCCGTACTGATCGGTGCCGAGCAGGTGGCCGGGGGTCAGCGGGGGAGCGAGCGGGTGCAGGACGTCGAGCGCGGTCGGGGACTTTCCGGCCAGCAGCGGCGCGGCCAGGATCGCGGCGATCGCGATGCCCAGCATCACCAGGCCGCTGATCAGCACCAGCCGGCGGCGGCCCGTGCTCCGGCTGCGCTTCGCGCCGCGCTCGGCGACGCGCAGCAGCGCCTGCGATGGGTGCGTCGTCCAGGTCTGGCTCATTCGCCGATCTCCTGTCCCACGCGCGGGTCAAGCGCCGACTGGGTCACGTCCGTCAGCAGGTTGATCGCCACGATGAGCAGGGCGAACAGCAGGGTCACGCCCTGCACCACGGGGTAGTCCCGGTTCGATACCGAGTTGACCAGCAGCGAGCCGAGTCCGGGCAGCGAGAACACGTTCTCGACCAGCACCGTCCCGCTGATCAGGTAGGCCAGGTTCACACCGAACACGGCGACCACGGCGAGCACGGCGTTGCGGAACACGTGCCGTCGCAGCACCTTCGCCCGGGAGATGCCCTTCATTCGGGCGGTGTCGACGAACTCGGCCTGCAAGGTCGCGATCGTGGCCGCGCGCAGGCTCCGGATCAGGACCGTGGAGAAACCGACGGCGATCGTCAGCGCCGGCAGGAACAGGTAGTACAGGTGCCCGGCGAACCCGGCGCCGAATCCGCTGATCGGGAAGACCTGCAGGTGGACGCTGAAGACGATCAGCAAGATGATGCCGAGCCAGAAGGCCGGCATGGCGAAGCTGACCGTGAAGAACACCCGGGCCGACTGGTCGACGACGCCGCCCCTGCGCAGGCCGGACACGAAGCCGAGCGGCAGCGAGATGGCGGCGGCCAGCACGGCGGCATAGATCACCAGGAAGACCGTCGGCGCCAGATGCTGCCCGATCACCGTCGTGGCGGGCTCGCTGTAGAAGAAGGAGTAACCGAGGTCGCCACGGAAGAGCCGGCCCATGAACAGGACGTACTGCGTCCAGATCGGCTTGTTCAGGCCAAGCGCGAGGTCGATCGCCACGGCCCGCTGATGGGTGTAGCTGGTGCCGAGGATCGCCAGCGCGGGGTCGCCGGGGATCAGCCGCAGCAGGAAGAACGTGACCAGCGTGATGCCGAACGCGATGAGCACGAGATGGCCAAGTCGCCGGGGGAGCGTGCCGAAGCGACTCAACCGGTGACCTCCTTGCTCGTGCTGACGGCCAGGTCGGATCGGCGGGCGCCGACCAGTGACGGCGCCCGCCGATCACGCTAGTGCTGGCCGACCGTGAGGGTCTCAAGCGACAGGTCGTAGGCCCCCAGCGGGCTCGCGTGGAATCCCTTGACCCAGTTGCCGACGCCGTACCGGTACGGGCTGTAGTCGGTAACGATGAACGGCGACTGCTGGTAGACGATCTGCTGGATCTGGCTGTAGTACGCCTGCCGCTTCGTGCTGTTCAGCTCGCTTCTGGCCTTATTCACCAGGCTGGTTGCCAGCGTGCTGCACCAGTAGCTGTTGAACGCGTTCGCGCCGCCCTTGCAGTCAGCGCCGAACGTCGCGACCTCGTCGGGGTCGATGATGTCGTTGGTCCAGTACCGCTCGCCCATCTGCGAGTGCCCGCCGTCCTCCTTCGAGTAGGCCGTGAGCAGCTCGTAGGACTGGATGGCGACGGTGATCCCGACCTTGGCCAGCTCGGACTTGACCACGACGGCCTCGGCCTGGCCGGCCACGTCACCGCTGACGGTGATCAGGAACGTCTTGAAGCCGTGCGGGTAGCCAGCCGCTGCGAGCAGCTTCTTGGCCTTCGCCGGGTCATACGGGTACGGCGTGATCGAGGAATCGTAATACTGCATCTTGTACGGCATGAACGAGGCGCCGGGAATCGCGTCGCCCTGATAGGCCAGCTTGACCAGTGCGTTGCGGTCGATCGCGTAGTTCAGTGCCTGCCGTACCGCGAGCTTCTTGAACGGCCCGAAGTGCTCGTCCAGCTGGATGAAGTCGACCCTGGTGGACGGGAAGAGGTCGACGTGCAGCCCGGGTGTCTTGTCGATCTGGCTGGTCAGGTTGCCCGGCGGGTTCTCGATGACGTCAGCCTTCTTGCTCTCCAGCATGAGCACGCGGGTGTTGTCGTCGGGCACGATCAGGATCTTGACCTTGCTGATCTTCGGCATCGTCCCGTAGAAGTGCGGGTTGCGCGCGAGGTCGACCTCGCTGTCAGGCTTATACGAGGTCACGTAGAACGGCCCGCTGCCGACCGGATGCTGGAAGAAGGCCTTGCCCTGAGACTGCACCAGGTGCCTGGGGACGATGGAGTACGCGTACATCGCCAGGTCGGCCAGGAGCGGCGCGTGCTTCTGCGACAGCGTGATGACGACCGTGTGCGGATCGGGCGCCGTGATCGTCTTGGCCGGCGTGAGCAGGAACCCCCAGCCGCCCTTGAACGCGCGGGACCGGTCGATCGAGAACACGACGTCGCTCGCGGTCACCGGGGAGCCGTCGGAGAACTTGGCGTCGCGCAGGTGGAAGGTGTAGGTCAGCCCGTCCTTGCTGATGTTCCATGACGTCGCCAGGTCGGGCAGCAGCGCGGTACCGGTGGCGTTGGGCTGGAGCAGTCTGCTGTAGAGGTTCTGGTCTAGCCAGATGGACTCGTTGACCGAGTTGGCCTCGGGGTCGAGCGTGTCGACCCGGACGGCATTGGCGATCACCAGGGTGCTGCTGCCGGCGGCCGAGCCGGACGGGGTGCCCGAGCCGGCGCTCGAGCAGCCGGCGGCAGCCATGGCGACAGCGATCGCAGCGAGGCTCAGCGTCCGGGGCCAGGAAGCTCGGAGCATAGTGCACCCCATTTCGTCGATTGTCGACAGCGTGTCTCTAATGTAAAGAGACGCCCGGGCAGCGTCAATAGCCGACATCTTCGGCGTACCTCCTGTGTTTCGGTGCTGTTCGGCCAGGCAGGTAGGGCGCTGCCCGGTCTTGACTGCTGGTTCATGCTGAGGTAGTCGTTGACTGTCGACAATTAGCCGAGAGGGCAGGTGCGGATGACCCGGGCCGTGAACGTGCTCATCGCCTCCCCGCTCGGGGCCGAGCACGCGAACCGGATCGCGGCGGCCGACCAGCGGGTGAACCTGCTGTACGAACCCGACCTGCTGCCCGTTCCGCGCTACCCGTGCGACCACTCGGGCACGCCGAGGAACCTCAGCCCGGCTGACCTGGCCCGGTGGGCCGGACTGCGTGCGGCCGCCGACGTCAGCTTCGATTTCGACTGGCAGGCGCCGGACCTGATCGCGGTCAACTGCCCGCGGCTGCGCTGGATCCAGGGCACGAGCGCCGGCATCGGCGGCCTGCTCGACCGCACCGGGCTGGCGAAGACCTCCATCGTGTTCACCACGGCGGCCGGGGTGCACGGCGCGCCGCTGGCCGAGTTCGCGCTGTTCGGACTGCTTTACTTCGCCAAGGACCTGCCGCTGCTGGCTCGCCAGCAGGCGGCCACGCACTGGGGGCGGCACGCCACGGCGCTGCTGCGCGGATCACGGGTCCTGCTGGTCGGGCTCGGCGGGGTCGGACGCGAGGTCGCCAGGCTGCTCTCCGCCGTCGGCGTCGAGGTTTACGGCGCCGGCCGGCCCGGCCGCGCCTACCAGGTACCAGGCATGTCGCAGTACCTGGCGGACACCGAGATCGGCAGCGTGCTGGGCACCGTCGACGCGCTGGTGCTGGCCTGCCCGCTGACCGAGCGGACGCGTCACCTGATCGGCCGCCGCGAGCTGGCGCTGCTGCGGCCGGGAGCCGTGGTCGTCAACCTGTCCCGCGGGCAGGTGATCGACGAGAGCGCGCTGATCGACGCCCTGGCCGCCGGCCGGGTCGCCGGCGCGTGCCTCGACGTCTTCGAGACCGAGCCGCTGCCGGCCACCTCGCCCTTGTGGGCGATGGATAACGTGATCGTCTCGCCGCACTCGGCGTCCACGGTCGCCGCGGAGAACGAGCTGCTGACCGACCTGTTCATCGACAACCTCGGGCGCTGGCTGGCGGGGGAGCCGCTGCGCAATGTCTTCGACTCCGACGCGGGCTACTGACTTTCGAAAGGGACGATCCGATGGCATCAGGGACGCTGCGCGTCGCGGTGGTCGGCACGGGGAGCTGGGCGCAGCGTGCCCACATCCCGGGCTGGCAGCGGGACGGCAGAGCCGAGGTCGTCGCACTAGCCGACACCGACCCCGCCGCCCTGGCCGGCGCAGCGGCCAGGTTCGGCATCGCCAGGACGACCGCCGACTACCGCGAGCTGCTCGACGACCCGGACATCGACGTGATCGACGTGGTCACCGGCAATCGCCCGCACTTCGACGTCTCCTGGAACGCGCTCAGCGCGGGCAAGCACGTCCTGTGCGAGAAGCCGGTGCATCCCGACTACCGCAAGACCAGGGAGGCGGCCGAGCTCGCCCGGTCCAGGGGACTGAAGACGAAGGTCGGCTTCACGTTCCGGTATGCCCCGGCGATCCAGTACGCCAGGCACCTCATCGACTCGGGGTTCGCCGGCGAGCCCTACCTGTTCAACGGGTTCGAGCAGAACAGCCAGTGGATCGACCCGGCGACGCCGCTGCGCCAGGTCGACCCGCAAGCCGACCCCGCGGTCATTGCCGTGTCGTCGATCGAGGGCTACGGCGCGCCGATCATCGACATCATGCACTGGTGGCTCGGCGCGCCGCTGAGCGCCGTTGTCGGCACGATGCGCAACTTCGTGCCCGTCCGGATGGTCCGCGACACCGGCGAGATGACCAGGGCCAACATCGACGACGGGGATATGTGGATCGCCGAGTTCGGCTCCGGCGCGCTGGCATCGATCCAGTCGTCCTACGTCACCGTCGGCAACTACCCGGGCATCGAAGCCAGGATCTACGGGTCGCAGGGCGCGATCATCGTCCGGCTCGTCGACGAGTTCGGCTGCTGCCAGACGATCAGGACCGCCAGCAAGAACGCCGTGGAGTTCACCGAGCAGGAGATCCCGGCCAGCTTCTTCCCCGGGGGCGGCCATTCCGGCGAGCCGTGGGAGTACCTGTTCTACTCCAATCTCGTCGCCGACTTCATCTCCGAGATCACCGCCGACAGTGCGGACTGCCAGGGGGACTTCGGCCAGGCGGCGCTGGTCCAGGAGACGATCAACGCCTTCGAGGCCGCGCACCGGCAGCGAGCCTGGGTCAGCTTCCCGCTGGACCCGCGATGAAGGCCGCCACCAACGCGGCCAGGCTGGTCAGCCAGGTGCTCACCGGCGAGGTCTGGCCGGCCCTGGCCGACCGGCACGGGTACCGGGTCGGCCCCGACGGCCAGCCGTTCGTGCTGCCGGGGATGGGCGGCGTGACGCTCGGCGTGCACTGCGGCGACCCGGCGACCGGATATGCCGCCGACCACCTGGAGCCGGGCGCGTCGATCAGGCACGCCGATCCGGCCGCCAACATGGCCGTCCAGTTCCTGTCCTGCGTCGGCAACCAGGTACGGGTGGACTCCGGTCCGGCCGCCGGCGCGGTCGGGCACGTCATCGGCCAGCACGCGTACGTCCTCGCCGACTTCGCCGAGCCGGTGGCGGCCAGCCTGACCACCGGCGATGCCGTCACCATCACGGCCACCGGCCAGGGCCTGCGGCTGAGCGACCACCACCAGATCGTGGTGAAGAACTGCTCGCCGGGCCTGATCGAGGCGATGCCGGGCGGCACCAGGCCGGACGGCCGGCTCGAGGTGCACGTGGCGGCCAGGGTTCCGGCCGAGGCGATCGGCGCGGGGGTCGGCATGATCTCGGAGTATGCGAACACCGACCTGATGGGAGCGTACGAGGGTCTCGGCGATGACCTGTCGCTCGGGCTTGAGTCGCTCCGCGTGGGTGACATCGTGGCGCTGGCCGACCAGGACCACAGGTACGGCCGCGGCTACCGGCCCGGATACCTGACCATCGGCGTGATCTCGACCGGTCAGTGCCTGCTGTTCGGGCACGGGCCGGGACCGAGCACGCTGCTCAGCGGACCGGCCGGGGCCTTCCACCTGGTCGATGACGCCGACGCCAACCTGGCCAGCTGGTACCACGGCGGTGCTGGCTGGCATCACCACGGGGCCGGCTGGTCCCGCCAGGACAACTCTGCGGCGGACCACGGGGCGGACCGGTGACCGCGGGGCTGGCGGCGGTCACGGTCAACCTGCTCGGGACGGTCGAGCATCCTGAGCTTGGCGACAGCCCGTACCGGGTCGACGCGGACGGCGTGCCGTACGTGCCGGTCGGCGACGGCGGGATCGTGCTCGGCCTTGACCTCGGCGACTCGGTCTTCGCCGTCCACGCCGACCATGCCGCGCCCGGCGCCTGCCTGGTGCACCAGGCCGAGGCGGCCAGGCACGCGCTCACGCTCTACTCCTGCATCGGCAACGCGGCGCAGGTGCGGACGGGTGCGGCCGCCGGAGCCAGCGGAGCGGTGATCGGGAAGCGCGGCGAGAACGGGCGCGTGATCGTCGGCTTCCGCGCCGGCGACCTGACCAGGCTGCGCCCCGGCGATCAGGTTAGCGTGCGGACCCGCGGCCAGGGTTTCCGGCCCGGCTGGCTGCCGCCCGCGGTCACCGTGATGAACATCGATCCTGACCTGCTCGCCGTTCTGCCCGTCGGCCCCGGGCACGTGGCGGTCAGGCTGGAACTGCCGGCCAGGCTGGCGGGCAGCGGGCTCGGCCGCCCGGCCGCCAGCTGGGATCTCGACCTGCAGCTCGGCCCCGGAGACGGCGCGGACCTTCGGCTCGGTGACCTGGTGGCCATCTCGGACATCGACGCCAGGTACAACATGGGGTACCGGCGGGACTGGGTGAGCGTCGGCATCGTCGTGCACGGGGCCAGCCCGCTGCCCGGTCACGGGCCAGGCATCACGCCCATCCTGACCGGCCCGCGCGGCGAGCTGACCGTGCGGCCGGATCCGGACGGGCACGCCGGCTTGACGGCCGCGCTGCTGAAACTACAGTGACCAGCGGAGGACGGCGCCCCGCGCAGCAGGCGGACTAGGCAGCAGGTGGAATAGGTGGAGAAGAAGGGGGTGGGGGACCATTCTTGAGCACGTCTCCCTGCCTGAGGCGGTGGGCCGCCGGCTGCGGCACCGGATACTGAACAACGAGCTGCCGGCCGGGACCCGGCTCGTCGAGGCCAATCTCGCCGCCGAGTTCGGGGTCAGCCGGGGCACCATCAGGGATGCGATGCGCGGCCTGCAGTCCGAGGGCCTGAT
>Ga0307373_10009120_pt1 | contig 14912 bp, 15 predicted proteins | sample OX2MG_FD_202534 | JGI IMG/M metagenome (GOLD analysis project Ga0307373, IMG submission 202534) | Soil microbial communities from Risofladan, Vaasa, Finland - OX-2 | ecosystem: Environmental > Terrestrial > Soil > Coastal area > Acid sulfate soil | place: Finland: Risofladan, Vaasa | collected... | reverse complement strand
CACCCTGACCGCGGACGTCGTCATCGCCGAGACGGGAGCGGACATGACCCGGTTCCCCACCGCCGGGCACCTCGCGTCCTGGGCCGGGACCACGCCAGGCAGCAACGAGTCCGCCGGAAAGGTCAAATCCAGCCGCACCCGGCCCGGCAACCCTTACCTGCAAGGAGCCCTGGGCGCCGCCGCAATGGCCTGCGCCCAGAACCCCCGCACCTACCTCGGCGCCAAGTACCGCCGGATCGCCGCCCGCCGGGGACCGCAGAAGGCAAACGTCGCCGTCCAGCACGCCATGCTCATCGCGATCTGGCACATGGGCGCCAACGGCGCCTTCTACGACGACCCCGGCGCCGATCACTTCACCCGCCTCAACCCCGACCGGGCACGCAACCGCGCCCTACGCCAGCTCCAGGCCCTGGGCTACAGCGTCACCCTCGAACAAGCATCGTGACCACCGCAAACTCAGGCTGACGCTAGACCGGCCCAGATGAATCTTCGCGTCAGAGTCTTTATTCAGTTGTTCGAACGGCTCTTGCCCGGTCTTGTCACGGGCTGCGATTGCACAGCGATTGCACAGCTACTCCCCTTCTGACGTCCTGGAAGCCAGCGCATCACGCGCTGCGGCCAGGTCTTCCGGTCGTGCGTGTACGTACGTCCTCATGGTGAATCCGGCGTCGGTGTGCCCGAACCAGGCAGCGATGACAGCCGGCGAGACACCCGCCCGGCCCAGGTAACTGCCCGCAGCGTGGCGGCTGGCCGTGTACGGCGTGATCTTCGGCACGCCAGCCTGCCGCATAAGCCGGTACCAGACGCGGCGCAGCCGTGCGGGGTCGCTCGGTGCGCCCAGCTCGTCGCAAGTCACGTACCCGCCATCGGCATACGCCGGCCCGGCGGCCAGGCGCTCGGCGGCCTGGCGGGCCTTGAACGCCTTGAGCGCGGTCACGAGCGCGGTGTCCAGCGGCAGCACTCGCTTGGCGGCGGGCGTCTTCGGTTCCTTCTCCAGCCGGGTAGCCCCGGCACGTTGCCGTGCCGGGGCCCCCTCAGGACCGCGCATGCACGTTCCCGCGCACGCGGCCCAAGCAAGCCACTGGAGCGGCTCAGGTCCTCTGCTGGGTCACGGTGCTTCCCGCCAGCCGGAGCGAACGCTGGCTTCGGTGACAGGTGGCGTGCACGAGGTGCGTTCGGTTGTTTCGCACGGCGCTGGGCGTGTCATGGTGAACCAGGTAGTCCGCCGCGATCGCCTTCTTGGTGACCCACAGGAACCAGCGTTCCCAGCCCTCAGGGGTCTGGGGCGGCTGGTCTGGGGTCAGCAGGTTCTCCCGCAAAGGCTGCACCGCCCGTCCTGCCTGGTTAGCAGGCGGACGGTGTAGTTACCGAGCGGGGGTTTCACCTTGCGTCGGCGTTGCGCCCAGTACCCGGCCAGGGCGGGGTCATCGGGTGATGCCTCGCCTTTGACCAGGGTGTGCCGCACGATCTCAGTCCAGGATGGCTTCGGCAGGTAAGCGCCCGTATCGGGGTCGCCGAACACCCACTTGTCATTCCTGAACTTACCGAACTTCCGGAAGTTACCGGCTGACGACCCAGCGTCTCGGCTTGTTCGGGTGACTCCAGCACGCCCACTTGTAGGTGAGCTTCCACAGGTATTCGGTCAGGGCATGGAACACCCTGGACGACACCACCGTCCGGTAGTAGGCGACCCAGCCCCGTACTATCGGGACGATCTTCGCCAGTACCGCCGTGACGTTGGCCCCGCGCAGTGCCCGGAACTCCCGCGCAAGCCGTTTCCGGAACCTCTTGACGGCCTCGGCGCCCGGCTTGATGAGCAGCTTGCCGTTCAGGTAGCGGCGCAGATCGAAGCCGAGGAAACCGAACCCCTCAGAGAGGTGCACGATCCTCGTCTTGGCCTCGTTGAACGCCAGGCCCCTCGCTTCCAGCCACTCAGCCAGCCGCGTCTTGACCTGCTCGGCCTGCTGCCTGGAGTGGCAGCACACGACCAGGTCGTCGGCATATCTGGTTAGCGCCGGGCTGCCGTTCCTTACCTTCCCGGCCTGATTGCCGGCCTGATAGCGGACGCCAGCGGCCTCCTCCAGCCCGTGCAATGCGATATTCAACAGCAAAGGGGATATAACACCACCCTGAGGAGTTCCCTCCCCGGTGGGCGCGAACCCTTTCCCGGCCTCGAAGACACCCGCTTTCAGCCACCCGGCGACCGTCCCCCTCGCAGGGAAACCGCCGAGCGTGCTCAGCAGGTGCTCGTGGCTGATTTTGTCGAATGCGGCTGCCAGATCTGCGTCAAGAATCCACACCCGCCTGGACTTCCCGTGCAAGGTGATGAACAAGGACGCGATCGCATCATGGCAGCCGCGGCCAGGCCGGAACCCGTAACTACGGGGCTCGAACCGGGCCTCCCACTCAGGCTCCAGCGCGTTCCGTACCCTGCCCTGATGGCAGCGGTCGGCCAGCACCGGAATCCCGAGCGGTCGCATTTTTGTCTTATCACTGGCTTTCGGTATGTGCACCCGCCGGACCGGGGAAGGCTGATGCGAGCCGATGCTGGCGTGCACGTGCACCGCCATCTCGGCCCGCGCCTGGCTGGACAAAGCGACCAGCCCGTCAATCCCCGCCGTCCGGCGGCCCGTGTTGCGCTGCGTCACCTGCCGCACGCTACCTATTGACTGAACTAAAGATGATCATCGATATAGCCCGGGTTCGGGGCGTTTCCCGGACGCATGCAGGATCGCGGTGACCAGTCGCTGGATGTTGCGGTCGTCGAGGCCGGTAGCAGCATCGCGGAGGTCGACCGGGATGCCGCCGGCGAGGCTGGCAGACAGCATCAGGACGCGCCGTTCGCCTCCAGAGCAGGGAATTTCGCCGGCCTGAAGGGCAGTGATCACGGCGTCCCAGTCGATGGCAGCCATCAGGGTGGTGCCGTCGCTAATGCTGGTGCCGGTTGTGATGAAGCGGCTGGTGAAGTCGTCACGGCGGAGGAGCGTACCCTCGGCGGTGAGCAATGCGACGCCGGCCTCAAGCGAGTAGAGCCCGGCAGCGCACGCATGAAGCGCCCTGGTGAGTTCGTCAGTGGTCATGGCGGGTGCTGACTTCCTGCTGGGGGCCGACGGGGATCGTGGCGCCGAGGCTGACCGGGCTGTCGCGTCCGGTGCGGCGGTCGATCTGGGTGAGCTTGTCCTCGGCCCCGGCGAGGCTGACTTTCAGGCCCTCGATTTCGCCGAGCCAGCCTTCGCGCCCGGCTTCGGCGATGCGGGCCAGGAGGTTGTCGCGGATCTCGGCGATGCGGGGCCGCTGGGCGGGGTCCGGCCAGTGCATGCTGCATCGCAAACAGCTATGCTCATGAATGCAGGGCGTGCCGAATGCGCGCCCGCATGTTCCGGTCGCGACTTTCCGGCGCTCGAAATGCCCGAGGAATTCCTGCCATTCCTCTTCGCTGGGGACACGGTATTCGTCGGTGGGCCGCTGCGCCCGTCGGCGGGCCAGGAACGCCAGGTGAGACTGGATGGCCTCTTCAGGATAAACGGCCTTGTAGCCCATAGTCGTGTTGATATCCTTGTGGCCTGCGATGACCTGCGCAATATGCGGCGGAAGGCCGTTCATGACGGCATCCGTGATAAAGATTCTCCGGAAATCGTGCGGCGTGTAACGTAGGGGGAGGCCGTCGGCGGGGTCGGTCAGGCCGGTGCAGGCCAGCGCGGCATTGAGCATGCGCCGCAGGTTCCCGTCGGTGATGGCCCGGTTCTCGGTGGTGAACCGGCGCTGGAACAAGACAGGCGACGGCGGCCGCCATACGCATTCGGCCCGGTCGTAGGCGGGGACCAGCGGGACTGTCCCGTCGGGCTGGCGGATCCGCTGGATGACGGCCGACAATACGTCCGCCAGCTCCGGGGATACGACCAGAAGTCTCTCCTCATCTGTCTTGGAGGGGATGATCTGCAGCAGGGGGACGATCTCGCCGGTGGTGGGCAGCCGGTACTGGATCAGGCTGTGGTGGCTGATCTCCAGGAGTTCCTCGATCCGGATGCCCGTGAGCCGCAGGACTTCGACGGCAGCCCATGCCCAGAAGGCGTAATCGTCTTCCAGGCCGAGGTCCCGCCGCTTGCCGCTGGCCGGGTTGCCGGCCCAGATCTTCCCGGTGCTGGCCTTGCCGGATGAGCGGGCCAGGGTCTGGCCCGCGGCGGTGAAGGCGGCCCCGGGCGGGGCCTGCCGTGCGGCCTCCAGCAGTGCCGCGGCTGCCTTGCGCCGTTCGTCGACGGTGCGCACCAGGACCGGGAGGACCGGGAGCCGTTCGCGGGTGCGCGCGTCCATGCGCGCCTTGCGGCGGCGCGCGAACTTGTGCAGGCTGATCTCCTCCTGGCTGACGGGGCAGGGAGCCACCCACTGCGCCCAGCGGCCGGGATCCTCGACCGCCCACTGGGACAGGTCGAGGTAGAAGGCGCGTACGATGGTCAGGCCCTGGCGGTAACTGGTCCGCTCGACCTCGGTGACCGTCTTCTCGCCGGCCGCCGCCGTGACGGTCTTGGGCATGGTCTGCTGGCGCTGCTTCCAGGCGTCAATGACCTCGCGGGGAAGGTTCAGGCTGCCGAGGCCGGGATTATGGTGCTCGAGGTCCTGCCAGAACCGCTTGCCCAGGTGATAGGCAAGGGCCTTCAGGCTCGTGTAGTCCAGCCCGGGCTGTCGTTCCCGCAGGTAGTCCACCAGCAGGTCGCGGACTGGCCGGCAGGCGAGGTTGTAGCGGTCTATCAGCCCGGCGGGGGTGAGCTGGCCGGGGGTGCGGAGCTCCCGCAGCCGGGCGGGCGCCTTCTCCCCGAAGGCCCCCATCTGGCGCAGCAGCCGGTAGAACACGGCACCCTGCGCCGCCGCGGAGCGGGCGCTGGTCTCGGTGCCGAGGATTTCCAGGACGTCGCCGACGGTGATATCGGCGATCGTGCCTCCTTTGGCCGCGAGGATCAGGGTGGCCCTGCGCAGGGCCATGTCCGCAGCGGCTTTCGAGATCCCCGGGTCGCCGGCGCACAGTTCCCGCATCCGGGCGAACCCTGCCGGGTCACGGGCCCGGGCCAGGTCGCGGCCCAGGGCGCCCTTGCCGGCCAGGCTGAACACCAGCCAGCCCAGCGAGGGGCGGATCAGGTCGGCGCAGATCACCGCCCCCAGGGCGCTGGCGAGTTCGGCCCGCAGCCACTGAGAGCGGCGCCCGCGGTCCTGCAGCCACCGGATCGGCAGCTGCGCCCAGCCAGCGCCGGCGCTCTCGGCGCCGCCGGCCAGCCAGCGTTCCTGCCAGGTCGCGCCCGTCTGGCCGGCCAGCCAGTCCAGCAGCCGGGCAAGCCCGCGGGCGCGGGTTTCCTGGCTGCTGGCGACCTCAAGAGTGAACGGCGGCCGGGTCAGCTGATCCCGGGCCGGGCCGCGGCCGCACCTGGTGGCGGGCCAGTCCGCAGCCGCGGCCCGTGCGGGCAGGCACCCGGGAAGGGACAGGGCCACCCGCTCCGGTGCCTGCGGCGAGACGCCCGGCGCTGCCAGTACCGTGGTCACCGGGGTCCGCTCCCGAACAGGACGTCCAGCGTCTCGGGCCGGTAGCCGGGCGCCGGCACCGGGCGCGCCCGCGCGGCGGCCTGGCGCGTCTGCTCCGCATGGTGGGCCAGTACCCGGCGGATCACGTCCTCCTTGCGGGGCGTCAGGTAAATCTGCGTAGTCGTCAAAAGCGCATGTCCAAGCACGGTCTGCACGTCGCTCAGCGGCAGCAAGGGGTCCTCTGCCATGCGGTAGGCCGCGGTATGGCGCAAAGAATGCAGGGTCGCGCTGCTTCCCGCCGCCTCGCCGGCCCGCTCGAACATGCGGTGGACCGCGTGGTAGGTCAGCGGGCGCACCGGGCGGCGCAGCGTCCACCACACCGGCTGCATCCGCCCCCGCGGGATGAGGCCTTCCATCTCCACCTGGCAGAGCCGCAGCCACACGAACGCGTCGGTCGACGCCGGCAGTTCCTGCAGCTCGCGGGTGCCCTTGCGGGTCACCGTGATCACCTGGCGGCCGGGATCGACGCCGGCCAGCGTCGCCGACAGCAGTTCCGAGGCGCGGGCGCCGGTCGAGACGTAGAAGGCGACCAGGGCCCGGTCCCGGTGCGAGGGCAGCCGGGCGAAGATCTCGTTGAACTCCTCATCCGGGACAGACCGCGGGATCCGGGACGGCACCCGCGGCCGGTAGAGCCCGGACCGCTCACGGCGGAACGGCTCCATCGGGTTGTGATGGGCGTGCGCCCGCCCGCCCCGCCGCGTCCGGTCCAGCGGGAACGGGTTGATCACCGGCCCGCTGCCCGCCTCCAGGTGAAACTGGTAGAAGCAGCGCAGCACCGTCTCGCTGTGCGCCCGCACCGACGGCGCGTACGCTTCCCCGCTCGCCGCGGACGTGGCGTCCGGACTGCGCCAGTGCGGGCGGGACGGCTTGCCCGCCACCAGCATCCACCGGCAGAAATCACGGGCCTCGATCCTCGTCGCCCGGTTCCACGGCACCCCGGCAGCCCAGATGAAGCGGAACCAGCGGAGAAGATCGTGCCCGTAGGAGCGCAGTGTCGCCTCCGACCGGCCCGCGGCCTGCAGGTCGCGGAAGAACTCCGCGACGGCCGCCACGGGCTCTCCGCCGGCGTCGACGATGCGGTAAGGCTCCCACGGGTCTCCGGTCGCCTGCAGCGCGCCGGCCAGCGGGACCGGCAGCGCCGCCAGGTCCCGGATCACATCCTGATCTTCGGTCACGAGCAGGGACCATAGACACTCTGTTCAGTATTCGTCTCTGAAATGCTGAAACTCGTGATTTAGTTCAGTCAATAGGTAGCGTGTTGCTCCAGCTCCGCAGCATCAGCTTCTGCAGATTCCTGGCCATGGCCAGGTCCCCGCCCTGCACCGCCTTGAAGATCCTGCCGCGCAGCCGCCGTACCTGCTCCTCATGACGCCGCCAGTCCACGTTCTCCCAGGCGTCACCGTCAAATGGGGGCAGGCCCTCCGGTCCGTTCACCGAGGTGTTTAACTTGCCCATCAGTACCGGCCTTTGCGCTCGCTCTCGCTTCAAAGACTCACCTGCTCACGTCAGCGCCCTTGCGGGCCGGGCATCTGCCCGTATCCGGCCGGTTATACGGGAGCCATCCGGGAGGAGGTCCCGGTCCTGCGGCCCGCTTTCCCGCTGCCTTTCAGCCGCCGGCATTGGCTTCCTGAGCACCCTGTCCTGCCAGGGGATTCCGCCCCCCTTACGGTCGGCCTACCGCACCGCCTGCGCATACCCGCGCCTGAGATGCGGACCCTGGCAGGGTTTCCACGTTCCGCACGCTTGAGACCCGGACCGGGCCGGGCGCCCTCTTTACCCCGGGAACAGCGGTGTTCGCTGGCCATCGGCAAGTCCGTGGCCGCCGCCTGCCGCCTCACAGCGGCCGGTCCCTGTCATCCCGGCATAACAACCCAGCCCGGGATGTACGCCTGACGAGGCATCAGCAAGGGTTCCCTGATAGTCGCCCCTCCGGTCCATTCCCCTCACCTGTGACCACCATGGCTGGAGCGGCGGCCCTTGGGCTTTTCCGTGAGCTCCGCACCCAGCCGGTCAGGAACCGGCCACGCACGTCACGGCGGGGACAGGTCGAACACAAACCTGTAGCTACGTCCCTGGCATAAGCCAGACCTCCTCGACCAGCTCACTCATAACGTGCGACCTCGTGTCGCAACTGGCCTGGCGTCTACGAGCGTCCGCACGCGCCGGATGCGCAGCGTCCCCGCGGTCAGGTCCACCTCGCGCCAGCGAAGGCCGCATGCTTCCTCGGGCCTGAGCCCAAGGCACTGGAGGGTAATCACCGGCGCCAGCCGGTCACCAGCTGCGGCCCGCTCGAACCTGGCCGAGTCTGCGTCGCTCCACAAGTCGTGCTCCGGCCTGACCTGGCGGGGCCTCTTTACCAGCCGGGCAGGATTCGCGGTGATCAGGCGCTCAGCCACGGCGTCATCTAGTGCCCGCTGGAGAACGGCAAGGGTGTCCTTGACGGTGCGCGGCGACAGGGCGGTTCCTGGCTTGCCGACGCGGACGCGGCCAGCCTTGAGCATCCATTCCGCCAGGCCGTCGACGTCCGCCCGGGTAACCGACTGGAGCGGCCTGCCGCCGAGCCGCTCGCGCGCCGGTCGCAGCAGATGCCGGACGGTTGCTGCCCTGGCAGCAGACAGGTCGCGGCTGTGCGCGGGTTCCCATCGGTCCAGGTAGCCGGCCAGGGTGAGCCCGTCTCATGCGACATACCGCCGCTCGCTGATCTCGTTGATGATCCTGGCGTGATCGGCCTTCGCGTCCTTAAGCCGATCGAACGAGCGGTAGACGCACGCGCTTGCCGCTGGCGTTCAGCCCGGCGGAGATCCGGAACCAGTAGAACGTGCTGCCATCGGGCCGGGTGCCCGCCTTGATCGGGTCAGCCACGGGACCTCCGCCGCTTGCCCTCGGGGTACGCGGATTGCAGGAAGTCCCGCAGCTCGCCGAGCATTGCGCGGGCGGCGTGCCCCCGGCGCGCCTGCAGCGTGCCGGGCGGCTGCGCCCCGTTGCCGGCGCGGGCATCGCGCTCGGCCTCGAAGCCACGCTCCCACATCGCCCAGCTCGCGAGCTTGAGCTGCGCCGGCTCGACATGCAGCCGGCTCGCGGCGCGGGCCTCGGCCTCGGTCGGCGGGAGGAATGCCCGGTGTATATCGTCATCGGGAACCGGGCGGGGCGATGCAGCGGCGATCGGCTGGACGAGCTGGAGGAGGCGGTCCCGCTCGGCACCAGCGATGGCGAGCGCGGCCTCCATCGCGGTCTCGCCCGGGAATGAGAAGTCAGCCGGGGAGCGCGGGAACTCGCGGAAGTCGCCGGCCAGCAGCGCCCGGACCGCCCGCGCGCTCATGGTCGCCCCGGTGCCAAGGTCGATGGGCTCATCGGTGTCCGGTACCAGCTCCGACACGGCGACCTCGAGAGCTGCTGCTGCGAGCAGCAGCTCGCCGAGGCTGGGCTTGCGGACGCCTGCTTCGACCTGGCCGACCGCGCCGGGTGTCCATGTCGGCAGGCCGTAGAGCCTGAACCAGTACGACGCGTCCTGCTGCCGCCAGCCCTTGGCCAGACGGGCAGCCCGGATGCCAGCGCCGATCGCCTCGTGAATCCTCACGGGCAACATCATCGCGGACATAGTCACGGACTGACCGTACCTCTTGGTACCCGCAGATATCAAGAGGCTTGACCGGACGCATCGGCGCCCGGTAGCGTCGTGCCATCAGATATCCATAGGCACGACGGAGGACTCGATGCATCCGACGCTGGACGAGATCCGGCAGTGGCCCGCGGCCGTCAGCATCGCGCAGGCCAGCAAGGCTTTCGGCTTCTCCCGAAGCCACGGTTTCGAGCTGGCACACCGGGGCGAGTTCCCCGCGCGGGTGATTAAGGCCGGCGGCCGGTACGTCGTCGTGACGGCCGACGTCATCCGCCAACTCGGCGGAGGAGACCGGAGTCCTGGTGCAGCCGCCTGACACAGCAGAACGGCGGCTCCCGCCCGGGAAAACCGCCGCCCACCAGAGCACATCGACAACCGCCACGATACCGCCTCCGGCTGCCTACGTGTCGCTGCTCTGGCCGTCCGCGCGCCGAACCAGGTGGTGGTATCTGGTGCGCTGCGCCACCTGCGGCACACCGCATCTCGGCCGCGCCGCCGCCCTCGCCGACGTGACCTGCGTGCGCCGGCTCCCGTGCGGGCACCGCGTCCGGGTCATCGTCGCGAGGGCTTACGGCCGGCCGGGCGGTGAGGCATGAGCGGCTTCGCGCTGAGCGTGTTCCCGCAGCATCAGGCTCTCCTCGCCGCGTCGGCCATCTCGCCCGAGGTGGCACGCGAGCGGGGCTACGTGAGCGCGGACAGCAGGAAGATGCTGGAGCGGTACGGGTTCGCCGGCTACCAGCAGAGGGTGCCGGCGCTGGTCATCCCGGTGCGTGACGTGACCGGGGCGATCGCAATCTACCAGGCCCGGCCCGACTCGCCGCGGGTCAGCAGGTCGACCTTCAAGCCGGTCAAGTACGAGACTCCAGGCAAGTCCCGCATGGTGCTCGATGTGCCGGTCCGGGTCCGCGCCCAGCTCGGCGACCCGGCCATACCGCTGTGGATTACCGAGGGCTGCCGCAAGGCTGACTCGGCGGTGTCGGCCGGGCTGTGCTGCATCGCCCTGCTGGGCGTCTGGAACTGGCGCGGCAGGAACAGCGCTGACGCGACCATCGCGCTCGGCGACTGGGAGAGCATCGCGCTGAAAGAGCGCCGGGCCTATATCGCGTTCGACTCCGATGTCATGGTCAAGCCGTCGGTGCGCGGCGCGCTGGAACGCCTCGGCCGGTTCCTAGCCTCCCGGGGCGCCGACGTGCGCTACGTCTACCTGCCGGAGGGTGACGATGCCAAGACCGGCCTGGATGACTACCTGGCCGCCGCCGGCGGCGCGGACGAGCTCATCACGGGAGCTGAGCCCGTCCTGCGCGACCTCGACCCCCCGCCGCACACCCGCACAGGCGCACACCCCGAGCCTGACCTGCAGAAACAGGTGTGCGCCCCGGATGGGGTGTGCGCGCACACCCCGCTTCTCGCCCACACTGCCGACCTGCTGGCCAGCGCTGCGGACACTGTCGAGAAGCTCGGCGTCACAGGCGAGAGCCGGATCGTCCGCGGCACTTACCTGACCGCCGTATCCCAGGTGCTGCCTGAACCCGTCTCGCTGGTCGTCAAGGGCAGCTCGGCCGGCGGCAAGTCCTACGGCACCCGCGGCTCACTGCGCCTGGTGCCCGACGACGACATGTACCAGGTCACGGCCGGGTCGCAGCGGTCGCTCATCTTCACCGATGAGGAATTCGCCCACAAGACGATCGTCATGTTCGAGGCCACGGCACTGCGGGAAGTCGCCGAGAGCCGCGACGGCGACCTGACCGCCATGCTCGTGCGGACCCTGCTGTCCGAGGGCCGGATCGTCTACGAGATCACCGAGCGGCAGCCAGACGGGACCATGGGCACGCGCCGGATCATCAAGCGCGGGCCGACGAACCTGATCGTCACCACGACCGCGGACAACCTGCACCACGAGAACGAGACCCGGCTGCTGTCGCTGACGATTGACGAGTCGCAAGAGCAGACCCGCGGCGTCATGCGGAAGATCGCGCGGCGCCGCTACCAGGAAGAGCCAGCGGCCATCCCGGACCTGGCACCCTGGCATGAGCTGTTCCACTGGCTCAAGCGTCACGCCGAGCATCGTGTCTATGTTCCCTACGCCGACTGGCTCGCCGACACGATCCCCGCATCGGTGATCCGGATGCGGCGCGACTTCTCCACGCTGCTCGGCATGATCGAGGCGCACGCCGTTCTGCACCAGGCCACCCGCAAGACCGACGCCTACGGCCGGATCATCGCAACGGGCGCCGACTACGCGGCCGTGCGGGACATCATGGCCGACGCGCTGGCCATCACCACCGGCCGCACGGTCAAGGCCAACGTCCGCGCCGCCGTCGCGTCCGTCGATGCACTGGGCGGAGACGGCGTAACCGTCGTCCAGGTCGCCCGGCACATGAAGCGTGACCGCAGCCGCGCCACCCGCGGGCTCAAGGAAGCCTGCGACCTGGGCGACCTGACCAACCTGGAGGACCGGCCCGGCCGCACGGCCCGGTACAAGACGGGCACGGACGAGCTGCCCGCCGACTCGCCAGCGCTGCCCGACGTCATCCCCGACGACGCTGCCGCCGATGACAAGCGCACACCCGCACAAGGCGCACAGGTATCAGCGCAGGTCACAGAGGGGTGTGCGCCCTGTGCGCCTGTGCGCGGGGGTCCGGAGCCGCATCTGTGCACGATCTGCGGCGAGCCGCTAGACCCGGCGCTCATCGCTGCCGGGTACACCGACCATGGCGAGGCCCTGCAGGAGAGCCCGGTGACAGCATGACCCGATACCAAGTCTGGTATCGTGCTGCCATGTGGCCCGTCGAGTACCTGGAGGCCGCGGCCCGGGAACGAGGCAAGCTGCCCGCCAGTGAGCGGGCAGCGATCTTCAACGCAGTGGAGAAGCTGAAGAACCTCGGGCCTGACCTGCCATTCCCGCATGCAAGCGACGTGCGCGGCGCTCCCCGCCTGCGCGAGCTGCGACCGAGAAGAGGACGTTGCCAGTGGCGTGCGCTCTATGTCCGCGACGGCGGCAGGTTCATCATCGCGGCGATCGCCCCCGACGGGGACAGCGACCGCCGTGGGTTCGCAATGTCCTGTGAGCGGGCGCTCCAGCGGCTCGCCGAGCGGGAGGAGGGCTGATCAACATGGGCCTGCGGAAGTACGGGACAGAACTCGTGAGCGCAGATGCGCTGCACGAGGCGGACATGCGCGATCTGGACTACCGCCGCGAGCACGAGCGCACCCAGCTCGCTAACGACGTGGCCATCAAGGTGATGCGCTACCGGGTGGATCACGGGCTGTCGCAGGCCGCCCTCGGACGGCTGCTAGGCATGCCCCAGCCGCATGTGGCACGCCTGGAGTCCGGCGAGCACAATCCGACGCTGGCCACGCTCGCGCGCCTAGCCGAGGCGCTGAACCTGGACTTCAGCGTCGAGGTAAAGCGAGGCCGCATGAAGCTCCGGTATCCGGCCCGCAGCGCCAGCGAGCCCGAACGGGAGCGCAGGCGAGCGTGACGCCCAACCCCGTCACGACCGTGACGCCATAGTCACGCCCCGCCGTCACGCACCAGGCACCGTCAAACGCGAAACCGCAGGCCAGACTCCGCGGCCATACCGCACCGTCTGCCTGGCCGTGCCGTTCCCCGGTGCTGGCGAACGATCGCTACAGGTAAGCGTCCCGCACCGGTCGGGCTGGTGGCGGGGCGCTGTGCGTGCCTGGGACTGTCTGGCTGGCCGGCGGTCTACGGATCCCCGCCGGCTGCCCGTCGTGCTCCGCCTGGCGCCCACGCAGCCGCGTAGCCGTCTGTCTGCCGTGGCTTCCTGTCCTTGGCGCCCTTCTTCCTGCCGCCGAGCTGCTTGCCCTGTGCCCTGGCACGGGCCATGCCGGCCTTGGTGCGGGCGCTGCGGCGCTCGGATTCGAACCGGGCGATGGTCCCGAATACGCCGAACAGCAGCTCGCGGGTCATCGGGTCGGCCGTCGATTCGACCCACGGGTCTTGCTGCGACCACACGGCACATCCGGTGTCAGTGAGCCGCCGGACGAACGACAGCATGTCTTCCGCCCCCCGGCGGGACACCCGGTCAATGCTCCAGCACAGCACCACCCGGTACCGTCCGAGCCTGGCGCCTTCGAGCAGCTCGGCGCGGCGCGCGTCGAACTCGGCGCCCTTGCTGCCGTTGCCGTTGCGCGTCCAGGCGGAGTCCTCGGTGACGAGTTCGACGGCCACGTCCAGGCCGCGGCGCTCAGCCCAGCTGCGCAGCTCGGCGAGCTGGTTGGCTGTGTTCTGATCAGCGGTGGATACGCGCGCCCAGATGGCACAGGCCGTCACCGGAAGTACCCGATCACCAGGACGACGGGCATGGCCGCGAAGAGCACGGCGCCCGTGCGGACCATGAGGGACAGTGCCGACCGGCCGCAGATGAGCAGGATCTCGGCCTCGGTGCCGTCGTCCAGGCGGACGTTCTCGCAGCGGACGGCGCGGCTAATGTTGAATCGCATCTGAGTGTCTCCTCACTCGGTGCCACGCTCCCGGCCGCCTTGCACGCGGTGCGGGAGCCTTACTTTCCGGGACCACCCTAGCATGAAAAAGAGGGTCGTCTAGTTCATCGTCCAGATCGGCGTGGCGCGTCCGCATCGGTGCAGGTCAGAGGCTCGCTCAGACCGGCTCGCGCGGACACCCCTACTAGATCGTTGACCGGGGATTGCTGGCAGGTGGGGGCTAGTGATCGTAGGCGATGAGGGAGCGCTTGACGGGGGCGCCGATCTGCCAGTTGAACCAGATCGCGGCGTTGAGGGCGAGGAGCCGCTGCACGATCCTGGCCCACAGCCCGGCAGGGACCCGGCCGCCGTGATGCTCCAGGCCGAGCTGGCTCTTCAGCGTCCAGATGATCGCCTCGACCCGCTGCCGCAGCCAGTTCGGGAACGGCCGCGGGGTCTTCTCGTCCTTGCGGGCCGGGCGGATCAGCGTCAGGCCCATCTCGCCGCCCGCCAGGAACTCCTCGAAGTCATCGCCGGAGAAGCCCTTGTCCGCCACGATGGCGGTGCCCGGGGCAGGGCGGTCAGCAGGCTGGTTCTCCAGCATCGTGCGGGCGGTCTCGCGTTCGCCGGCCAGCTTCGGGTTCGCCACCGCGAACCCGGTGACGGTCCCGTCACAGGTGCAGATCAGCAGCAGCTTGCCGCCCCAGTAGAACCGTGAGTGCGAGGCACAGTACCCGTAGCCTGCGTACCCGGCCAGGTCCGAGCGCTTCGCGGTGACCACAGACTGGCCGCACGGTACCGGGGTGGCATCCATCAGCCGCAGCAGCTCAGCGGTCGCGGGCGTGTGATCGGCCAGCCACCGCAGCGCGGCCTCCATCAGCGCGGCGGCCGCCTTGACCCGCTGGTTGTACTCGCTCTGGCCCAGCAGCCGGGGGAACAGGTGACCCACCAGCCTCGGCGCGGCGCGCAGCCAGCGCCGCTCGCCGTCGAAGCGCAGCAGCACCTGCGCCACCGCCAGGCAGACCAGCTCCGCATCGGTGACTTCCGGCCGCTGACCCGGACCGGACCGGGTGAACCCGAGCGAGGGGACGATGCGGTCGGTCAGCTCCACGTACAGTGCGGTCAGGAGAGTGTCCAGGTCGGCGATCACGGAAGGCTCCAGGGTCAGACGTGTGTAGACACGCCGATCCTGGACACTCTTCACTTCTCAGTCACGAACCAATCCCGGCGCGTCGCCACGCGCCAGCGAACTGCACCGAATCCCCGGTCAACGATCTAG
>Ga0307373_10009119_pt1 | contig 14912 bp, 16 predicted proteins | sample OX2MG_FD_202534 | JGI IMG/M metagenome (GOLD analysis project Ga0307373, IMG submission 202534) | Soil microbial communities from Risofladan, Vaasa, Finland - OX-2 | ecosystem: Environmental > Terrestrial > Soil > Coastal area > Acid sulfate soil | place: Finland: Risofladan, Vaasa | collected... | reverse complement strand
CCATCGATTTGTCGCCAGAGCCCAGATCGCGATTGCCCCGCCGGCAAGCACAATCGCTGCAGGCCCCTTAGCGAGGACTGCTAGACCCAGAAATGCGCCGAAGAGCACGATCGCCAGAGTGTCGCGGGAAGGAACAGTAGAATCGGTGTTAACGGCACGTAACGCGCCGCGCGAGCGCAATGCGCAAGCTGCGCTCGACATGGATAGCGCAAGGCAGGCGCTGAAAAGCATGTCGGGAGTCGCGGCTCGGGCGAAGCCGATCGCTGCGACGGTGGTGGAAAACAGAACCGGCGCGAGCAGTGCAGGACTCGTGGCCAGGGTTGGACCGTGGCCGTAATGGCTCCAAGCGAGCCAGCCGATTGCTATCGCCGCCGCAAGAGCGGCCAGAGCGGACGGAAGGCGCAGGGCCCACTCGGCTGGCAGGTGTAGCGAGAATCCGAAGGCAGCGGTCCAGTAATACAGAATCGGTTTCTCAAACCATGGCTGCCCATAGAGACGTGGGGTGACCCAGTCTCCGGTCGCGGCCATGGCTCGGGCGATCCATCCATAGCGCGGCTCATCCGGCCCGACGAGCCCGATGGAACCGAGATTGCCGAAGATACAGATCAGAAGGGCAAGCGCCGAAATAACTGCTGTGCTGGTGCCGAGCCTCTGTTGTGGCTGGGACGATTCGTTCAAGGCAACCTGAGTCTATCATTCATCTGGGCCGTCGCAGAAAAGCGCGAAGCCTCGAGAAAAGCCTTTGCTGGATCTTTGCCTGAAGCGTTTGGGCAACCAGACGATCAATCCGGAGACAGTCCGCCGGTTCTGTGGCATCAATGGGTCTGGCGCAAGAAACTATGCCGTATGCCCAGACGTGTGAATTCCTCAGCGTTCCTATTTGGTGCGATGCGGGGTTGGCACGTTTTTGCCCAAAGCGGTCGCCAGAGCGATCTGGTGATCTTGTTCGTCGATCAATATCTCCCGAATTTGCTCGCCCAAAGCATATTCAGCCAATTCCTCGCACTGGCGGATTCGCTCGCGATAATTTCGAATGGTTTCAGTTTCGTTGTCGAGATCGAATTGCAACATTTCTTCGGCTTTTTCTGATGTCCGAACGAGTTTTGGTTCAACGGCTGGCATACCCCCAAGATAATCAATCTGCTTGGCAACGATTAGTGCGTGGCTCAGTTCTTGTGCGGCGTGCGTTTCAAGTTCGCCGGCGATGTTCATGAACTCCGCACCCTTCAAGACCTGTGAATAGACCACGTAAGCGATGATCGCTTGATATTCGCGCTGCAGGTCTTGATTCAGCAGATCGATCAGTTCGGAGCGAGAAACTTTCTTAACAGCTTCAGAAGTCGTTTCATCTTTCAAGGGTTTGTCTCCAGGGTTGAGTGTTGGGATGGACTTATTTCCGACCTGATCTTCCGATCCTTCTTATGTACTACCGTAGCCATTTTCATTGTACCAAGAGTATCTGCGATCAAAACCCTTAAAAAACACCCAGCCATGCACCTTCACGGCTGGGGGATACCTCGTTCCAGAAACCGGTGCCTATCCTATGAGCATCTTTATGATCGGTTTAGGTTGAGCCCTCAATGCACAGTGGCGCACTAACAGCTCATCAGTAAGTGCACAGTTTTTGGCATCCACACAATTTTGTACCTTCTGTTCTAGATTGCACTGTTTTGCTTTGGTTTTGATGGCATCATGATTGCATGGCTAAGAAAAAGACTAAAAAAGAACTCGATAAAGAAGCTCTCTCCAGTGTCAAAAGGGAAATGGCGGAGCCCCGCATGGCGAGCTCCGTTCGGGAGCAGGAAACGAACCAGATCGCTCCGGTGAATCGCGCCGGAAATGGCTGAGCAGCCGGCTATAGTCGCATTGGCTCCTGTTTTGCTCGGTGTGTGGTAATCGCGCGTTGTTTGGCGATGCAAGCACGATTGATCCATACTCAGCACGTGGTGTTAAAAAACGTTTGGATTTGTCCGGATGGAAGCAATAGCTCCTGGACGAAGTCGATTGAGGAACCGGAAGGCACAGGAGAGCCAATGAGCAACGGGAAGTTATCAAAGCAGGAAGTTACATCGGAACTGCGCAAGCTCGCGGGCTGGACCGTGGTGAAGGGAAATCTGCACCGCGTGTTCGAATTCAAGGATTTCACGCAGGCATTCGGATTCATGAAGCGGGTCGCGCTCGCGGCCGACAAAATGGATCATCACCCCGACTGGTCCAACGCCTATAACAAGGTCACCGTTAATTTGTCAACGCATAGCGCCGGTGGCCTGACGAAGAACGACTTCGAATTAGCCGGGAAAATTCAGAAAATCTACGGTCGATAACCGGGTGTGACGATTCATGCAGGTCAGTGCTCGGTCGCAGGAGAGGTGCAGGGAATCGGATTCTCCGGGACTATGCTATTTCGTCGCGGACGACGAATCGCCCTGCTTGTGTCCGGGCGAGGAATGAGCTTCGGCACCGGATGCCGATCCCAGGGTTCATTCCGGCAAAACAGCCAAATTCTGCACTGCCAAGTATCTTTGCACTCGTCTACAGTAAAAGGTTGCTACCAGACACTGTTTAATAAGCCATTGGTGACCGGCTAAGTCCGATGACAACTTCAACTAAGATGGGTAAAGCTGGCGATCATCTCGCGAACGAGCGCACTTTTCTGGCATGGATTCGCACCAGCATTAGCATTATCGTGTTCGGCTTCGTTGTGGCGAAGTTTGGAATTACCTTGCGCGAATTATTGCGAGTCCAGGGCAATTCCCGGCATGAAAGCGGAATGTCGTTGGCGATCGGTGTGGGTTTTATGGCCATGGGCATATTTATGGCGGTTGTATCATCGTTCCGATACCGAACGACTATGAATCGGCTGAATGAAGATGAGTTCCGGCCCGCAGGTGCAATTGTTGTCGTTCTTGCCGTAGTAGCGGCGCTTTTCGGAACTATATTAGCGATCTATTTGATTTATACAGCCACAGCACTTTAGCCTGGCAGTTCCGGCCGTCTTTGACGCAATTCGTGTGCACGGCATTGCCCCAACCCAAGAGAAGGGTTTTCCGATTGCCAATTTAACGTTGGAGCGCGCTTCAGGCCGGTTTGGATGAGCAGCGTCGGATGAAGTCCAGCGGACCATCAGAGATGGTCCTGGAATTGAGTGCGAGGAGACTGCCAATCCGAGCAGGACCCCGAGAGATATTCGCTGCACGGAAGCGAATCAGGCCGGGCGGTGAGTCTGCAAGACCGCCCGGTTAGCGTATGGAGCGAGCCGCTCGGGTGGATGTCCACGCGGCAATGCCGCTGCCACGCATGATCGGGACCGCGGAGATATCCAAGTCAGCAGGGAACGAACTCTAGCGCCAGCGAGAATATCCCCAGCCCCCACCGCCGAGCAAAAACACAACCAGAAGAACGATCAATATGGTTTCCATCTGAATCCTCCCTAGTCAGAGAAAGCTGGTTGACCCATTCGAAGAGTCGCCTTACTTTCCCCGGAGTCACCACCATGTTAAGTGAGACGAGGGCGGATATCTGTCCACATCAAGACACATTCGCGTTTTGAGCGTTATTTCCGTGCCAGAAAAGTTGGTCTGACGCGTCGTAGAGCAGGATCAATCACCGCTGCATTGCGGCACGCGAAAGTGGTGCGTTACTCGTGCAGCACAACACTCAGGAGGGCATTATTGATGTGGATCTCGCCGTTGTATTGGATGAAGCCCAGTTTCCTGAATTTGTTCATGAAAAAATTCACGCGGGATCTCGTTGTGCCAATCATCTCCGCCAGCATCTCTTGCGATACTTTGGGAAGTATCTTTTGAGGCTGGCCCGGCGCGCCATAACGCGCGAGCAGCAGCAGAGTACGCGCCAGCCGTTTCTCGGTGGAGTTGAAGAGCTGGTCGATCAAGTCCTCCTCGACTCGAACGTTTCGTGCCAGCATATAGGCAATGAAGCGATCGGAAAACTCGTGTTCCTCGTGAAGTACGCGAATCATCTGGGCTTTTTCAATAACGAGCATAGTGGTGGGCGCAATCGCGGTTGCGGTCGCCATGCAAATGGCTTGGCCCGCAAGGCACCCTTCACCCAAAAAATCACCCGGTTTCAGAAGCGCCACAACGGCTTCTTTGCCCATCTTATTGACTACGGTAAGCTTCACGCCGCCATCCTGGATGTACATGACATTCCTGGCGGGATCGCCCTGCGCAAAGACGGTTTCTTTTCCTCGAAACTTGGCTACTTTTCTTCCTAGACCGGCCGAGTCGAGAAACGATTGCACATCGAATGCAGGGATTGTTAGATTCATTCTTTTGAAGGAACGCGGCCCTTTTGCGGATATACGGCGAACTGCGGAAGAGACCATAAGCCAGAATAGCATGAAACCTGATCCTGCAGACTGTGCAATATTGTACAGCCTGCCTGGCTCCCATCGCGTAGGCCCTTCGTGAAATCTGAACTCCCCAACAAGCTCTTAGGATACAAAGGATTACAGAAGCTCTAGCGTCGGCGGAGAGCTTTCCGCAACGACTGGTGCACCTCGAGTCCCCCATCGTAACTTATGAATCCCTGCTTTCTGAATCGGTTCATGAACAGATTTACTCGCGGGCGCGTGGTCCCCACCATTTCCGCCAGAACTTGGTGGCTTAGGATCGGGATCTCCGCAACGGGTGGACCTCTTCTATCCAAGTGCGCCAGCCGCAGGAGCACGCGCGCGAGCCGTTGCTCCGCGGACGAAGTCAGTAGGTCTGATACGTGATCCCGGTAGTTCTTGACGCTCGACAGCAGATAGGCCACCAGGGAATTCGATGTCTTATTTTTTTGCGGAGTATTTGGAGCATCTTTTTTTTCTGGATGGTGCGAATGGAGCTGGCGGTCAACGCGACAGCGGTGGACATACGAAGGGGATAGCCTGCGAGGCAAAGCTCGCCAAAAAAATCATTCACGCCCAAGATCGCGGTAACCGCTGATGGTTGGTGTTTCGTTCGAGTGCTGAGTCGCACCCCTCCTTCTTGAATGTAGAAAAGCGTGTAAGCAGGCGCGCCTTGTGTATAGATTTTCTGCTTGTCTTTGTAGCGCGAGACTGTTCCGCCCAGACCGGCTCCCGAAGAGAATCTATCAAGGTGGGCGGTCTGGTTCTTTCGTTTCATAATTCGCTCCTCTTCTGAGCAAGGCGTTCCATGATGCGGAGAACCTCCCGCTGTATGTTAGTTCGCGTCCCAGTCCTCCACTGAATCATCTATCCCGTTCTTCTCTGCTATCAGGCGCATCATGCCACCGTCCGTCGCAGGCAAGGCGTCATACCAGTGGCTTCCGGTCGCAAGGGGATTTCTGATTGGCGCAATTCGTGAGCACCGAACGGCACGCACGCCCCTTCCGGATGAACCGCGCTCGGAGCTGGCAGCGCAGAAGGCCATGCATTTACCGCTTTTCAGTGAGTGACTTCACGGATTTTTGATGAGCTTCTTGCGACCACTGGAAAGCCTTATTGGCATGTTCCAGCGCTTGCCTGGAATGCTCGTGTCCGGTCTGGTGATCTTCTTTGTCGTGGTGTGCGGCGGCAGCGCGGTGTGCATGTGCGGCAAGTTCGTGGAATTCGGCAGCTCTTCGATGAGAGTCTTGTGGCATATATCCCCCACTTCCTGTAAATACTTCATGTCATCTTAGAGCTTTGTCATTTTCTCAACTGTTCAATTATAGACACCCGCCTCGTCTGTGCTCTTTCGGCTCAAATGAAGAAGGCTCGGTTGTGCGACAAAGCAATAAATGTGAGTGAGTTTCTTGTGCCGTCTCGCGATGCGAGCGCAGGTTCTGTCCGAGGCTATCTACAAACTCCTACATTTCGGCGGCAAACGGTCATAAAATGGTAGCTTAAAGGCACGCTATGCACGTGCGGTACATGTTTGCACTCGTTGTAGCATTCGCATTCGCAACGAATGTTCCAGGCGTAGCCCGGTTTCGACCGGCTGCCTTGGCATCGCCTGCTACTGCCGTTTCTTCCGATTCGGCCAGCCGAGTGGATTCAGACGATGTCCCAGCCCCAGCGCAGCATCCCGTCAATCCCCCGGCGGGTCGTTTGGGAACGCAGGCCAAGCTGACTATTATCCGCGATGTGGACGGGGAATACGCAAAGGCGGTAATGGCGCTGCCTCGCGGAAAGCGCGGATTTACGATCCGGGTCGGCAAGCAGCTCGACACGGCTGCACTCCATGATCTGGTGAGGACTCAGGGACAGGCGGCGGGCGCGGGCGACAAGGTTCAGATTACGAAGATCGAATTCCAATCCAAAAGGATTGTGCTCGAAATCAATGGTGGAGGCAAAAAGCACTTCCATCTGCGTGATCATCTGCAAATCGGTATGGGTGCCGGGACCGCTCCCATAGGCAGCAGCTCCCACCCGGGTGAAGGAACCGGCACCATGCTGGTTCTCGACTATGGGCGCTCCGTCCCCGACATGAGCCCGGACGATCTGAAAAAGCAGCTATCGCCTCTGCTCGATTTTTCCGGCGAGACTTCCGCTGCTTTGAATTGGATCGATACGATTCCACCGGAATTTCGGAAAGATATTGGCAACCATCAGGCCGCCGTAGGGATGGACGAGGAAATGGTGATTGCCGCGCTGGGCCGCCCGGAGCAAAAGGTGCGCGAGCGTGACCCAGATGGGAACGAAACGGAAGATTGGATCTATGGGAACCCGCCCGCGAAGACAACTTTCGTGACGTTCATGGCTCGTAGAGTGGTCCGCGTAAAGGAGTTCGAGTGACTCGCGTTGACTTTTGGTGCGGCACACCCTAGCATTGATTTACTTGCATTTAGCGGTAAACCTGCCGGAGACTTCCCTTGCAGGTTCTATCCTTGCCGGTTTTTCTGGAGGACAAATGTCCGCAAAAGTGGGAATCAACGGTTTTGGACGCATCGGCCGCAATATCTATCGCGCGGCGCTTGGCGATCCTTCGATTGAGATCGTAGCTGTGAACGATATCACCGATGCGAAGACTCTCGCTCACTTGCTGAAATACGATTCGATCCTGGGCAATCTTCCGCACAAAGTAACCCACTCGGACGATACGATCTCCGTGGATGGCAAGAGCTTTAAGGTCTTCAAGACGAAGGATCCGGCGGATCTGGACTGGGCATCGGTCGGCGCGACTGTGGTCGTCGAATCGACCGGACTATTTACCAAAGGAGCCGACGCGCGAAAGCATATTCGCGGCCCGGTAAAGAAAGTCCTCATTACGGCACCCGCCACCGATCCGGACCACACTGTGGTCCTCGGGGTGAATGAAAAGACCTACGATCCGGCGAAACACCACGTGGTCTCCAATGCATCTTGCACCACGAATTGCCTGGCGCCCGTGGCGAAAGTGCTCCTGGACACGTTTGGAATCACCGTGGGCGCGATGACCACCATCCATTCCTATACGAATGATCAGAGACTACTCGATCTCCCGCACAAGGATCTGCGCCGGGCACGGGCTGCGGCTTTGTCCATGATCCCGACTTCGACTGGCGCGGCCAAGGCGCTCCACCTGGTGATTCCCGAACTGAAGGGCAAGCTGGACGGCTACGCCATGCGCGTGCCGACTCCGAACGTGAGCGTCGTGGATTTAACCGTTATTACCGAAAAACCCGCCACGGCTGAGAATGTAAACGCGGCGATGAAGCGCGCCGCCGAAGGCACCATGAAGGGTATTCTGGAGTACACCGAAGACGAGCTGGTCTCCATTGACTTTCGGGGCAACGAGCATTCCGCGATCGTGGACGCTGGCTACACCCGCATGGTCGGTTCCAACTGCGTCAAGGTGGTAGCCTGGTATGACAACGAATGGGGCTATTCCTGCCGTTGCCGGGATCTGATCAAATTTTTCGCGGAACGGCTCTGAGGGCAAATCCCCAATCCCGCCTCATACCCGCGAACACCATGAATAAACTATCGATTCGCGATCTGGAAATGAACGGCAAGCGCGTTTTTATCCGCGTCGATTTCAATGTGCCGCTGGAAGGCGGCAAGATAGCCAACGACACACGCATCCGGGAGACGTTGCCTACTCTGCGCCTGGCGATGGATCGCGGCGCGCGGCTGGTGCTGGCGTCGCATTTGGGCCGGCCCAAGGGTCAGGTGAATCTGAAATATAGTCTGGCGCCGGTTGCCGAGCGGTTGCGTGGCCTTTTGGGAAAGCCGGTGGAATTTTCGAGCGACTGCGTTGGCCCCGAAGCGGAAACTAAGAGCCACGCGCTCCGCTATGGCGGCGTGCTGCTGCTCGAAAATGTGCGGTTCCACCCCGAGGAAGAGGCAAACGAGGCTGAGTTCTCCAGGCGTCTCGCCGGTCTTTGCGACCAGATGTTCGTTTGCGATGCTTTCGGCTCCGCTCATCGCGCCCATGCTTCGGTGGCGGGTATCACGAAGTTTGTTCGCCAGTCAGCCGCGGGCTTGCTGATGGAGAAGGAGATCACCTATCTCGGTAAGGCTCTTTCGAATCCGGAGCGGCCTTTTGTTGCCGTGCTGGGTGGCGCGAAAGTCTCCGACAAGATCGAGGTAGTCCAGAATCTGATGAAGCTCGCCGACGCGATGCTCATCGGCGGCGCCATGGCGTATACGTTTTTGAAGTCGCAGGGGCTGCCAGTCGGGAAGTCGCTCGTCGAAAACGATAAACTGGACCTCGCGCGGAAGCTGCTCGAAGAAGCTCGCCAGCGCGATTTTCGGCTCCTGTTGCCGGCAGATCATGTCCTGGCCGAGTCGCCCAATTCCGGCACAACCCAGACCACGGATATTGCCGGCACTCCGGATGGTTGGATGGGCCTCGACATTGGCCCGAAGACCATCGCGCAATTCCAGCAGGAAATTTCCAAGGCGCGCACCATTATCTGGAATGGTCCGCTCGGGATGTTCGAAAAACCCGCATTTGCGCAGGGCACGCTGGCCATCGCTCGGGCCATTGCCGCAGCCACGACCGCTGGAGCCACGTCGATCATCGGTGGCGGTGATTCCATTGCGGCTGCGGAGCAGTCCGGAGTCGCCGAACAGATTTCGCATATTTCCACCGGCGGCGGCGCCTCTCTTGAATTTCTTGCCGGAGAAAAGCTCCCCGGCGTCGAAGCGCTCACCGATCGGCCGGCGAACTCGAAGGAGTATCGTTGAGGCGCCCCGTGATCGCCGGCAATTGGAAGATGTACAAAACTCAGGCTGAGACGTGCGCTTTCTTCCGTGCCTTTCCACCTCTTGTGGCAGGTTCGCAGCACTGCGATATCCTCGTCGCGCCGCCTTTTACGGCGCTCGCCGTGGCAGTCGAAGCCGCTCAAGGAAGCTCCATCGGGATCGCCGCGCAGAATATGCACTGGGAGCGCGAAGGCGCCTTCACCGGAGAAATTTCGGCGCGCATGCTGGTCGAGTGTGGATGCCGCGCTGTGATTATTGGACATTCCGAGCGCAGGCAATATTTCGGCGAAACGGACGATTCGGTGAACCGCAAAATCAAGGCGGCTTTGGAAGTCGGCCTCATCCCGATCGTCTGCGTGGGCGAAACCTTGAGCGAGCGTGAGGGAGACCTGACTCATACCGTGCTGCAGCGGCAATTCGAGGGCGCTTTCGCTGCGTTGACCGCTGAGGACTTCTCGCGTATCCTGTTGGCTTACGAGCCGATTTGGGCGATTGGCACTGGCCGTACGGCCACCCCGGAAATTGCGGGAAAAGTTCACGGCCATCTTCGGGAGCTTGCGTCCGCGCGATTTAGTTCCGAACTAGCTACCACGCTCCGAATCCTCTACGGCGGGAGCGTCAAGCCCGATAATATTGCAGGATTGATGGCGCAGCCGGATATTGACGGGGCGCTTGTGGGCGGGGCGAGTTTGGACCCGCAATCATTTGCAAGGATCGTGAATTATTGAGCGTGCGGCCGGCGTAAACTTCCGGCACGCGCGATGAGGAGCAGGGAATGCCATCGTGGGGAAAATGGGTTGTGTCGCTTCTTGTGGCGCTGGCCCTGATTTGGGTAGGCTGGCGGGTGACCGCCTTGCTGGTGACGCTGCACATTCTCGTATGCTTCATCCTGGTGATTGTCATCATGCTGCAGAGCGGATCGGCTGCGGACTTGGCCGGCGCATTCGGCGGTGCGGGCAGCCAGACGGCGTTTGGTCCTCGAGGTGCCGCCACGTTTCTTTCGCGCGCGACCACTTGGTGTGCCGTCGTGTTTATGATGACGTCGCTCGCACTGTCGGTAAAGCGCGCACCGGCCGGAACTTTCAGCACCGGCTCCATCCTCGAACAGACACAGCAATCGGCTCCGGCGCCCGCGAACACGGCTCCCAAAGCGCCCGTACAGGTTCCGGTTCAGCCTTCGGCGCCTGCGCCGGCTCAGCAGAAGCCAGCGCCGGTTCTTCCTCCGCAAAAATAGGTTCGGTTGGGCGCACGCGCAACAGAGAGGTACGGCAGGATAGGCCAGAATAGTAGACAGTGACTCGCACTCATCTCAGCGTGTTTGACAGGTCGAGGGTTGACCTTTAGGATCTACCCGGAGCGGTCGTGGCGGAACTGGCAGACGCACCAGCTTGAGGGGCTGGCGCTCGCAAGAGCGTGGTGGTTCGAATCCACTCGACCGCACCAGATTCTTTGACTCCGCGTTTCATCTCTTTCATTTCTTACTTCCGGTTTTCATAGCTTACGCTCGGCTCGATGGTATACAGAGGTTCTTTCTTTTGCCCCCGCTTATGCGGGGGGCGAACGAGTGTTGCATTGGATGGGTGTAAGGTGCATGATGCCGGCCTTGCCTGAGGAGGTAATCTGATGCGGTTTGCCGGAAGGTTCAGGCCAATGGTCACTTCATTTTCAGTGGCCGGAATCGCGGTTGTGGTTGTCGGCTATGCACTGGCAGGCCAGCCAAAGCCTGCCAATTCGCCAGTAGAAGATACGCGGGTGGTTCCAGCCAAGACAGCTTATATCGACGCCCACGTTCATATCGATCATCAGGATCCCGCCGGTTCTTTCCGAGCCTTAGTACGAGCGATGGACCGCATGAATGCCGTGAAGAACATTGTTCTGACGGAGCCCTACGGCCCCGACGATCCAGCGCGATGGGATGCGGAAGTGATCCTGCCTGCCGCCAAGAAATACCCCGATAAACTTGCAATTCTGGGCGGGGGCGCAACGCTCAATGCAATGATTCTGCAATCGGCGAAAACGGGGGATGCCAGCCCCGCTGTCCGGCGAAAGTTCACGGAACGCGCGGAAGAACTGCTTCGCGAAGGAGCGGCGGCCTTCGGCGAATTATCGACGGAACATTTCATCCAGCCTTCTTCTCCCTTGAAGGATTATGAATCTGCTCCCGCGGACACTCCCTTGATGCTATTGCTCGCGGATATCGCTGCCCGGCACGGGGTACCGATCGATCTGCATATGGAGGCTGTGCCGCAAACGATGCCGCTGCCAGCGGGCCTCAACTCACCGCCCAATCCGCCGCATATCCCCGGAAATATCGCGAGTTTCGAGCGGCTGCTGCGGCATAATCCGCACGCCAAGATCATCTGGGCGCATGCGGGAGCGGACAATACCGGATATCGCACGCCTGACCTTTGCCGCCGATTGCTCGAATCACATCCCAATCTGTACATGGAGATCAAGGCGGATCCCACATACCCGGGAAAGAATCCGGTGCTCGTGAATGGCAAGGTCCAGCCGGAGTGGCTCAAGCTGTTTCAGGATTTTCCCGATCGATTCATCATCGGCAGCGACCAGCACTACGGGCCGAACTCCCAAGGTTCTCTGTCGCGCGCGCAAGCGAGCGTGCTCGTTCTGAACCAACTTCCCGCCGATCTGGCGCGCAAGATTGGGAGAGAGAACGTTCTCCGAATTTACGATGGTACGCAGGCGGCAGAGCGGCGCTAGCGGCTTGGCCAGAGAAACCACAAAACCTTAGCGGGTTAGCTCAAGGCTGCCGCCCAGCACTCCTTGCTGGATATATTGCTTGCGCTCTTCGTCGTCGTGGCTTACGACAATGAATAGATTTGTTTCTGTTTTGTGGATTTCGTTCAGCCATTTCAATTGTGCCGAAAGCGCAGCGTCGTCTTCCTTAATCCATGGCGCATCTTTTCCCTTCATTAACCGGATATTGTCCATGAGCCAGGCGCTATCCCCGACGAACAAATATTCCCTGCCGGACTCCAACGCCACGTAAATCATTTGCGAACCGGGAGTGTGCCCCGGAGCCTTGATCAGAACAAAACCCGGCGCAAGAGGAAGATACTTCTCATAGTCGACGACGATGTAGCGTCTGGCCATGTCCGGTGTCAACCTGATGTCCGGCATCTGTGGATTGGTCATAAGCGTTTGTACTTGAGTCCTGGTGAGGATTGTTTTCGGAGCGATCTGGTCCAGAAAAGGGGTCCGGATGACGCCGGCAACATGGTCGCCGTGCTCGTGGGTGACGACAATGAATCTGGCGCCTCGAAGCGCCTGCTGCACTTGTTGGGCGACCTCCGGATAGTACGGTTCCACTGTGCCGCGGCCGAAGAATTTGTGGATTTGCTCGTCCATGCCGGAGTCGACCATGACATAGCCGTCCGGATATACGACCTGAAATACGGTGCGAGCTTGAACGCTTGGTTCATCGGGAGCCCCTTTGACCGAGAATTTCCTCGATCTGAGACTTTCCGCAAATTTCGCAACATTGATGCGCAGGGCGCGCCTTCCGGGAATCATGGCGGCCACTTGTCGTATCTCGCCCAGACTTGCCGTCCGGGCGCGCGGCGTTTCCTGATCTGGCTCCGTTTGTCCAAGGCAGGCGGATATCCCGATAAAAAGACATAAGGCCACCGCGAAAAGGCGAAGTGCGTTTCTCATTGCGATTCCATCCCTTCTGGTCCGGCCATTGTAAGCGAATTATGCGAGCCTCGGGCAATTGCTATAACTTGGGTGGCGATGGAAATCGGTGGACGCAAGTGCGCTGCAGTAGCTACTATCTTCGAGTTTCATTCATTAGGAGGCGTTATGGCGAAGGGATACTGGGTTGTCTGCTATCGATCGGTTTCGAATCCTGCTGCGCTGGCCGAGTATGCGAAGTTGGCGGGACCGGCGATACAGTCGGCCGGGGGACGTTTCCTTGCCCGCGGAACAGCGGCGAAGGCCTACGAAGCGGGTAAGGTCGACCGAGTCGTGGTCATCGAGTTCGACAATATAGAGAAAGCGAAGGCGACGTATGAAGGTGCCGCCTATCAGGCGGCTCTCAAGGTGCTGACCGGCGCAACGGAGAGAGACGTAAGAATCGTGGAAGGCACTGCTTAGCGGGTGGAATTTCCGGGTACTTGGCCAGGGCGGTATTGAAGCGCGCTTAAACGTGCTCGAGTTGTGCGAGACGGAAAGGATCGCCTGCCTTTTCATGGAGTTCGAGCCAGATTCTCTCGGGTTGCGCGAGAAAGATCTTCACCACGCACGGATCGAATTGTCTCCCTGAATACCGAAGAATTTCTTCACGGGCGGTGGAGATTGGCAACGCTTTTCTGTAAGGCCGATCGGAAATCATGGCGTCCAGCGTATCGGCCACCGCGAAAATCCTGGCTCCCAACGGAATCTGATCGCCGCGCAGGCCGCGGGGGTATCCGGAGCCGTCATAGCACTCCTGGTGGGCCAAAACAATTTCGGCTGCCTCTTTCAAGAAGGGTATGCGTTCGAGCACGGCGTAGCCGATGTCGCAATGGCGGCGCATGATTTCGCGCTCATCCGTTGTCAGCGGGCCGGGCTTGCGCAGAATTTGGTCCGGAACTCCCATTTTACCGATGTCGTGAAGAAAGGCACCGCGAGCGATCTGGCGGAGAAGGCCTTTATCGACTCCCATGGCTTTGGCAATCGTGATGGTGAACGCCGTGACACGCTGGCAGTGACCTTCGGTTTCCGCGTCCTTGGCGTCGAGAGCGCCGCCCAGCGCCTCGAGCGTGTAGTCGTAGGACTGTTCGAGATCCTGCAGCGCAATGGATAGCTGCTGGGTGCGTTCGGCGACGAGGTGCTCGAGGTCGCTCTGGTACGTACGATTCTCGATGACGAGCTGTCGATGTTCCAGGGCGCGACGGACGCTCAGGTGGAGTTGGTCCTTTTCGAAAGGCTTTAAGATGTAATCGTAGGCCCCGGCTCGAATTGCTTCGAGCGCGATGGAGATATCGTGCATGGCCGTGACCATAATCACCGGGACATCCGGATCGTCTTGCCGGAGTTCCGAGAGCAGCTTGAGACCGTCCATCTCGGGCATGATAATGTCGCTCAAGACAAGATCGAAGGAATCTTTCCGGAATGCGTTGAGACCCATGCGGCCATTGGAACAGACCGTGCACCGGTAACCTTGCGTTTCGAGAAGAGTCGAGATGACCTCCCGAATGGCCTCTTCATCGTCAACGACCAGTATCTTTTCTTTGTCCACAATTACCTCGTTGGGAAACCATTATAAGGCAGGGCACACGGCCTCCAGGGTCGTGTTGCCGTATCTGATACCTACGTGTTAGTTTCCATTAGATGCTGTTAAAGATTCTGCATTTTACAATTTGATCCGTCTTGGATGCGTCACGAAAAGATCTCCTTCGCGGAAATAGCCGATGGAATACGTATTCAACGCGGGACTGTTAACATCCGTTTTCCTTGAGGGCTCTGCGGCCTTTATCCTGCTTGTTCTCTATTGCTTATTAGCCCCGGGCTTCCACACACGGTTCTTTCGCTTTTGGCTGGCGGGTTGGGCGGTCTACGTCGCATTGGAAGGGCTGAGCTTAGCCATCATTTTGCGGCATGGAAGCTGGAATCCGCTGCTGAGCTTTCCAATATCGCTTGTGATGGCGGCTCTGTTATTCACTTCGATTTTGGAATGCACCGGGCAAGAGAAGCGCTTGAAATACCTTTTGCCATGGGGCGTAATTGCCGCAAGCGCATGTATATCGCTCGAGTTTATCCCGAAATTGAGCAT